>Ga0310122_10002288_pt1 | contig 12195 bp, 6 predicted proteins | sample CB6_Bottom_1051__FD_203503 | JGI IMG/M metagenome (GOLD analysis project Ga0310122, IMG submission 203503) | Marine microbial communities from Western Arctic Ocean, Canada - CB6_Bottom_1051 | ecosystem: Environmental > Aquatic > Marine > Oceanic | place: Canada: Western Arctic Ocean | collected...
TGCAGGGCGAAAGCCTGTTGCCGCTGCTGAGAAATCCCACAGCAAAACCGGATCGCGTGGCGCACAGCCAATACTATCGCAAACACAACGACGCCGAATACATGGGCTACGCCATGCGCACACGCACACACCGGTTTGTGGAGTGGCGCGAGTTCGGGACCGGCAAAGTGACGGCGCGTGAATTATACGACCACCGCGAAAACCATTCCGAGACGGTGAACGTTATCGACAACGCACCGAAAGAATTACTCAGGTCGCTCACCACGAGGCTTTTGAAAACGCACCCACGCCGCCCGCTGCAAATGGTCCCCGCCGTGCACTCAAATCCCAACCGAGGCCGCTTCCCCGCGCCGATAATTTTTGCCAACAAGACGGACACAAGCCTGTTGGTTTACCCCATCACCCCGCAGGGCCGGCGCAATCGCCGACCTGCCGTGCTGAAACCGGGGGCGATGAAGACAATCAACGCGAGGATTGGCGGCGTGTTTGTCGTCGAAAGCCGGGATGGGACAATTCACGAAATCCACTCGCCGTCGTTCCCGGAAAAGATTATCAATATCCAACGACCATGAAACTCATCACTACAATTACCATCGCGATGACCCTTCTCGGTGGTTTGACAATCGTAGCAGCAGCTAAGAAACCCAACGTCATTGTCATTCTCGGCGACGACATGGGGATCGACTCGGTGGGGGCGTTTAACCCGATAATGGGACTCAAGACACCGGCCATCGACCGCTTGGCCAACGGCGGTATGAGCTTCATGGACGCACACTCGACGTCCGGCGTTTGTTCACCCACGCGGTACAGCGTGCTCACTGGCCGGTACAATTGGCGCAGCCGACTCAAGCGCGGCATCGTCGGCAAGTGGCAACGGCCGCTCATCGCCGACGCACGCCTCACGATGCCGGAGATGTTCCGCGAAAAAGGCTACGCCACGTGCATGATTGGCAAGTGGCATCTCGGCTGGCGCTGGCCAAAGAAGAGCGGCGGTGTCACGGAGAAGTTGGCGCAAATCGATTTCACAAAACCGATCAAAGGCGGGCCGAACAGCCACGGCTTCGACTATTACTTCGGCGATGACGTGCCCAACTGGCCGCCGTACGCATGGCGCGAAAACGAGCGTCTGCTCGGCAACCCCACCGCACAGATGAGACAAGGCACAATGGTTGGCGTCTCCGCCGGGCCGTCTGTGCCGGACTGGGATTTCTCCGCCGTGCTGCCCGAGTACGCCAAGCGCTGTGCCCAATACATCCACAGCCGCAAGGGAAACGATCAGCCGTTTTTCCTCTACTTCCCGATGCCCTCGCCTCACACCCCAATCGCACCCGGCAAAGGCTTCAAGGGCAAAACCGGCATCAGTGATTACGCCGATTTTCTCGTTGAAACCGACTGGGCCATCGGTGAAATCCTGAAGGCACTCGACGACACCGGCCAAGCCGATAACACGGTTGTCATTTTCACCTGCGACAACGGCACCTCGCCCAAGGCGGATTTTCCGCAGCTCGACGCGGCGGGAGTCCATCTAAACGTCAACTGGCGCGGCTGGAAGGCTGACGCCTATGAGGGCGGCCATCGCGTGCCGTTCATCGTGCGCTGGCCCGGCCAAATCAAACCCGGCACGCGCAGCCACGAGACCATCGTGCTCACAGACATCATGGCCACTTGTGCCGACATCCTCGGCACGAACCTCCCCGCCACCGCCGCCGAGGACAGCGTGAACCTGCTGCCAGTGTTGAGCGGCGACACAATTGAAAGACCACTGCACGAGCTTGCGATTCATCACTCGGGAAGCGGCCATTTTGCCGTTCGCAAAGGCCAGTGGAAACTGCTGCTCTGCAGGGGCTCCGGCGGTTGGAGTCCCCCGCGCGAGGCCGAAGCCGCGAAGAAGAAACTGCCGATGCTGCAACTCTACGACTTGGCTAGCGACCCCAGAGAAACTGAAAATCTGCACCTCAAATATCCCGATAAAGTAACGGAACTGGCCAACGCCTTGGCCAAGGCCTTTCGCCGGGGGCGCACCACCCCCGGCCCAAGCCAAGCCAACCAAGGCTGGCCCAACACCATCCCCAAACCCATCCGCGAAAAATTCCCCCAACTCGCCGATCCGAAAATTAAATCGTAACAGGCATCGTGGGTGTCCGCTCTTTTACTTCCATGATTTATTAACAAACAAACCATCATGCAACCCATCGTCTCCCTCATGACGCTCTGCGTGTTCCTGCTGGCGGCTGCCAAGGCCACCGCCGCTGACGCATTGTATACGCAGCATAAAAACATTGTTTACGGCGAAATCCACGGCTTGGCCTTGGTCACGGATGTCTTCGTCCCAAAAGACATAAAGAAAAACGGACATGCCATCGTGGACGTGGCCAGCGGTGCTTGGCACTCCGACCGGGGCAAGATTAATGATCACATCCGTTCGCAGGTCTTCGAACGAATGTGCCGCAAAGGGTTCACAGTCTTTGCCGTGCGCCCCGGGTCGATTACCAAGTTCAGCGCGCCGGAAATGCTGGCGAACCTCAACATGGCAATTCGCTGGATAAAGAAACACGCCGAGGTCTACGAAATCGCGCCCGACGAATTGGGGTTGATGGGTGCTTCGGCGGGCGGGCATCTGGCATGCCTTGCTGCGGTGACGGCCGATGACGCGACACGCGTCAAGGCAACGGCCGTCTTCTTCCCGCCGACAGATTTTCTCAAGTATGGCGAAGAAAGAATCGATCCTCATTCACCATTAATCCGCCGACTCGCCTTTCCGGATGGCATCGACGGCAAGAGCGAAGAGGAAATCAACGCCGGCTTGGCCGCCATCTCTCCAGCGCGTTTGATCACGCCGAACGCCCCTCCTTTTCTGCTGATCCACGGGGACGCCGATCCTGCCGTACCGCTGCAACAATCGGAAACAATGGTCGCCGCATTGAAAAAACAGAACGTCCCCGTCGAGTTGATCATCAAACCGGGGGGCGGCCACCCTTGGCCGACGATTCACGAGGAAGTCGGCGTGATGGCGGACTGGTTTGCAAAGCAACTCGTCGCGTCACCATCCAGCGCAGCCACGCCGGCATCGACCACCAAAAAGCAGGATGCGCGCTTGGCCAACGCCGCGGATTATCTGCGCGAGCGAAACGGGCACGCGTTGCTGGTTTACCTTCGGGGCGAACTGATTCACGAGCAGTATTTCAACGGCCACACCGCCAACAAGCCGCACCGCTTGGCCAGCGGCACGAAGAGCTTCTGGGGCCCGCTGGCGATCGCCGCGCAGCAGGACGGCCTGTTGAAGCTCGACGAAAAAGTGGCCGACACAATCACTGAATGGAAGGATGACCCGAACAAGTCATGGGTCACGATCCGGCAGTTGATTTCGTTGTCCAGCGGCATCAACGGTGGCCCAAACGGCGCGCCGCCGACGTACGCTGAAGCCGTGAAAATCGCCACAAGCAATGCCGCGCCCGGCAAAGGGTTTGATTACGGCCCGATCCCGTTTCAATGCTTTGGCGAACTGCTGCGGCGCAAACTGAAACCCCGCGACGAAACCGTGGCCAGTTACCTCAAGCGGCGCATCCTTGCACCCATCGGCTTGAACGTCGCGTTCTGGAGGCAAAGCGGCGGCAATCCGAGCATCCCGTCGGGCGCGTTTGTGACGGCGCGCGAGTGGGCAAAGTACGGTCTGTTTATCCTCAACCAGGGCAAGTGGGAGGGGAAACAGATTCTGCCGCAGGATAAGCTGAAGGAATGTTTTCGCGGCAGCAAGGTGAAACCAACATACGGACTCACCTTTTGGCTGAGCAACGCCTCGACAAATCGTCGTTTCGCTGAGGGGCTCATCATGGCAGCGGGCAAGGGCAAACAGAAACTCTACATCATCCCCTCGCTCGAACTGCTCATCGTGCAGTTCGCCGAGACGACCGGACGTGACTATAGTGAAAAAGAGTTTCTGGCCCTCGCATTGCGGGGACTCGGGATTTGAAACTCAAAAAAGTCACTTCAGCAGGTAGGCCAAGAGATCCAGAATCTGTTTCTTGGTGAGCGTGTTCACCATGCCGGGCGGCATGTTGGAGAGGTTCAGTTTTTTGCGGCTCTCTATGAGCGCCTTGGCCAGGGTGACCGGTGCCGTCGTCGCTGACAAACTTCGCAACCTCACCAAGGTGTCCGTCTCCTCCTGCACTTGGCCAACGTGCACCGCACCATCGCTCATGGTGAATTGCTGCATCGAATAAGCCTCGGTAATGACCCTCGACGGCTCGAGGATTGACTCGAGCACTTCCCGGCGGTTCATGCGCTTGGCCAAGCCGGCCAAGTCCGGCCCGACACTGCCTCCCTGCCCTTCGAAACGGTGACACTGCGCGCAGCCCGCCTTGTCGAACGCCCTCCCGCCACCGTCAACGGAAAGCCCGTCACCCAGCTCGCTCAACGCCGGCTCGAGGTCGGCCATCTTCCAGTTCTTCACAAACACGGCGCTTGGCTTCAGGCCGCTGATCCAATCGCGGAACAGCCCGACCGCCGCGTGATCAACTGCACTCGACACGAGAGGCGGCATCTGCCCCCTGCCCCTCCGGCTTAACCGCTGCAGCAGCACCGACTGCCCCGGCGCACCGGGTGCCACGAGCATGGCGTTGGCGATGCCAAACGTGTCGTGCTGCGGGCGCGCCTTGATGAGGTTCATCTCGTCCCGTGCCGTTTCCTGTCTTAGTTTCATTTTCGAGTTGCCACCACCCGCCTGGACGTGACAGGGAGCGCAGTTGATGTGCAGATAGGAGCGCACCCGGTTTTCCGTGTTCGCGCCCGCGTCATACGGATCAACGAGCGTACCACGAAACCGGGACGGGACATCCGGCGGGTTGCGGAAGAAACCGGCGTGGCCCAGCGCCCGGAGTTGGTTGTCAGTAACCGTGTCGTAGGCATGCTCCCGATTCAGGTTCGCTCCCGTGATGCCAAGGATATAACCGGCGGCTCGACCGTGACAGGCCATGCAATCCGCACGGCTTGGGAACACCCAGTCCTGCCGCCGAAACCCTCCCGGGCTCTTGCTGTCCGCCACGCGAAATGTCGCCTTGGCCCCGTTGCGCGGAACCAGTTCCGCGTCGGTTTGCGCTTCGTTCCACCGGTACGTGTAGCCGTTCCATTCCTTATCCTGCAGTAACAGGATTCTCGTCTCGACGCGGAACGGCTTGGCCAAGCCGCTGTGATGCTCGCGCTGCACCGTCAGCGTCTGCACGAGAGCCGTGCCCTCGGGGAACTGCCATCCACCCGTGCGATTGTACCCGACCTGCCCGCCGCCGCCGGGGACAGCCATCGCGCGCTTGGCCTCGGCACCGTCGTACCAAGCAGAAACCACGACCGAGTAATCGGCCACACCGGAGCTGGTCTTGTGTGCCGCCGTGTCGGCGAAAAGACCGGTCTTACTTAGGCGGGTTGCGAACGGTTTCGACTGCCGGACTCGCGGTCGCGGCACCAACCGGTAAAAGCCGCTGGCATGATCGATGACCAGCAATTCCCCTGAACGCGTCTCGGCAAACCCGGCGACACCTAGCACCGTGTCGGCGATTTCGCGGTGCGCGACGACCTCTTTTCCATCGTGCTTGATGGCCCAGATTTTTCCGGTGCTGTGGTCGCCATAAATGTAATGCCCGCGCAGATCCGGCCACTTGCCCCCGTGATAGACCACGCCGCCGGTGAGCGAGCGCGACTCCGAGTGCGAGTGCTCCGCCGTTGGCAGCGTCAGCGGTTGCGGGCCAAGTTTGCGGTTGAGGTAAAACGGGTGGCTCCCCTCGTAAACACTCCAACCGTAATTCTCCCCGGGGCCGATCAAGTGCACCGTTTCCCACAAATCCTGTCCGTTGTTGCCGACCCAAATCTGGCCGGTCTGCGCGTCCACCGTCAACCGCCACGGATTCCGCAGCCCATAGGCAAACAACTCCGGGCGCGCATCCGGCACATCGACGAACGGGTTATCCGGCGGGATGGCGTAGGGCTTTTCCGGCGATGACGCACGCACATCGATCCGCAGGACGCCGCCGAGCAGGTCGTTCAGCGTTTGGCCCGACACCCAGTCATCCGAGTCACTGCTTCCGTCGCCGGAGGTGACGTAAAGCATCCCGTCGTGCCCGAACCCCATCCCGCCGCCGTGATGCCCAACGGAGTGCCACTCGATGATGACATGCTCACTTGCCGGGTCGATCACCGCCCCCGTTTCACGCTTGAGAACGAATCGGGAAAGGCGGTTTCTCTTTTCACCGCTCGGATGATCCAGATTGGTGAACAGGTAGATATATCCGTTCGACCGATAGGCCGGGTCGAAACAAAACGAGTAGGCGACACGCCCGGGCAGTTCCAGCAACTTGAGACGCTTGGCCACCTTTGGCTCATCCCTGAAACTGACCAAGCCCGAATGGTACAACAGCGCGAACAGCTGATCCGTGCCTGGTTCAGGCTCGATGAAAATGGGCTCTTTCCACGCCATGTTCGTGTACACCTGCTCGACCGTGTACGGCAACGGCGGTTCGGGAGAGCCAACGAGACGAGTGTTTTCCCATTGCCCGAGCTTGGCCAAGCCGAACGGCTTTTCATCCTTTGCAACCGATCCGCATACCGAGCCAAGCCAGAGCCAGGCAACCACCCAAAGACACCCAGAGGCACCGATCAATTTCACGCCGTTTTTTTCCATTATTGCCGGCAAGAAACTAATGATGACAACCGCCCCCGGCAAGCCAAGCAATGCGGAAAGAGCTTGAAACTCCAGGTAAACCCATTTCGTATCTCGCCTGTTCATGAAAAACAAACGTCCTTGCCTGCCCAACTTTCATCACATCCTCACGGCACTGTTGACCGCCTGCGCCGCAACTGCCGTGGCCGAGGGAGCACCCTCCGCGATCGACCCTCTGGACTACGTCCGAGGCCGGCGGCTCTCCGAGCGCGTGGGCCAGTTGGTTCCGTTCTCCCGTGGGATGGCGGAGGTGGGGCTGGGCTACGAGGCGGCGCGAATGCTCAAAGCCGTCATCTCCCATTCGCCCGACGGGGATCAGGCCAACGAGGCCAATCAACTCCTCAAATCCTGGGGCATCGATCAACTCGATATCACTGACACCAACGCCGCAGTTATCAATGGAACAATCCGCAAGCACCTTGTTCGCAATCGACAGGCCTTGATCGACCTCAAGCGGGTGGAGACATTGCTGGCCATCGGACGCACCGGGGAAGCCGCCCCTTTGGTCGAGGCTGCGCTTGCCGTTGAGCTGACCGGTGAATCATCGGAAATTCAGAAAAACATTTTGGCCGGCTTTAGCCTGAGCGCGCAGGAACTCAAGGAAGCCAACGGCACCGACGCCATAAAGGCGCGCTTGGCCAAGAGCGTGACCATCAACCGTCTGGCCGACACGGCCGAGTTTCTTCGCACAGCCCATCCCGACAGCGGCGATGCGATGACTGTGTTGATCAAAAAAGTTTACCCAGAGAGCCAACGCCGCGCACAGGCCCGGAGCAGTGAACAGGAGCGGTTCCGCCGCTCGTTCTCCCGCCGCCTGCCCGAGAACGCCCGCCCCCCTGCCCTGCGCGTGGAGGATGACGGCGAGCGCGGCGGCGGCCGAGGCGGTTCATTTTCGTTTCTGTCCAGTCGGTCGGAGCGCGGCGAACGCGAGGCCGCCAGCCTGCCAAGCGCCGGGGAGTTGGCTGAGATCGCCGGGGATCTTGGCAACTACGATGCTGGCTTGGCCCGGGAGTTTGCCGACTTGGCCAAGCGCGCCCAAGACACCGAGACCGACCGGAAGCTGCTCGATGACGCACTCAACCGCTTGGCCAAGCGTGGGCCGCTCCAAGCCGTGCCAACGGCCAAGCCGCCCGGCCGATTCCTCAAGCCGATCCGGGGCGACGACGAAGCCTCGCCGGTCTTCAACGGCCAGCGCGTCCCGGAATACCGGTTGGTTTTTTCGCCGGAAAGCATCGAGAGCCTCAAGAAGGAACCGAAAGCCTACACCAAAGCCACCTTCATTTGCGGCGACGTGCAACTCAAGAATGTGGGCATCCGCCTCAAGGGATTCATCGGCAGCTTCCGCCCGTTCGACGGGCAGAACAAAAACGGCTTCACCGTCAAGTTCAACGCCTTCAAAAAAGGACAACGGTTCCTCGGCCTCAAGAAAATGCAGTTGAACAACGCGGCACAGGACGCAAGCTTCATACGCGAGCGACTCGGCTACGCGCTGTTCCGCCAAGCCGGGCTGCCGGCGCCACGGGTCGGCCACGCCACCGTCGTCGTCAACGACCAGCCGTTTGGACTGTACGTGCAGGTCGAGGCGGCCACGACCGATTTTCTCGCCCGCTGGTTTGAAGACACCGGCGGCGATCTCTACGAGGGGCCGACCGACATCACGAACTGGAAAAACCTCGACCTCGACAGCGACCCGGACAATGCCAAGCGCGGACTGCTGCTGGCGTTCTCCCGCGCCGCCGAGGAAGCGGCGGACGCCCGCGACCTCACACCGCTGCGCGAGTGGCTGGATCTGGGACACTTCGCCCGGTTCCTGGCCATGGAAATCGTGACCGACCACTGGGACGGCTACGTCTCCCCGAACAACTATCGCGTTTACCGCAACCCGACTGACGGTAAATTCTACTTCATCCCGCACGGCGCGGATCAGCTGTTCCGCAACAGCGCCAACAGCCTCCACGGCTCGAGCCGCGGCCGCAGTGTGGTGACCGAGGCATTCCGCTCCAGCGAGGAGGGCCGCCAGTTGATCGAGGAATCGATGCGTTACCTGCTTGCCACGGTGTGGAACCCGGCCCTGCTGGAGGAACAGGCCCGGCAGGATTACGAGCGGCTTCACCCCCACATCGTCGCCGATCCCAAGCGGCCATACGACCTGATGGAGGTGGAGGACCGGGTGAAAAACACGCTAGAGTATTTCAGGAAAGCCGACCGCATAAAACGCTGGCAACTCCTCGCGCTGGAGGATCCCGACTTGGAGGATCGCTTGTCACGGATGTCCAGCCGCTCACGCTGGGGCGGGTTCGGCGGCCGGGTCCGCCGCTAAAACACCACCCAGCAGACGAGCGTTGTCACCACCAACAGGATCGCCGAGGCGATGACGCGATCTTTCGTGGGGAAGTCGAGGTTGAGTTCTGCTGTCCACGGCTTGGGCCGGTCGCGCTTGGCCAAGCGCTTGGGTTGGCTCAGGCCAGCGTCGGAGGCCAGCGGCAACTCGCGGAGGTTGGGGTCATAGTACGGTTCCGCCTCCTCCGCTTCCGGCGGGGCAAACGTCAACGGCTCGTTCGCCATGTACGCCAACTCGCCAACCTCCATCGTCAACGCCTCAGTTGGCTCAACGGCGACCTCCAATCTGGCGGTCTTTGCCAAGGTACTGCCAGCCACTGACTCATCTTCAAGTTCCGAATGCCCGGCGGTAAACGCTACCGACTCCGGCTCTGCGAGTTCGACGCTTTTGGGCGTTTCCTCCGGCGGACTCTTGGCCAACTCGATCTCCCCGAAGCGTTCCCCCTGAACGGCGATCAACTGCTTGAGCTTGGCCAGCTCGAGCACGGCAAGAAATGTCGTGATGACTTCCAGCCGGCTTCCGGCCGACTCGAACAACTCGATGAATCGAATAGACTCTCGCTCCTCCAGAATTTCCAAAATGAGCTCGATTTTTTCCGTAACACTCCATTGGTCGGCAACGATCTCCCCGGTTTTGGCGACGCGTTGTTTTTCGGTTTCGTCGAACCGCTTGAGCACTTGGTTTACCGCGCCGATGAGGTCGAAAATGGACGCCTCTTTCGCCGCTTGTGCTGGCAACGACGGCACTTTCGGCTCGGCTCCCTGCCGCTCGAAACTTTGCTCTTGCTCCCAAGCCATCCGCCGGAAGTCGGCGGCGGCATCCTTGAATTTCCGGTACTCGACGAGCTGGCGGATCAGGTCCCAGCGCGGGTCTTCCTCCTCGTCTTCCTCCGAAAGAACCTGCAAATCTACCGGGAGCAGCTCCTTGCTTTTGATGTACATCAGCGTGGAGGCCATCACGATGAAATCCCCGGCGAGGTGGAGGTCGAACCGCTTCATCAGCTCGATGTATTCGCAGAACTGGTCGGCCAGCTTGACCATATCCACCTCGTAGATATCGACCTCTTCCTTGCGAACAAGATGCAGCAACAGGTCCAGCGGCCCCTCAAAAACCTCAAACTGATATCGCAACTCGCTCATTGGCCTGCCGGGAGGGTTTTGAGGACGGGGATGACTTGGTTGACGACTCGCAGCTTCCAATCGGCGAACGCCGCGCCGGTGGTCAGCACGCCGTACGTGTCGAATTTGTAACTGTTGCCTTTGCCATAATAGCTGTCCGGCGCAACGTTGAACGTCCACACGGAACCGTCCTTCAGCGGCCGCCCGTCGCTGTGTTCCAGTTTGCACTCACTGCGAAGCACCGCCGCCGTGGCGTCCGCCTTGGCCAAGCTGTCGTGCTCGTGCCAGTGGCGAAACAGGCCGTTGCCAGCGACCAAACGGCGCATCATCGGGTTGACTGCGAAGGAATGTTGGTGCGCCCGGAAGACGCCGCGCACCTTGGCCGCCGCACCGGCGGAAGCGTTGAGCACGATTCGCGTGCCGGTCTTGCCAAACACGAAGCCGCGGCCGTCCATGTAGCCGAGTCCCGGCTCGCTGGCGAACACGGTGAAGTCGTTCCACATGAAGCCGTTGATCAGCGGCGTCATCGGCGCGAGCGGCGTGTAGTCGCGAATCGTTGACTTGAGAAAAACGCGTCGCGTGGCGTCCGCCGATTGGAGCAGCTGCGGGTGCTTTGCCAAAAACGTCCCGCCGGTCACTTGGCCAAGCAGTTGGTACGCGACCGCCGGCTTGACATCGAGAAGCGCACCCGGCAGGTAGCCCGGCTCCATGCCGCCGTGGTTGCACTGCAGAAAATCCGCGCCGCTGCCAACGTAAATCACCACCGGGAAAAAATCGTACAGCCGCCCGATCAGCGCCGGGTTGAATCGGTTCCCGTATTTTTTTTGGCACTCGGCAATGAACCCGTAAGTGGGGGTCATCTGCACGTCCTCGTGGTTGCCGCGCGCCATGAACACCCGATCCGGATTGGCCAACTTAAGCCGCAGCAGCGTGTAAAGCACTTCGATGCCGTAGTTGCCGCGGTCGGTGTAGTCGCCGAGAAAAACCATGTAACGGTTCGGCTTGGCCAGGCGGAAACCGTCGAGCGTGCCCGCTTGGTTGAGCGAGTCGAGCATGGCGATGAACGAGTGGATGTCGCCGTGAAAATCGCCGTGAAAAACCACCTCGCTGCCGGGCGGCACTTGCAGTTTTTGCGCGAACGGCTGAAACGGAATCGGCGGCTTCAGAAAATAGGCGCGGTTGGTGTTGAAAAACTCGTCCGCCTTGGGTTTACCGCCGACCCAGTTGGCCTCCGTGTTCATCGGGCCGGTCTTGTACGACTCGAACGCCGCCATCAACCCCTTGGCCACTTCGCCAAAGTCGGGTAGCGCCGTTTGAAGTTTCGTCGTTGCCGCTTGGCCAAGCAGGACGCGGTTGGCCGGCAATTTGGCGCACGCGCTTTTCCATTCTGCAAAAGTGGGGTACGCGGCTGACTGAAAAGCGGCCCTTTCGGCCAAGGCGACTTGCGCCCAGCCAAGCGTCAGCGCTAGCAGTAGCGCTTGGCCAATCACTCTCCGGGGGTGGCATCTCCTTGGCAACATCATCCAACCGGTCTGACAGAAATTGCGCCTGCGCCATTCAATTGACAAGCCAAAAGGAAAACATTGCGGATGACAGTCCCTCCGCATAATTTCCACGTTTCGCTGACGCTATGAGCTTTTCCATTTTGAAAAATCAATCCTTGGCCGCAGCTTTTGCGCTGGCCATTTGCGGCGTGAACGCCCAAGGCGGCGACTGGCCACAGTGGCGCGGGCCGACCTCAAACGGCCATGTGACCAAGGGCGATCCGCTCCCGACCAAGCTGGACGATTCCCCCAATGTTGTCTGGCGCATCGACGTTGGCCCCGGTCATTCCGCGCTGGTAGTGCAGGGCAATTTGCTCGCGATCGCCGAGCAAAAAGACGGCAACGAGTCGCTGCGCCTCGTGGACAAACGCACCGGCAAGCTGCTTTGGGAAAAGGCGTTCGGCGAAACCTACGAGGATCGCTTCGGCGCAGGCCCACGTTGCACCCCGCTCTTCGACGGCGACCGGATCTACGTGCAGACCTGCC
>Ga0310122_10002289_pt1 | contig 12193 bp, 27 predicted proteins | sample CB6_Bottom_1051__FD_203503 | JGI IMG/M metagenome (GOLD analysis project Ga0310122, IMG submission 203503) | Marine microbial communities from Western Arctic Ocean, Canada - CB6_Bottom_1051 | ecosystem: Environmental > Aquatic > Marine > Oceanic | place: Canada: Western Arctic Ocean | collected...
TGATACCAATTTTGATATCTCAATCTCACTTCATCAAAGGGCATTTGTTTATGACAGCACGAACAATGTACTATAATTGATATACAGTTTAGATTGATTTTTGGATTAAAGAGTAGGTTATTGTGATAACTATCTATTTACAAAAATACTAGCTAAAATAAACAAAGAGGACATAGTTGATAACAAAGCACCTAGTAGAACAACTACAAGTTCAGATAATTGTAAACCAATAGCAATCAGAAAAACACCTAAAATGAACACAAAGAATAATTGTACAATTCTATTCATGTTTTCTTAACTCAAAGTAATGAAAGACCAACTACACCAAAGATAACTGTAATAGTGATAGTTGTCCAAAATTTCCAATTTGATACAATGAAGTTTTGTCTTTTACGTCTAGTTGATATTTTTTCCATTTGTTTTAATTTACAATTTCTACAATGTTTAAAATCTTCACCATTTGGAAATTTCTTTGTTGCAATTTTATATTGATGAAGTCGATTTTGCCATGTAATTTCTTTTTTACAGTCAGGACATTCTTTAATAAAATCATTTTCAATCTGTTCTCTACAATCTCTACAAAGTAATTCATTAATATCATATTTTTTGAAATGTTCTAATTTGTGATTATTTTCACCTGCTTGTAGTTTACAGCGTTCACAAACATTTCCATCTTTAACAATTTCAATTCCCATTCTATTTGATTGGGGTTCTTAGGTAGTTTTAAGAGAATAGGGTTAATTCACGCCTAGAACTCGGGTAAACTCTCTATGAAACACCATATTTTGTGGGATAATCAGAGTATATTAGAAATAAATTATTAAGAATCTTATGAGTACCATAACATGATTTTTGATAATTCACCTCATACTTGACATGTCTTACTAGATACCGCCTATTCATAATGAAAAATATTTTAAATGAATTAGAATAGTTTTAAAAAAACTATGTTTTTATTTTCTTTTTTAATTTATTTTTATCTAGTAACGTGTTAATTTTTCTCTCTAATTTACCAATAGTGTTTTTTTGTTGTTTAAGTTCTTTCATCAGTTTTTTAATACTTTCATTTTGTTGCTCTTTAGCCAAATCTGTCATAAATTTACAAATCAATTTTACACATCTAACTGTTTCTACACATCTTGCAAAACAATGAGAGTTATTGTGATAACTATCTACCCGTATCTACATTACTTGAATCTTGATTTGTGTGATCACGATTTAATGCAATACCAAATTCAATATTGAGTTGATCCAAAATGACATTACGAATTGCTTGCACTCTAAGGAATTTTTCTAAAAACTCTGATTTTGAGATTGTAGAATTGAAATGGATTTTGTGTAAACTGATTCCTTCTATCTCATCACCATTAAATTTAAAATCTAAATTAATATCATATTGCACTCCTAATTTTTTTAGATGGTACATCATAGAATTTCTTTGATTGATATTCCATGTTTGATTAACTAATTTTCTATGAATTTCAGCTAATTTAATTTGAAATTGAAAGTAAAGTCTATCCTGTAAATGTGGTTGCTTGTAGAGTATTATCTTACCGATTGTTAGTAACCATGTAAATTGAGAATCTTCTGAACTTTTGTCCACACATTGAATTTTATCATCACGACACCAATCAATAATATTCTGTTTAATTGAATCTTGTTCGGTAGACATATCCATATTCTAAAATTGTTACATATATGGATCATGTGATTAATTCTAAGAAAGTATCTCTATTTCACGCCTAGAACTTGGGTAAACCCTCTATGAAATAGCATATCTTGTACAATAATCAGAGGGGTTTTCATTACACGTTTTATTGATTATACCTAGAATCAGACCCCTACCAAAAATCAAGGTTGTCACGAATCCTTTTTTGCTCAAATTGATAAATTGAATAATTGTATTGGTAATGCAGATTTTACAGTAGCGGTGTAAGTAAAGTGTCCTAAACCTTAGATTTTAGGATTCTCAAAAATATCTGCATTAATCATATTCCAAGTTTGATCATCAGATACTAACTTCCTTGTAATTACAATCATTGTGTACTTTTGGATCAAATTATTCTGAAACTGGGTACAGTTTACTCGTCGTATAACCATAATTTTTATCCAATGTATAATAAAATGTAGTAAAAAGACTCTTCCAACAAGGATTAAACAATAGATGAATTCAGTGTAATTCATGAATTCTAAAACCAAAGAATTAATTGCAAAATTTTCGCCAATGTGGACTAACAAACAGGTTTGGGAATTTGATCAATTAAATGAAGAGTTGAGTTTTGATTTAGTTTATGCAGAGTCTGGGAATTATAATACTAGTTTATGGAAATCAAAAAATGCTCACCCTGACTCATACATTAGAGATGTAATAGTTCGAACTTTTGATAATTTATTAGATAATGATGAATTGTGGATTGCAAACAAAAGTGAAATCAGCCTAGATGAAAAGTATGTTGCATATCTTATGGCTGTAGTAACTGATGTAATGATTGAAGAGGAAGTTTGTATAAATTTTAGAATTGATGAAGGGTGTCTAGTAGTAACAATTGATAGAGCCGCTGATGTTATTGACTGTAAAGAGTTCTTTGAGGAATTTTATCATTTGGCAACAGGGTTCAATTATGATATCAATACAGGAATCCCCGAAGATGCAACAGAAGCTGAAATGTATCTCACAAGACTGCAAGAAGAATTTGATGAAAAAATGAAATCAAATCTAGGGGAGTTATATTTACCTGGAAATAATGATCCAGATACACTAAATGCCAAATAACTTAGCTAAAATACTAGAAAATATCAAAAAAAATATTGTCTGAGAGAAAACCATTTAGAAGTTTCAATAAAAGAGAGCCATCCGTATCAATTGAGCAAAAAATTGAAAGTTTTGTTTTAAGGAATTCAAAGAATGGTTATTTTACTAAAGTATCAACTATTTCATATAAATTTGAAATTTCAGAAAGTAAAGGATGGGATATTGTAGGAGAATTACTTTCATCTGGAGCATTAGAATCAATTCATGATGAGTTTACAGGAGAGATGAAACTATGTGAAACTGGAAAAACATACCATATCATGGATTTAGAAAAAAAACGAAGTAGAGAAAAGTTTTCAAAAAATAAAAAATCAAAAAATCGTTAATTCCAAATTTAATAACAAAACTCTTAATTTGTATGATTTTGATTTAATTAAAATGGATGATGATGAAAATTTCCCGTCACAGTGTCATCCATTAATTAAAACAAAAAAGAAAAAGCAGGACAAAAAAGATGAAACAGTGTAAATTATGTGGTACTCCCCTTGGAAAAGAACCAAGTACGGAAGAATTAGAAACGCATTGGAAAAAACATCATAGTTGGCATTGGGAATCAAATAATGAAAAAACACCAGAAGATGCAATATTAAAAAAACGAAATTAAAACGACTTGGAATAGCAGTCGTTTATAGCATGCCTAGACCACTAATCGAAGACGTCAATTATACTTCAGCCTCAAGATATAAAAGAAAATTGCAATCATTATCAAACATCTGTTTAAAATAAATTAAAAAATAAAACTAATTTTAAGAATTCTTGTCATTTCACTATTCAATTTAATTCTCATCACAGATATCATGTTGATGATTATTTTTAAGCTGAAAACTATGAAAAATTTACTTTGAATTTGTAATAGTTATTTTGATATAATTTGACATGTCATTAATACAGGCATATGATATCAAGGCACGAAAAAAAGTGTCAATGATTAACCCAAAACCATATCTTATGAAAAATGGGATGTGGACAGTAAAAGGAACTAGCGTTGAAACTGGAATCAATCTATTTAGGATTGTTGGAAAACATAAACCAAAAATTGGCCAGTTAAGATTTGAAGCATTCAAAAATTTGTTTACAAGTAGACAATGTGAATGTGATAAAATTTGCTAGTAATTATTTTTTTTATGATAGATTTTAAGATCGTTTAGAAATATCCTTCATTTTGATTCAAAATTGAAATTCGAAAGCATTAATTTGATAATTTTTTAATAAAAAACATGTCTTTTGAAATTCATTGGTATAATAATTTTTTTGGGGTTTCATGGATGCATGAAAAAGATAAACTAGTCATATCTACAGTGTTTGAAGATAAAAAAGAAGCCATTGAGATTGCTCATGAAATTGATAATTGGAGTGAAAAATTTACCAGATTAACTATAATAGAAAAAGAGGATGATGAATTTGCAATTTGTTGTTTTGAGGATCCTCAAATATCAAAAAGTGACAAACATGTGGGGCTATTTAGAACAGGAATGAGGAGAAGTAGTGGATTTGAGCAAATAAAGCCAATCATTGAGGGAAAAATGCCACACTTACAAATTGCATATGCAGAAGATGTTCGAGACATTAACACGTATGAACAAATTTCAAAATTAGTCCCTATGAGAAAATTTAGAATAATTTCTGAGAAAAATTTGAAAAAACAAGAATACTATTATGAGAAATTAGCAAATAATTCTCCATCTGAGTAGTAGAATTAATACTGATAAATCATTCATGTTTGTTAAATAGAGAATCTACCAATTAGTAATATGAAAAATAACAATTACCAAGAATCATGGGAAGAAGTAATCGGAGTATCCTGGCTTATTTCTGATGAATGCAATTAGAGAAGAATGATTAATTTCTTAAAAAATGAAAATTATTTTTCAAATTTAAAGAACACCTAAGTATTATTTTACCCTATTATGGGTATGAATTTTGAAAATCTCTTAAAGAGAATAATGGATTCAGACAACAACATCAGGCACAGCCTAATTACAGACATTGAAGGTAGCATACTAGTTGTCAGTCATCGTGATGGAGTAACAAATTATCTATCACCAGAAGAAACTGAAGCATCACTGAAAAGAGCTGCCAGTGCATGGAAAGAAAGAAAAGCACTTAGTCCAAAAATTGGAAATGGATTGTATGCAGTTGCAGCATTTGAAAAAATTACAAGGATGACTTTTCCACTAGGAGATGAGAACCTAATCTTTGTGAGTTTGGGTTCAGATGCAGTACGAACAGACCTTCATAGTGGAGGTCAAAAACAGATCATTGAACATGTGTTGAACATATTAAGTAAGGATCCAACAAAAGCATGAATAAAAATTAGGATAAAACCTAATTTATTTTTAATTTTAAAAAACTATTTTTACAAAATGAATACATAATCTTTAAAAAATCTTGTACAAACAAAAAATGGACTGATTAAAAAATGCCATACATAGAACATACAAAAGAATGCAAATATAGAAATGATAATGATATGCCACACACTAATTGTTATTGTAAATGCCACAAAATCATCATGGCAGAATCAGGGCACATGGAATCAAGAACTTTTTGATTTTTGAGGATCAAAATTCTCGATAATCTCAGAAATGTTTGTAAGGATTGTTTCCTTGATTTGTGTTTTAGTCATTCCAGAGGTAGTCATGAATTTCATTTGATCAAGTAAGGCAAAATGTACACGTCCACTAAGATAATCAATTATTCCATAATTACTCTTGGGAAATTCTGTCACAAACAAATCATGATTTGAAAATTTATCAGATTTTTCACTCATTAAAATAATTCCTAAAAAAACTAGTTATAAGATTATTCTATTTTCACACCTATCTACGTCCATTTCTATCCACAAAATGGTGGGTGAATCCACAGGGATTCAAATCTTAGTTTAGAATGGGTAGAGTTACATTGAATGATAAAAATAAATTTTAGAAACTGTTATTACTTTATTTTACAAAAATTAGTATTATGAAACACCTTGAAGAAAATAATACAAATTACAAATCTCATTGGTTGAGAGCAATGTCTATGAGTGTAACATTATTTATTCATGCCTGGATACCCTCTTTGTTTCCAACATATGCATCTGATAAAATGAAATCAGAATCATAATTAACTGCGTCGCGTCACATTACAAAATGGAGACATGGAAATGAAAAGTGCCGAAAATACTGCTAGAATTGTAAAGTGTATTAGATGCAAAAGAGAATTTTCCAGCACTATGCAGATGCCTAGATGCAAATGTGGATCTTATACTAGGAAAAAATGAAAGTTGAGATCATAGAAAAGACAACATCATTGTTGACTGGGTAGTCAACGTGAGTAAATGTTACAAATACTCATTAAAGTCTTCAAAAAATTAATCATAATGACTGAATTTGCCCATAAGCCATATGAGAAAATTTACGTGCGGGACACTATAAAATTAAGTCTAGATGATCTCATAGGAATGATGTCTTCCCTAGAATCAGCAAATGCGTATTGGGTAGATGGGGTATTGTTTGCAAGTTTTGCCATGACTGAATCCGAAGAATTGGCTAAAAAAGAGATGCAAAATGAGATGTATTTAGATAAGATAATTTTTGCAAAATATCAAAAGTATACAAAAACTGCCAAATCCTCAACCAATCTTGAAATTGGAATCCTAAACATGCAGAAAAGTAAGTTATACAAAGACATGATTGCGTGGCTCAAAACACAATCAATTTGGGATGAATAACAGAATTCAATGAATATGTTTTTGATTATTAATTAAAGATTAATTTAAAGAAAGTAAAGCATGATCCATACTCATCATTATACATTGAGAATGAATTTCTTCTTCTGTTTTATTTCCACATGAATTACAAATGAATTGTTTTACTTTTGAGCAAACATCACATTTTTTATAAACATCAATTTCATGACCACAATGTCTACAAGAGATAATTTTCATATTTTTAATACAAAAAATATCAATTTAAACGATTAGTAAATTAGATCAAACTAATTAGTGAACCCTAAGAAAAATAATTATTATTGTCACATGTTACGCAAACAAATTAGTTTTTTCTAATACGTTTCACCATATTTTATGTTACAATTCAAATTTAGAAAAAAACTATTTCCCATTAATGGTATTTTCTATTAACTAAAGATTTTAAATTTAAAAATTAATAATATTTTATGATGTATGTTAGAGCATTATCAAAAAATAGATTGATTATTAGCTATTACTTGATATGAGTTAAAAAACGAGAGTTATGACATAGGAGATTTACCATACAGTAATGAAAACAGATAAAGAAATCAAAGCATTAAAAATTCAACTATTAAGCACACTAAGAACTGGAAATAATCCATATTTTGGATTATCACTAGAAACCCTAGTTGCAAATAATTAATTTTTGAGGGTAGATTAATGAATGAGTTTTGAAAATGTGGTTTAGGGCAAACGTTGAGATTAATCCTATTTCATGACTAGAATAACTGTTAATCCAGTAATTCTATTTCATCATAGATATCTTTTGCAATTAATTTTACTTGCTCATGGCTGTATTCCATGATATAATCAACGTAATTCTGGCATTAGAAATGATGTGTGTTATTATTTACAAACACTTTGTATTTTGATCTACACTACCGAAATGAACATACACTAGTGAAATACACTTGAAAATGAAATGATTTCTTTTGAACATAGAGTTCTAAGTGAATATAGAATCAAAATTGCAAAAATTGAAACACTTGCAAAATCAATCTTGGTTCACAGAGAACCAAAAGGTGATGAGGCTAAAGGTGCTTCTGAATTCCTAGATGTTTTGATTAATGACACAGATATGTTTTACAAAGAAAATAGTGAGGTTCTTTCAAGTAATGGAAAAAGACCCCATGCTCGTTCAAGGTTACCTGAAGAAAAAAAATGGAATGAAAACGTAGAGATATACTATGAAAAGAATCCACGAAGAAGACCTAGAAAATAATTCTAGTTTTATTATTCTATAATTTCAAACGAACTGTCATAACAATCTTTCTTTGCTTTTAATTGAGATTCAACAAGGGCTTTTGGAAACTTGTGAACTTTGATGATATGCTCAGTAATGTTATCACATTTTGTATTACACGTTCTACACAGGTATTTCATATCTTATTATGATGTTTTTTCAAGCATATACAAAGGTTGTTTTAAAAAATTATTTTGTAATTACATATTTTTCTAGGCTAAATTATTCAAATAATATTTTTCTATTCTACTAGTCATAGGCTCGATATAATCCTCACATGGTTTGATGAATTCCTGGCGTGTATTTTTTTCACTACTAACAAGAATTACTACCTGATGGATTTTCTGTCCTGTCACCTCATGGAACATTTGAGCATAACAGGTAGTTTGTAAATAATATTCATACATGTAATCATCAATCTGAGGTTTTCTTTTTGTTTTATAATCAATAATGGATAGTTCACCATTATATTCTGCAATCAAGTCACTGGTTCCTGCAACCTTTAGTTTATCAGAATACATTCTTTGTTCAATACATGCAACATTTGAAATATTTTCCAAATATGGTTTTAAATTATTAAAATGAGCTATTGGCAGCAAATCAAATTCTTCTAAAGATAATTGATTGGATAGATAATCCTCAATTATTTTATGGGATTGAGTTCCAATATGTTGAGATTGTGTAGTAATGTATTGATGGGCAGGTTCATTTTCTCTCCAATTTTTTAGACCATTTTTTTTCTCATCTGAAGCAGTTGCAGATAAAATTGTACTAATTGATGGATAAACATCATCAAATTTTGTTTGATACCAATGTCCATCATCTCTATCAAGCAATGTCGGCGCTCTAGTCTTGAGCATTTGAGAATAGTTTCCCATAAGTAAAATTCAGTTCTAACAGTAATTTAATGATTGTAAGGTGTATGGATCACTTTATGATCTTTTGAAATTTTTCAAACTCTGATCTAGTTTTAACAAATTGATCAGTCATTATTTTCTGTAATGAAAATAAATTTTCTAGTTTTTCATTTATTATAATAATTGATTCCTCAAAGATTACAGTATCAATGAATTGTTCATTAGGGTATACAGTATATTCAAAATAATCATCATCAGTTTGAATTTTTAATTTGAATCCCATGAATAATCCCAATTCCTCATCTTTGTTTAGAAATCCAACTAGACTTGCTCGAAGTGAAGAGTTTTTCTCAAGAGTAGCATATCTTGATTTGTTTTGTAAATTATCATCAATGATACATGCTACAGGTGTCCCATGAACATGTAAAATTGTAGATTTGTGTGTGGGAATAAATTCTTCAGAATTGGGCATTTTATCTAAGGGCATTTTAGAAATTCAATTTTTATGTTTCAGAGATTTGATTAATTTGTTCTGATTGTAGGATATGTCATTAGCAAGTGAGGCCAAGATCACGTACAATCCAATACATTCCACGCTCAAAATCAACACAATATGTCAAAATCATTTATTTTTTAAATTCTAAAGGAATTCCTACCTTTTGATTTTTTGGAGTATGATTCACAATGAATCCACCTAATGGAATTAAAACAACAACAGGTACAATTTACAAAAACTGAAATTCGGAGATATTCATATCAATCCACCAATTAATGCAATACCAACTAGCATTGCAATAACACCAATTGAGATTTCAATAAATTTAGACACTAATGATATGTAAATTACATCGTTATAATATAGATTAATCAGAATTATGTATAATTCCAAAATGGAATTAGTATTTTTGAATAATACCAAAAGGGTAAGGTATTTTTTTGAATAATTCCCAGATAAATAATATGTACAAAAGTATAGCATTACTATGAATCATCCAGAAATAATACATGTGGATACATTATGAAAAAAATTGGATCCAATGACCCACAAAGAGGGCATAGTATGGGGTCTTGAACATCTACATCAAACAAAATTAGAACTAGAAGATCTAGAACAGCAAGCAATTGCTGATGATAATGCAGAATTACACAATGAAGTACGGGCTTCATTAATTCATGCAAAAGTTGTTGAAAAAGAATTACACGATAAACTAAAAGAAACAAATTAGTTTAAAAATTATAAATCTCTACAATTTTTTTATTTTTTATAACAAATTCAGATAAAATGATCATTTCCTAGATTCATAAATAGTTAGAAATTAAAACAATATTCATGAGATTTTGTCACAAATGTAATTCCATGCTTACACAAAATTCATGGGAGAGGATTGCCAGTATTTGTCCAAGATGTAATCCTGAAAAACTTGTGATAAAAAAACCAGTTCTCGGAGTGAATTATTCTGGTAAAACAAAACTCTGTTCAAAAGGATGTGGTGCTAAAATCTATTGGGATGAAGATTTTAAATCTACTAGTGGGAAATTTATCCCCATGGACTCAAGTACAGATCAACCACACAAATGCAAAGGTCCAAAAAATTCAAACGAATTATTTTATCCGGACCAGATTGAGTAACAGATTTACTAAATCCACAAAAACCGCACTCTAATCTTTGTCTAGACTATTGTTGTACTCATCTATTTTACGATTGTATTCATCAATTTCTGCATTTTCAGTATCAATTGAATTCTTAAATAATTCAGGATGGTCATTATGAGCCTTTTTCATTATTTTTTTAAAAGTATCAGGATCCTCTTTTTGTAAATCCATGAGAATTTTCCCTATAGAATCATCCAAATTGCTCATAAATGACTCAATGTTTTAGAGTATTTTTATTATTCCAACAGGTAACACTAATTCATAAAATTAATCAAACGAAAATACATGGAAAACACGCTTAACCACAGGTCGTTTCATAACATGAAGTGTTTCCCAACCAATCATCCCACTACGCAGGAAAATGGCTTTCTCGTTATAATCTATACGTCAAAATCATATTTAACATTGATCCCAATTATCTTAAAAAAAAATATAATCATTTTTCAAGTCCTTGAGCACCCACATTTTACATAAACTACTTTGAATTCTCCGCCTGTTTTGATATTATGAGATAAAGGTTTTTGACAATATTGACATTCTACATATCCATGATATTCTTCAACTTGGACAATCTCATATTTCCATGATTTACTTTTTTCATCCCAATAAACAGAATTAATTTCAGTTGGATTCATGTTAATATGAAATATAATTTCACTAATAATTTTTGGTTTGGAAATAAAATTAGTAAAACATCAGAAAAAATAAATGAATTTTGTGTGATTAAAAAATACAAACAAGTATTCAATATCATTTGAAACACAAAAAAAATATGAGTCTTAATGTTCTCGTAGTTGATGATTCTTTATTTATGAGGTCATTACTTACAAAAATTTTTACCAAGTCATCAAAAATAGATGGCATAACTGAAGCAATAGATGGACAATCAGCAATAGACCAATATCAAAAAGAACGCCCTAGTTTGGTAACTATGGATATAGACATGCCAGGTATGAAGGGGTTAGATGCTGCAAAAAAAATCATGGTAATTAATCCTAAAGCAAAAATTGTGATGGTTACATCAGCAAATAAAACAGAAATGAGAAGTGAGGCTGAGAAAATTGGTTCAGGTGGATATATTACAAAGCCATTTGATGCTGAAAGAATTAATGAAGTAATTAATGCCTTAGCATAATTAATACAAAAATTTTAATTTTTTATTTTAATGTAAATGCTGATATCCAATATTGCATAATTTTTTGATTCAAATCAACAAACGTAGTGACATTATCATTCCAAACTTTGATGTTCTCTTTTCCAGTTTCAATGTATTTTATGATATTTTTATTATACAATGATCTAAACTTGTAATTCTCATCATTCACAGTTTCTATCATTTTTTGTAGGGTGTTAGATGATGTTGAATTTAATCCCAATTTTGTAGTAAATTCTTTTTGCAATGAAATATTTGCATTGATTGAATATTTCCATGTTTTATAGAATTCATTTTGAAAATCAAACAATGTTTGCTGTAAATGAGGCATGGTGTGTTCAATCTCAAGGAAATATTTTTTACTCAATCTTTCAATTACCTCAAAATTATTTTTTGAATTCCATTTTTCACTCATGGGTTTTTCTAAAATCTCAATTAATTTAAACAAATCGTGCTTGAATGAAATTAAAGATTAGTAATTATAAATAAAAGACAAAATTATCCCACACCGATTATTGTAGTGGATAAGATTAGCTTACCGACATTATTGAATAATTTTAGGCACGAATTATTTTCTATTTTTTGTTAATTTTTTCATTTTCAAATCGCACATTCACATAATCTTCAATTATTTTTGATAAATAAAAAAAATATTTCCTAGTTTGTAACTAACATTAGGGCGGAGTGAGTTTTTTTAGTGTGACAGTTTATGATCATCATTGGAGTTTAGCAGGAATTATG
>Ga0310122_10002293_pt1 | contig 12176 bp, 5 predicted proteins | sample CB6_Bottom_1051__FD_203503 | JGI IMG/M metagenome (GOLD analysis project Ga0310122, IMG submission 203503) | Marine microbial communities from Western Arctic Ocean, Canada - CB6_Bottom_1051 | ecosystem: Environmental > Aquatic > Marine > Oceanic | place: Canada: Western Arctic Ocean | collected...
CGCGAGCAGCGCGGCGAACAGCGCGGCCGTCGTCGTTCGCATCCGCATCGGCCGCTGCATCATCGTGTCGAGGCGGCTCGTCGCTCATCAATCCGACCCGTTCTGGTCCCGCGCGGCCGCCATCGTACCATCCTTCCTGCTGCTGTGCCAATGCTCATCGGCAGCGGCCGCTGTCGGCGCGGCATGGAGCGAGACGCAGCAGCCGTCCTGCTGGCGCTCATCGTGCTCGCCGCACCTCTCACCGGTTGCCTCTCCAGCGGTGCTGACGGACTAGATGGGGACGGTGGTGAAGGCGGCGGCGGAGGGAGTCTCGGAGAGAATGGGACCGCTGGCATCGATGCAGCGGTAGAACTCGTGGTCTGGGCGTCGTTCGCTTTGGAATCGAAGGAGGAGGAAGCGTTCCTGGACGCCATCGAAGCGTTCGAAGCGGCGAATCCGAACATCGACGTCGAAGCGACCCTCATCCCGTACACCAACGCTGCCCAACTCTACATGACCGCCGCCCAGGGCGGCGAGGCGCCCGACCTCGTCCGACTCTCAAGCGACCAGTTGGGAAAGATCGGCGAGGTTCGGGTCAACGGCTACCCGCTGCTCGAGGACCTGCGGCCGCACCTGACGCCGGCCGAGCGCGCCATCTACGATGCGCGTGCCCTGAACGCGATGCGCTACGGCAACGACCTGCTCGGCCTGCCGGCCAGTCAGGACTGCCTCTCACTGATCTACAACAAGCGGTTGTTCGCGCAGCGAGACATCGCTCTTCCCGACGAGAACTGGACTCTCGACGACCTCGTCGCCGCGGCAGAGGATCTGACCAGCGGCGATGTCCAGGGCCTCGCGATGCCGATCAAGAGTCCGTACTGGTGGTTCCCGTTCCAGACCGCGTTCGGTGGCTCACTGTTCGACGCCAACGGCACGCCCACCCTCGACGCAAACGGCTCCGCCGAAGCGATGCGGTGGATGATCGGATTGGAGAAGGAGAAAGGGGTGGTGGCGAAGGGGACGCAGATAGAGTCGATGAAAACGCGATTCATGGCGTCGGAAGCGGCGATGATCGTCGACGGTCCGTGGAACTGGGCGACCTACGAGGCGAGCCGTCTCGACATCGGACAGACGCTCCTGCCGACCCACCCGAACACCGGCTTGCGCGCCTCTCCACTGGTCACCTACAAGGGCTGGTCTGTCAGCGAATCGAGCCGCCAGAAGGAGGCGGCTGTCGAACTGGCGCTCTGGTTGTCGTCCATCGAGGTTCAGCGGAACTTCGCGTTGCAGACCTACACGATGCCGACCGCGGTCGCGCTGTATGCGGATTCTAACATCACCGACGACCCTGTGCTGGCCGGCTTCCTCGCGCAGGCGCAGGTTGCGACGCCGGCGCCGACGACCCGAGGCATGTCGCTGGTCTACGGTCCGCTCGGCACCGCCTTCGAGCGGACCTACGCCGATCCTGCCGAAGCCGATGCCGCCCTCGCCGCCGCCAACGACGAACTCGTCTCGCTGATCGCTGGCGATTCCTGATCCAATGGCCGTATGCATCTCGCTCGTCAGGTAGCTTGTGCAGCGCGCCGTGATCATTCGCGACGGCGTAGGTAGAGGGCGATCGATATCGCCGTGCCGATGAGAACTAGGAGTCCTGCCGAGCCGCCGATCATCAGTGTGAGCAGCGAGACGCTGCCGAAGAAGGGCTCCTCCGCCGAACCCTCTGGACCCGTGGATGAATCGCCGCCACCACCGTTCCCCCCGCCCGTCTGGTCGAAGTCGCCCTCCAGCGAGCCGAGCCAGCCGTCGGTCAGACGCCAGCCGTTCGCATCTTCCGTGCGCTCGCAGGCGGCGCCTGGTGAAGCGGCATCGACAGGCCCACCCGCCGGGATCACCGTGGTGAAGATCATCTCCTGATCGGTGAGGATGATTCGCGTCTCGACGGTCTGCGCTTCGAAGGGCGCGCTGACCGGCAACTCGCCGGTCACATCACCGAACGGCGTCCGCATCGTCGTCAGCACGACGGCGCCTGCAGGCACACCGTCAGCGTGCCAGCCGACCGGGTCGCACGCTGAGGCCATCGTCGCATCGACGCCCTGCCACGGCACCAGCCGGACCTGCTGCTGGACGCCTGCGAGGGTCACGGTCTCGCCGGAATCGGTGTGCAGCAACTCGATCTGATATGCGGACGAGTCGGCAGCCATCGCACTGTTCGACAGCACGGTCCAGCCCGACGCCGGTGTCGTCTGCCAAGCGACCTCGGACGCATCGGAGTACCAGATGTCGTCGCCGACCGCGATCGCATCGATCAGCAGCAGCGTCGCCGCGTACTCCGTCGGATCGCCGGCGCCGTCAGATGGGGTCACCTGCAGCGTCGTCGTCAGTGTCGTGACGCCGCCAGCAGCATCCGTGACGCTGACAGACACGGTGTGATCGCCGAGCCCGGGAGAGGGGAGGTGGAGTGAAGCAGCGGTCTGGCCGGTCAGGAGAGAGCCGTCGAGGAACCACGCGAAGGTCAGGGAATCGTCGTGTGAAGCGGTGTCCGATGCGGTCACCTGGAAACCAGCGGTATCGCCCTCTTCGACGCTGGTCGCAGCGGCCCACCAGATCACCACGGGAGCGGGATTGAGGACGGTGAGCGGATGGGTCAGGATGGTCTGCATACCAAAGCCGTCGCGTATCGTCAAGGTGATGACGACCGGTCCGGGCTCGGTCCACCAGTGGAACGCCGCTGAGGTCTGATACCAATCTCTGATGGCGCCGTCACCCCAGTCGTAATGGAACTCGTAGGTCTCGTTGGGATAGCCCAGAACCACCACCTCCACCACCGGATTGACCACCGAATCCATGGCCACCGACGCCGGCAGAGCGAGGGTCGCGCTCGGTGACGGAGTGGTGACGTTCAGCACGATGTCGAGTCGGTCCGTTTCTCCCGCTTCGTCGCGCACCCTGAGCGTCAGGTCGTACAGGCCCGGCGCATCGAAGGAGCGGTTGAATGTGGCGTTCGTATCCCAATTCCGATACGGACCGTCGTCGAACGACCAGCGATATTCCAACCGGGCGCGGTCGAACGCCGAGTCATCGCTGCCAGTGGCATCGAAGGTCACCTCGATGCCGGGCAGCAGCGCGCTGTGATTGAGATGAGCGGTCGGCGCGCTGTTGGCGACCTCGGCGGCGAAGGTCAGCCAGCGGCCGGTCTGAACGGCGTCGTCAGCGGCATCGGTCCGGTATGCGAGCATCCGCGCCACCCGACGACCCGAATTTGGGAACGACAGGGAGACGGGAGAGTCGGCCGGCTGGAAGTCGGTCGTCGACCAGTCGATGATGCCGTCGAGTCCCATGTCGACCTCGACCGTCGAGCCGGCAGGTGCAGCGATATCCACCGCGAAGAGTTCGTCCTCGCCGTACGGCGTACTGCGCGTCGCATCGGCGACTGCGAAGCCATAGTCATCCGCAGCGCTCGAAGTCGGCGCCAGCGAGATGGTCGTCGCGCTGGTCAGGTTGCGCGACCACTGCGCTTCGCCGGTCGGCCACATCGTCAGCAGGTCGATGCTGCCGTCTGTCTGCCATCTGGCGCCGGCTGGAGGATCGGCCGGGAAGCGGACCCGCGAATCCGACATCGAGCCGTGTGGCCCTTCACCGCCGCGCACCTCCTCGCGACCGAGGAAGGTGCTGTTCGACCACGCTTCGATGGAGGCACCGTAGGCGGTGGCGCCATTCACGTCCTCGACGGTGGCGACCACCGGCGCACTGCCACCATCCTCGATCAACTCGTTGCGATAGAGATGGATTCGATTCGTCTGGCCGACCTCGTCACTGCCTCCGGTCAGCAGATCCAGATCGCCGTCGCCATCGAAATCGACGAAGGTGCCGCCGTACGTTCCGATGACATCGATGCCCCAGTCACCGGCACGGTCGGTGAAGACACCCGTCCCGTCATTGATCCACATCTCGGCCCGCGCGTAATCGAGATCGTAGACCTGTGGCAGCCAGAGGTCGAGGTCTCCATCGAGGTCGACGTCACCCATCGCTACGCCGGCGTACAACTCGTCGCCGGTGTAGACGCCGGCGCCGCCGCGCGGCCGGAACGAGATGTTGGAATCCGGCCGGTGGTCGAACCAATCGACATCATTCACGGGGTCGTGCGAGTAGATGTGAGAGTCGTCACAGATCAGGCCACGGATGTCGTCGGGGTAGGCGTTGGTCGAGTCGGTGTCCCAGTACAGGTGGACGAGGTTGGCGCTGACCACTTCGGGGAAGCCGTCACCGGTCAGGTCGCCCCAGGCGCTGGCTATCGTGTGGCCCCAGTAATCGTTGCCGGAATAGGTGCGGATGGAACCCTCCGAGGTGTGCCCCAGTTGCACGTTGAGCGTTCCTTCGTCGTTGCTGTAGTAGCGATTCGGAACTATCCGATAATTTCCCACATAGAGATCCGACCATCCATCCCGATCACCATCGCCCCAACTGACTCCACGGGCGTAGTAGTTGTCGGGATTCAGCATGTCAGTTCGGTCGATGAAGTACGGTGCGGCGGCGCTGCCGAAGAAGAGGTGGTCGGGGTAGTACTCCGCATCGCCGTCGTTCCAATCCTCGCCGCCGCCGACATACAGGTCGAGCAGACCGTCGTTGTTGACATCGCGGAAGGTGCCGACCGTGGTCGGATCGCTGTTCGCGACGATGGCGGTGCGCGTCTCGTCGCGACTGAACGACCAGTTGCCCGATGGTCCGTCGCTGAGCAGCACTCCGTCCGAGGTCCTGCCGCCGAGATACAGGTCGAGGTGACCGTCACCGTTCAAATCGCCCCAGACGCCGGTGCTGCCGCCGCCCGAGATGTTGCGCGCCGCAGTCACGTCGGTGAAGGTCCAGTTCGGCCCGCCGCCGTTCTCCAGCAGCCTTGCGCCGTTGACCAGCAGGTCCTGATCGCCATCCTCGTCATAGTCGGCCCAGGAGAAGAAATCGCCGTTCCACGACCAGAGTCCGGTCTCGCCAGAGACATTTGTCCAGCGCAGCGGCACAGCCGGCGCCTGTCGGCCACCTGAATCGGATGCCACCGACCCTGCAGGTTCAAGGTCGTCCAGAGGTGCGGCGACCGGCCATGCGGATGCCAGCATCACGAGGACGAGCAGAGCCGCCAGAGTGCCCCGCATCATCTCTCGACCCACGCCGCTTGAGAAGGAAGTTACGCCTCGCCGGACAAACACTGCGAGTCCGTGCATCCGGTCGAAGACGGCGGCGCGCGCTTCAAGTCGCAGCACCCGAAGCGAGGCTGTATGTTCGGGCGCGGGAGGTCGCATCCCCGCTGGACGCTGCTGGTGGTCACTACACTCGCCCTCGCAGCGCTGACGGCGCTGCCTGTGGCGAGCGCCGAGTCGGTACAGGACATCACCTTCGACGAGGATGCGGCGCAGTACCGACGCGTCCGGCTGACCGCTGCGACCGTTCCCGGCGCAGCCTCCTACGAGGTCTGGTTCGCGACCGCGCAGTTCAACGACACGGCAGCGGCGATGCTTCACTCGACGCTGCTTGTCGGCGACACCAGCGACCTCGACCGGCCGGCCGCGGGGTCGGGCTACGACGACTGCTGGGTCGATGGCGAAGCGGCGGCGCGCGACGCGTCCGGTCGGGTAGTCGTGGCAGCGACGGCTGGGAACTGGACCTGCGACCTGACCGGCCTCACGCCGGGTGTGGCGCACTGGTTCGCCGTCATCGCGCTCGGCGAGGACGGCGCGCCGCTGAACGCGTCATCACCCATCCATGCGGTCACCGCGACCTCGGAAGTCGTCGACGAGCCGCCGCCGCCGCCCGACACGACGCCGTACCTGATCGCCATCGGCGGCATCGCGCTCGCGCTGGTGGCGACGCTGCTGGTCCTCCGGCAGCGCGACGCGCGCGATGGGCGAGCCCTCGCCCGCAACGCGCACGCCTACATCGCGCCCGCCTTGCTCGCTCTCGCCATCCTGACGTTCTACCCGGTCGCCTACGGCATCTGGCTCGGGTTCACGAACGCTCACCAGACTCATCTCGGCGACAACGCCTTCGTCGGTCTCGCCAACTTCGTCACCGTCCTGACCGCCTCCGGCTTCCTGCGCGTCACCGCCTTCACCCTGGTCTGGACCGTCATCAACGTCGCCTTCCACGTCAGCCTCGGTCTCTGCCTCGCGCTGCTGCTCGACCGAGCCGACCTGCGCGGTCGCACCGCGTACCGCACCTGCCTGCTGCTGCCGTGGGCCATCCCCTCCTACATCTCCGTCCTCGTCTGGCGCGGCATGCTGCAGCCGGACGGACTGGTCAACGATCTGCTCGGCACCGATCTCGACATGCTGGCTGGAGAGAGCGCGGCCAAGGTGGCAGTGATCCTCGTGAACATCTGGCTGGGGGTGCCGTTCATGATGATGGCACTGAGCGGAGCATTGCAATCGATTCCTCAGGACATGCACGAAGCCGCTAAGGTCGACGGCGTAGGTGACTGGCACCGCTTCCGACACCTCACCCTGCCCAACCTGAAGAGCGCGCTGGTCCCCCTCTCGCTGCTCGGATTCATCTGGACGTTCAACATGTTCAACGTCATCTACCTGATGACCGACGGCGGCCCCGACCTCTGGTTCGGCGAGCCCGGGGCGACGGACATCCTGATCACCTATGTCTACGACGTCGCTTTCCGCGACGGTGCGTATGGCCTCGCCGCCGCCTGGTCGGTGGTCATCTTCGCGATGCTGGTCGCCTTCTCCTGGTTCTACATGCGGCGCACGGACGCGACGGAGGCGGTCGCATGAGCACCGCTCCCACCGCTGCCGCCACTGCCCCCCACGCCGACCTCGTGCTCGGCTGGTACCGACCGGTCGAGGTCGACGGCATGGTGTCGCTGCTCGGCGTCGCGCTGATCGTCAATCTGCTGTTGCTGCCCATCGAGATGGTTCGCGGCGCCGACGGCACGCTGCTGCATGGACTCGAAGTCGCCGGCCTCGTCTGGCTGTGGACCGCAGCGCGAGCGCTGGCGCGCGGACTGACCGGTACGACCGCGCCTATAGTGGCGGCCGGACTCTGCTTCGTGCCGGCCGTCATGTCGCTGCGCCACGCCGCCGGCACGACCGGCATCGCCGCCACCGGCAGCGGCCTGACCGTCTGGGCCCTCTGGTCGGCCGCCTGGGTCGTCGTGCCGGCCGGCCTCGCGTTCATCACCTTCTCCAGCCGCGCGGTCGTCGCCTGGTCGGCCGGCACGCTGGTGACGGCCGGCGCCGAAGCCGGTCTGGCGCGCAACAGCCGACTGCGGCCACGTATCGAGCAGGCGGCCAGCCACGCCGGACTGATGCACGCGGCGGCGCTGGTGCTGATCCCGGTCGTCTGGATCCTCGATGTCGCGATCTCGCCGGGCAACGGACTCGGCGGCAGCATCGGCGATGCGTTCACCGGCGAGCACTTCGCGCGGGTGCTGGGCGGCGACTCCTTCTGGATCTGGCTGCGCAACTCAGTCGCCGTCAGCCTCGGCACGACGCTGCTGGGATTGGCCCTGGCCGTGCCGGCCGGCTACGCCTTCAGTCGATTTCGATTCCGCGGCCGCGACGCGGCGATGTTCTCGTTCCTGCTGGTCCAGATGTTCCCCGGCGTCATCATCCTGGTGCCGTACTTCCTCGTCATGAAGTCGCTCGGACTCCTGAACACCTGGCTCGGACTGATCCTCGCGTATTCGGTCACAGCGTTGCCACTATGCGTCTGGATGCTGAAGGGGTTCTTCGACACCGTGCCCCGTGAACTGGAGGAGGCGGCATTGCTGGACGGGTGCAACCAGGCTCAGGTGTTCCGCAGGGTCATCCTCCCCCTCTCACTGCCCGCTGTCGCCGTCACCGCGCTGTTCTCATTCCTCGTCGCTTGGAACGAGTTCCTGCTGGCGCTGACGTTCAACACGTCGAATGACATGTACACGCTGCCGGTCGGACTCGCGTCGATGATTTCGGCGACCGGTCAGGCGTGGGGTGACTTCGCCGCTGCCAGCCTGCTGGTCAGCCTGCCGGTCGCGGCGCTGTTCATCGTCTTCCAGCGCTTCCTGATCCAAGGGCTGTCGGCAGGAGGCGTCAAAGGATGACGACGGGTGGAGGTGAGTGAATGGTGGAAGTACGGTTCGACGGCGTCACCAAGCGCTACGACGACGGCACGGAGGCCGTCAAGGGGCTCGACCTCGAAATCCTCGACGGTGAGTTCCTCGTCCTGCTCGGCCCGTCCGGCTGCGGCAAGTCGACGACACTGCGGATGCTCGCCGGCCTGGAGGATGTGACCGAGGGCAGCATCTTCATCGACGGCGCTCGGATAAACGACCTGCCGCCCGGCGCCCGCGGTCTCGGCATGGTGTTCCAGTCGTACGCGCTCTATCCGCACATGACGATCCGCGACAACCTGTCGTTCGGTCTGCGGATGCAGAAGCGCGAAGAGCGGCTGCCAGCCGATGAGATCGAGGCTCGGGTCGACGAGGCAGCCACGATGCTCGGCCTGACCGACGAGTTGGTCAAGAAGCCAAAGGAGCTGTCCGGCGGTCAGCGGCAGCGCGTCGCGCTAGGTCGGGCGCTGGTGCGCCGGCCGAGGGTGCTGCTGATGGACGAGCCGCTGTCAAATCTCGACGCCGAACTGCGGCATCAGATGCGCGGCGAGATCCGCCGTCTGCACGACGAACTCGGCACCACGACGGTCTATGTGACGCACGACCAGATCGAAGCGATGACGCTCGCCGACCGCGTCGCGGTGATCGACGCGGGGGTGCTGCAGCAGCACGCGGCGCCGCTCGACACCTACAACGAGCCGGCCAACGACTTCATCCGCGGCTTCATCTGCAGGCACATCGACGAGATGGTCGAGACGGCCAACTCGCTGTTCACTCAGAGGGACGCTGAATGAGGTCCGACCGACCGCCTCGCCTCGCCCTCCTGCTCGCCGTGCTGTTCGTCCTCGCGCCTCTCCTCGCCCTCGCGCCGCCGCCACTGCAACTCCCAGCAGCTGCCGAAGGCGGCGTCAGCGCTCCGCTGCGGGTCCGCAGCGATGCGACGCCCTTCGTCTGGCAGCCGCCCGAAGGTGAGGCGCAACCGGCCAACGTCAGCCTGATCGGTGAATGGGACTGGTCGAATCACACCGACCTGACGCTGAACACGAGCACCAGGGTCTGGTCGACGAATCTGAGCCTCTCTTCGGGTCTCTATTGCTACAAGTTCGTCATCGGCGAGGCCGACTATCGATTCGACCCCGACAACGCCTATCGCGGCTACTGCGGCGCCTATGAGAACAGCCTGATCAGGGTCGCGAATCACACCCGTTCGACCTTCACGCTCGAACTCGACATGGCGACAGGTCTGCCGAGCCGAATCCTGCTGCACGCCGGCTCAGACGGCTCCGGCCTCTCGACCGGTGGCCCGCAATTCCTGGACGGATTCCATCCCGGCGTGACCACGTTCAACATGACGAGTGAGGCCTGGGACCTCGACCTCAGCGTCCTACCCGATGGCAAGCACACCATCCACGTCACCGGCGTCGATGACGACGGCGACTCGGCCGAGGACCTCCTGATCCCGTTCTGGACCGGCTCGCAGGCCGATTTCGTCTGGGATGACGCGCTCATCTACATGGTGATGACCGATCGCTTCGTCAACGGCAACACATCGAACGACCCGGCGGATATCGCAGTCGCCTCGCAAGGCGCCGACTGGATGGGCGGCGACATCGCCGGTGTCACCCAGATGATCGAATCGGGCTACTTCGATGACCTCGGGGTCAACGCCCTCTGGATGACGCCTCTCAACGCGGCCGCGAACGGCACCGGCACCTCGGGAGACGGCGCCCATGAGGTCAGCGGCTTCCACGGCTATTGGCCCGTGCAGCCGCGGCAGGTGGATGCACGTCTAGGGTCGGAGGAGGAACTGGAGGGGATGGTCGCTGCGGCACACGCGCACGGAATCCGAGTGATGGCCGACCTCGTCGTCAACCATGTCCACGAGGACCACCCCTACTACAGCGACCATCCAGACTGGTTCAACCAGGGCTGCCTCTGCGGCAGCACCGATTGCGACTGGACCGAACATCGACTCGACTGTCTGTTCCGTGACTACATGCCGGACATCGACTGGAAGAATCGCAACGCGAGCGAAGCGATGATCGCCGACGCGCTCTGGTGGCTGGAGCGCTTCGACCTCGACGGAGCGCGCATCGACGCGGTCAAGCACGTCGACGACCTCGCCGTCACCAACCTCGCGATGCGGGTCAACGAGCGCTTCGAGATCGGTGGCCTCGACTACTATCTGAAAGGAGAGACAGCGATGGGCTGGGTCGGCGACGACCTGGCGGCGAACGCCGGCGAATACGAGATGATCAACCGCTACATCGGCCCGAACGGGCTCGACGGTCAGGCCGACTTCGTGCTCTATCACGCGGTCGTCGACAACGTGTTCACGAAGTACGCGACCGGCGATGCGGCGGCCAGCGACTACCAGCATCTCGACTACTGGACGGCGCGCAGCCAGGACCAGTACGTCGACGGCGCGACCATGGTACCGTTCATCGGCAGCCACGACGTGCCGCGATTCGCCTCGCGCGCCGATGCGGGCACCGCGGACGAGTGGAATCAATGGGTCGAGCAGGGGCTGCCCGGTCAGCCCGGCGACGACTCGCCCTATTCGGCAGCGCTGCAGGCGTTCACCTGGCTGCTGACGACGCCGGGCGCGCCGATGCTGTACGCTGGCGACGAGTACGGCGAGTACGGCGGCGCCGACCCTGACAACAGGCACATGTGGCGGGCGGGCGGTGCGCGCAACGCGCGCGAGAACGGTCTGGCCGAGAACATCAGTGCCATCGCTACCCTGCGAGACGAACTCACGCCGCTGCGCCGCGGCTCCTACGCCTCCCTGGACAACTCGACCGATGCCATCGCCTGGTCGATGGCGACGACTGACGACTCGGCCGTCGTCGTGATGAACCGAGCCGCCTCACCGCACTCCTTCTCCCTCGACCTCTCCGACCTGCCGACCCTCAGCGTCGACGAACTAACCGGTCAACCGACCGGCTGGGTCGGAGCCGTCGAATCGCGCTTCGGCAACGTCACGATGACCGACGGCAGCCTCACCCTAACGGCGAACTCGGTCGCCATCTTCGCGCCACGCGCCGCATCGAACGGCGGCGGCTCCACCGCGCCGCTGCCACCGACCGACTGCGCGCCGCTGAATCTCAGCATCATCGACACGCCGGCTCTATACGACCCGCTCGGCAACCATCTGCCGAAGGCGATCTCCGTCTTCGGCGTCCATCTGCTGGCGGCGCCCGATGTCGCCAACTCGACGCTGCGGCACGCCGCCGCCGTGCTGGCCGGCTACCTCGACAACGACGCCGACGGCGTCGCTGACGACCTGGCGGTCGTGCAAGCGATGGTCGATGCGAACGCCGCCATGGTCATCCCGAGAACCCCCGGCGACATGGATGACATAATCGCTACGTTGCCCGAATCGTTCCACGAGAGACTGGACTCGGGCGAACTCGCGTTGCAGGACCTGTACGAGAGCGAGGTCCACCCAGGGGGGCGAGGGACCGGTGATTTCGATGCGACCCTCGAGGAGGTTCTCCACCTCGTCACCCACGTCGGCTACTCCAGCGCCCACCCGACCACCTTCGCCGAATCCCCAGGCTCCACCCTGACAGACGCGATGGATGTCGCGCGCGGCGGTCACTTCGAGGAGAACGACCCGGATGACTGCGAATCCGAGCAGGGGCCGTGCGCCTTGCCAGCAGGCGGTTATCCCGCCTCCGCGTGGTACCATTACGATGACGGGACGTGTGATTACTCATGCATGGCGACGGAGTACATCTACTGGGCTCTGACGACGCACATGGGAGTTCAGAACGACTCCGCGCGATGCGCTGCCATCGATCACGAATGGGAGCCGTGCACCGCCGCCGAACTGGCTGCGACCGACCCCGCCATCGTATCGCTGATCGAGAACAGCAGCCTGCCGAAGGCGATCCCCAGCGGCGAGCACTGCCCGCCAGCCGACAACAACGGCGGCAACGGTACTGGCAATGGAACAGGCAACAACACGGGCAACGGAACCGGCAACGGAACCGGCAACGGAACCGGCAATCAGACCGATGACCCTGCTGATCCGACGAACGACTCCACCGACGACCCCATCATCGGACCTGCGCCAGTACTCGAGCGGAAGGTCCTGATCATCGGC
>Ga0310122_10002296_pt1 | contig 12168 bp, 11 predicted proteins | sample CB6_Bottom_1051__FD_203503 | JGI IMG/M metagenome (GOLD analysis project Ga0310122, IMG submission 203503) | Marine microbial communities from Western Arctic Ocean, Canada - CB6_Bottom_1051 | ecosystem: Environmental > Aquatic > Marine > Oceanic | place: Canada: Western Arctic Ocean | collected...
AAAATTTTTGATTTCAAACATGATTTTATTGTGTAATAAATTAATGGCTTGCCTCCAATAGGTCTAATGTTTTTCTTATGAATACCCTTAGAACCTCCACGTGCAGGAATTATACAGATTGGCTTCATCATGAAAAATCACATTCAGATATAATTAACAGTTTCTAGATTTTTATAACTAATTCTAAATTTATTTTTCAAAGCAATGCATTTTCTTGATGTATCTATCTGCCAATATATCAAATATAGACTCATATTTTTTTATAAATTGTTTAACCTGTTCCTCAGTAAATTCAGTGTCTATTAATTGTCCACCGTAATAGAAATGATTATGATAATCCAATTCAAACCCTAGTATATCAAAATCAAAAGAATGAGCATCAAATAAATTCAAATATCTATCAACATCATTTGCATTAACTTTCTTTCTTAATGATGAACGAATAACATCTGGTAATTCATAAATAGATTTTAGCCTATGTACAGATGGCAAAATAGAATATCCATAGTCAGAAAAAAGAATTGATGGTTTTTTAAAGAATGCTGCTTCAAGGCCCGCAGCACCATTTATTGTTATTACTAAAGAACATTTTTTCATAACATCATCTGATTTAACTGAATAATGAAGAAGTTCTACATTAGGAATTGATAAAATTTCTTTGTAAAAAGAAGGTTCTCTCCATTCTCTTAAGACTTGAGTTGGATGTTCTTTTACATATAATTTATAGCCTATTGGTATAGACTTTGAAATCTGTTTAATTATTTCTATTTGATTTGTGTTAAATGGAGAGCCAATAAGTAACATCCGTTCAGGCATTTGGTGTAATGGAAAATAAACAAATGGTATATTATCATCTATTACATATGAAAGATTTTTATCGATATAATTACTTCGAGAATTCTTTTTTAGGATACCAACAAAAAAATTCACTAATGTTTTTGCTTTAGTATGACCATAATAGCCATAATTATTTTCCACTGTTGTATTTTTTGATAACAAAAAATCAAAACCTGCTTTGATTTTTGCTGTTTTTGATTTTCGTAGAGAATCCGATTGGTGAACAAGACGTTTCCTAAGATCATATTTTTTACCATATTTCTGAATTTCATCAAAGCTACGATTTGATGTTTCTATTTCTTCCAAAGATCTAGTATCATCAAGAATGGCTAACTTTTCTGATAAAACACACCTATCACCAAAAACTGTTTTATTAAAAACTATTGTGTTTATACCCATGGCCTTACACATTTGATAAAAAAGTTCGTGATGATGGAATGTGGTATCTAATGTTATTAGAAATTTAGGTTTAATTTCTAGGATTTTTTCAAATAATTTACATTCGTCCTCTAAAATAGACAGTATCTCTTCTCTAGAAAATTTGTGGAATTCATTATCTTCATTAAATAATCTTTCATTTAGGGCAAGAAGCCAGAGGTTTATGTTATATTTTTCTTCAAATGAACTAAGATATTCTATATCTATTTTTTGCCTTGGTTTGGATATAGCGTCATGAAAGAACCAAATTTTCTTAAAATCCACAAGTTTTTGTTTTTGATAAAACGTTTTTTGCCTATCTGTAATATCAAAAATTGCATAGAGCTCACTGTTGATTTTTTTTTGTAGTGAATGAGCTAGTAAAAAATTAAAAAAATCTCCCTGATCCCAAAAAATTATCTTGTCAGCTGACACTGTTTGAATTCTTAATACATCAACATCTTATACATTTCTAGTAAATTATGACAATTGAGTGAGGAATTATGGGTAAATGTGATAAACCATAATTGAGTTTTTAATCAATGTATCACTATGAGCAAAACTAAGAATTTGTTATCAATATCAGTCGCAGATTCTTTGGGTGCTGGTATCGGTGCTGTTTTTTGGTTTATTTTGGCTACACTTATCTTACCGGAAAAATTTGGTGAGATTCATTATTTTTTGGGTATCGCAGGTTTAGCTTATGGTATATCATTGATTGGTTCCTCAGATGTTATATCAGTATATGTTGCAAAAAAATTGCAGCTACAATCTACTATAAGCTTAATTTCATTAATTAGTGGAGCAATTTCTGCAATAGTAGTTGTAGTATTATTTACAAGAGGAGATGTAAGTTTCATACTAATTGGTTACATCATCAACGATTTAGCTATTGGTTACTTACTTGGAAAAAAATTATTTTTCTCCTATTCCAAGTATGTAATTACTCAAAAGAGTCTAACATTGGTATTAGGAATTTCATTTTATTTTATTTTAGGACCAGACTGGATCATTTATGCATTAGCGCTTTCATATGTACATTTTGCAATTATAATACTCAAAATATTCATAGGTACTAAAGTGAACTTTTCCATTTTGAAATCCCATCTTGGATTTGTTAGTAATAATTATGCAATGAATTTACTAACTATTGTAAGAAGCCAGATCGATAAAATTATAATTGTACCGCTAATAGGATTTGAAATTGTAGGAAATTATGTATTAGCATTGCAGGTAGTAGTGGTACTAACAATTCTTCCTACTATAATTTACAAATACACATTACCACATGATGCTAGTGGTGATGACACAAAACGCATTAAGATATTAACTTTCATTTGTGCAGTGGGTTTTTCAATTTTAGGAATTACCATAGCACCAATTCTGTTACCAAATATCCTTCCTAATTTTGGTGATGCAGCAATTGCAATTCAAATTCTTAGTGTTGCAGTAATTCCTTCTACGATTACACTGTCTTACACTTCAAAACTTCTCGGCATGGAAAAAAGTAAAATGATATTAATATCAAAGGCGTTAATGGCTATAACAATAATTGTTGGTATCTTATTGTTGGCTACAACTTGGGAATTAATAGGGATATCAATAGCATTTGTTTTATCAACGGTAATTGAAGCTGTATTTCTGGTTTTAGCTTATCATTTATGGATAAAAAAATCAATTTGATATATTATAAAAAATCAAGTATAAGATCTTTCAATAAAATGGCTTAAATATCAACTAGGAAATTTTGATTAGATGAAATATTGCAAAAAATGTGTATATCCTGATACAAAACCTGGTTTGATATTTGATAAAGAGGGTGTATGTAATGCGTGCAGGAATCATGAACGTAAAAATGAAGTTAATTGGGAGGAAAAACGAGAAGAATTTTTGAAGATTGTTGAGAAATTTAAAAGTAAAGATGGCTCATTGTATGATTGTGTAATACCAGTAAGTGGTGGAAAAGATTCAACTTATCAAGCATATTTTGTAAAAAAAGAATTTGGATTAAACCCATTATTAGTTAATTTTATTCCAAGAGACCTAGTACCACTTGGAAGAAAAAACATTGAAAATTTAAAGAGATTAGGCTTTGATTATATTGAATTTACACCAAATCCAATAGTCTATAGAAAATTAGCTAAGATAGGATTAACCGAGTTAGGTGATGTAACGTGGCCCGAACATCATGGACTGTTTACAGTACCTGCACAAATTGCGGTCGCATATAAAATTCCATTAATTATCTGGGGAGAGAATCCACAATTTGAGTATGGAGGCAGTGGTATAGGGGATATTCTTAATCGAGAATGGTTGTTGAAACATGGAGGATATTTTTTAGATAAAATGCCTATTGAGAAAGTAACACAGTTTGGAATTAATTCACTAGACTTGAAACCTTATTTGTATCCATCAGATGAGGAGACCAATCAATTAGGAGTAACCGGAATTTTTCTAGGTAGTTTTTTTAAGTGGGATTTATTCAAGCAGTTAGAAATTGTTAAGAAGTTAGGTTTTTCTGTTTCTGACAAACCGAAAGAAGGAACATATCAAAATTGGGAAAATCTTGATGAAAAGTATACTGGAATGCATGATTATTTTAAATGGATAAAATATGGTTTTGGTAGAGCAACTGATCATGCATGTATAGACATTAGGTATGGTAGAATAACTAGGGAAGAAGGAAAAAAACTAGTACGTGAATATGAAGGAATAATTCCTACATGGTATTTTGATGAATTTTTAGATGATTTTGAACTTACCAGAGAACAATTCTATGAAATTGTGGATAAATTTGCAAATCATGATTTGTTTAAGAAAGATGCAAACGGAAAACTGTATAGAGATAAGGATGGAAATCTTGAACTGCTTTATCATCCATAAAAAGTACTTTTCAGTATAAATTCAAAGCAAGGTTTTTTAAAAAACTCATATAGAGAAATCTGTTGTTTAAAAATAAGACTGTTCTAATTACTGGTGGAACTGGCTCGTTAGGTCAGGCTCTTACAAAAAGACTTTTAGAAACTGATGTTGGTACAATTAGAATTTTCAGTAGAAATGAAAATAAACAAATTGAAATGGAGGACGATATCAAGGATGATAGATTAAGATTTTTTATAGGAGATGTCAGAGATCTCCATAGACTATCTAGAGCGGTTGAAGGTGCTGATTTTGTTTTTCATACTGCAGCCTTAAAACATGTACCAAAGATTGAATATAATCCATTTGAAGCTATTAAAACAAATGTTGTTGGATCTCAAAATGTTATTGAAGCATCATTAGATGCCAATGTAGATAAAGTTGTTTGTATTGGCACTGATAAAGCAGTATCACCATTGAATACTTATGGTGCAACTAAACTTCTAGCAGAGAAATTATTTGTATCAGCAAATAATTATCTAGACAAGAAAAAATACAGAACAAAATTTTTTGCTGTTCGTTATGGAAACGTTCTTGGTAGTAGTGGTTCTGTAATACCTTTATTCATTAAACAAATTAAATCAGGACAAAAAATCACAATAACTAATTCCAACATGACACGTTTCAGTTTAACTATGTCAGAAGCATTAGATTTTATTCTACACACAATAGATATAGGAAAAGGATCAGAAATATTTATTCCAAAACTAAGAGCATATTCAATAACAGATGTAAAAAGTGTACTAGGGGAAATTCTTGAAAACACTGGAGAAGAAGAAATTGGTATTAGACCTGGTGAAAAACTTCATGAAGTTTTGATAAATACAGATGAAATGAAATATGTCTGGGAAATAAATGATATGTATATGATTGTAAATCCACTTTACCACAAATTTTTTGATGATGATATTAAAACTAGATATCCAAATGCAAAAAAAATAGAATCCATGAAGATATATTCCTCAGAAAACGTAGAAAAAATTTCTTCTGCTGATCTTAAGCAAGTAATTCTTGATTCAAATTTGTTATAAAGAATTAAAAATATGTTCTAAATGTGACTTGTGTTGAAAAAAATCTCACGGTTTAAAGAAAAACAATATAATACAAAAAATGATTACAGTTATTTAGAAGCTTTAGAAAAATATTTTGAAAAAAGTATTGGCTCTAATGTTGAAAAGCTTCAAAATTTTGCAAAATATGTTCCAAGACAAAATTTAACAACATTTCTTACTAGATATGAAATTTTTAAAAAAATTTTAGATGTTCCAGGTTCTATAATAGAATGCGGAGTCTTGTTTGGTGGTGGATTAATGACTTTTGCACAATTAAGTGCAATTTTTGAACATGTTAATTTTGAGAGACAAATAATTGGATTTGATACTTTTTCTGGATTTCCAAATTTTTCTCCTATTGATAAAAAATACGCTGGTAAACTAGCAACTAAAGGTGCTTATGGCATCAATTCATTCAATGATCTAAAAGAATGCGTAAAATTATACGATTCGAATCGTTTTCTTGGTCATTTTCCAAAAATTCAACTTGTTAAGGGTGACGCCTCAAAAACAATCCCCAAGTATATAGGTAATAACCCAGGGTTAGTTGTAAGTTTGTTATATCTTGATTTCCTTCTATACAAACCTACTAAAATTGCACTCAAAAATTTTGTACCTAGAATGCCTAAGGGTTCATTATTGGTTTTCAACATGATTAACGAAAAGCATTGGCCAGGTCCAACAAAGGCATTATTGGATACACTTGGTATCACAAAATTAAAATTCAAAAGATTTCCATTCAACCCTTACATCCATTATGCCGTCTTGTGATTTAATATTGAAAATAATTATTTTTTAAACACGACTGATTTTTTTGGATATTTCATAAGTGTGTTGTATTAATTCGAATCCTTCATTTTTTAGAAAATTCCTTAGACTAGTATTTCTTGGATTAATATTTATCAGATATCTATTACGTGGATTTTTCCTAATAATCATTTTTAGAACCTTAGAACGAATTTTATTAGTTATATTTTGTTCTTTAAAATGAATTCCAATTTCATCTTGTTTTGTAAGGTATATTGAACCAATCTTTTCAGTTGCATGATAAATAATATACCATTTTGAGTATGGTTTAGACATTACAAAGTTTACATGTTTGGCATATGTAGGGTTTTTTTTATGTGATATGTTTACATTTGGTTTTCTTACTGATAATAATTCGTAAAGAAATAAACAGTCAGATTTCTGTACTTCTTTTAAAATAATCGTTATTGTCATAAAAAATTTTTTAATAAATATGAATTAAGAGTTACCATTCAAAAGTGAAACCTTTATTCTGTCAAAATTCTTAATATATTATGAAAACAGTCGTTGGTTTCCTTTCAAGACCTCATGGTTTTGATGCCCTTTCTGCTTTAATTAAATCTCAAAATTATAAAATAATCAAAGTATATACTCACAAACTTAACCCCAAATCTCAAGATCCTCAAAGGTCAATACGCATGGATTATGAATTATTTGTGAAAAAATGCGCGGATAATTCAATCCCATTAACAACAATTGATTCAATGAATGATGAAATTATTGATTTTCCAGATTGTGATTATATTTTAGAAATTTCTTGGAGGTATATTATCCCTAAGAATATTATTGATAGAGCTAGTATTGCAGCTTTTGGAATACATAGGGGTAAATTGCCAGATTTCGCTGGTGCTGAACCAATTAAACAAGCTTTGTTGAATGGTGAAAAAAAGATAGTTCTTTCTGCACATTATCTTGAAAAAGGTATTGATACTGGTAATGTTATATCGGTAATAGAATTTCCCGTGAATTATAATAATCATAAAGATCTAGACGTAAACATACAAACAGTAAGAGATGAGATTACACATTTATTTTCAAAACTAGTATTACAAACATTGAGTATTCTTGAAAAATAAATAGATACAGATTTGAATGAATTTGCATGCTCATAAAATATGAAAGCAACAATTGTAGCTGAAATAGGATCAAATTGGGAGGGTAGTGTAACTAAGGCAAAAAAGATTATTCGTGAGTGTAAGAAATCTGGAGTAGACGCCATTAAATTTCAGATGTGGAGAGCAGAAGATCTTTATACCACTTCTCATCCAAATTGGAAAAATATAAAAAAATCTGAACTGACATTTAGTAAAACACGTAAAATTAAAGATTATTCTGACAAACAAAGGATAGAATTTTTTTGTAGTGCCTTTTATCCAGAAGCAGTTGACTTGTTAGAATCATTAAATGTTAAAAAATACAAAATTGCATCTAGAACATGTTTGTTTAAGGATCCTTTTTCGTTGGAGACATTAACAAAAAAATCATTAACAAAAAAACCAGTGATTATCAGTATGGGAATGGGAGGTAATAAAGAAAAGATCAAAAAATTATTTTCAAAAAATCAAATTACATTTTGTTATTGTATTTCTGAATATCCAACGCATTTTAAAAAAATAAACTGGAAAAAAGCAATTAATTATGATGGGTTTTCTGATCATACACTAGGTATAATAGCTCCAATCATTTTTTCTATATTAAAAAAACAAAATAATGCAAAAAATATAATCATTGAGAAGCATGTAAAATTAAAGAACTCTAAAGGACCTGATGCTTCAACATCAATTGATACAAATGAATTAAAGCAGCTTGTATGCCATATCAGAAATATAGAAAAGATGAAATTTTAGTATTTTTTTACCTATGCAAATTTGTTGATTGATTTTACAATATAATCGAGTTGAGAACTAGTCAAATTTGGATGAATAGGTATTGTGACAATCTGTTTTTCAGCTTTTTCTGTGTTTAAAATATTTTTAGAGTTTTTGTAAAATGACAATTTGTGTATAGGTCTGTAATGTGTGCCTGTTTCGATCCCTTGATTATTTAGATCTTTTCTAAATTTATTTCGGTTCTTTACACATATCCAATAAAGATGGTATGAACATCTTTTATCAAATGGGATTTTATGTTCTACATTAATTTGCTTGTCATAAAATTTTGCAATATTTTTTCTAATGTTGTTTAATTTATCTAGTTTTTTTAATTGTGCCAGACCAATAACTGCAGAAAATTCATTCATATAGTAATTCCAACCCAATTCTTTAACATCATATTCTGAATCCATTCTATCCGTAATTCCACACCATCTACGGGCTAACAATGTTTTTCTAAACTGCCTATGGTTTTTATGATTAATTGATATTAAACCTCCAGTAGGCATTGCTAAATTTTTTACAGGATGAAAACTAAAACATGAAGCCATTCCATGGCTTCCAATTTTTTTATTATTATAAGTAGTACCTGCAGCGTGTGCAGCATCTTCTATAATTGTCAAGTTATGTTTTTCTGCAATATCTTGTATATCTTTTAAATTACATGGAAAACCACCAAAATGAACTGGTAAAATGGCAGTGGTTTTTCGAGTTATTGATTTTTCAATTTCGTTAGGATCTATGCACATTGTTTCTGGTTCAATATCGACAAAAACAGGTGTTCCACCATTAATTACTATTGCATGTGCAGTAGATACAAAGCTAAGTGATGGTAAAATAACTTCCTTGTTTTTTATGTCAATTAGTGATAAAGATAGATTTAGTGCGGCTGTTCCACTGTTAACTGCAATACAATCATCAGAACCAAGGTATTTTTTGAATTGGTTTTCAAATTTTAATACATTTCCAGTACCAGAACCAGATGCCCAAAATTTGCTCTCTAAGACTTGTAAAATTTTTTGCCTTTCATCTTTTCCTATATTAGGATCAAATAGCTTAATTTTTTTTGTCATTGTTGATTATCCTCTGTGATTAAATTTAGTTCATCAACTCTTCTAAAAACCCAATTAGTTTACTAGAGCTATTATTCTGATAAGATAAATATTGATTAGATGATTTCGTGCCATTTTTGATTAATTGGTTTCTAACTTCTTTGTTGTTTAATACATCTTTTAGATTATCGTTTAGTTTTTCTATATCACTTACTAAACATGAATTATTTTTTAAAGCAGGAGGAATACCCCAACCATTATCCTTTACAGAAAGTGAGATAACAGGTCTTCCTAAAATATGTGCGTCCAAAATCACACTACTAAAATCAATTGTGATTAGAAGTTCACATGATTGTATTAACGGAGAAATTTTTCCTTCCTTAATTACTTTGATTTCAGGATTAATTTGTTTAGTTATGAAAGATGGATCCAATTCATCTGGTGATGGATGTGTCTTGATAATTAATTTTTTATTATGTTTAGTTGCAAATTCGCAGACCTTTTTTATGGCACTTATATTTTTCTCAATTATTTCTACAGTTAAGTCCGATGCATCTTCTTTAGTCGGACCAGAAGTAGCAAGCAACAAATAATCATTTTTAGAAGAATCTCGTTGATCGAATCTAAGTTTATCAAAAATTGGCGAACCAATACTATGTATTTTTTCTGAATTGATACCTACTCTTTTAGAATATTCTTCAGTTGTTTTACCCCAACAAAGATAATTATCGGATTTTAAAGGAATAACACCTTGGGCGACATTCATATCATAACCCTCTATTGTATCATAAATTGCACCATGTTGTAACAAACAAACAGGAATTTGCTTTTGGCGAGCTAGTTGAATTGCTATTCTTTCATTAGAACCAGCTTCAGATAAAATCAAAATTGATGAAAAATGATATTTTTCCATCAATTTTTTTGTGAGCTCAATTTCTTCAATAAACTCAAATGTCCTCTTTCTAAGAAATTCTTGAAAAAATGATTTGAAAGTAAGCCAAAACGAGATTCCGTCTAGGGAAAAAAATGATTTAAAAAAACTTTCTTTGGAAAATAGACTCAAAAGTTTTGTTTCCATTTGAAGTTTGCCGTCTGAAACTGTTTTTTTGAAATTAGTATCAGAAAGAGAGCTTTCTGTTTCAACAAAGCATCCAGATTGTTTAACCAGATTATATCCTTGAAAATTCCAGAATGCAGGTCTTCGTCTATTATACATAAAAAAATTTATGTTAGAATTTGGCATCTTGTCAAAAAAAGATTCGTATTGAATAGCATTAAATTCAATTATAAGAATATTTTTGTCGATTTCTTTAACTAAATTATTTTTTGGTAACAAAAGTTTTGTAGATTTTTCAGAAACGATTTTTAATTTTTTAAATAGATTTTTTGAGATTCCAAATTCAATTGAATGGTTTTTTGTTCCTATTTTCATTTTCATTTTAATAGAATCTAAAGGCAATTGTTCAAAACTTTCTTTCTTTGAGTTTTTAAATTTGATAGTATTTTTTGAAAAAAATTTCATTATTTCACAGAATATATGAGAACCAAAAAAAGTAAAATTATCAAATTGTTTTGAAATTTTATATAACTCAAAAAATTTTTTTATATAGTTTACCAGGATATTAATTAGTTCATCTTGTATTAATGAACCAACATTCACTCCTTGATATGAAATATATTCTAAAATTTCATCCGTATCAAACCATTCTGAAACTTTGTATGCAGTTTTTTGAATCATTCTTAGATCTTTTTTAGATAGATAGTTATCTGAAATTTCATGATTGATTTTTTTATCTTTTAATATCTTATGTGTATCGTAATCAAATGATATTATTTTTGATTTATTCTTCGCATTAATTTCATTTAAATCATTAAAATCTAATACAGAATCAAATAAAATTATAAATTTAGAATTATCGTTCATATATTTAAAAACTAATTTGGTGGTTTAGTCTTTTTCCATTTATTCCAGTCATAGTCATTGAAAGAAACATTACTCATTTCATCATCATTAGGTTTCCACGATAAATCTGCTAATGTTAAAACTCTTGAAACACCATCATTGATGTTAATATGTGCCACAGGAACATTTTTTGGGATAACAATCACAACAGGTTTATCAGCATTTGTACGTATTTCTTCATATTCTCCTGATTTTTTTTGAATAACAAAAACTACTTCTCCATGAATGCATACAAAACAACTATTTCTTTTCGTATGTAAGTGAGGACCTTTTATTTCGCCTGGATTTACTGATGTAACATATATCATTTTGAATTCATCTTTGATAATATTGTCCCAATCACGCCAAACAACAGTTAATGAACCATTAACATGTTGGTCTTGATTATTCCTAGTTTCATGCTTTTCCAAATCAATTATTTTGAAATATTCATCATTCATACAAAAAAATACAAAATTGTTTGTCAATAAAAGTTTGGATCATTTTATTTTGAAACCACGAGTGGGAAGTATCAAAGCATAAACTAGTTTATAATATTAGGTAAAAATCGAATTTTATGAAGGGGGTTATTCTTCACGGTGGCCATGGAACTAGACTAAGACCGTTAACTCATACTGGTCCAAAACAACTCTTGCCAATTGCAAATAAACCAATGTCAGAATACTGTGTAGAGTCAATACGTGAAGCTGGAATTACGGATATTGCCATTATCATAGGAGGATTGGGCTCAAACAAGGTCAAGGAATATTATGGAAATGGAGAAAATTTTGGTGTAAATCTTACGTATATTGAGCAGGATTATCCTAAAGGAATTGCACATGCTGTAAATCTTTGTAAGAATTTTGTAAACAATGAAAAATTTGTGGTATTTTTAGGCGACAATATAATTCAAAAATCGATTTCTGAGTTTGCTAAAAATTTTGAAGAGTCAAATTATGACGCTTCAATTTTACTTTGTGAAGTAGATAATCCCTCAAGATTTGGTATAGCGGATGTAAAAGATAAAAAAATTATAAAAATCATGGAAAAACCAAAAAACCCACCAACAAATCTAGCTGTTACAGGAATTTATTTCCTAACCACAAAGATTTTTGACATTATTAGTAGACAAAAACCTTCAGCAAGAAATGAGCTTGAAATAACTGATGCACTTGAAATGCTATTGAAAGAAAATGATAACATTAGTTATGATATGATTACTGATTACTGGAAAGATACTGGTACGCCAGAAGATATTTTGAATGCAAATA
>Ga0310122_10002298_pt1 | contig 12165 bp, 14 predicted proteins | sample CB6_Bottom_1051__FD_203503 | JGI IMG/M metagenome (GOLD analysis project Ga0310122, IMG submission 203503) | Marine microbial communities from Western Arctic Ocean, Canada - CB6_Bottom_1051 | ecosystem: Environmental > Aquatic > Marine > Oceanic | place: Canada: Western Arctic Ocean | collected...
ATCCTTGCCAATAATTAAAGAATCTGTCCTCCAAAACGACCTCGAGGTCGGCATCACCTCGCCCCGACCAGGAGACAGTGGCGGTCACCTTGAGCTGGTTACCATCATCTAACAACCGAATATTAACCTTCCTTCGAAAACGAGTCTCCTGGTTGCCAGCAAAGCCATAACTCCCTCTATTATTATCAAAACGTAGTAGAGCGGCCTTACTGCCACTAAGGGGGATGAGAGAAAGGTCGCTATAAGCATCAATCTCAAAATCACCATTAGTAATACCAGCGTTCCAAGCCCGGCGATTAATGGCATTGTTATCGATCTTGTTTTTAACCAACTCAATGCCTTCGGCAGCCAGATAGGCGGCTACATAACGATCCGCTACCACCCGGTTCAAACTCAAAGAACGGGAGAGCAAGGAGAAAATACCAAGTAGACCCACGGCCACGATCGTCATCGCTACCATAGCCTCCATCAAGATATAACCTTTATTGTGTAGTAATTTGTCCCGCATTATTAATATTTATCGTCACCTCGGTTGTGTGATCAAGATCTGAAAGAATAATATTTTTTTCTGATAAAGCCTTCCCGCCATCAAAGAAAACATCGGGTACGGGTGGAGCAAAGAAGATATCCAGGTTGGGGGCGCTTTCAAAATTTAATATAGTAACCGGTGATAATTTTATTATATCACCAAACAGCTCTTGAGGATTGTCCGGAGAGTAACCCTTGCCACTAGCCTCACAATCATTCGCTAGATCCCGATAGATAAGATATTGATTCTCCTCTAGATAAACACCATAACCACAGACCACGGCTTGCAGAGGTTCTTGAATAAAACCCCCTAAAGCCAGGTTCTTGGCTTTTAGAATAGTGCTAATTAAATTAGCCTTCTCCCTTAATAAAACGATCTGACGTTCACCAGTTCTGTTATATAAAATCAAAATAGAGGTCATCAAAGCGAGGATGGTAATGACGGTCAGTGACTCGATCAAAGTAAAGCCTTTGTTCATAAGAAGATTATAACAAAAAAAGACCCCTCCTGTGAGGGGCCTTGGTAGCTTCACTAAAAACGATGAACGATGATAACGTCCTTGCTGTGGAAATCAACAGTGAAAGTCTCCTCCTCAAATTCGAGCTGCTTGATAGAGGTTCTGAACTCCTCCAGCAGGAATTCGGTGTAAATATAGTAGCCAACGATCTGAACCGCTGGGCAACCACTACGGAGAAAGTTGATCGCCTTGGCCAGATCGATGGGTGATGGTCGGTTAACTTCCACCACCGGTACTTGACCGTAACCAACAGTGACATCTTCTTGCTGCACTAACGTCATCTCTTGTTGGGTCACCATTCTCTCATCTCCTGAAAAGATTGGGATTGTTAAGTTCTACCCTATTTATATCATGATAAATGAGTTTTGTCAATCTAGACCAAAGTAAAGTACCAGTTAGCTAAAGTGTGACCATAAAAAATGGTTACAAAAACCCCTAAGACGATAAATGGTCCAAAAGGCACGCTCGCCTTGAACTTGCTTCGGCCGGAGGCAATAAGATAAAGGCCCCAGATAGCACCAATCACAAAAGCACTAATGATCATCACCACAACGTCAGGATAACCGAGTAAGAGGCCGAGAGCACCCGCCAGCTTCATATCTCCACCTCCCATCGCCTTACCGTTACTAACAACAATAATAGCTCCAAAGAAAACTAGACCAATCAAGCCAGCTAAAAGATGATTGGCCAAGAGTGAGATCGGTCCACCAAAAACAAGGGCGTAATTCTGTAAAAAAGAAGTGGCCGGCAGATAGATCATAATCGCTCCCAAACCAGCCAGAAACAAGTTGATCTGATCGGGAATAATCTGAAGACGCCAGTCGATAATGGTTAACAGCAACATCGCTAAAGCGGCAAAGGTCCAAACTACAGCAATGAGAAGATAAGGGGTGATGCTCTGACCCTGTAAGGCCTTGTGAGCTAGGTCGAAGTAGTTATAGAAATAAATCGGCAAGAGCATTATCAAACCACCCATCAATTCCACAAAAGGATATTGCAGAGAAAGCCGGTGGCCACAGTGAATACACCTCCCCTTTTGCACCAAAAAACTTAATACCGGCACCAACTCATACCAAGACAGATCTATCTGACAACCAGAACAACGAGAACGACCACCAATAATAGTGAGATCAAAAAGACGACCTTCACCAGAATAACGAAGGCCGACTACATTGATGAAACTGCCTAAGATAACGCCTAAGACGAAAAGTAAGACACTAGAACTTAATACAGTAATAGGGATCTGAGCAAGTAATTCCATAGGTTCCGATGTCTTCGTCGATGTCATTTTTCAAGACCCGATGGTCGGGATCCTCGAGAAAGGCCGACAAGACATAGCTTTGACGACTATCGCTAGCACCATAAGCATATTGCTCACTAGGAATAGGATCCTCGGGAATATTACTAGCCCCAATACCAGCACTCTTCAGAGTCGTTTCTAAACTATCCCAAGGAGTAGTATCAGGATACTCACCATTCTTGGCATAGTAGAGTTCTAGGATGATTTGCATAGAGCGAAGATCGGCGATTCGTCTCGCATCCCGACCCCGAGCTCTGAAGGTACCCAAGCCCACCAAAACCACCGAGGCCAAGAGACCAATAATAAAGATAACGACCAGCACTTCTATTAATGTGAAACCAGCTTTCTTTTGCATATATCTAATAGTTTAAAACACTTGCACTAAATTATAAATGGGTAAGAGGATTGAGGCAAATAACAAACCCACAAAACCACCAATGATTAAGATAAGAATAGGCTGAATCAACTCCACTAGGTTGTTAACCAAGTTATCAACCTCGCGACTATAGAAATCATAAACCCGTCCTAACATCTCCTCTAAACGACCCGTCTTCTCACCAATAGCCACCATCTGACTGATAAGGGGTGGAAAGAACTCCTCATTCTTTTCTAAAGCAACTGACAACGACTCCCCCTGACGAACATGATTAGCCACCTCATGCAAAGCCTCTCGATAAATAGGGCTATCAACCGTATGAGAACCGATCTCGATCGCCTGAGCAATAGGAATGCCCCCTTTGATCAAAATACTGGTAGCCTCAGAAAAACGAGCTACGTAAGATTGACGAAATAGTTTACCAAAAACCGGTATGCCTAAGGCTAACTGATCAAAAACAAACCGACCCTCCTCTCCTCGGAAGTAGTCGATCAAAATCAAAGTCACCACAAAAACACCAATAAGCAGAGCCCACCACCAGCTGGCAATAAAACCGCCCAAACTAAGGAAAAACTGGCTCAGTATTGGTAAATCTACCTGAGCGTCGGTAAAGATCGGCTCTAACTGAGGAAAGACTACCCCTAACAAAACAGCAGCGGTAATAATGAAAAGCACTATTACAAAAATAGGATAGATCAGAGCATTTCTTATTTTGGAGATCAAGGCGTTTTCTTTTTCAATATAGTCAGCTAAGAAGGTCATCGATGACTCAACCTGACCAGTAACCTCTGCGGAACGAATAAGATTGATATAGAACTCGGAAAAAACATGGGATTGCTTTTCTAGAGCCTGAGATAAAGAGAGTCCTGAATCAACATCAGAAGAGATATCGAAAGCCGCCTCTTTTAAAATCTGATTGCGCGTCTGACGATAGAGTGATTTCAGGGTATCACTGAGAGGAATATTCGCCTCTAGCATCACCGCAAACTGACGGGTAAAGATCATCAGATCCTTGCCCCTAACCCGATTAAAAAAACCTAACAGCTGTTTGTACCAAATTGGTGCGGTAACCCCCTCAATACTTAAAACATACAAATCATGAGTATTAAGAATGTTCAAAGCCGCCTCTTTGTTAACGGCCTCGATGTTACCAACCTGTAACTCACCCGACTTGGTTCGTGCACTATATTTAAACTTCATACTTTTTCAATTAAAACCTTCAACTCGGAAGGATTTTGTGAATATAGTTCCGCCTTTTCTAAAGAAATAATTCTCTGCTTAACCAGATTAGCCAAAGAACGGTTCAAGGTAATCATACCTTCTTTAAGACTGGTTTCAATTACTAGGTTGATTTGATAAGACTTGCGTTCTCTAATTAAGTTTCTGATAGCTGAGTTAACAATCATAATCTCCGCAGCTGGTATTCGCCCACCATCAATCCGAGGTATTAGTCGTTGAGAAACGATCGCTACCAAGGTAGCGGCCAACTGAGAGGTGATCTGCCCCTGCTGCTCGGACGGAAAGCTATCTATAATACGATCAATGGTTTGAGCGGCGGAATTGGTGTGTAAGGTGGAGAAGACGACATGACCGGTCTCGGAAGCGGTCATGGCGGTAGAAATGGATTCCGCATCTCTCATCTCACCAATCATCAAGACATCAGGATCCTGACGCAAAAGAGAGCGCAAGGCGTCATGAAAGCCGATCGTGTCTAACTTAACCTCTCGCTGGGAGATGATAGAGCGATCCTGAGTGAACATGTACTCGATAGGATCTTCAACGGTAATGATGTGCTTGGAATAACTCCTGTTGATCTCATCAATCAAAGCGGCCAGAGTGGTTGACTTACCATGACCAGCCGGACCCACTACCAAGACAAAGCCTTGAGATAGCTTGGTAAAATCATGAAGAATGGGTGGCAGATTAAGTTCCTCAATGGTTTTTATTCTGGCCGGAATAAGCCGAAGAGCGGCGGCCATAAAGCCTCTTTGAAAAAAGATGTTAACTCGGAAGCGAGCCTTATCTTCATAGCTATAGGAGAAATCTAACGTTTTATCCTCTAAAAAAATCTTTTTCTGCTCGGGAGAGATGAGAGCGGAGATCAATCCTTCAGCAACTTCTGGGGTAACCATGGGAGATTTCTCTAGGGGCACCAAGGTGCCATCGATTCTTAAGGAAGGTCGTCGACCAACGCCGATATGCAAATCAGAGGCGTTTTGACGAGCCGTCGTTAAAAGCAGATCATTGAGTAACTGCTTGTAGTTCATTGCTTAAATTATAACACAACCTTAAAATAACCGACTGACAATTTTCCCCAACTATTCTTGACAGATAATAAATAGAACGAGTAGACTGGAAATTAGCTCCTTAGAGACTTTGAGGCCCCATCCGCCAACGGATTGAATGGAGTGTTTCGCAATCATTGAAGATTGAACTCAGGGAAGACCCTATCGGATGGGGTCTCTTTTTTTATATCTCAGAAGTTTCTCTGATAATCTCCTCAATACTAACCAGACCCTCGAGGGCTTTAAGAATTCCATCCTGACGAAGAGTGACCATTCCTTGACGATGAGCTTCTTCTAAAATCTTGTTTTCGGTCGGTTGGGCGTTAATAATCACCTCTAGTTCTGGAGTCATAGTCAGAGCTTCAAAAATAGCTACTCGACCCACTCGGCCCTTGTTCTTACACTCCTTACATCCCGGTGATTTCCAAATCTGATAAGGATCTTTATATTTAATAGTTTTTTTAACTTCTTCCGGAAGAGCAGTTAGCTCTTTTTTTATTATCTCCGCTATCTGAGCTGGGGCCGACCCAGCCTGCTTACACTGCTGACAAAGCTGACCAACTAGCCGCTGAGAAACCATTACATTCAAAACCGAGGGCAGGAGAAAGGCGTCCACTTTCATATCAATCAAACGAGGGATAACTCCCACCGCATTGTTAGTGTGGAGAGTGGCCAAAACAATATGACCGGTGAGAGCAGCATGAACCGATAGAGCCGCAGTCTCACCATCTCTAATCTCACCCACCATCATCACATCTGGATCCTGACGAAGAATCTGACGTAAACCAGAAGCGAAAGTATAACCGATCTCTGGTCGAACCTGAGATTGGTTAACCCCCTCAATAGAATACTCAACCGGATCTTCCAAGCTAACAATATTGACATCATCTTTATTCAAACGTTGCATCACGGCATAGAGAGTAGTCGTCTTTCCAGATCCGGTAGGGCCGGTAATGAGAATCATCCCAAAAGGCTGCTCGATACCTTCACTAACCAAACGGCCTGATTTACCAGTCAAACCTAACTCATCTAGTTGTCGTAAGCCGACCTGAGGGTCGAGCACTCGAATTGCTACTTTTTCACCAGCTGGGGTAGGAAAGGAAGAAACACGGTAATCGATATCACGTCCATAGATTTCAGTTCGAAAACGACCATCCTGAGGAATCCTGTTCTCATCAATTTTAAGATTGGACATGATTTTGACTCGAGAGATAATAGCTCGGTGTAATTCTATTGGTAAAGATTGCACCTCCTGCAACACCCCGTCCATACGAAAACGCACTCTCAATCTGGTTTTTTGAGGTTCGATGTGAACATCGGAAGCACCAGTGGTGACCGCCTCTTTTAACATGGCGGAGACTATTTTTATGATAGGCGCCTCTTCCGCCACCGCAGTCGCCTCTTCTAACTTGACCTTCCTCACCCCTGCTCCCTTACCCGGCTTGATCTGCAAGGAGCGAACCGCCCGCTCTATCTCGCCGCTCATAGGAGAGTAACGGCGCATCACCGCTTCAAGATTAGCAGGAGTAATGAGATAGACTCCTAGGCTCAATTTATTTTGCTTAGCAATAAAACGCAACGCCTCTTGAGCAGCTCGATCTTGAGGATTAAGCATGCCCACCACCAACATCTTCTTCTCCTTGCCCAGAGGAATAACTTTATAGTTATTAACCGTCTCTTCGGGCAACAAAGCCAGAGTTTTGTCATCCAGCTGGTCAACATCAATCTTCTTGTATGGTATTCCTAACAACTCGCTCTTAACCTTGGCTAGATCCTCCTCCTCAACCAAGCGGCGATCGTAGATAATATCCTCAGCTGGTTTTTTAACTAAATCAGCTTCTTCTAAAAGCTTGCCAGCCCGACTCTGGGACAACAAACCTACCTCTACTAATTTATCTAGTAATTGTTTATCTTCCATAACTTTAGAACCCTAGCAGTGGGTTGAGTCGGCCAACGTTACCCACGCTGGGAAGACCCCCATACTGTCTCAAGCCCTTGAGCGTAGGGTGATTAACAACACCGGAGGGGTCTAACTTAACTCCAGCAATCTCGCTGGTAGAACGCAAAACAGAGGGTGCCACCACCTCGATGCCAGGAATCTCGGTAAAAAAGAGGAAATAACCACCGCCTAAGATAACCACCAAAAAGAATATAGTCACGATCAGACTAAACCAATTGACTCCTTTTTTTCTTTCTTTTACTACAATTGCCATATATTTATTCCTCGCCTTGATAATAGGTGTTAATTAATAGGGTGTAGGAGTAGAAGTTGGTACCCGGCTTACCCATCTGCTCGACAGTGATCTGCTGGGTATCCATCACCCGGATATTGGTCTCTATGCCTCTGAGAAAACCCTTGAAACTTTCATAAGAACCCAGCACCTTCAGGGAGAGCTGTAAGGTGCCCACATTCTTGACCAGGTTTCTTTCGGACAAGGATTGTAGGGCTAGAGGCTTAACACCAAAGATTTTGATTGATAAATTATTAACCTCCGCTAAGGTTCTTAACTGATTGAAAATAGCTGAAAGATCTTCACTAACAGGGAAGGACATGGAAACGGTCTGCTGTAACTGACCAGCGCCTTGATATTGAGCAATGAGGTCGTTAACTCTGGTAATGGCCTGACCCTGATCTTGATAAAACTCACTCTTAGCCTTGAGAGTGCTGCGTAGCTCAACTACCTCGCTGTAGACTGGTCGGACAAAAAGAACGTGAACGATAACGGCCAATACCAAAACTCCGAGACTGAGGAGTAAACTAATTGTTCTTCTGGCAGCTGGTTTCATTATTCAAAAATTGAGGGCTTTAAAGTGATGAAGAGTCTAAAATTGACTCGACCATCAATCGACTGCGACTCACTAACCACTAATCTCTCCACCTCGGGCGCCCGATTAAAGGCTTCTAATTGCTGGGAGAAGATAGCGTAGGAGGTAGCTACTCCGCCTAAGGTGAGGCGGCGATCTTTATATCTCAAATCAACAAAATCAAAATAAACAGAACGGTTGGTATTCCTCTCTAACATAGGCAGGATGGCTGAGGTCTTGTTGTGGCCATCCAAAAGCAGTTGCAGGTTAGCTAGCTGGGAATAGAAGTTAACAAATCGTTCTTGATCGGCTTTGGGAATAGTTTCAGAGAGTTGAGTAATAGCCTGATCGGTCTCTGCAATCTGAGAGTCCAGATAAAGCTTGTACCCTATTTCCAAGCCAAGATAAATAACCACCACTGTTATCAGTACCAAGAAGGAGAAGGTGGATAGGCGCCATGACCAACCGCCTCTTCTCTCTGGGCCTAATTGAAATTGATTTTTGGTAGTTTGTGGGGACATTAGATAAATGGTTTGATACCCAAGCCAAGGGCAACAGATAATGAGGGTCCGAGACTATTAGTCAGAGGCGCTAACTTAGGGGGGTAGTCTATTTGAGCAAAAGGATCGGCCTTGCTCACCGGTAGCTCTAGCTTTTCTTTAAAGTACTTTTCAGCATTTAAAAGATTAGCTCCACCACCAGATAAAATAACGCTGGCTATCTTCTGTTGATAGCTGTGCTGATAATTGTCTTTGACTCTTTTAGCCTCATTAATTATAACATCCAGCAAAGGCACTAATAATGTGGATAACTCCTTGTCCGGGCCGTGCCCTAGACCAGCCAGACCTTTTTGACGTTTTAGGTCCTCCGCTCTCCTGATATTAATCCCTAAACCAGAGGCGATGCTCTGAGTTAAAGAACTGCCAGCAAAATCAGATTGACTAACATATTTGAGCAGACCATTTTGAGCCACCAAGAAGGTGGTGGAGCGGGAACCAACATCGATAATCAAAGTTGGCTTGTCGATAGTAGTAGTTAAAATGCGAGCCAAACTGAAACCCTCCACCTCCAAGGTTAAGAGGTTTAAGCCGGCTTGATCAAAGATCTTTTTGTATCTCTCTATCTGTTCGTTAGGAACGGAGATAAGAAAAATCCTCTGTGTCTTGTTGCCCTTCTCATCAGTTCGCTCACCCACCTTAACCCAATCCAGAGTTACCGAAGTCAAAGGCAAGGGAATATATTGCCGAGCCTTGAAGCCCAAGGTCTTAGCAATCTCCCCCTCAGGCATCTTGGGAATATCAATGATAGTGGTGAAGGCAGAAAAGGAGGGCAAAGAAGCGGTCACCTCCCGAGATTTGAAACCTCCTTTTTGGATAATAATTTTGAGATATTCAGAGATCTCATTTTCAAACAACTTAAGTGTACTGGTCTGAAGAGCGGTATTGGTTCTTTCTAGGTGGTCATAGGTTTCAAAAAGTGAGTAGTTGATTAGCTCGGGCTGATCCTTGCCCTGCTTAACTTCAGCTACCTTGATTGAGGTAGTTCCAATATCAACGCCTAAAAACGAAGAGGGTTTGACTATCCTTTTAAAGAGATCAAATGGCATAAGTAAATTATAACAGATTTTCAATTTACAATTTTCCCCTGGGACTATAAAGTTAAGGTATGTTGAAAGCGACTAAAAATCGCCTCTTGGATCTGATCTTTCCGCCACTCTGTTTAACCTGTGAAAAACATCTGGCCAAGGGGGAAGATGACGGTCCCGTCTGCGCCACCTGCCTGGCCTCACCCACCCGCTATCAAAGCCTCTTCTGCCCTGTCTGCTTAAATACTTTAAAGAGCGATGACGCCACCTGTCATCCTCACGCCCTCTACTCCCTAGCTCCCGCCACCAACTATGACAATCCAATAATCAAGAAGATTGTTTGGCAATTAAAGTATGAGGGTTGGCAAAGCCTAGCCGCTCCTCTAGCTCAGTTACTGATAATCACTGCCAAGGATAATAATCTGGAGCTGAATAACACTATCGTTGTCCCCTTGCCACTCCACTCTTCAAAAAAAAGAAAGAGGGGCTTTAATCAATCAGAGCTAATGGCTGATATAGTGAAGAGCCAACTTCACCTTGTCTGGTCACCAGATAATTTAGAAAGAGTTAAGAACACCGCCTCTCAAGCCAATCAACCAGATTGGGGAGCGCGAGAGAGAAATGTTGAAAACGCCTTCTTTGTTAATAACCCAGAGCAGTTTCTAAACAAGAATGTAATATTGATAGATGACATCTTCACCTCAGGTACCACTCTCAAAGAAGCAGCTCGCGTATTAAAGTTGTCAGGAGCTAATAAGATAACAGCCCTGGTGATTGCCAGAGCGAGATAAAAGTGGTATTATAGTGAAATTGGAGGGTTGGCAGAACGGCTAATGCACCGGTCTTGAAAACCGGCGGGAGCAATCCCTTATAGGTTCGAATCCTATACCCTCCGCCAATCAAAAAACCCGCTCCAGAGCGGGATTTTTGTTTAAAGATCACTCAGGCGATTCTTCTGATTCTTCTGATTCTTCTGATTCTTCTGATTCTTCTGATTCTTCTGATAGTTGAGATCTTGCAGCGCCCCATGATTCTCGAAGTCCTGAACTAACACCTGAATCACTACCTGAATTACTACCTGAATCACTCCGCCAACCACAACAACCAGGGCCTGCTCTGATGCACCATACGCAGTTACTACCTCCTCCTGCTGGCTTTTCTCTTTTCTTCACAGCTTTCTTCTCACATTTAAGATTTAACGGAGGCTGACAATCTGCTGAGTTATGTGCTGTGTTGCAATTAACACCATATATTGTAGCAAGAGTAAGCATTTGCGAGTTGCAGAACTTTTTTATACAAACTTTAGCTTTTTCCTTAAGATCCTTACAATAATCATCCCACCCTGGTGGTTTAAGAACATAATTACATTTCAAGTTCTCAGACTTTGATTTCACTATAATTCTCTCAGGATCACAAAGACCTTTTAGTAATTTTTCCTCTAAACAAAGATCAGCCTCCTCTTTTTTAAAACCAGGGCATTTCTTAACTATACATTTCTTATCTAAAGATATATTATACCTAGCTCTATTAGCCTCGAAAAACTCTTTATCAGCCTGACACTTTACTGGCGGAGCCTTAACTTCCTTTTTCTCAGGAGAAACTAAAACATATTTACAAAGTTTGGTAGGCTTCAGCTCCTTGGTGCATTTTGGACCAGACTTGTCTCCTCCAGTTGGCTTTTCACCTCCAGGCTGTTTATCTCCTCCGCCTCCACCTGGATCATTAGGAGGTAATTTGGTTTCTGCTTGAACAAAAGTCATTGGACTACTACTAAAGAACACCAGTGCAAGAGCTACAGCCAAAATAAAGATAAACCAAAAGAAGCCTTCTTTATTCTTTTTATTATTTTTCTTTTTAGGCATTTTTATTTATTAAAAGTCGTCTTCAGTATAAAGCAATTCCTTTCCATCTAATTTCTGGATTTTTCCATCTTTATATAATATTCTAGCTCTTCTCACATCAAGACCATCATTAAGTCCCAATCTGTTTAAGTCATTATATAAATCACTTCCGGTAAGTCTTTTGTATTCAGCTATCATATCCTTTCGGTGATCTTTTGATGTGGTATTTTCTAATATATTAAAGACCGTATCCTCATCAATATTAAACCAAGGATCGTATAAGGCCTCCTTTAATTTTTGGGCATCTTCCTTAGCTACTAAAGCTTCTGGCGGATAAAGCTCTATAATTGATTGCGCATAGCCTCCTTCTCTAGCTTGCTCTCGAGTCTTAATATAGGGTTCGTCTCTTACTGGAACTTGTCGAGGTATTCTATCATATGCTTCTAGCAGCTCTCTTATCCGATCTTTTTCCACATATCCAAACATGCCATCCGACAGCTCTTTAATACTCTCTTCCAATGCCTTCGCTTCTTTTGGTGTAAGGTTTCTAGCTGCTCTTTCTAATTGTTTTTTATATTCTCCCTCATAAATTATCCAATCCATACCGCTCTGAGCTTCGACCATCCTCTCTTCTTGGGATGAAGATTTACTAAAAACTATCACAATAACAATTAATAGAATTATTAACCAAAATTTCTGTTGATCAACAGAGCCTCCTTTTCCATTAGACATGGGTTAATTATATATTAAAAAAAATAAAGGAGGTTGTGGATAAATAGTATATACCTTAGTAAATACTACAGTATGTACTATTCAGTGGTGGACCATACCGGATTTGAACCGATGACCTCTTCTATGCCATAGAAGCGCTCTGCCAGCTGAGCTAATGGCCCAATACTAAAAAAAATATATAATATTAGATATCCT
>Ga0310122_10002300_pt1 | contig 12160 bp, 8 predicted proteins | sample CB6_Bottom_1051__FD_203503 | JGI IMG/M metagenome (GOLD analysis project Ga0310122, IMG submission 203503) | Marine microbial communities from Western Arctic Ocean, Canada - CB6_Bottom_1051 | ecosystem: Environmental > Aquatic > Marine > Oceanic | place: Canada: Western Arctic Ocean | collected...
TCAAGGACCGTCCGGTGCATGTGGCGGAAATGTTCCACACGTACATGCAAGCCGTTGGGATCGATCCGACCGGAACGCACGACATCGGCGGCAACAAAGCTCCCATCGGCACTCCCGAACGCTCGGCGGTGAAGGAGTTGCTGGCGTAGGCAGTGTTAAGTGTCCGCAATAAATCGTATCGACGCTCGCCAAAGCGTCGGATGTCGCGGAATTGCCCACGCTCTTGCGAGCGTGGCTACAAATGCGCCATCCAAAAGAAGTTCCTCATGAACGACAACGCAAACCAAGACGATCAAGAAACGAAACCCAAGTTCGTTCCGAAGCCGAGCGGCGCCGATCCATTCGCGACACGGCTTGTCGCCGAGTTGAAACACGATCGCGGCATTCTGGCCTGTCGATACGATCCAACGGGCAAGTTTCTGTTTGCCGGTGCGCGCGACTATTTGGTTCATCGCTGGGACTTGTCGATGGAACCTGTGTTGCCGCCTCCACCCGATCCACCGCCCAAACGTAAACCCAAGAATCCGCCGATTCCCTCCGCGCCCGAGGGCTCGCACATCGAACTGGCGGGCCACGAGAGCTGGGTGCGGGCGATGTCGTTCTTTCCCGACGGCCAGCGACTGGTGACCGGTGACTACGTCGGTCGCGTCATCGTCTGGCCGGCGACGGCTGATGAACCGAAACCACAGTTGTCGTTCGAAGCACACAAGGGATCGGTTCGCGAGGTATCCGTCAGCCCTGATGGCTCGCTAATTGCCAGCGCGGGAAACGACAACATGGTCCGCGTCTGGTCGGCCGTTGACGGCAAGCTGCTTCACGAACTCACAGGACACGACTGCCACGTTTACAACGTTGCGTTTCACCCAGACGGCGAGAGCCTGATCTCGGCGGATTTGAAATGCCGCGTCAAACATTGGAACGTGAAGACGGGAAAACTCGTTCGCGAGATCGACGCCGGGCTGCTCTACACCTACAGCATCAAGTACACCGTCGATGTCGGCGGCGTGCGAGGAATGGCATTCAACGCGGATGGTTCGCGACTTGCCTGTGCCGGTGCGACGGGCGAAGACAAGGGCATCGCGCACAGCGGCGACGCGCGCGTGCTGTTGTTCGACTGGGAATCCGGAGAGCTTCTCAAAGAGCTGCGACCGGAGAAGAAAGAAGTCTGCACAGCGTGGGGAGTACACTTTCACCCAGACGGTTTCATCGTCGCATCCGGCGGCAGCCGTACCGGCGGTTTCCTCTGGTTTTGGGTTCCCAACGACGAGGTCGCTTTCCACATGGTCAAGTTCAAACAACGCGCTCCCGGGTTTGACGTTGACGTGGCTCCCGACAACAAAACTCTGGCGGTTGCCAACCACGACGGCATCGTGCGACTCTATGAAATGGCGGCAGCAAAAGAAGTTGAAGCGGTTTCTGAAAAGAAAACAAGTAAGTGAGTTGCCAAGGTAAAGATTAAGAATTGGCTTAATCGGCCGCCACGAACCGCACTCGAATGTTGCTGTCAGGCACTGCCATTGAATCTTGCCGCTCATGTTTGTTCGTCGGAGTGCCACGACACTCGCGTCACCGCGCAAAACATTCCACAATGAGTGTTTTGCAAGCCAGCACGAATCCCCATTTTTGGCGACCGTCGAATTTGAGCGAATCGAGGAGAATATCGATGAGAGATCGGCAGTTTTGCATTGTTGTTTTGGTCCTGGTCTTTTTGTCAATTGCGGGTGATGCTTGTTTCGGCCAGGACAAGTTGAACGACGCTGCAAGCGGATCGGAAAAAACACGTCTGTATGAATGGCCGCAGCTCAAGGGAAACTCGGGGTTCACCGGTTTGTCGCCCGATGAATCGGTCAAGCCGCCGTTGAAACTTGTGTGGTCGTACCGCCTGGACGGAGATGCGTCGGGAGATGCCGGCGCCGGAGTTATTGTGGCCGGCGGGAAGGTCTTTGTGTCTGTCGCCAATAGTCATTCGATTGTGGCACTCGACGCCGACAACGGCTGCTTTTACTGGGAGTATCGCGATCAAACGATTGGACAAATCGGATACCTGGGGCACGCGCCAGTGCCTGCTTATCACGATGGCCACGTGATACTTTGGCAACGTCGGAATTCTTCGGGGGTGATGGCTCTCGATGCCGAGACCGGCAAAGTGCAGTGGCAACATCCTTTGAGCCCTCGCGGCAAGGATCTCAACCGGGGCGGACTGCCAGTTGCCGACGGAATGGTCTTCACCAGTGAAGGCGGTTCAGATCCGGCAATCAGCTCTCTGGACATCAACACCGGCAAGCAAGTCTGGAGAACCGAACTTGGCCGCGAGGTTGGTGAGTATGCGATCGGTCCCACGGTTGCCGGAGGCCGCGTCTTTGTGTCGACGCGCGCGAACACGCGCCGGGGCCCAAAGCCCGACAACTTCCGCGGCGCCGTTACGGCACTCGACGCGAAAACTGGTGATGTTCTCTGGCGTCGAAAGAACATTTACTCGTGGAGCCCCATGGCTTGCGACGGCGAAGTCCTGGTGTGCCCGATGTGGTCTTCCCCGGACGAAAAGCTGTATCTGTTGGATTGCAAGACGGGTGATACCATCTGGGCGAAAACCCGCGTGGCGAACCATTACAACCCGCCAATCACTTTCACGAAAGATCTGCTTCTGTATCAGCCGTGGGGCCCGAAACTCCATGCGCTGTCGCGGACGACCGGCGAGCCAAAGTGGATGTTCCACAACAAATTCACAAGTGCCGGTTGCTGCACGCCGGCCGTATCGGGCAAGTACGCCTATATCGGCACATCCGTCCCGAAGCGGTCAGGGGATCTTGAATCGCTGCGCGGCTTTCGTTTGGCGGATACTCCGAGCAGCACGGGGAAGTATGGGACCGTGAACGCCATCGACTTGTCGACCGGCAAGTCCGTCTGGCGATTCCCGACAGCCAACACGGTGTGCGGTGATCCGGCGATCGCCTATGGGCGTCTCTACTTCGCCAGTCGTGATGGCCGGGTCTACTGCTGTGCTCCCGCCGGTCACGATGAGCCAATGACGCCGGAAGCAAAGGACCAATCGCCACCAGTGCCAGAGGCCGTTGTCGCGAAGCTGTTGTCGGAACGCGATCAAGAGACGAAAACAAGCTCGAACTGGCCGATGCAAGGAGGTGGCCCCGAGCGCGCCGGTTTGCGCGGCATAAAGTTGCAGCCGCTTGCCTGGAAGTTCGATACACAGGGCCGCGTGCTGACTTCCGCGGCAATTGTTGACGGCGTTGTGTACACAGGCTCGGAGTCGGGCAGGATCGCCGCCGTCGATGCCGAGCGAGGCCGCAAAATCTGGGAATTCGACACGGGCCAGCCTGTGAAATGTTCTCCCGCGGTTGCCGGAGGCATTGTTTACTGCGGTTCGGACAATGGTATTCTTTATGCGCTCGATGCGCGAACAGGGAAGCCGGTCTGGCAGTTCGAGGCGGGCGGGCCGATTCAGGCGTCGCCCGCGATCGTGGGCGGCCTGATCGTCTTCGGAGCGAACGATCACAATCTCTACGCGCTCGACCGGCGAACCGGTCGAAAGGTATGGAACTTCCGCACCAGCAGCTTCTGCATCCAGGCTCCGCCGGTGATTCACGGCGATCGCGTCTTTGCCGCCGGCTGGGCCGATTGGGTTTGGTGCCTTGACTTGAAATCCGGCAAGCCCGTTTGGAAATCTTTTATCCCGGTTTCGATCGAGGCCGTTTCATATTACCGCAATCAACTCTGGGTTCGCAGTCCGTACTTTGTCGTAAGGCTCGATCCGGACGATGGCAAGTGGCTCAATATCGCCGAGGCGTCGTATGGGTATGGTGGAATGGCATTCGCTGGTGACCGGCTGTTTCAGTCGGGCGTCCTCGGCCAGTATGGAACGATCGGAGCAACATCTGTTTCCTTGAACGGCAAGGGTGGACCGCCTCCCAAACAAGTTGCTCCTACGCTAAGCGGCCTCAAGATGCTCACGCCAAAACCACTACAGAGAAGTCGGAAACTTGACTCACCGGCGACGACCTATTCGGCCAGGATGTCGGTCGGGATGGTGAGCATGCAAGGCAGTCCGGAACTTGCCTCAATGGCAACTCCCTTAGCCCTCGGTGACAAGCTCTGCTTCGCGACTTTGCAGGGAAAAGCCGTCTTGGCGACCCTTGATGGCGAACAGCTTTGGAACTTTGAACTGGGCGGCCCAAGCCACGCGACACCTGCGGCCGCGGCCGGGTTGTTGGTCGTTGGCTGCGATGACGGCAACGTCTATGCGTTCCGAAAAAAGCAATCGTCAAAATAGCGGCCTCGACAAAGAAAAGGCCCAACGAATAAGGGTGTCAGCAAATCAGGAAGGCGCCGTTTTCGTTGGCTCCGTAATTCGTTGAGGGCAGCGGCAAGGGCACGATTTCAACACGCACGGCTGAAACGAAACAAATACTTATCGGGATAAACAGCATTATGAAAGACTCAAAACGAAGCGTCATGGTTTTTCTAACTTTGATGTTTGGAGTGGCATCGCCTCTTCTTGCCGACAAGCAACCGACCGGTCGCACCCACGTTCGCGTCGGTTTGGCGTCTCTTCGGCGAGTGGAGGATATTGATGGCGCAGTCGTAAAGATGACAAAGACACTGAAAGAGTGCGGCGAGCGACACGTTGAAATTGTCTGCTTTCCGGAAACGTACTTGCCAGGGCTTCGCGGAGCTGACAAGGACGTACCGCCGGTCGATCAGCCAGCCATGGAACGGGCCGTCGAACAGATTGCCAAGGCGTGTCGCGCCAACACGGTTGCGGCAATCATCGGCGTCGAGTGGCTGACCGAACGCGGGCTGGAAAACCGGGCGATTGTGATTGGCCGCGACGGAACCGTTCTTGGCCATCAGACCAAGAATCAGATCACTCCTGGCGGTGAATCAAAAAACTACGTGCCCGATGGCAAGCGTCAGATGTTCGACGTGGACGGCGTGCGGTTCGGCATCTCGATTTGCCATGAAGGTTGGCGGTATCCCGAAACTGTGCGTTGGGCTGCTGTTCGCGGCGCTCAGATTGTCTTTCAGCCACAGGTCACTGGGTCGGATCACCTCGACCCGGCACCACCGGCAAGATGGGGCGAGTCATTCTACGAAAAGGCAATGCAGTGCCGCGCCGAGGAAAACTCGGTCTACTTCGTCAGCGTGAACCGTGCGATGAAGCGGCAGAACTCGGCATCCAGCGTGATCGATCCGAAAGGCGATCTCGTCGAATTCATTCCGCGCGGCGAAGAGAAACTGCTGGTCGTCGATCTGGAATTGACGAATGCCACGGGTTTTTATGCGAGCCGGTTTCAACCGAATCTCTACAATGAACAAGACCAAGTGGCACTCGCCAAAGCGCCGAATTCACGGCCTGTCAACAATCAATCAGCTCAGCGACTGAAAACCACGATTCCCGTTCAGCTCGACTATCTGCTCTACTTGCCGCCGGACTATAAGAAGCAAGACAAGTGGCCGCTGTTGTTGTTCCTGCACGGGGCCGGTGAACGAGGCGACGACATCGAACTTGTCAAAATTCACGGCCCACCAAAGTTGATTGCCGAAGGAAAAGATTTTCCGTTCATCGTTGTTTCGCCGCAGTCACCGAAGAATCGCTGGTGGCGGCCGCATGAATTGACCGCGCTGCTGGACGACATTGCAGACCGATACAAAGTCGATGAAGACCGCGTTTACTGCACGGGACTCAGCATGGGTGGTTTTGGCACATGGTCGCTGGCGTTTTATGCTCCCGATCGATTCGCGGCGCTCGTTCCCATTTGCGGCGGTGGCGAGACATACTGGGCCAAGCAACTCGCTCATGTTCCCGTCTGGGCATTTCACGGAGCGAAAGATACTGGCGTGCCGCCTGCACGATCGGAACAAATGGTCGAAGCGCTCAAGAAGGCCAACGGTAACGTCAAACTGACCGTGTATCCCGAAGCCGGACACGATTCATGGACTGAAACGTACAACAATCCCAATCTGTACAAATGGTTGCTGCAGCAACGCAGAATCAAGCCCGCGAGCAATCCGTAACCTGTTCAACATTTGTCCATTCAGCAGCCTTGATTGTTGAGAGCGATGATGCGCAAAACCAGAAACTCAATCAAATGTGTGCCGGTTTTATTGTTGGGTTTGGTTGCCGTTGCCGGCGTCTGCCAAGCATCGGACGCGCGTCCGATGAACTTATTGATTATTCAGACCGACGAGCATCACTTCAGTACGTTGGATTGCTACGGCGGCAAAACTGTCGGCACTCCGAATATCGACTGGATTGCCAATCACGGCGCACGTTGCACCAGTTTTTATGCGACGACTCCTGTTTGTTCGGCGTCGCGGGCGGCGTTTGTGTCGGGGGTTGTATCCGCAGAAGACACCAGTCGTTACCAATAATATCCCGTTGAACGACAACATCGTGACGTTTGCCGAGTTGCTGCGGCGAAAGGGATATGCCACCGGTTTTGCCGGGAAATGGCATCTCGACGGAAAAGGAAAACCGCAATGGGCTCCGAAGCGGAAGTTTGGTTTCGACGACAATCGTTTCATGTTCAATCGCGGGCACTGGAAAAAGCTGGTCGATACCGATGACGGGCCGCGTATCGGCGGCCGCGCCAAAAACGGACGTCCCAACTACAACCTGAACGGAGCTGACGAAAAGACATTCACAACCGACTGGCTATGCGACAAGGCCATTGAATTCATTGAGAAAAACGCGGAACGGCCGTTTTGTTACATGGTCAGCATTCCCGATCCGCACGGGCCGAACACGGTGAGGCCTCCGTACGACACAATGTACGCTGATGTCAAAGTGCCGATTCCCGTTTCGTTGAAAAAGACCGCCGCTCAAACACCCAAGTGGGGGCAGCCTGCCGGAGTGACGGCCAATCAACTGAGGAAGTTGATGCGAAACTATTACGGAATGGTGAAATGTATCGACGACAACGTCGGACAGATCTTGGACACGCTGCGCAAACGAAATCTGATCGGCCAAACGGTCATCGTGTTTACGTCCGACCATGGCGACTTGTGCGGTGAGCACGGTCGCTTGAACAAAGGAGTTCCCTATGAAGGCTCGGCCCGGATTCCATTCTTGATTCATTGTCCCGGCAAAATCAAACCGGGAACAGTCGTTGACGAGGCGCTGACGTGCGTCGACTTCTTGCCAACGGCGATGGACCTTCTGGGCATCGAGTTTGAACACGCCGTCGACGGACGTAATGCAGCAGCGCTGTTCACCGGTCAGGCAACCGATTGGCACGACATCGCGTTCGTCCGCAGCACACCCAGGGCTCCGTGGCTGAGTGTCATCACAAAACGGTACAAGTTGGTTTATTCGACGAACGACCAACCGTGGCTGATTGATCTGAAGAACGATCCCAACGAGCTGACGAATCTCATCGGGCAAGTGAAACACAAAAAACTGATTCGAAATCTGACGATCGAATTGCAAAAGTACGGCCAAGCACACGACGATGAACACGCCCGGCATCCACGAATTCAGTCATGGATGAATGAGATCTTGAAACAGGAAGATTAACTTTCTGTCAAGATGATTGGATTTGTCGCATCGACATTTAGGCCGCCATTAACGACGCGCCCTCGCTGCCGCAATCAGTTAGTCGCTGTCTCCAGTGGCCATCAATGTCACGCGAAGCTTCCCACTCTTCGAATTGCCAGTCGGCCAGCCCCCAATGCTCGTCGTTAACAAGGAACGGCTCGCGGTGCCGACGTGCGGTTGAGGGAGCGCGTGTGCCAGGAGTGCCAGTCAATCGTCGGCCATCTGCCCGCATCCGATGCGAGCCCACGGTTCTCAAGCCGTAGATTTTCATCCGCCGCTCGGCCGCGACGGCACTCAATACTGGCGATTGCGGGCACGCCCCGGGAGATCGCGGGCGACGATCAGTCCGCCCCGAACATGCGCATGACATGCTTTAGAAAGACTTCTTCGTGCGATCGTCCAGGTTTCGTTGGCGCGTGGGGATGGGAGACGTCGGTGTGGACATTGTGATGAAGATGTTGAGCCGAATTGAGCTTGTTGATCAACACGCCATCTTTTGTCAAGAACATGAAGTCCAACGGTTGCTCAAAGTTGGTGGCCAATGTCTTCGCCAACGGGTCCCCTTTGTCCGCAAGCTTGCGCGCATCGTCGATGATGATCCACGTGCTTACGAACTTCTTGTTGATAAGCTCGATGAACTGTGGTTTGGAGAGCAGACCTGCTCTCAAATCGGTGCCGCTCGGTCAACAACTTTGGTTGTCTAACGCCCCCCACAACACGATGGCCATGATCGGCTTTTCGCTCGCGTCGGCTTGTGCAAGAGCCCGCTCGACCGGAACCCATTCGATGTCCATAAACCGGTAGAATGCGCGTTCCAGCAGACGGTGTGCCGCATCCGGCTCGATTGCCTCGGTCCACGGTGTGTCATCCGCGTGTTTGCTGTTCCCGCCGGCCATTTCCATTCGATGGACATGCACGATGTGGCGAAACTGAGTGCGTAAGTTCGCCGCTGTCAAATGAACGTTGAGAGAATTCTTGGGCGGCAGCCCCAACCGAAAATACTCGACGGTTCCCGTTTCCCTGTTGATCAGCAACCTGCCGCGAAAATACGCGGGCGTGTACCACACGACAGAAGACAGTTTGAATTCCGCATGCACACGGAAGCGAACATCGAAATAGGTCGGAGAGACGGCTCGAAGAGTTGCAAAGCCGCCGTCCGGGCCAGCGCGTCTGCCTGCCGCGGCAATACGCATCGAGGGATTCCCGTGAAATTGCTTGAGAAAGCCGGCGACTTTTGCGAGATCCAGTTCCCAAATCTCGCCCACGCGGCCCATCTGTTCCGGCAAGAACGCGGAAAAGTCTTGCTGGGTGTATGTCTGACTTTTTTTTGCGACCTTCAGGCCCCGAAACAATTGACTCACTTTTTTTGGGACGAATTTCTCGATCTCGTCTCTGCCCGCGCGAATGGGCGTCCAACGCGCCGTGACTTCGAGTTGCGTTTCCCCGTTAAGCAACGGATGCACGTCGCCTTGAAATCCGTTGCCAACGGAAATCTCACTGTTTCTTGCCACGGGATTGGGAACGGTTCTCACAACCTCAAGGTTTGGCAAAGCTTGCTGAAGCCGACTGACGCCTTGGTCACTGACGTTTGTGAATGAAATGTCGAGAGACTTGAGTTTCGACAACCCGTAAACGTGTGCCAGTCCCGAATCCGTGATTTGAGTGCCGAAGAGTTTCAGATCTTTCAGTTTTCTAAACCTTGCCACCTGCTCGAGTAGTGCATCGGTTACGCCCGTAAAGCTGAGATCAAGTGTTTCGAGGTTTGGCAGTTCTGTCAGATGTGCCAAACCTGCATCGGTGGTTTGTTGGGGCAACGCCAATCGTTCGAGACTAGAGATTCCGCTCAAGTGTTTCAGGCCGGAATCCGTGACCTGAGTATCAACGAGCATGAGTTCTCGGAGATTCGGAAGTTGCTCTAGCTTCGCCAAGCCCAAATCGGTCGTTGCGGAAGGCAGAACGAGCAGCCGCAGGTTGGTCAGTTCCTTCACGTGCTGCAGCCCGTTATCAGTGATTTGGGAACGGGCAAGGTAGAGTTCCTTCAGTTGGGAAAGTTCAGGCACGAGCGCCATTTCAGCGTCCGTAAAGCGGTCTTGTTGCAGGCTAACGACGACGACGCGACCTGAATCGTCGTAGCCCAACTCCGCGCCCAACTTTTGCAGCCGATCCCCCTCGCTCACGGGAGTTTGCTCGTGAGAGCATGAGAGGGTGAACAGGAACAGCGACGACACAACGACGGTGCTTATGAAACAAACGCCAAAACGTCTTGTACTCGTGTCTGCGAGCATTGCCGAACTTCCGGGAAATCTTGGTAGACGTGTTGCGAAACACAGCGACCGCGAGAATCAAATTCCAACTCTAATACACTCTCATAAAATCCGAACCCTGAAGTTACCTCATTGAACGTGAAATGTAAAACAATTCTTGACGATATACGGCAGTCGGTAGTGTGGTCTTTTCACTGTTTTGCAACGATAAGCGGCAATGCGTCATCCGCCGGAACATGTCCGTTTCGTTTCCTCCTACAAAACTCGGGGCTAGCGCCCAATGGCACTCACTTTAGATTTCACCCCCCCGTTGGGAGGGTCGCGAGGAACGAGCGGGGAGGGGTGGGAGTTTGATTCGCCACCCAAATGTTGACTTTCGGCCAACCCTCCCCGGCCGCTACCGCGTCCGACCCTCCCAAAGGGTGGGTAAAGTGAGTGCCATTGGGCTAGCGCATTGCGGCTCACTCGAAAACTCGAACAAACTAAGTGCTATTGGGCAAGCGCCATTCCGCTCACTTGCAAAGCGTCCCACGCCCCGGCAGTTTCTCAATCGCTCCCACGGCAGAAGGTCACTCATCGTGTTTTGGCTCGCAATTTTTCGCGGCATCGGCTAACGTGAATTGCTCAAAAAACGAGAATCGAGATGCCGGTTCGGCGAATGTTCCGGCTTCTTCCCGCCTTTGTTGACAAGCCCCAATCTTAGCATTTCAAGGAAATATCATGAGCAATCAGCCGTTTCGTGCAGTCGCACGTTCCGTAGCGTTTCTTGTCGTCGCGATTGCGATCAACCCTGCTACGCAGGCTCTGGCCGAAGGGTGGGGTTCGATCAGCGGGCAAATCACTCTGAAAGGTGATGTGCCTGAACTCCTCGTTGCCAGAAAGAAGGGTGATCCCAATGTTAAAGACTTCAAATGCTGCGCGGAAAAGACGATGTACGACAACACACTGATGGTCCATCCCAAGTCCAAGGGAATTCAGCACATATTTGTTTTTGTGCGTCGGGTTAAGTCGATTCATCCCGATCTGAAAGAAAGCAAGCGTAAAGAACTTGTTTTTGACCAAAAGCATTGCCGTTTCAAACCGCACACAATGCTGTTACGGACCGATCAAACGGTCATTGTCAAATCCGATGACCCAATCAGCCACAGTACTCAAACATTGCCATTGCGGCAGGACGGCATCAATTTCATTGTTTCGCCAAACAATCGGATAGGTGATAAATTAACACTAAAAGTCCCGGAAACCTTTCCGACAAAAATCACGTGTAGCATCCATCCGTGGATGACGGCTTATTGGATGGTTCTGGATCATCCGTACATGACGATCACGGACGAGAACGGAAAGTTCAAAATCGACAAGCTGCCGGAAGGCGAACATGAATTCCGGTTCTGGCAGGAGCGGTGTGGCTGGCTTTACATCAAGAAAGATGACAACAAGAACTACATCTGGCAAAAAAAGTGGAAGGGCGGCAATTGGGTTGGAAATAAATGTATCGTAACAGTGAAAGACGGCGAGACCAACAAGTTCCCAACCGTTGAATTTCCGCTGGCGTGGTTCCCAAACCCAAATCCCAAACCCGATCCGGTTGCAGCCGGTCAGAAGTAGATTCTTACACGTAAAGATACGCGTGATTTTGCGCGCATGTTTTGCAAACGTCCCGATGGCCTTTTTGGGTGTGGCAAACCAGCCACGCTGGGCATGGCATGTTGCAACAAATCGGAATGCTGATCCAATTGGCCGTTCTTGTGTTGCTGCCGATGCTCGTGTTTTGGCAATTGACCTATGGGTTCCGTGTTGGCGTGATGGGACCGGTTGTCGTGTTGGGCATGATCGCCTTCACGGTCGGCGCCAAGTTGCGAGAATCACGATAAGATCTGCAGACTCACCAGAATCCAGCCGGACGGCCTTTGTCGAGTACACGTGATGCGTCCGTTTATTCCATACTGCTGCTTCTGTCTGGTGATGTGCTGTTCTCGCTTCGTGCAGGCGCAGCCAAGTGTCGCTCCACAACCCGCTAACCATGTTGTTGCGTTGGAGACTCCCAGCGAGGTTTCCAAGGCTCTGGCGTCAGTGCAAGACTATGCTGCCGAGTCGAAATGGGCCGAAGCACTCGCTCAACTGCGGCAGGCATCGGATCGGAATGGTGACGCACTGGTGGCCGTCACGCCGCAGCGTTACGTCAATGTGTCGACGTATTGCCAGATGGTCGTTTCGTCGTGGCCGGCCGAGCCATTGCGGCTTTACCGGGAACAAGCCGATCCCCAGGCACGTCGTTGGTACCACTTGTCCGTCGGACGTGACGATGACGAATTGCTTCACAAGATCCTGCGGCATGCCTTTGCCA
>Ga0310122_10002301_pt1 | contig 12158 bp, 12 predicted proteins | sample CB6_Bottom_1051__FD_203503 | JGI IMG/M metagenome (GOLD analysis project Ga0310122, IMG submission 203503) | Marine microbial communities from Western Arctic Ocean, Canada - CB6_Bottom_1051 | ecosystem: Environmental > Aquatic > Marine > Oceanic | place: Canada: Western Arctic Ocean | collected...
ACCCAGCTATCCAGCACTGTTTTGCGCGTCCTAAGTTTTGGGTCCGGGGCCAGTCCCTTCCCGTAGCTGGTGGTCAAATTGGGTCACCGCTTCCATGCGGTCTATTCGCTCCTCCATGAGGTGGAGGCACTCTGCAAGTGTTACGAATTGCGCTTCTAGATGCTTCTGCCGTCGGTTGTCTTCGACAGAGTTGGTGCGACGAACTTCTTGAACGCATAGGCTGCAGTGAAAACCAACACGGATCCGCCTGCGAGGGCTACGGCCACCAGCCCGATGATGTCTCCTTCGTTCACCCGACATCCGCTCCTTTATCGCAATGTTTCATGATGGCAGCCACACCCTACACTGCTATCGCATGTTGCGAGCCCGCTGAACGATCTCGATGGTCACGTCGCGTGGTCCGTCGATGAAGTAGATATGGATCGTGCCGTTCTCGAAGGTCAGGTCGTTCGGCCCGCGCGTGACGGTCGCTCCCTTGCTTCTCATCTCGTTCATCTTCGGGATTAGATCGAGCGCCCTCCACCCCAGGTGATCGATGGCGCTCCCGGCCGTCTGGAAGCCCTCGCCGTTGGTGAACATCAACCAGACGTTGCCCGGGTAGAGGATGGCGTCCCGGCTGCCCCGCATGGGCGTGCGTACGCCACCGAAGATGTTCAGGTACGCCTGCATCGTGGCCTCCACGTCCGTGGTACGGAGGTGGATGTGATGGAAGCCGAGGTGCTGGGGATCCTCGATGATCTCGAGCCGGACGCCCCACGGATCCACGACGAAGCTGATCGGGAAGAGACCGTCGACCTCGCGCCTAGGGGTCGTGATCATCGCGCCGTCCACCTCGAGCTCGCGGAGCTTCGCGTTCAGGTCCATGACAGAGAAGCCGAGGTGGTCGACGGAGCCTCCCTCGCTGGGCCTCGCGTTCGCCTCCTGCCGGAAGATGAACCGGGTCACACCGATGAGCGTCCGGTCGGGCCGGCCGTCGACCGGGTCACCTCCGAAGTGCCGGCTGTACCACGCCGCGGCGGTGGCGGGCTCGGGCACGGCCAGATGCACGTGGTCGTACATCATGGTCTCGGACTGGGCACTCACAGCGGCCGCGCACGGCACGAGCAGACCGAGGGAGACAACGAGGGTCGAGGCAATGCGCAGCATCATGAGCTCCCGAGCGGGGAATGCCACGAAGGCGGGATGCATCGTGACATCCTACCGTCGAGGCTTACGAGTTGGATCAGGCAAGATGGAACTACGGCAGCGTGGCAGCCAGGGGGCGGGCCGCATTCGTCGGCTCAGCCGGGCGCCACGCCTATCCCAGACCGATCACCACGCCTAGCTATACAGCACTGTTTCACTCGTCCTGAGTTGCGGGTCTGAGTGGGGCACGTCAGAGTATGTGGTCGCCCACGAACTCGTGCATCTGCTGCACCGGAACCACTCGCCAGCGTTCTGGAGCAAGCTGGCCGAGACGATGCCCAACTGGACCGAAGCGAAGGAGCTACTCGCACGATGGGAAGAGGCGCATCAGGCGGTGTGACCCGTAACCACCACCAAGGTGCTGCCCTTTGCTTCGTTAACGCCCCTCTAAGCCACGACGGCGCAAACCGCCCACCCCGCCACCCCGGGCTTCTGCTTGCGCCTACCGGCCCGCTCTCGGATGTTGAGCGCGGTCTGAGACCCTAGCCGGAGGATCGGACAATGAAACGCATCTCGCTATTCTCCCTGGCAAGTGTCCTTTTGGTCGGTTGCAACGACGCCACCCAGCCGGTAGACGACGAGGTGGTGGTCCACGAACTCAAAGCCTCGCCGTCGACTACGCACATCTCTTTCTTCGACGCCTCGCTTGAGCCGGTTCTGCGGATTGAATCAGGTGATGGGGTAAGACTGGAAACGGCAACAGGAAACCCGCGCTGGTTCGAGAACGCGGGCGTTCCCCGGGATCAGATCCCGCCCGAGCTGTACGCAGTCTATGAAGGGTATGAGTCGAACGGTCGAGGAGACCATACCCTGAATGGTCCCATCTTCGTGAACGGGGCCGAGCCGGGCGACGTGTTGGAGATCCGCATCCTGTCTGTTGACGTCAGGTTGCCGATAGCGGGCCAGGGTCTCAGCAGCCGGTTTTTCCCCGGGGATGGCGCGTCCCGGGTCCACTGGATCGACTTGGTAAACCGGACAGTCGAGTTTGCGCCGGGGGTGGTGGTTCCCATTAAGCCATTTTGGGGGGTGATCGGAGTTGCGCCGCCTCCGGAAATGGGGCGAGTGGGGAGCGGCGCGCCGAACTTCTTCGGTGGCAACATGGACAATCGCGACCTCGGGCCGGGCAGTATCTTGTACCTGCCGGTCCATAATCCCGGTGCACTGCTCTCTGTCGGCGACGGTCACGCAGTGCAAGGGTATGGTGAGATCTCCGGTTCGGCCGTGGAAACCTCTCTCAGTGGTGAGATCCAGGTGTTTCTGCACAAGAACCAGGAACTCGAATGGCCTCGCGCCGAAACCCCCACGCATTACATGACCATGGGTCTCAATGCTGATCTCGACGAGGCCGCACGACTCGCCGCCGCCGAAATGATCGACTTTCTGGTTGAGACGAAGGGCATCGACCGCGAAACGGCAATCCTCCTGTGCAGCGTGGCCATGGATATGGTGGTGACTCAGGTCGTGGATGGGACCAAGGGCATTCACGCCATGATCGCGAAGGATGTGTTTAAAAACTAGCGTCGAATTCGGCTCAGTTTTCGCTTCTGCGCCGATGACACGAGAACGGTCGAACTTTACCGCGTCGGGGGTCTCGCCCATGCTGCGGGCATGCTGATCGCGTATATCCCGAGCGAGAAGATCGTCGTGCAGGCTGACCTCTACAATCCGCGAGCGCAAGCCCCCAACGCCAGCAGCCGGACGTTTTACCGAACCTTGCAGCGCTTGGAGCTGGATGTGACGACCATCGTGGGTATCCACGGGAATCCAGTTCCGATGGCACAGTTCGTTGAGTTCGCGAGCAGAGGGCAGTGATACGCGGAGGCCGCTTCTATCGGGACGGAGCTGGGAAACGAGCAATCCTGTCGCCGCCGGCGACGCCGCCGACCCATATCTCGTCCCCAACCTGAATGGCGACGGTGCCAAGTATCAGGAGGTCATTCGAAGGGTAGCGGACTACTTCATTGGCCGTGAAGCTCTGCAGAGAAACCTGCGCTACCCGCGACGTCACCCCGTCGCACTGCCTCTGCCGGATGCATTCCCCGATCGCCGCCCGCGTTGGCCCGACATGACCGGCGGCAAACAACGTCTCGCCGGGGCCCCACCGGACGTTGTCGATATGAAACCCGACCTCCACGGCGTCTGTCTGGACCGGTGTCCGTCCACGTGACAAACGGATCAACGACTGGCTTCCATAGCCACCGACGTAAAACCATCGACCGTCTCGAGAGATCTCCAGTCCGTTCGGACCGATGTCCTCGCTGCCGGGCACGCGGCTCCACTCAGCGTCTGTACTCCATTCCCACACGTCGCCCGTTCGTGGACTCGTCGCCGCGAAGCCACCCTCCGGAAGAGCGACCACGGAATTCAGGGCAAGCGCCTCCGGTGCCACGGCGCATCCCACCCAGTTGAGGGTGGGGACCGCACCGCCCAGATCGAGCTCGAAGACTTCGATCGCTTCCCGATCCCCGTGGCCAACGACATACAAGGTGTGGCGCCCGTTTTCCCCGGGGCGCAGGTTGAGGCCGTGTGGCCTGAACTGCCTCGACACGGGGCCCGGGCACGCGCCATAGGTCGCGGTGTCGTGTCGAGGTCGTGACGTGATCGTGGGAAAGAGGATGGTCGACGTGTAGTCACGGGTGTCCGCCAGATAGAGGTGTCCTTCATCGACCATGCTGGAGACGATGACCCAGGGGGACTCGGGGACGGGTGCGAGATCTTCCGGGCTGACCGGTCCACACAGAAACTGGACCGCACCATCCGGCTCGCAGTCTTGCGCGTGTGCTGCTGCGGCGACAAGCCACAACATGCCAATCGTGAAGGTGCCGATGACCGTCGGTGTCTTCATGGGATGATCCTCCACCAAGTCCGGTAGTGCCTACCTCATTCTCCCCTGCCCCCCGCAGATCCGCAACTTAGGACGCGCAGAACACTGTCGGTAGGTGCGCTAGGAGTGGTGAGCCGGTAGAGGAGGGTGGGTAGCCTGACAGCGATGCGTGTGGCCTAGCACCAGACCGAAGGCGTCATTCGGCTTTTGGTGACGGAATACCACTTGAGCGGACCTAGTCTGTTCAGGTAGCGGGTGAGTTGGAGCCCAATCAGCACAAGCCTGGCAGTAGATAGCGAACATCGAGGCATCGATCTCGGCAAGCAGCCCGAGTTCGTGAAGTTTCGGGCCGAGTGATTTCCAGATCCTCACCGGCAGAGGGTGCTCACCGACCGCAGACCGATCAGGGAGGTCTCTTGATTCGGGCCAACCAACACACTTACTTACACACCCCGGCTCGGGTCCGTGGCGGGGATCACGTAATGGGAACGGCCACATGCAGTTAGGAGGCAACGCGGGCGTAGCTCAGTTGGTAGAGCATCAGCTTCCCAAGCTGAGGGTCGCCGGTTCGAATCCGGTCGCCCGCTTTGAGGTAGGAGAAAGCCCGGTAAGGACTTAGAGCCTTGCCGGGCTTTCCGTTGCCGCCCTCTTTCGGCCGCCAGTGCCACTCTCAGTGACAAAACTCGGCCAAAAAAAGAGAGCGGAGTAGCTACGTCGCGGCCACCTCAAGCCGCAAGAGACGACTACGTACAGGCGCTTCGGAAGACACGAGCGGGGCGCAACAGAACCATCACGAAGGCCAGGGGGGCTTTTTCACGGGAAGCCGTGCTCCAAGAGAAGGAAACATGTGTAGCTTCGAGGCTTGAGCGACGGGTGATCTGGCTACGGCTCGGACGGGGACGTCCGACGAGTATGCCGATGCGAGTCAGCCGATAATGGAGAGGGCCGCAACCCAGCCCGGGAGCTTCTAGAGGTCCGCCTCGTCAGCCAACCAGCCCGTACTACCGTCGGGTGATTGCACGTAGAGGTACCCTTCGTAGCTGCCCAGCACGGCGACATCGGTTCCGGCCTCAACGTCTTCCATCACGGGCGCGACGGGGCTCGGGGCGCTGAACAGGGCGGACGCGCTCTCGATGAACTGGTTTCGGAGCGGCTGAACGACGGCCTCTGTCAAGCGGGCGGCGACGAAGCCGTCCCGACCGTCGGGGAGCCGGACGCGGTACCAGGATCCTGAGGCGGCGAGGACACGCAGGGGCGTGGACTCCTCGAGCTCAACGACGACCTGGGCGCGGGTACTGGGGCCCTCTCTGAGACGAATGCCGGGGCTGACCGTACGGGTCCAATCCCCGAGGTACTCGAACGGGGCGGAGGCGTCCGGCATTGTTTGCGACGGCTGATAGAGGTAGTAGAAGGGATCGACGGCGCCCCCCGGACGACGATAGACGGCAAAGTGCAGATGGGGTGGTGTGGTCCGGGCGTTGCCGGTGTTGCCTACGAAGCCCAGGAGGGTCCCGCGTTCGACGTCCATCCCTGTGCGCACGACCTGACTGTCGAGGTGGGCGTAGTAGACCCGGTTCCGCCCTTCGGAGTCTCGCACCCAGACCACGTTGCCGCCGATGGGTGTGGTCTCGACCCTGTAGACGCGGCCGTCGGTCGCGGACAGGACCGGGGTCCCGCGGGGCGCGAAGATGTCCACGCCGCGGTGACCTCGGTGGCCGCCGTCCCGCGAGTCGCCAAAGAAGCTCAGGACGGCTCTGGTGTCTCGCCGCTCCACGGGAAACGCGATCGACGCATCCACACGGAGCGCGACCCGATACCGGCCCCCGCGCAGGAGCTCGGGTTGAAGCCGCACGACGTAATCGGCTCGCCGTGTGGAGACGTACTCGAGACCCTCGGAGTGAAACTCGGAGGACAGGACCGGGAGCGGACTCTGGGAGGCATCCTCCGGCATGCGGTACACGTCGATGAAGAACCGGAACGGATCCCCTCCATCCAGATCCGCGTCGATGGAGAGCCGTTGGCCGCGCCTCAGCTCGACCCGATAGCTCCGGGCCTCGGGCGTCTCGGCAAACAGGAAACCCTCCTCTTCGAACGGAGGGGTGATGCTCGGGGCGTTCTCCAGAGATCGCACGGCGGCACTGGCCCACAGCGTACCGAGCACGGTTTCGGCGAGGTTCACCGCACGCAGAGATTCCAGGTAGGCCTCGTGAGGCGTCTGGTCTCGAAGCCCATTCTGGATCTGATCGACCTGATCGCACGCGCTCAGCGAAAGAACGACAAGGCAAGCCCACGCCGTCCAGCCTGAGCACGGGACGCTCACGTTCCGGAAAAACCTCATACAGAATTCATTCGTTTGCTGCCCTCACCTTCGATGGGGCTATAAGAAACATTCACACGACCAAAAAGTTTCGTCTCACACTACAACAATTCAACCGAATTGGCGAAATTCCTATAACTTCGGACCTCTAGCCTCGATCTCCTTCTCAATCCACGGTGGATCCCTTGGTACGAATCGCTGAAATCGAATCCGGTAGTATCGCAGAAGATCTCCACCTGGAGATCGGTACGCGAATCATCCGGATCAACGGCCAGCGGGTCCGCGACGGCATCGACCTCACCTTCCTCCTGGCCGACACCACGCTTGAGCTGGAGACGGTGGGCCCCGAGGGCGAGCCGGCCGTTTACGACATCGTGCGGGAGCCTGGGGAATCCGTGGGGATCATCCCTGCCCCCGACACGATTCGGGAGTGCGGGAACAAGTGTGTCTTTTGTTTCATCGACGGCAATCCGCAGGACGTCCGGCAGACCCTGTGGCTGCGCGATGACGACTTTCGCCTCTCCTTCACGTACGGCAGCTACGTGACGCTCACGAACCTGGGGCCGAAGGGGATCGAGCGCCTGGTGGAGCAGCGCATCAGTCCGCTCTACGTGAGCGTGCACGCCACGGAACCCGAGGTGCGAATCCGCCTGTTGGTCAACGATCGTGCGGGCCTGATCATGGAGCAGCTCCGTTACCTCACGGAAAACGGCTTGAGCGTTCACTCGCAGGTCGTGCTCTGCCCGCTGTGGAACGACGGGGCTCATCTGGATCGAACCATGGACGATCTCTACGGCCTGGGTGAGGGTGTGCTTTCGCTCTCGGTCGTGCCCGTGGGACTCACGAAATACAATCTCGGGCGGCCGGTCCGTCCCCTCACCATGGAGGAGGCCCGGGAGGCGATCGGGCAGGTGGACCGCTTCCGCGTGAAGGCGATGGGTGAGCGCGGTATCGGGTGGTGTTACTCGGCGGATGAGCTCTACCTGATCGCACAGCAGGACCTTCCCCAAGACGTCTACTACGACGAGGGAGCCCTGACCGAGAACGGCGTGGGAGCGCTCAATCGGTTCGTGCGCGAGTTCGACGAGGGCCTGGAGGGTGTCCGCGAGCTTCCGTACCGGCGTATGCGGCTCGTCACGGGGCGCTCCATGGAACCCTTTTTCCGGGAACGTGCGAAACGGCTGGCCGACGCGACACGCACGGAGGTAGAGGTCGTCACGGTCGTGAACGACTTCTACGGAGATAGCGTGACCATCGCCGGACTCCTCTCGGGTGGCGATATCCTAGCCAGCCTGGGGGAGGCGGCCGCAGACGAGCTTCTTCTTCTTCCCGCCGAGGCCGTCAACGCGGACGGGCTGTTCATCGACAGCATGCCGCTGAGCGACCTCACGGCCGCCCTGGCTCCGGCCACGGTGGCGACGGGGTACGAGATCACCGAGTGCCTCACGGGTCTGTGAGCGCTGCGACATGAGCCGTGAGTAGGGGCAGGCAGGGCAAGGGGCTCCAGGTCGTCGCGGTCGTAGGCCGGCCTAACGTAGGTAAATCCACGTTTTTCAACCGGGTCATCGGCGGGCGGGTAGCCATCGTCGACGACCGCCCCGGGGTCACCCGGGACCGGAACTTCGCGAAGACCGATTGGGGAGGGCACCATTTCTTCCTGGTGGATACGGGAGGCATCATCGAGGGGAGCGATGAGCCGTTGCACCGAGCGATCCGGGAGCAGGCGTATGCCGCGGTCGAGGAAGCCGACGTCATCCTGTTCCTCGTGGACGGAAAGGAGGGGGTCCACCCGCTCGACGAACGTTTGGCGGAGATCCTCCGGAAGAGTGGCCCACCGGTGCTCCTGGTCGTGAACAAGATGGACAACCTGCCCCGCGACACTGGGCATCTGGAATTCTGGAGCCTGGGGATGGGCGAACCCATGCCCGTAAGTGCCATCTCTGGAAAGGGTTCGGGGGATCTCCTCGACGCGATTATAGCCCTGCTTCCCGACTATCCGGACATTCCCGAAGAGGAGGGTGTGGTCCGGGTCGCCGTCGTCGGCAAACCCAACGTGGGTAAATCGAGTTTCGTAAACCGGCTCTTCGGAGAGGAGCGCGTGGTGGTCAGTGAGGTCCCCGGGACCACGCGCGATCCTGTGGACAGTCAAATGCAGTATCACGATAAGACGCTCGTGTTCGTGGACACGGCCGGGTTACGCCGCCAGTCCAAGGTGAAGGACTCCCTCGAGTATTATTCCGCCCTCAGAACGGCTCAGGTGGTGAGGGGGGCCGACGTTTGCCTGGTGCTCGTCGACGCGACGGAGCCGATCCACGTGCAGGACCTCAAGGTGGTGGAGCAGGCCTGGGAGGCGGGCGCCGGCGTCATTCTCGTCGCCAACAAATGGGACCTGGTCGAGAAGGACCATATGACGTCGGCCAAGTTCGAAAAGGACCTCCGCTTGCGGGCTCCCTATCTCAAGTGGGTGCCGGTCATTTTCACGTCGGCCCTGTCGGGCCAGCGCGTCCGAAAGTGCCTCGACCAGATCCTCGAGGTTCAGGATGTGCGGCACGAACGCATCCCGACGGCCGAGGTCAATCAGGCGCTCGAGGCCCTTCTGCGACACCAGCCGCCACCGCATAGCCGCGGCCGCCGGGTGAAGCTCCGTTATGGTACGCAGGTGTCCACGGCGCCCCCCACGTTCGTCTTCTTTTCCAATCTCCCGAAGGCGTTGCCCGAACACTACATTCGCTACGTTCACAACAGCCTCCGCGAACGTTGGGGGTTCGTCGGGAGTCCTGTCCGGATTCGCTTCAGGGAGAACTGAGCCACATGAGCCCCTTTGTGCTTCTGGCCCTGGCCTACGGCGCCGGCGCGACGCCGACGAGCCTCTGGTTGGGCAAGGCCGCGTACGGGGTCGATCTACGCACGAGCGGCAGCGGAAATCTCGGAGGCACCAACACCCTGCGCGTGCTGGGGTGGAGGGCGGCGCTTCCGGTGATTCTGGTCGACATCGGGAAGGGGTGGCTCCCGGTCTGGTATTTTCCGCAGATCCAGTCCACAACCTTCCCCTCCACATGGGCTCTGGCCTATGGCGGAGCGGCGGTCCTCGGACATGTTTTTTCGTTTTGGGTGGGGTTCAAGGGGGGGAAGGGGATCGCGACGAGCGCCGGTGTCCTGCTAGGCCTCGCCCCCGTCGCGGTGGCCGTATGCCTCGGTGTATGGCTCGGAGTCGTCGCGTTGACGCGCATCGTCTCTCTGGCCTCGCTGAGCGCCGCTGTGACGCTGCCCGTGGTCGTCTATCTTCTGCCACCGCGAGGCGGGACGGCGACAGGGACGGCAGAAGGCACGGCTGCGGGGACGGCGATGCTCTGGTTCGCGGGAGCCCTCGCCGTTCTTGTGGTGTGGTCGCACCGCTCGAATATCGGCCGTCTCCTGAAAGGCGAAGAGCCTTCATTCCGGAGAGCTGCAGCGGAGGGCGATCCAGAGTGACGCGAGTCGCAGTGGTGGGTGCGGGAGGCTGGGGAACGGCGCTTTCCGCCCTTCTTGCAAAGAAAGGCCACGAAGTGTACCTGTGGGCCTTCGAACCGGAGGTGGCGGAGCAGATCACGCGCGGCCGGGAAAACGTCTCCTACCTCTCCGGCATCGAGCTTCCCGAGAACCTGAAGAGCACCGCCGATCTGGCCACGGCGCTTCAAGGGGCCGAAGTCGTCGTATCGGTGAGCCCCGCTCAGGTGGTGGGTTCCGTGATGGCGGAGGCGGCCCCGCACATCGCGGATGATGCCCTGATCGTGAGTGCCTCGAAGGGCATCGAAACCACGACGCTGCGCCGCATGGACGAGGTCATGTCGGGGGTGCTGAGCCCTGCTCAAATTGCCGGATTCACGGTGCTCTCGGGCCCGAGCTTCGCCCTGGAGGTCGCGAGGGGGATTCCGACCGCGGTGGTCGCGGCGAGTGGCAGCCCCGACGCCGCGCTCGCGATGCAAGACCTGTTTCAAACGGAATATTTCCGCGTCTACACCGGGAGCGACGTCATTGGTGTGGAGCTGGGCGGAGCCTTGAAGAACGTCATCGCACTCGGGGCAGGGGTCGCGGCCGGCCTCGGGGGTGGCCTCAACACGCTCGCGGCGCTCATCACCCGTGGGCTCGCGGAGATTCGCCGTCTCGGCGTCGCCATGGGGGCACAGGCGTCGACTTTTTCAGGCCTGGCTGGCATGGGCGACCTCGTTCTCACCTGCACCGGGCCCCTGAGCCGAAACCGCACGGTGGGGTATCGTCTCGGTCAGGGAGAGGCCCTAGACGACATCCTGGGGGAAATGTCCGTTGTCGCTGAGGGGGTCGCGACCGCGCACGCCGCGCACGATCTCGCCGCCGAGTACGGGGTAGAGATGCCGATCGCCGAAGAGGTGTTCGGGATATTGACCCTGGGCGCCGATCCGGAGCAGGCGCTCAAAAACCTCATGGAACGAGATTCTAAGCCTGAGAATTGGTGCTGAGGCACGTGATGCCCAACATCGGATCCTAGGAACGCACGGGAGAGGATTGAATAGGAATGGACACGGACGAACCCATCGCGAAAAAGGCGTACTACTCGATCGGTGAAGTCTGCGATCTGACCGGTTTGAAGCCCCACGTCCTGCGGTACTGGGAGACCCAGTTCGAGCTTCTTCACCCTACGAAAAACCGGGCCGGAAACAGGGTCTTCCGCCCGAAGGATATCGAGCTGATCCTTCTCGTGAAACACCTCCTGTACCAGAAGAAGTTCACGATCGACGGTGCTCGGCAACGCCTCCTGGATATGCGCAAGGGTGGCGAAATCGTTGAGGGCGCAAAAGAGGTGGTCAACCGGGATTTCCTCGCAGGTTTGAGGCAGGAGCTTCTACAGGTTAAGGAGGTACTGGCGCCGCCGCCCAGTCGGTTGGAACCCTGATGCGCATCCTCTGCACCAACGACGACGGTTACCTGGCGCTAGGGATCGAGGTCCTCGCATCCGCAGCCCGAGCACTCGGTTCGGTTACCGTCGTGGCTCCGGACCGGGAGCAGAGCGCAACCAGCAATTCGCTTACGCTCCATCATCCGCTGCGCGTGCGCCGTTCCACGGACGGGGCCCTGGTCGTGGACGGGACGCCCACGGACTGTGTCATCCTTGCGGTCAACGAGCTCATGGACGGGCCCCCGGATCTCTGCCTGTCCGGCATCAACCACGGTTCCAATATGGGCGAGGACGTGCTCTACTCGGGCACGGTGGCGGGGGCGATGGAGGCGACCGTGATCGGCATCCCCGCGATCGCCATCTCCTATACGGGCGATGCGTTCGAGGACCTCACGACCTGGGAGGACGTCGTCGCCTCTGTGCTCCATGGAATCATCGAAGAAAACGACTTTCCCCCCGACACCCTCTTCAACGTCAACCTGCCCCCGATCGATCCCACGCGGGTCAAGGGCATACGGATCACCTCGCTCGGGAAACGGCGATACAGCGACAGCTTGACCAAGGCGCTCGACCCGTCCGGGCGGGAGTACTACTGGATCGGCGGGGGAGAAGTCAGTTGGACGGGGGCGGAGGATTCCGACTTCACCGCCATCCGAGAGGGGTACGTCTCGGTCACCCCGCTGCACCTCGATCTCACCAACTACAAGCTCCTCGAGGAGATTCGTGGATGGCGGTTGAGCCTCTAGACGAACGCAGTTTCGCCGGATATCGGCGAAAGCTCATAGAGCAGATCCAAGGACGGGGGATCAACGATCTGGCCATCCTCCAGCTCTTCGATCAGGTTCCCCGGCATCTCTTCCTGCCCGAGGGCGTGTGGCCGCGTGCCTACGAAGACGCACCCATCCCGATCGGATACGGAC
>Ga0310122_10002303_pt1 | contig 12153 bp, 10 predicted proteins | sample CB6_Bottom_1051__FD_203503 | JGI IMG/M metagenome (GOLD analysis project Ga0310122, IMG submission 203503) | Marine microbial communities from Western Arctic Ocean, Canada - CB6_Bottom_1051 | ecosystem: Environmental > Aquatic > Marine > Oceanic | place: Canada: Western Arctic Ocean | collected...
ACCGGGAATGGCGGGTTGCGCCCCAGGTTGGGACGCCGGGTCCAGATGACCTGATGCAGCGCGGCCCAGCCTTGTCCCATCGCGTTCGGGTCCGCGCCCGCCTCGAGCAGTCTGGCTGCGGCCTCGTATTGCGCGTTATAGACGGCGATCCCCAAGGCGCTCGTGCCGTTCGGGAGGATGTCGTCCGGATTGGCGCCGGCGGTCAACAGCGTATCCAGGGTCTCCAGGCTCCCCTCGCGTACCGCAAACAGGAGCGGGGTGAAGCCACCCTCGGACACGGCATGCAGGTTCGCACCGCCCGCCAGCAGGGCCCCGGCCGCCGCCGCGTTGTTCTGTGATGCGGTCCACATGAGTGCCGTCTGCCCGCGCCAACCTTCCACCGCATCGATATCGGCCCCATGGTCGAGCAACAACCGGATCGCCGGAACCACCCCGGCCCGCGCGGTCGTCATCAGCGGCGTCTCGCCGTCACCGCTGACGTGGTTCGCATCGGCGCCGGCCTCCAGCAGCAGCCGCAACATCGGCTCGCTGCCGTTCGTGGCCGCCAAGTGGATCGGGGCCACGCCGTAGCGTGTCGCGGAACTGACCTCGGCTCCCTCGGCGATCAGCATCGCGGCGATGCCGTCATGGTTCAGGTGTGCGGCCCAGTGCAGGGGAGTCGTCCCGTCAGTGGCGGCGGTATTGGTATCCGCGTTCTGGTCCAACAGCGCCCGCACCGCAACCGGGTCCTCCGATGTGACCGCCTCGATAAGGGGGACCCGCGCCGGTTGCGCGTTGACGAGGGACGCCGAGGCAAGCAACGCCGTGGCGATGAGCGATGAAGGAATAGACGAACGTGCCATGAATGTGTGCCTCTTCGCGTCTTGCGCGAAGCGGTGTTTCCGAAGCCTGAACCCCGAAGCCCGCAGTCCGCGAGCCCCCGTCCTACACGTTCAATGGTTCCAGATCGAGGCGTCCGGTGCTGTCACCAAACTGCTCGGCCGGTGCAACGCCCGCTTTGTCCAGCATCGCCACCAGCAGGTTCGTCATGGGCGTGTCGGTCGGGTAGCGCACGTGTCGCCCACCTTGTAGCTGACCGGCGCTGCCGCCCGCGAGCACCAGCGGGAGGTCGATGTGCGAGTGCTGGTCGCCGTCGCTGATGCCGCCGCCATACAGAATGAGCGAGTGATCGAGCAGCGACCCATCGCCGTCCGGCGTCGACTGCAAACGCTGCAGAAAACCGGATAGCAGGTCGACGTGGTACGTGTTGATCTTGGCGTACTGCTCGAGTTTGGCCGGGTCAAGTTGGTGATGCGATGTCGAGTGATGCGCGTCCGGTACCCCGATCTCGGGATAACTCTGGGCGCTCTGCTCTCGGCCGACCAGGAACGTGAAGACACGCGTGATGTCAGCTTGAAAGGCGAGCGCCTGCAGCTCGAACATCAGCCGCGCGTGTTCGTCGAACGACTCCGGTATGCCGACCGGTCTGGCGAGGTTCTCCGGAAGCTCTGCCTCGTCGGCGGTCGCTTCGACGCGCTGGATACGGCGTTCGATCTCCCGCACAGCATCGAGATACTGGCCGACGCGGGCGCGGTCGCTGGCGCCCAGTTTCTGCTCCAGACGCCTCATGTCGTCGCGCACCGCGTCGAGAATGCTCCGGTCCTCGTCGAGGCGCGCGAGGCGCTCGGTCGTGGTGCCGCCCTCGCCGAACAGCCGCTCGAACACGACCCGCGGGTTGTGCTCCATTGGGAGCGGCGTGGTGGGGGTACGCCACGCGATGGTATTGGTGTAGACGCAACTGTAGCCGTTGTCGCAATTGCCGACGACGAAGCTGTTTTCGAGTGAGATTTCAAGCGAGGGCAGCGGGGTGTCGCGCCCCAGCGTGGACGCGGCGATCTGGTCTACCGTGGTGCCGGCCCGCACATCGGCGCCCTCGGTGCGCTTCGGGTGGACGCCGTTCAACCAGACGCCGCTGGCGCGTGAATGCTCACCGTTCCCGTCGCCCCAGGCCTCGGCCTGGCGGTGGGCGAGACCGGTCGGGATGACCACCTGGTCACGCACCGGTGCGAGCGGACTCAGGGTCGGCGATAGCTCGAGGGCGCCGTCAGTCGACGGCGTCCACCTCCCCATGTTGGCTCCGTTCGGGATGTAGATGAAGCCCAGCCGCTTGGTCGGGCTGGCGGCGGTCTGGGCCAGGGCGGTGGCGGCCGGGACCATCGCGTCGAGTAGTGGGAGGGCGAGCGCGGAACCCACCCCTCGCAGGAACGTGCGGCGCGGAAGCGACATCTTCGTGATGATCATGACTGCGTGCTCCTCATGCGGAACGGCGTGCTCTTGACGACACCAAGAATGAGCGTCGTCAAACGGTAGTCGTCGGTGGCGGCCTCGCGAGTGATGGCTCGCACGGCTGGTGCGTCGTAGTACTCCACGCCACGCCCGATGGCGTAGGTCAGCAACTTTTCGGTGACCGTGGTGACGAATCGATCCGGATGCGCCAGCAGCGCCTGCTTGAGCCCCGCCGGCCCTTCGAAGGTCGTGCCGTCAGGCAACACGCCGCTGACGTCCATGTCGCCCTGCGTTTGGTTGGGCGTTCGCCAGCGGCCGATCGCATCGAAGGGTTCGAGTGCGAGGCCCGGCGGGTCCATCAGCTGGTGGCAACTCGCGCAGACCGGGTTGGCCCGGTGCTGGGCCATCGCCTCGCGCATGGTGAGTTGTTTGCCGGTGGTGGTTTCCTCAAGCGCCGGCACATCGGCCGGTGGCGGTGGTGGCGGGTTGCCGAGAATGTTTTCGAGCACCCATTTGCCGCGAAGCACCGGCGAGGTGCGATTGGCGTAGGAGGTGACGGTCAGGATGCTGCCGTGCCCTAGGAGGCCGCCGCGGGCGGGGTCGTCCAAGGCGACCTTCCGGAAATGGCTGCCACGCACGTTCGGAATGCCGTAGTGGCGCGCCAGTCGCTCGTTCAGGAACGTATAGTCTGCGGCCAGCAGGTCGATGACGCTGCGATTTTCGTGAAGGACGCTGGCGAACAACAGTTCGGTCTCGCGACGGAATCCTTGACGCAGGTCTTCTCCGAAGTCAGGGAACAGGTCTTCGTCCGGCTGCACCGCGGCGGCGTTGCGGAGGCTCAACCACTGACCGGCGAAGTTGGTCACCAGCGCCTCGGCCCGCGGGTCGGCGAGCATCCGGCGGGTCTGCCCCTCCAGAGCGCCCGGGTCTCGCAATGCTCCACGCGCGGCCACGTCCAGCAGCTCGTCGTCGGGGATGCTGCTCCAGAGAAAGAAGGAGAGCCGCGAGGCGAGCTCAAGGTCACTCAGTGCGTATGGGACACCTGGCGTCGCTCCGGCTGGCTCCTCCACGACGCGGAAGAGGAACTCCGGACTGACGAGCAGGCGCCGCAGGGCCAGTTCGATGCCGCCGTCGAACCCGCTGGTCATGGCGCCCCGCTCATAGAAGGTCAGGAGGCGGCCGACGTCTTCATCCGTGACCGGGCGACGGAACGCCCGGCGGGCCAGTGTGGAGAGAATGTCGGTCGCGCAGGCGGTGGCCTCCGGGCCGTCGGCCGCCGATGCGTGACAGACGAAGAGACGGGCTCGGCTGGGCGTGTCGAGGGCGGGACGAGTGCCACTCGACTCGAACGGACCGCTGATGGACACCCGGTCGACATACGGCTGGTAGCGGGAATCGCCGCCGGAGCCTTCGCCCGTGAACGGTCTGAGATACAGCTTGCGCGTTCGTTCCGGTTCGGCCGCGGTTTTCCGGAGGAACGCGACGCCGATCTGGTGCGGTCCGGCGTTGACCCTGAGCCGGACCTCGCGCGGATCGGCCTCCGCGTATTGTCCACGCCGCTCGCCCGGCTCGAGCGTGCGTCCCACCGTGAACAGCTCCACCCGCTCGCCGTCCAGCGTGACTTCCAGCTCGTGAGGCTCGATAAACAGCGGGCCATCGGGGACGACGGAAATGACGTATTCGGCGTCCTCGGGAAAGTTGAAGTCGATCAGGGTGCCGCCGCGCGTGCCGAACGGCAACCCGGCGATATGCGCGTCTTGCCCGAGGTCCGAGGCAATCCGGAACGTCTCTTCGATGGCGGAGGGCACCGGTGAGCCAACCGCCAACCGACTGATCTTCCGGGCCGCCGTGAGATAGCGTTCCATCAGCGTGGGTGACACACCGAGCACACCGGCGATGTTGTCGAATCCGTAGCTGGTGTCGTCGGCCGGCAGCAACTCGCTGACGTCGACGTCCAAACCGAGGAGGTCTCGAATGACGTTGTGATACTCGGTGCGGCTGATTCGGTGCAGCGCCTCGGTGCGACCTGCGTTGGGCGCGGCCTCGGCGGCGGCGTCAAGCTCGGCTTCCAGCCAGCTCCGGAAACCGTCGTAAGTCGCCGCGTCCGGTCGGGGCCGGGGTTGCGGCGGCATCGACCCGGCGCGCAGCTTCCGGACGACTTTTTCCCATACCTCGGCGTGGTCCGCGACGTTGTCCAGGTCGAGCCCCTGCAGCGACAACCCGCCCACTTCGAGTCGTTCGCTGTGGCAGGTGACACAGTACTGATCGAGCAGCGCCCGCTGCTCCGTGTGGGCGCCGGCCGCCGGCTGAGCCTGCGCCTGCGCGACACGAGCGGAGTCGCCGGCGAACGCCAGCGTACACACCACACCAACGATGACTCGGTATTTGAGCATCGACCGTCGTCCCTCCGACGAACTTCGCGTGTACTGCACTTATCCGAAGACTATTTTGAGCCTTCGCGGAAAGGCTGTCAAACCTCGAGGGCAGGATGGTTTCTTGACACGAACGGTGCGACCCGATACTTATGCCGCAGACATCCACGGGTGGAATCGTGTCTGTCCAGTGGTTTTGCTGCCACGAGAGGCTCCTGAGAGAAGGGGATCGCATGGTTGGACGGTCGTTCGTCGTGTTCGGACTGCTGGTCGTGTCGTTGGCCGCAACCCCGGTGGAGGCGCAGTGGGCACAGTTTCGTGGCCCGAATGCCGGCGATGTTGGCGACGACCCGACGTTGCCCGACACCTGGAGCGAGACAGAGAACGTAGTCTGGGCGATCGACATCCCCGGGCTCAGCTGGAGCTCGCCGGTGGTCTGGGAAGATACGGTCTTCGTGACATCCGCCATCAGCGCGGGCGCAGAGCCCGATCCGATCCCGGGGCTGTACGACCCGGGCGATGACAACGGCGCGACCCGGTCGGTCGAGAACCACCGCTGGGTGGTCTACAACATCGATTTTGCGACCGGGGCGGTGCGGTGGGAGCGGGAGCTGCATAGCGCCACGCCCAGTATCGGCCGGCACATCAAGAACAGCTTCGCCTCGGAGACCCCGGTGACCGATGGTCGGCGGGTCTATGCCTACTTCGGCAGCGCCGGGGTGGTGGGCGCGCTCAATATGAGTGGCGAGACGGTCTGGACGACCGATCTGGGCGCGTACGAGACCACCCTCGACTTTGGGTCGGCCGCCTCGCCGACGCTCCACGGTGACCGGATCTATATCGTGAACGACAACGTGACGGCGTCGTTCATCGTGGCGCTCGACAAGAACACCGGCCAGGAAATCTGGCGGGTCGAACGCGCGGAGCGAGGGCAGAACTGGGCCACGCCGTTTGTCTGGGACAACGACCAGCGCACCGAGATTGTCACGGCCGGCACCCAGGGGGTCCGGTCGTACGATGTCGACGGCAATCTCCTGTGGGAGATTCACGGGATGTCGGGGCTGACCATTCCGACCCCGTTCGCCAAGCATGGTCTCCTCTACATCAGTTCCGGGTATCCGGGCGGTGGGTTGCGCCCGGTTTATGTGGTGAAGCCCGGGGCGTCGGGTGACATTTCGATCTGGTCTGAAGACGACATGCGCACCGGACTATCGTCCGGATTTCCGGGCCCCAAGACGTCGTCGGCTGACGTGGCGTGGGCCTATCCGCTGCTGGGCACCTACAACACATCGGCGCTCGTGTACGGCGACTACTACTACACGTTGCTCGACCGTGGCTTTCTTGTGGCGCACGATGCCAGGACCGGGGACGAGGTCTACCGGCGCCAGCGACTCGAAATCGGCAACGGGTTCACCGCCTCGCCATGGGCCTACAACGGCAAGATCTTTCTGCTCAGCGAAGATGGCGAGACCTTCGTCGTGAAGGCGGGACCGGAATTCGAAATCCTGCACAAGAACCCGATGAACGAGATGACGCTGGCCACCCCGGCGGTGGCTCGGGGCAGCCTGATCTTGCGGACCCAGTCAAAGCTCTACCGGATTGCCGAGGGAGGCCAACCGTGAGGACGACTTGTACATGGTCGCGCATAGCCGACGCATGCGCCGGATCCCATCGTGTCGCGCTGATCGCGATGGTGCTACTCGGGACCGTTGGGGTGACGCCGGCCGACGCACAACCGGTGACTCTCACGCAGGTTGGCACCGTTCCGGGCCCCGTCGAACATGTTCGGGTGCAGGGCGACTTTGCCTACGTGTCGCGGCATACGGATTTGACTATCTGGGATGTCTCGAACCCGGCCTCGCCACTGCGCCAGGGGACCGTCGAGCTGCCAGAAGAGATCTGGGGCTTCCGGATCCGGGGCGACCGGGCCTATGTCGGCGCGAACTTCTTCGGGGTGGCGATCGTCGACATCTCGAACCCGGCCTCCCCGCAGATACTCAGCAATCACAAGACGTTGGGCCAGGCGAAGATCGGCGCCGTGTACGAGGACCGTGTCGTGCTGATCGACCACATGGAAGGGATGGTGATGGTCGACGTGTCGAACGAGACCGCCCCGACCGGCGCTGGGTCGTTCTTTCTGGACGGCTACGCCCGCGACGTGGTGACCTCCGGGAAGATGGCCTATGCCACGGACTCGCCGACCGGTCTGTATGTATTCGACCTGTCCAGACCTGGAGCGCCGGACCCGGTCGGCATCCTGCATGCCCCGGCTTCACCTCGGTTCATCGAGGTGCAGCGTGAGGTTGGCGAGCCGTCCGGCATCCTCGCTGGGGCGGGGGCAGGGCAGCTGCAGATTTACGACGCCACCAACCCTGCAGCGCCGATGAGGGCGGCCACCTTCGAGACCCCCGGTCGGGCCGCGCGGGTGGCGATGTCGGGTTCATACGTCTTCGTCGCCGATACCCAGGCGGGCGTCACCATCGTCGACATCTCGACGCCCTCGGCCCCCACCGCGGCTGGCACGTTCCTGACCGACGCGCCGGCGCGTGACATCGCCGCCACCGACACGCACGTGTTCGTCGTCGTCGGCGCCGGTGAGCGGCAAGAAGGGGAGACCGAGGTCCAGATCCTCAGCCGGGGGAGGTAGTTGCGCGGCTCGACGCCCGACTGTCGTCCGGGTCACGCGCTCATTGGGTCGGGGCGGCGTCGGGTAGCCGAACACGGAGGCCCCAATCGGGAGCGTCGTCCGGGGGGATCCACCACCCGATGGCGTGGGGGTTGGTCAGCACGCCAAGGTCGCCGCCGTCGTCCTGACCGTTGGCGCCCACGCCGTACACCACGTAGCCATCTTGTTCTCGACGGTACTGCAGCGGGGACGCGGCCAACGGGTCGGCGACCCGCGCAGGATCTCCCAGGTCTGCGAGGTCGTCGGGAAGGGTCTGTTCCAAGCGCCGATAGAGCTCGATTGCCACGACGGTCCGTAAGACCCGGGCCATGATGGCTTGCCGCGCGGCATGGCGGGCCGCGGACTGGTGGTGACCCGAGTCGAGCAACCGCTCGAGGTTGCGCAGGAGGCCCCTCCGGAGCGGTGTCGTCTCGATGCGCGGGACGCGTCTTGCGGCGGCGTCCAGCGCCTCCAGTCGCTCCGACCATGGGGTTCTGGCCGCTGCGACGAGCAGGTTGAATCGTTCGAGGCCACCGTTGATCCGGTGGTGAAGCCAGGGGCTTTGCGCGAACGACACGGCCCAGTTGTCGTCGGTGAGAGACCGTCCCGTTCGCAGGTGCTGCCACACTTGGTCGATAAACAACGCGCGGTCGATTTGGAAGGATCGCGCCATAGTGTCCATCTCGGCGGCTGGTGTCAGGAGTGTGTCAAGCTCGGCCAACGCCGCGCTCGACGGCGGGGCCAGACGGAGCGTCAGGCCGGTGAGGACCACCGCCTGTTCCAGGCTTCGTCCTGGATAGATCATCCCGAAGCTCCCCTCGGACGCCGTCGTTCGAAGCAGGCCGATCAGGTCGCCGACATGTGCCAGGGCGCCGTCGCCGTCCCCTGCAGCCACTCTCGCCATGGCGGCGGCGGGGAGTAGGTACGATAACGTGATGTCCGGCGAAAAACGGAAGCGTCTCGGAAGACGGAACCCATGAAACGGGAGGGTGCGGGCGTCGCGAACGAGCCGTAGTGCGTCCGCGTTCTCGACTGCGAACGCGGCGATGTGACCCCGCGTCTCGGTGTCGCCGAGTGTGCCATCGTGCGCCGCGCGGAGCCCCGCCAGAACCGCGGTGTTCCATTCGGGCCGACGGATGAGCAACTCCGCCGCGGCCGCATAGTGGCGCGCCGCGTGGGGCGCTGCTGTGCCGGTGTCTCCTCCCGGGGGGCGTTCCCGCGCACGGTACTCGTTCGTGGGCTCGCCCCGCGCCGCGATTGCCTCCACGAGCCGGTGGAAGCGTTGCGCCTCGACGTAGCCCCAGGCCTCTCGACCGCACACCGCCGCGAGAATCACCAGGCAGGTCGTGAGTATGAGCACGCGGCCGCGACCAAGCCTGGCTTCCGTGCGGGTCATTCTCGCTCGCCTCCGGTGACCAGGTCGTCGGTTGGTCCGCCCGGCAGGGACGCGGCGGGGACCCCGTCGCCCAGGATCTCTGCGGTGCGCAGTTCGACACGCGAGGTCGCCCAGCTCAGACCGACGGTGGTCAGCGCCAGCAGGGCCGCCGTCGCCCAGAGCCAGCGCGGGGCGACGGGCGGCACGATCCGTCGTCGCAAGTCCGCCGGGGGGGCGGCGGGACGATACCGGCGTAGCCGAGCCTCGATCAACGCGTCCGTCCCCTGTTCGTCGTCGGTCATCATGCAGTGCGCCCTGTATCTGTCCGCTCGTCACCCAACCGCGCTGCCAGCTTGTCGAGCGCGTATCGATAGCGGCTCGACGCGGTGTTGATGGACACACCCGTGAGGTCGGCGATCTCGGCGAATGTGAATCCTTCGTACACCTTGAGGTGCACGACCTCCCGTTGTTCCGGTGGCAGGCTGTCGAGCGCCTGCTCCAGCACGACCCTGTCGTCCTGTACCGCGGGGCCAGACGGTTCCAGCAGCGGTAAGCCGTCATGCGCCTCGCGACGCACGGGCTGAGGGCGCCGAAGCCAGGAGAAGCACTCGTTCCGTACCGCCTGACGGAGGTATGCGCGTGTGGCGTGGACAGCCTCGGCCGATGCACCGCGCCGGAGCAGTCGCACGAACACCTGATGCAGGACATCCTCGGCCACCGCTCTGTCACCCACAATCATCAGCGCATGGCGATACAGCGCGGCGCCGTGCTCGTCGTAGGCGCCGGCGGTCCAGGAGTGTCGAGGCACGGTCGGTATCTTGCGTCGGTATCCGAGATGGAACAGTCGCCGCTCTCTCTGAGACGCATGAGAAGCGTGGTTTTGTGTAACAGCCTAGACGGGTGCCCGCCCGGCCGGGTCGATGTCGGGTCTCCTCGCTCCATCGCACACCGTTCACGCGAGCCTCTGGCCCACTCACGCCATGTAACGCTGTGGTGCGTGCGAGTGGCGCCGTCGAACGGCTGGCCGCGACCGGCATGGTGATCGTGCTCATGCCAGAGGCCAGGTTCACCCAGGCGTCGACGCAGCTGGGGGCCGGCGACACCGTGGTGCTGTTTACGGATGGTGTGACCGAGGCCACGAACCCCAGGGGGGAGGAGTTTGGCGACGTGGCGTTGGCCCAACTCGTGACCGGGAATCGAGACTTGGCGCCGGCCGAGCTCGAAACGCTGATTCTGGGGGAGGTCGACCGTTTCTCGGCGAGCGAGACCCAACAGGACGACCAGACCCTGGTCGTCGCCCGCGTGCCGGCACCGGGCTCGGAACGCCGTGGAGGGTGATGGTGCGGGCCCTCTTGGTTGACGACGAGCAACCGGCCCGTGAGCGGCTCCGCCGGTTGCTCGCGGCGTTCGACGAGGTCGAGGTCGTGGGCGAGGCCGAGGACGGCGAGCACGCCTTCGAGCAAATCCTGGCGTTGACCCCGGACGTCGTGTTCCTGGACATCCAAATGCCGGGGTGTAGTGGTCTCGACGTGGCCGCCTCACTCCCCGCGCTGCGCCCCAAGCTGGTCTTCTGCACCGCCTTCGACCAGCACGCGGTCGATGCCTTCGAGCTGCAGGCGGTCGACTATCTGCTCAAGCCGGTCACGCGGGCGCGCCTGGCCGAGGCCATTCGACGGTTGCCTGTGCACGGGCGGCGCCGGGACGCGGTGTCGTCCGAGGCCTCGGGGCGGACGAGGTCGGAGTATCCGGCTCGGTTCCTCGCCAAACATGGAGCGCGTTATCAGGTGGTCCCGGCCCGCGCCGTCCTCCTATTTGCGTCCGAAGGGGGCTTGACCCAGCTGAGAACTGCCGAACGTCGCTCATGGATACAGCCAAGGCTGTCGGAGCTCGAAGCGCGCCTGGATCCTGCCCGATTCTTCCGGATTTCACGTGCGGCGATCGTGAATCTCGACGCCGTGCGCGAGGTCGCCCCGCTCTCCAATGGCGACCGTATCGCCGTCAGCCGTCGGCGTTTCAAAGCGCTGGTCGACCGTCTCGGGGTCTCCTGACACGACGGGGATCGAGCTGGCGAGACTATCGCTGCGTGGTCGAGTGGTCCGGCGAGACGTATTTCAGGAGGGCGCCCCCGAAGGCGACAACCGCGCCATAGACCGTACCGTCGGGGGCGACCGCGACACCTTCCGGATTTGAGCCGTTGATGAACGCGACAAGCGACCCATCCCGAAGGTTGCCGATCCGGATTCCATACTCCCATCCCGGATGCTGGCCGTTTCGCGATGACGCGGAGTCGGCGACGTAGACGGTGTCGTCATCGGCGATATGGAGACCGCTCGGTCGGCTGTACTGGTAGAACGCTTCGATGAACGTGCCGTCCGGGTCGAACACCTGCAGTCGATCGTTGCCTCGATCGGCAACCACTACGCGGCCCCGCGAGTCGATGTCGATGGCGTGGGGCGTCTGAAACTGGCCCGGTCCGGTTCCGTGTGAGCCCCACTCCGTCAGATAGGTGCCGTCGGGCGCGAATTTGACGACACGCGCGGTCGTGTGCGGTCCGGCACCGGGCAGCTGGCCGCCGTGGCCATCGGCCACGTAGATGGTGCCGTCGCTCGCCACCACTACATCGCACGGTTGGTCGAGAGTGTCCGTGCCAGCCGCGCCGACGCCGGGTGTGCCCAGGGTCATGAGCAGCTCACCCTCGGGGCTGAACTTCATGACGACGTGTCCCTTGCCGTCTCGTCGCGGGTCCTTGCCGTCAGGCCCCTGCGCGTCGGTGACCCACACGTGGCCGTCATGGTCGATATGCAGCCCGTGGGGCTGAATCATCAGGCCAGCGCCGAAAGTGGCGACGAGTTGTCCCGCCGGGTCGAACCGAAGCACCGGATCGAGGTCCAGGCCGGCGCACGAATTGGTGCCGCATCGCTCGGCGACCCACACGTGAGCGCCGTCCCGGTCCATGTCTATCCCTCCCGTCGAGCCCCACTGACGACCGGCGGGGAGCGTGGCCCAGTCATCAATCGTCGTGTACGGGTTGGGTGCGTCATTCTGTGGGGCGATGTCGCGCTGCCCGAGGGTGAGACCAGTCGTGCCCGCCAGGACAGCCGCGGCCACGGTGAAGACCAGAGTCTGCGTTGCCGACCAGGCTCGCGGATGGTTCATGGCCGAACCGTACCATGGAACGCTGGTCGCGACCACGCCGGGCGACACCGACAACGGGCGTCCAGACCCAGGTCTATAATGGGGCCTCGGCAACGAGGCTCAGGCGACCGCGGGTGGCGAGACGGATCCACCGCGGAGAAGCGAACGGAGTGTGACATGCAGGGTTGGCTTCGATCGAGCGTGGTCTGTGTGATCGGGGGGCTCGTCCTCGGGGTGCCCGATGACACGCTCGCACAGCCGGCCGAGGCGTCGTGGGACGCAGTGGCGGCGGCCGACTATCTGGACCAACGACAGGCGTGGTGGATGGACTGGCCGACGGC
>Ga0310122_10002304_pt1 | contig 12152 bp, 17 predicted proteins | sample CB6_Bottom_1051__FD_203503 | JGI IMG/M metagenome (GOLD analysis project Ga0310122, IMG submission 203503) | Marine microbial communities from Western Arctic Ocean, Canada - CB6_Bottom_1051 | ecosystem: Environmental > Aquatic > Marine > Oceanic | place: Canada: Western Arctic Ocean | collected...
CACTTTTTTACAAAAAAATACAAATATTACAAATTCATACAATGAACTGAAAAATACAGGAAATATTAACAAAGAACTACTTAATATACTAACACAAAAAGAACCCACTGGAAAAATAGGATCTAACCAATTCGCATTTATATGCGGTAAAAAATATACAGAGAGTATGATACAACAACTATATAATGGAAAAGTGAAAGTATTGTCAGAATTCTCTATACCATACACTAAAGAACTATTAAAAAACATTAAACATCAATATCCTAAATCTTTTGTAGAACCATTTACAGATATTCACGGTATTAACCAAAACTATATTTTTGGTTACCTTGTTATATGTGATAATATTATGAAAGAAATAGGATTAGAATCATCGTATTTTTTCACAAATAAAAATACATTTGATTTCTTTTCCAAACATACTAATGAACTTCCTGAAGAGAATATAAAAATAATAAAAAATATGATAGAAAAAATACAAGATACTTATCAAAGTTGTATAGTAGGCTCCGCTGCTATAAAATTATTTAATAAAAATACATGCGCATCATTTTTGTCAACAGAAGTTTTGAATAGAAAAAATAATAATATAAATTTGATTCTTAAAAAAATAAATAATACAAAAATAATTAAAATAGTTAACAAAAAAGTTGAATGGTTTGAAAAATGTTATTTCATACCTTCACATGATATTTATGTAAACAGTAAAAGTGATATTAATATATCTAATTTCTTTACACGAGAAGAGATATTTTGCTATTACAAAGGTATAAAATTTTTGTATATTGGCGGTGATAATTCCAATATTACAGTAAAAAAACATTCAGAATATAACAATATTTGTAATACAAAGAAAAAATATATACCAAATAAAAAAAATCGTGTAAATGAAACGTGGAATCCTTTTAAATCTTATAAAGCTGATATTTATACATGTCATAATTTGAAAGATTTACAGATAGTAGATAAATGTTTTTGGATTTTATTAAATGATGGAACATTTACTATTATTATATCAGAACAGATGTATATACCATGGTTATCTAATGGTTTTATAGCAACAGGTATAATAGAAAAACGATATAATAAATTTATGCTTTATCCAGCAAATAAATTTTCATCTGATAATGATACGTTAAATTATATTTCTTTACATCTAAAAAAACACCACATAGAAAATATAGTATTATCAGGTTTCGATGAAAACAATAAAATAAATACATGTAGAACAAAAAAAGTAAATATGAAAAATAATATGAAAAAAATAATTAAGAAACAAAAGTTTATAATACAAAATGAGCAAAAAAGAAATAGTATTTCCACATTTTTTACACTGTTGCCAGGAAACTGATGATTTATATTGGAAATATATTTTTGAAGATTTATCTTATGGTAGAGCTCCTTATGGGGTGTATTTCACAAAAGGATTTATGTGCTGTGGATTTCGAGGTAAAGAATTTAGTTATCGTGTAGATCCATATAAAGCAGTACCTGAATTATTTAGAGAAGTTAAATCTATATTACAAATAAAATTAGATATTCAATCAGCAGATGATAGACTTAATAAAAGAGTAAAATTTGACAATACAACTCTTAATCAAGCTTTAAATGAATGTAATGATTGGAATGATGTAAAAAGAAAAGAGGTCAGATGTCTTTTACTGGAAAATTTTATTCTTCGTAATAGTAATTCATGGTCTAAAACAAAACTAAAGAAAGCATACTCTACCTTAATGTTAGCTATACAGTTAAAAATTATTGTAAATGATGATATAGTATTAGAAAATGGTAAAGTAATAAGTATAGAGAACTGGGATAGTATAAATGGGAAAACTTTATGTGATTGGGATTTCGATACAAAGAAAAAACCAGAATCTCATAATAATAAAAGAAAAGTATCAGCATTATGGAAGAAATAAAAATTAAAATATTTTTAAGAGATTAAAAATATTTATTAATGTGTTTATTCATCTATTTTTTCTAGCTTCCAACTAGAAATAGATCTAGGTTTAATATTTTTATTAGTATTATTTTCTATTATACTTTTTGTTTTATTGTATTCAAATTTTTTTATAGTCCATATATTCACTTCGTTTTTCATACATTGATTTCCATCATCGAAAAGAGTAATTTTTACAAAAGACCCAATAGTTAACATTTTATATAATATTCTCTTTTTATAAATGAATAACTGGTTTAATGTTTCTGGACAAGATTGTCCAATAGCTATAGAAAGTATTCGTTGTGAAACAAATCTAGATTGTTCCAAATATATACAAAATAAAACTTCGTGTAAAAATTTAAATACAACGGGTACAGGTCTTGGATGGGTTTCTAATAAAGCAATAAGAAGTTCTAGAGCTGGTAATTTAACATGCAATCCTATACGTGGTGTTTGTGAAATGTATACAAATGAGGAAAAACCACAAGTTATGAATTATTTTACTTCTATTTATATAGTATTACTATTAATAATATGTTTATTTTCATTTATATTTTCACAATTTGATTTATTATTAGGTATGAGTGTGTTTTCCATACCAATTTTAATAACTGGATTTTATGTAGTATGGATAAGAAAATGTTGTCGTATGAAATGTATATCAAAATTTCAATATGTTATGTTGGATGTATTATGTCATTGGATTCCAGTTATTGTATTGTTATTTTTTATTTTTTTCAAAAATCCTAAAATCAAAAGCAAAAAAATATTTTGGGTTGGGTATTTTTTAACTACGATAGTAGGTATTGTATATACAATTATAAAATATAATTCATTAGAAAATATTTATAATTCAAAACCAATTCCGCTTATTTCAATTTTTTTATGTTCATTATTTATTTCGACTTTCGTAATGTATAAACATATCAAGAATTAGTATTTATTTTCAAAATAGTACTTTCATTCTCATCACCTTTCATGGCTTCCATGACCTCTCTCATTATCTTGTCACTATTTATAACACCGTATTTTTTTAACACACTAGCTGCATCTTGCTCTTTCTGTTTCTTTTTTTTACGACCACGTTTACCTTTTGCAACAACAGACGTACCTTTATATTTTACACCTTTTTTGTCTGTGTTTTCTAAATAATCGATAATTTTTTGATCCAGTACCTTTTTACGGTTAGATAACTTTAATTTTTGTTTATTTAATCGTTTTATCTCGTTTGTGATATTTCCTATTTCAGAAATTAATGCTTTTATTTCACTCATTTTAAAAACAGATATTTATCTTTAAGAATATTAAAATGATAAACAGTATAATAGAATTTATTAAAAATAGAACATTTATTTCATTAGTAATTGTATGTGTGTTATTTTTATTTCTATATTGGTTATTTATAGTAGACAAATCGGGGGACGGTACATGGGATAAGAATTTTCATTATAGTACAAAAGAACCAATAGGAATTAACCAAAGAGCGTCCGGGGAAAGCAAGGGGGAAGCAGAGTGTAGATATGTTCTTGAAACACTTTTTAATGAACCTTTTAAAAAAAGAAGACCTAAATTTCTATTTAATAATAGAACAGGATCTAATATGGAATTAGATATGTATAATAAAGAGATTGGTATAGCGTGTGAATATAACGGAAAACAACATTATAATTATACACCTTACTTTCATAGAGGTGGTATAAAAGATTTTACAGACCAGCAAGAACGTGATAATTTAAAACGTAGAGTATGTAAAAAACTTGGTATTGTGCTTATAGAAATTCCATACACAGTAAAACTTGAAAATATAAGAGATGTTATTAAACAAGAATTGAATAAAAATGGTTTCAAAGTTTAATATATAATAAAAATGTACTACTTACTTCTACTACTTCCAACATTTCTAGTTCTTTATGGAGTAACACAATCGGATACTAGAATTGGTAGATTTTATAGATTCAAGAGAAAAAAATGGAAAGAATTAAAAGAAATGGTATCATCTCAATACGATAGTACATATGATATATATCGAGTAAGTTTTAAAATGGTAGGTCAAGCAGTATACAATGATATATTAATGTATTTTGACAATAGAGTAGAAAAAAAAGGAAAGAAATTATACGAACTTACTTATTATATTGAAAATCAAAAATATAGACTTCCGATAAAGGTTCAAAGAGGTCCATCTACGATATTAAATGCTATAAATGAGGAAGATGAAAGTGTAATTCTTGATCTGAAAGAATATTGTTCTCCAAATGGATGTATGACTAATAAACTTTTAACTCCAAAATATATGGGTCATACAAAAATAATTATTTCAACCATAGACGGTGAATTAATTTTTGAAGAGAATGATTCTATATTATTAAATTAATATATAATATATAATAAAATGAAAGTTACAGAAATACTATCTATTATTTCTTTAGGATTTGTCGGACTTTGTGTATTACTATTTGTAGTTAAATCATGTATGAAAAATTCCATGAAGGAAAAAATGGATAAAATATATTGTTTTTTAATTTTTGTTGCTGTATCAATATTAGGTGTGATTCAACTTATAAATGAAACAGAACCGTATACAGAAAATAAAGTTCCATCGTATAACAAAAAACCATGTGATTCGAAAATTACTCTAGGATCATTTAATGATGGCAAAAAAATACAATGTAATGTATCAGGAAGTTGCGAGAATACATGCGATATTCAAAACTTCACCAGTCCATCCGGGGTAATAAATATGGATTTACTAGATTGTGAGAAGAAATCTTCTTCATCAAATGGTCCTTTGGTAGTAAACGTGGAAAACGGGGATAATTTCACCGCTCCAGTAAATGGTCGCACAGTTTTATATTGTGCTTCTGGTAATGGTTTCGGTTCAAATAGCGATGGTACATATTTTTGCAATAAACCTAAGAAATAACTTATAATACACGCAAATTTAAAAAGAATTAATTCGATAGATAATAATTCTATAAAATTAATTATTATATCTAACAAGATTTAATAATTATTGTCCACATAATAAATATGCCATCTAGTAAGCCATCTGGAAAGAAAAAAGTAACTCTTAGTAGTTTACTTCCTACTAGTAAAAAAGGAGATATAACAACTGTAAAGGTTAAAAAACCTACCAAACATAAAGGTAAGAGTAAAATCTCTGTTACATCTTCGAGCTTAAATAAACAATCTAGAATTAATAAGGAACTTAATGAGTTTTTATATTCCCTTAGTCCACCATTTACTCGTGAAAGTTTTCTAGAATCGTTAGAAACATATAGTCGTCAATTAAAGACAAATAAAAAAGTTCCTGATAATCTAAAATATTCCATAGGCGTCGAGCTTGAAAATATGCATAATATTCTTTCTAATTTACAAGACGCTACACTATCAGAGTGGATATCAACATATCAAAAAGGAGCTTCAGATATTAAATCTCAGGATGTAAAGAATGCTCTTATAAATATAACACAAGCATCTCTTGAATTAGATACTAGAAAATTATTTGATCTAGGTATGTATTTGGCTCCTACAATAGAAGATTATACAGGACCTGATATTATGGAAGATCTATTAATTATGGAAGAATTAAATGAAAAATTATTAGAAGTAAAAGAATCTCTGAATGATGAATCTAAAAAACGTATGATAGATTTTTTAATAGAAAATCCTAAAAATTTTATTAATATTATATCATGGATTCAAGATAACTGGCTTGATCCTATTGAAGTATGGACACGTATAGAAAATTTAATACCTTTTATAGACAAAGATGATGACGATGAATACGAGCAAATATATTCTAAAAGTCGTGTTAAAATAAGTGATGGATACATGGATGCAAGTGGTAGATATCATCCTGCTAAATATGCTCCTCAATCTCAAATGAAATATGTTGTTTCTCTTCAAAGTTTAATTTCTGAATTAAAAAGGGTTGAGAATAATTTATCATTAAATTTAGGATCTACAGATAAGGTAACTAAACTACGCCATGATACAGAAAAAATTCTTTTAGAATCTGGTATTCAATTAAAACAAGCATTAGATTTAATTGAACTAGACGAATCTCTTAATGGTAATTTGTTCAGAGATATCATGAAATTAAAAAGATTAACAAAAGGGTTTTCAAATGAAGAAGATGAAACTAGTGAAATAGTGGAAATTAGAAAAACAATTGAAGGTAAACTTTCTAAAATTAATTTTGATAAAGAATTAATAATAAGTAAGGATTCTCCTATATCTATAATTAGTATATTAGACGATAATGATGATACAGAAATATATTCAGCTCTTATATCAGCTCCAAAAAAAGATAAAAGCTCTATCGTAAAACCAGACCGTTCATATGGAAAAAAACTGATAAATTTTAAATGGATGCCAAAATCATCAGAAGAGTTAGAAAATATAGTCCTGTATAGAGTTCAAGATGCTTTGGGTAATATTATTATTTCAGAAAAAGTAGATAAAATATTAAAAGCGGTCAAGGGGTATTTACGAAATATATTACAATTATTTTTATGGAAAAAAATACACGATGATAGTTATTTTATTAGAGTATTTAGAGAGCATTATATTGATAATTTTATCGATGAAATTGTAAATCAATCTATTGTTAGATCTGTAACAATAGGAGATGTTATTACAAAAATAGCAGAATTAACTATTTTTTTTCGTATGGATCCAGATCTTAATAATAGACATAATGTATTTGTTCTTACAAACCTGACAGGTTCATTAAATGGTCAGGAAAGTGGAGAATTCTTTAGAAATTCTGTTCTTAACAGGCGATTAATGCCAAAAAGTATTTTGGAAAATACTATAGAAGATAAACTTCCTATTATCTTTTATGCTGTAAAAGATAAGTCTATAACTTTAGGAAGAGTTCTTAAAGGTATACATCAAGAAAAAGATGCAATTATTCATTCTATTTTTTTATATCTTGATCCATCGATGAAAGTACGACCTAGAGCTTTACCAATGGAAAGAGAAACAAATATTGATAATGATTATGTAATTACGCATAATTCATGTAATAATAAACATGAAAATAGTGTATTATATATAGAAACATTATTTGATAATGAGAAAAAACATGATGTAAAAACTATATATTGTTTTGATATTTTGGAATTATACGAACAGTTAACAGATGGTGTTAATATTATTGTTAATCCATATTCCGGTGAGGAATTTACAGGTGATTTTATTAAAAATATTCGTTCTTTATCAACAGATGGTATAAAAGCATTGAAGGAAAAGAATATTGTAATAAAAGGAGAAAAGATTTCTAAAAAAGCTACTACTATTCAGAAATGGTTTAGAAAAATTAGATCGAAGAAAAATATAGAATATAATACAAAATCTGATTGGGCTATTAAATATCTTTTAAATCTTAAAGATGTCAAGGAAAATCTTGATGCTATTAAATTAGAAAAAGAAAATGATATTTTTACAACTATAGATAATATCGAAACAGATGATGATTTATTTGGATCTAGTGAAAGTGAGGAAGAATTAGAAATAGATGAAATCGATAAGGATTTATTTGATTCCATTGAAAGCGATAGCGATAAGGAAAGCGATAGCGATAGCGATAGCGATAGCGATAGCGATAGCGATAGCGATAGCGATAGCGATAGCGATAGCGATAGCGATGATGAACTAGATAGAAGTGATATTGATATTGATAACGATATGAAAATGGGTGAAAACGATGATAGGATATGTATACATTGTAAAAAACCATGTACTTACGGATTCATGTCTTTTAACGATAATGGTAAAAATAATCCTAAGAAATTTCATGTATGTGCACATAATTGTTTTGAAAATATGAATTTCGTATAATATATTTTGACTTAAGTTAAAATATATTATAAATAAATGGAAAAAATTAATCTAGATAGAAAGAATGGTAAATTAATATATACAACTTCCAGAGGTGGTATCATGTTTGATATTACAAAAGAATTAAGAGCTAAAGCAATTGATCTAGAACAAATGACAAAAAAGATGAAACCAGTATATAATAATTTGTATATTATTAAACATAGAATTATTGTTCCAATGTCACGTTTAGAGAATAAAAATATAGACATGATATATATTAATTCTAAAACAAAACATGCTATTTTTGTACATCCAAACTCGGAAGTTTTTTGGGAAGGAAAAAAGATTTAAACCTGGAATCTATCTCAATAAATGTATAACTCGCACGGTATAATTGCATTCAAACAAGTAGAAAAAGGAGGGGACATCGAGTATTTAGTTACTCAGAGACGGAATTCTTTCTCTTTCATACAACTACTAAGATTTTTTCATAAACTATCAGACTACGAGATAAAACAAAAAATATCTGAAATTACAGAAGACGAAGCTGAAAGACTATTTTCTTTTTCATTTGATGATATATGGGAAGATATGTATATAAATAAAACAAATAAAACATTTAATTCTGAAAGACATCGCGCAAGACAAAATTTCAGATCTTTAACACAAAATTATTCCTATGAAATCCACTTATCTAAAACAAAAATATGTGAATGGGGATTACCAAAGGGTAGAAGAAAACCACGAGAAACAGGATTTAATTGTGCTTGTAGAGAATGGAAAGAAGAAACAAGAATTGAATCGTCAAAATTATTAATTATAAATACTAAACCTTTTTACTATACTTTAGATTATGGAGAAAGACAAGTATGCGTTGAATGTTGGCTTTCTAGTATAAATGATACAGAAATTATAAAATGTGAAACTTCTATTCGTTCGTATATATCAGAAGAAGTTGGAAATATAGAATGGCTTTCTTTAAAATTATTGAAAAATATTTTACCGCATTCTATATTTGAAATGCTTTTAAATGTTGAAAATTTTATAGTTGAAAATTTATTATAATTATATTTGGATAAAATATAATTATAAAATGTTTAAAATACTGGTGGTCTCATGGATTCTGTTTGGGTGCAATTATTTGTCCATTCGTATTTGGAAGAATCGTATCCAGCATTGTTAAGATTACTGTCTGATTTAGGACATGATTTTTCATTAACACAGTATTGTGTACATTGTGGGTATGGTTTTAGACGTGAACCAGGTCTAGTGTATTCAAATCTATATCCATTAGAATAAGTTTTAGAACGACCTACTGTTCCACTACAACATTGTTTCTTGTCATTTGATACATTAAAATGGAATGATTGAGCCATTGTTCCAGTTTCACCTAAAGTTTTATATGGCATATTTTATTACACACAATATTTTATAGATTAAATTGAAAAATTATTACAAATAGAAATCAATAAAATTATGTTAAGTTCTATAAAAAAATTAAATACAGAATGTTTAGAAACGATTATAGAAAATCCACCTATGGTTTATGAAGATGTTCTTGAAAATTTGAAAAATGAACTATACTTGCGTGATAACAATATTAGAACTCGTTTGAAAAATATTAAGTTATATTCAACAATTGCTTTATTGTTATTAGACGAAGCCGAAGACGAAGATAAAAAGAAAGAAACAGTAATTAGTAGTACACTTAGTAAAGGTCAGGAAATTCTGAGGGACAATGATTTTTTTAGAGATTTACTAACTTTGATGAATACATCATCTTTTAAGATTTTTCGTACAAAACACATGACACAAGATATAAAAGTATCTCTTATTTATTTTGAACTTTACGAAATGCTTTGTAAATTTTATAGAGAAAAAATAGGTAACGAGTTGCCAGATGATATAGCTGTTGAATTTTTGAAGACAATAATGGAAAAAAAAGAATATAGAACTCCTCTCATTAAAGTATTGTATGCATATATTGATAAAGGAGGTGGAAAACGAGATAAATTATATACTAAAATAACAGAAATAATGTTCAATAACGAATCTGTAAATTTAGTAATACAAGATCATTGATCATTTTATTCATTTATTTGCAATATATTATCAGATACGATAGTTTTATTCATTATAGGTGAGATAATACTATCAAATAAAAAATCCATTGGAGCTCTTATTTTTGCATATATCTGTTCTATGAATGAAATATGAGTATCCATTTGATTACATGATGAAGATATACAATCAAGTCGTTCGTCTATTGAATCCAGACGTTTTTTCATATCTTGAAGTATATTTATAACATCTGATGAATTCATTTTTTCGTTACTCATTTGTATTAGATCAGATAGAAAATGAATTTATTTACGAAATATGTAGATTATTAGAATGGATATCATAAAAACAAATTGCGCAAAAATGCTAAAAGCAAGAAAGTATAATAACATAGAATTTCGCGAGGAAGAAAATATAATTACAGCTAATGATTCTTCTGGAAAAAATATAATGGTAATTATATTAGAAAATGAACGTTTGAATATTAATACTGTAAAAACCAGTATTTCATCGTTTATAGAGTCTGATATTGATATAGGTATTTTACTTCATAGTGATGATCCTACTTCTTCTGCTAAAAAGACTCTATCTAACTTAGATAGTAGTGGTAGAATTAAAATTTCTATTTTTCCAATAGAGAACTTTAGATATTGTTTAACTGAACATATACTTGTTTTTCCACATCATCGTCTTAAAAAAGAAGATGCTAATAAAATAAAAGAAACATATGGTTCGTCTAAATTACCAATATTACTTTCTTCTGATGTTATCTCGAAATACTATAATTTTCGATCAGGAGAGATAATTTCTATTTTACGAAAAGATAAAAGTATTTCATATAGAATAGTTAAATAGATAAATTTTTGATGATTAAATATTATAAAATAAAATGATAAATTTTATTTTAGTAAAACCTGATGGCGATAAATTTAGAAAAGTTGATAACACAAAAATATACAAAGCAAAAGATTCATTGAAAGCTGCTAAAAAAGCTTTTCGCGACAATAAACATTTAGAAAGAGTATATGTTTATAATGAAGAAACAAAGACTGTACATACGTATTTAACAGAGTTATTTTTTAAAGATAGAAAAAGAGACAAAGATAAAAAGAGACAAAGATAGAAAAAGAATATTATAATATTATATAATATTCTAAATAAATGAAAATTCGAGAAATATTATCAATAATTTCTCTTTCAGCATTAGCTTTGTGTTTATTATGTGGATTGTCTAAAATGGCTATGAAAAGTGATAAAGCACGAAAAGGATGCGATAAACTTTGTTCTTTATTAGTGTTCTTATCGGTAGTATTAATAGGTGTTAATCAATTACTTGAAGAAATCGATGAAAAGCTTGAATTAGGTAAGAATCGGTCATTTTGGTTGCAATCCGACAGTGAAAGTGATTGTATCGATTTTATAAAATATAGAGAATTACCAAATCCACTTAAACTTCCAGCTCGTATGACAAAATGTTATGAAAAAGAATCTGAAAATTGTAAAAAAGATTATTGTATAGGTAAATGTGTAGACAGCTGGAATAGACATCTATTGATGTATTTTAAGTCAGATTCAGATCAACTTCCAACCTGTCCAGATCCTAACAATCCTAACAAGCTTATACAACAGTTTACAGAATAACTACAATATAAATTATATACTTGCAAACTTATCTTTCAAACTTTGTAAAGTTTGATCTATTAAAAATGATGGTTTTGTTGGAATGTATTTCATGGCTATCTCTTGAAAGAAGACATATTCTATAACTCCTATAAAACTAAAAAGAATTATATTCTCTAATAATATTTGCCCTACTGGAATATTTTTTCTACATGAAAGTTTCAAAACTGCCCATACAGAAAGAAAACCAAATGATAAAGATATTAATACGATAATAGCTGAAAGAATAGGAGTTCTATTTCTGTACATATTTGTTTTATTAGGTCTGGAATAGTAATCAGACATTGTGTCGAATACACCAGTTGAATTTAATTGTTGGACAGCTTTCTTAAAACTCCCTTTACTACTCGTATTTATATTATTATACAAAATAGGCATATTTGTATCTATTTGATCTTTAATTTGCGATGTCAACTCAGAGGTTTCTAATGGAGCTATTATAAAAACAAAAAACACCAATAATATACCTAATAATATTATAACATGAATAAAAATATCTACAATTAATAGATCTATTGGTTTTGATTCTAACTGTATCTTCATTTCTTTCTAAAAATATTATTATTATCTATAATAATATTTTAATTTCTATTCTTTATCACTTTCACTCTCACTATCATTTAACAGTAAAAAAGTATTT
>Ga0310122_10002305_pt1 | contig 12150 bp, 10 predicted proteins | sample CB6_Bottom_1051__FD_203503 | JGI IMG/M metagenome (GOLD analysis project Ga0310122, IMG submission 203503) | Marine microbial communities from Western Arctic Ocean, Canada - CB6_Bottom_1051 | ecosystem: Environmental > Aquatic > Marine > Oceanic | place: Canada: Western Arctic Ocean | collected...
CTCTACTCGTAGCTATGCGATAATTTGACCATGCGTCCCATCACGCGTCTCGCGTCGGGTCGGCTTCCGTGGGTCTGCGCGGTCTCCGCGGTGGCCGGCATGGTCGTCTTCTCGGCCACGGTGGAGACGGCTGTCAGGCCGCCGAAATTCGAGTACGAAATTCACAAGCTCGACAATGGGTTGACGGTGGTCTTGTCAGAGGACCACTCCACTCCGATTGTGCGTTCGGAGCTGGTGTATCACGTTGGGTCCAAGAACGAGCGGCCGGGGCGCACCGGGTTTGCGCATCTGTTCGAGCATCTGATGTTCAAGGGGTCCCACAATGTGTTGTCCGACTCGCACTTGACGCTGATCTCGCGGGTCGGCGGAGACGGCAACGCCTATACGACGGAGGACGCCACGACCTACGTCGAGACGGTGCCGTCGCAGTATCTCCCACTGATTCTCTGGCTCGAGGCGGACCGGATGGCCACGCTGCGCATCGACAAGGAGACATTCGAGTCGGAACGTCAAGTGGTCAAAGAGGAGCGTCGCTGGCGGTACGAGGACACGCCGTTCGGACTCCTCTCCGAGATCATGTACGACCAGGCGTATTCGGTTCATCCCTACAAGCACACGCCGATCGGGAGCATGGCAGACCTCGAGGCGGCGTCGGTGGACGACGTGCAGGAGTTCTTCGACACCTACTACGTGCCAGAGAATGCCACGCTGGTGCTGGTGGGCGACTTCGAGTCGAGCGAAGCGCTGGCCTTAGTGAAGCAGTACTTCGATCGGGTGCCGAAGGCCGCCCATCCGGTGCCACGCGACATTCCGCGCGAGCCGCCACAGACCGGTGAACGACGCATCACACTGACTCAGACCGAAAACTGGCCGCTCCCGGCCGTGATTGTGGCGCACCATATCACCTACGATGGGCACCCCGACGCCTATCCGCTGCACATCGCCGTGAAGGTGCTGTCTGACGGACAGAGCTCGCGGATCTACCAGCGGCTCGTGTATGACGAGCAGCTCGCGGTCTCGGCGTTCGGGCAGGGCACCATCATCGACGACCCGAACCTGTTCTACGCCGTCTCCCTGGTGCGGCCGGGTCGTACACCGGCCGAGTCCGAGCAGGCGCTGATTGGCCAGTTCGATCGGTTGAAGAACGAGTTCATCACTGACCGGGAACTGCAGCAGGCCAAGAATCAGTTCGCACGCGACTATGTCTTTACCCGAGCCACGGTCGAGCAGAAGGCCAGCCATCTGTCTCATGCGGCCGTCATCCATGACGACATCACGACCGCGGACGCCGAGTTCGACATTTTCATGAACATTACAAAGGAGGACGTGCAACGGGTTGCGCGGACCTATTTCACCGAGGAGAACCGGCTCGTGTTGACGATCCAGCCGCCGGCACCAGCCGGTCGGTCGTTCCTGAGACCGGGAGACGAGGAATGACACGCGGATGGGGCGGCTGGGCCGTGGTGGTGCTGGCGCTGGGGTGCGCGACCGCGTCCGCCCAACAACCACTCGATTGGCCGCGTGAAAGTCCGCCGCCGCCGCTGCCGGCCCGACAGGTGCGCTTTCCGCCGTATGAGATCCGGACGCTGTCCAACGGCTTGCAGGTCGTGGTGGTGATGCATCACGAGCAGCCGGCCGTCAATTTGCGGCTGATGATCGGTGCCGGCGCCGCGTCCGATCCCATTGGCAAGAAGGGCGTGGCCGCGCTGGCGGGCCAGTTGCTCGACCAGGGCACCGCGACACGGACGGCAACCGAGATCGCGGAAGCCATCGACTATGTCGGCGGGGCGCTCGGCGTGGGAGCCGGGACGGATCTGAGTTTCGTCAACGTGCTCGTCATGCGCGATAGCTTCGACTTCGCGGTCGATCTGTTGGCCGAGATTACCAGGACGCCATCATTCGAACCGGCTGAAATCGAGCGCCAGCGCCAGCAGGTGCTGTCGAGCATTCAGGTCAGCCTTGACGATCCGGCCTATCTGGCCGGTGTCGTGTTTGGCCGGCTGGTCTACGGGGAGCATCCGTACGGCATGCCGCACAACGGCACGCCGCAGTCCGTGCTGAGCATTTCGCGGGAGGATCTCCAAGCCTTCCACATGGCCCACTATGCGCCCAACAACGCGCTGGTGGCGATTGTGGGTGACGTCGTGGCGGAAGAGGCGTTTGCGTCGGTGGAGCGGGTGTTCAGCGACTGGGAGCGTCGACCGCTGCCACCGTCGCCCAGCACGGAGCTGCCCGCGCCCCGCCGTCGTGTCGTCGTTGTCGACAAACCCGGGTCAGTACAGACGGCGATTCGGGTCGGACACGTGGCGTTGCCCCGCAACAGCCCGGATCATCTGGCGTTCGACGTCGCGCTGAAGATTCTGGGTGGCGAAGGGGGGAACCGGCTCGGCAGCGTGCTTCGTACCGAACGGTCGCTGACCTATGCCGCCTCGGCCGATGTGGCAAGCCGCCGCTTTGGTGGCGACTTCATGGCGAAGACCGACACCCGATCCGATGCCACGGCCGAAGCGCTACAACTCATGGTCGCAGAAGTCTCGCGTCTGCGGCGCGAGCGGGTCGGGCGCCGTGAACTGGAAAACGCGCAAGCGTATCTGTCCGGTACGTTCCCGTTGACGATCGAGGCGCCGAACGCCATTGCCGCGCAGGTGCTCGAGTCGCTCCTGTATGGTCTCGACCTCGACGATCTGCCGAGGTACCCGGAGCGGATCAACGCGGTGACGGTCGACGACATCCAGCGCGTGTCGCGCGAGTATCTCCAGCCGGAACAGTTGTCGGTCGTGCTTGTTGGCGAGGCGGCAACGTTCATTGATGATCTGGCCGGGGTCGGGTTCGACGATGTGGAGGTGCTGTCAGTTTCCGACCTCGAGCGGTTTCTCGGACCAGGCACGGCCCAAGCCGTCTTCGACTCTCCCCTGTCGGCCCCCTGACACTCGCGCACCGCCGTCGGTATGCGGTGCACAAGGGCTTTTTCCGCCACCAGACGTCGCATGGCTGCCACCCCATGGGGCCAGGTCATGCAGACGGCCTTTCTATGACACCTGGCATGAAGGTGATGCTGTCGTGCGGGGAACCGTCGGGCGATGTGTATGCCGGCGCGCTGACCTCCGAGATTCGACGGCTCGAGCCGACCGCCGAGGTATTTGGCCTGGGAGGCGCGTGTCTGTCGTCGGCCGGTGGGCGGTTGGTGGCCGACTACCGGGGGCTGGCCGTCACCGGCCTGACGGAGGTGCTGCCGGCGCTTCCGCGGCTGTGGGCGACGTATCGCCGCCTGGTGCGGGCCGCGGGTGAGGAACGTCCAGACGTTTTCGTGGCGATCGACTATTCGGGGTTCAACTTTCGGCTTTGTCGCGCGGTTGCGGCGCTCGGCATCCCGGTGGTGTACTACGTGAGCCCTCAAGTGTGGGCCTGGCGCCGGGGCCGGCTTCGGGCCATGCAGCGGTTTGTGACCCGTGCGCTGGTGATTTTTCCGTTCGAGGAGCGACTCTATCGCGACCACGCGATTCCGGTCACGTTTGTGGGACACCCGCTGCTCGACCTGGCGGCACCCACCGTCCTCCGGGGCCCGTTTCGACAAGAGCACGGGCTCGACCCCCACGCCCCGACGGTCGCGGTACTCCCGGGCAGCCGGTCGAACGAGGTGCGCCTCATTCTGCCCGACCTGGTGTGTGCGGCGGAGCGTATCGCGCACGCGGTGCCGACGGTGCAATTCATCGTGGCTCGCGCGCCGCACGTGACGGACGCTCTGCTCGAGCCACTTCGCGCGCTGGCGGCCGTCACCTCGCGACCGGCGTGTGTCGTCGAAGGACGGACGAACGACGTGCTGGCCGCCGCCGATGTCGTGCTGACGGCGTCCGGCACCGCGACCGTGCAAACCGCCATCCACGAGCGGCCGATGGTTGTGGTGTACCGCCTATCGCCGTTGACTTATCTGTTGGGTCGGCGTTTCGTGCGCGTGGATGCGTTCGGAATGGTGAACCTGGTGGCCGAGCGGAAGATCGTCCCCGAGTTCCTGCAAGAGGACTTCACGCCCGAGGTGGTGGCGGCCGAAGCGGTGCGGTTTCTGACCGACGAGGCGCATGCCGCACGAACGCGGGCCGATCTGCGGGAGGTTCGTGAGAAGCTCGGTGGACCCGGCGCCAGCCGCCGCGCCGCCGAACAGGTGTTGGCGGTGGCCGCGGAGGGTCGAGGCGGCTGAAAATGATGACGGCTGGTTTCCAAGTGAGGCTTTCGTCGAGCAGGGTGAAGGCGCGCGACAATGCGGGGGGCTCGGGGCGCAGCCCCGTCCAAGGAATTCCCAGGCGGCTTGTGACCGAGGAAGCAACGCCGCCAGGTACAATGTTGCGTCCGTGCGGTTTCCTGGCGAGGCGTTCGTCTGGCCAGGCGCGACGAGGGAGCATGCAGGCGGCATGTGACCGAGGAAGCAACGCCGTCAGACGGACGCCTCGCCAGGAAACCCTAGAATAGCAGGCCGATGGGGCCGGTGCCCGACGTCAGGCAGTAGGCACCCAGGCTGATGACGGTTGTCGCGAGGCTGACGGTCACGAATGTGCCCAACACGATGGCGGCGCCGACGCGCAATCCGCGAGAGTAGACCCGCGTGGTAACGGCGTACTCGTTGGGGTGTTCGACGAGGCCGACTCCATTGACTCGCGAAAGCTCCATAGTCGATTAGATGCCGGTGGCTCAACCATGGTTACGCAATGACCCAGAACGCATCACGGAGTGACGCCGCTTCCAGCGCGCGCGGCAGATGGACCCGCGTCGGGGTGGTCCTCATGGCAGGGTCGCTGCCTCTGTGGGTCGTGCTGCTGGGGGTGCCGTTTCTGCCCTTGAGCGTCGCGGCGCGCGGCGTCGTGGCCACCAGTATCGTCATCGTCGCCGAGGTCGCGTTCTGGGGCGGCGCGGTCATCGCGGGACCGGAGGCAGCCAGACGCATGCGATCGTGGTGGCGCCGTTCAGTGTCCACTACCGGGGGGGCGCGTCGATCCGGAATCCAGGATTCGGGATCCGGAATCCAGGATCGCGACGCGTGATTGACGTCCGGGCCGCCCCACAATGGCGTGCGGTCGCCCGTGCCAGCGCCAGATTCCCGCCGACCGCGTCCGACTTCGTGTTGGCAGGGTTTGTGCTGCTGGGTCCCACGAGGCGGGGCCACGCGGCGCCCTTCGACACAGAGAACTGGATACCACGATGATTGCAACGATGGACAGACCGATGGGTCACAAGGTGATGATGAGAAGAAGCACGGTATTTCTGCTGTCCGGGATACTGGCGGGGGCGTGGGTGCCACCGGCCGGTGCGGCGGGGTCAGACGAAGCCGGCGCGCAGTCGCCCCGCGTAATCGAGATCACCGCATCGCGGTTCGCGTTCGAGCCCGCGGACATCGAGGTGCTCGTCGGTGAAAGCGTGCAATTGGTGGTGCATTCGACTGACGTGCAGCACGGCTTTTCCATTCCGACCCTGGGGATTCGCGAGACGATTCCGCCGGATGGCACCCCGGTCGCCATCGACTTCGTGGCGGGCGAGGCGCCATCAAATTTCGTGCAGCGTCTTCTGCGGTGCGGGCCACGGGGGGATGTCGGGGGTCTTGTCCATCGTGGCCTCCGCCGGCGGTGCACGGCCGACGGACGGTCCCGACCAGGTCGCCGACCTCGAGGTTGACGTGCTGGAGCCGGACTTCACGCTGATTACTCTGCCGACCACGCTCCGGTTGCCGCAAGGGAAATTCGCCTTCCGTCTGACGCACCGTTTCAGTCGGTCGCTGGCCGGACGGGAGGGCGACGGGGGCCTGGTCAAGAACTTCTTCGGGTTCGATTCGCCGGCCATCATCGGGATCGAATTTCGGTACGGCCTGTTGCCCGGGACGCAGGTAGGGTTCTATCGCAGCAACACTCGGCACATCCAGCTCTTTGCCCGGCAGAACATCCTGTGGCAACGGGGGCCGCGTGGGATCGGACTCGACATCCAGGCGTCACTCGAGGGGCTCGACAACCTCAGCGATGACCATGGCGGGTCCGTGCAGGCCATTCTCTCGAAACGACTCGGGAATCGAGCGTCCGTGTATATCGAACCGACCTTTGTCAGCAACGTGAACAACGCCCTCTTCTTTCATCCGGCGCCGCCCGAACTGGATGACGACGACGATGGTAACGAGGACGCGACCTTCATGGTTGGGCTCGGGGCGCGGCTCCGAGTGCGTCCGACGGTCTATCTGGTCGGCGAGTTCGTGCCCAGGGTGGGCGGATTCGACGACGGCGCGCATTAAATGTCATTCGGTATCGAGAAGAGGGCGGGTGGCCACTCGTTTCAGCTGAATTTTTCGAACTCGCTCGGTACGACGCCACTCCACCAAGCGCAGGGTGCAAACGAGGACGACTGGTTCATCGGATTCAACATCGCACGCAAGTTCTTCTAGGGACACCGACCCGAGTTGGGCTGCCATCTTGGGGGTGTCGGCGCGGGTGCGGAAAAACGCTGACGGTTGCGCCGCGGCGTGGGCCACCGCCGCGCTAGAATGGCCGGTTGACGACCCGGGGGCGGTTACCTCTCGTTCGCCCCGGTCGGGCTCGTCCGTCATGGAGGTTCGGGGGGGATGCGGACGGAACGAATAGCGGGAGTCGTCTGTCTGATCTGGCTGGCGGCCGCGGTGGCCGGAGTCTCCGCGCAGACCAATACCGGCGAGATCAGCGGTCTGGTCGTCGACACCAGCGGCGGCGTGCTTCCGGGTGCGACGGTGCGCGCGAGTCATCCCACCAGCGGCCTCACGATTGAGCGGGTGACCGACGCCGAGGGACGCTTCTTTCTGCCGGCCCTCCCGACCGGCAACTGGGACGTGACCGCCGAGGTGCCCGGTTTCCGGCGTGCGACACAAACCGGTGTCGTGCTCGAGCTCGGCCGCACCATTCAGTTGGAATTCACTCTATCGCTTGGGGCCATGAGCGAGGAGGTGACCGTCGAGGTATCCACGCCCCTGCTGCAGACGACCACCGCGGAGGTCAGCGATGTCATTGAGGCGCGCGAGGTCGAGCAGATGCCGTTGAACGGTCGTCAGTTTCTCCAGTTGGCCCAGCTCAGTGACGCGGTGGTCATTCCGCCCGGCGGGACGAGGGGCGGGGCGCTGCAGCAAGCGGGACCGCTGCCCAGTGTCGGCGGGCAGCGAGCCGGCCACAACATCTATCTGCTCGACGGCTTCAAAGTGACCGACGAGTTATTCAACAACCTGGTCATCAATCCGTCGGTGGATTCCATCCAGGAGTTCAAGATTCAGAAGTCGCAGTACCCGGCGGAATTTGGTGGGAAGGCGTCGGCACTCATCAACGTCTCGACAAAGGCGGGGGCGAATCGATTCCACGGCAGTGTCTTCGAATTCATCCGCGACGACCGATTCGATGCGTACAATTTCTTCGACGACCGGAGCCAGCCGGTGCCCCCCCTCGACCAGCAGCAATATGGCGGGTCACTGGGCGGACCGATCGTCAAGGATCGGACGTTCTTCTTTCTGAGCTACGAGCGCCAGGACACGCGACGCTCGCTGACCAGTACGTTCTCGGTGCCTGACGCGGCCACGCGCGGCGGTGACTTCTCAGGCTGGGATCCGATTTGTGATCCCCGCACCATCAACCGCGCGACCGGGGCGTGCACGCCGTTTGCCGGAAACCAGATTCCCGCCGACCGGCTCGACCCGCTCGCCCTGACGTTCCTGGGGAACGTGCCGTTGCCCAACGGTGTGGGGCAGTTCCAGAACTTGACGTCGGCCGAGGCGCAAGACAAGGACGTCCACCAGTTCAGCTTGCGTGTCGACCATCGGCTTACTGCGCGTGATCAACTGTTTGTCCGGTTCAGCAGCTTCGACGCCGACGAGGTGCAGCCGTTCGGCACCAGCGTGTTGCAAGAAACGCTGGTGCCCGGCTTCGGGCGCACGCTCGACACCACGACTCGCAACCTGGGGATCAGTCATACGCACACCATCGGCGTCAACATGGTCAACGAGCTTCGGTTCGGTTTCATGAGGGTGAATGGAGGGCAAAGGAGCGTTAACGTCGGTTCTGACTTCGCTACCCAGGTTGGCCTGCTGGGGGTGAGCACCAATCCGCGCGACGCCGGGTTTCCGCAGATTTCCACCGCCGGGCTGTTCAGCACGATGGGAGACCCCACCAGCTTCGTGTCGCGAGAGAACGAGCATTTCGAGCTCTATGACAATTTCCTGATCGACCGTGGTGCGCATCGGCTGAAGTTTGGCGGCTATCTGTTTCACCTGCGGTTCCGTCCTGTCAATGCCGACACCGCGCGTGGCGCCTTCAGCTACACCGGCCAATGGACCGGCAATGCGCTGGCCGACTTTCTGCTCGGTTTTCCGACGTCGGCCCGGTCTGGGGTTGGGGGTGGTGACGAGAACGCGCGCACGACCTGGCTGCACCTGTATGCGCAGGACGACTGGCGCGCGCGAGACAACCTGTCCATCAACTATGGTGTGCGCTACGAGTACAACTCGCACATGAAGGATGTCGACAACCGGTTGTCGACAATCGATTTTTCGGTCCCGGGCGGGCGGTACGTCATCGCCAGCGACGACGCGGGCAACATCTCACCGGAGGCGGAGGCGATGCTGCCGTTGATCCCGATTCCCTGGGTGACGTCGGCCGAAGCCGGCTGGGACCGGAGTCTGCTGCGACCAAGCAAGCTGCGGCTGGCGCCACGACTTGGCTTCGCCCTGGCGCTCGACGGCGAGCGGCCAGCGGTCATTCGCGGTGGCTACGGCGTATTCCTCAACCAATGGGCCTATAGCGTGCAGACGGCGTTCACGCGGAACCTGCCGTTTTTCTCATTGAAGCAGGTCGATGCCCCGTCGGACCAGTTGGTGCCCACCTTGCGGACCAGTGACATCCTCGCCGGCGATGCCACTGGCAACGTTGGCGGTACGATCATGGACAACAACTATCAGGTCGAATACACCCAGACCTGGAGCGGCGGACTCCAGATCGAGGCACTGCCGCGGACGATGTTTGAAGTCGCCTATCTGGGGTCGTACACCATTGGGGCCGACAATTCGACGATTCGTAATGTGCCGGTGCCGGGGCCCGGGCCGATAGACGAACGGCGACCGATTCCGCAGCTGAGCGCGGTTCGTGCGATCCGATTCGATGGCACATCGACCTACCATGCCGTGACGCTCAAGGCCGAGCGGCGGTTCAACGGGCGCTTCTCGTTCAACACCGCGTATACGTTGTCGCAGTCTCGCGACGACGCGTCGAGTCCGGGGGCCACGGCATTCGAAGCGAACGTGCCGCAGGACGTTCGCAACATCTTTCCTGGGGAGGAGGCGCTCTCGAGCTTCCATCACCGGCACCAATTCGTGGCCAGCGGCAGCTACCATGTGCCGTTCTTCGCAGGCGCTGGCGGGGCGGCCGAAGCCCTGGGGGCCGGGTGGCGCGTCAATGTCATCGCCACGTTGCAGTCGGGAGCGCCGTTTACCGTCAATCTGGGTCAGGATGTCGCAAACATCGGCTCTGGGCCGGCCCAGCGTCCACACCAGATCGGCGATCCGACCCTGCCGGCCAGTCAGCGCTCGGCCGAGCAGTGGTTCAACACCGGTGTCTTCACGCAGCCGAACCCATTCACGTTCGGGTCTGCGCTGCGCAACAGCGTGTTCGCGCCAGGTCTGGCCGTGGTCGATCTGTCGATCCAGAAGGACTGGCCGATCGGCGATGATGGTCGCTTCGAGGTGCGCTGGGAGATCTTCAACCTCTTGAATCGGGCGAACTTCGATGTGCCGAATCGGATCTTCGGGACCCCGAACTTCGGTCGCATCTTTAGCGCCCAGAACGCCAGAGAAATGCAATTCGGCCTCCGCTACAGTTTTTAGGTCGCCTCGATCCCATGCTGACAGCCGAATCGATCAAGACGCGCGCATCGGAGCTTGGTTTCGACCTGTGTGGGATCGCGTCGGTCGAGGACCATCCACGGCTGCCGTTCTTTCGGGATTGGATCGACCGGGGCTATGCCGGAGAGATGGGCTATCTGGCTCGCACCGCCGAGCGCCGGGCCGACGTGCGCGCCCTGATGCCGTCGGTCCGTTCGGTCGTGGTCCTTGGGACGCTGTACAACACCGACCGTCCGTACTCGACCGAGATCCGCGACCCCGGCGAAGCGCTGATCTCGCGGTACGCGTGGGGCGACGACTATCACGATGTACTGGGGGCGCGCACCGAGGCACTCAGTCAGTGGATGGTCCAAGCCCATGGCGCGCCGTTGGAGAGCAGGGTGTACGTGGACACCGGCCCGGTACAGGAAAAGCTCTACGCCGAGCAGGCGGGGCTGGGGTGGGTCGGGAAGAACACCTGCCTCATCAGTCCCGAGCTTGGGTCGTGGGTCTTTCTTTCTGAGATCCTCTGTAGCGCCGAACTCGCGACCGACGAGCCCGGGCTCGATCAATGTGGCACGTGCACGTTGTGCTTGGACGCCTGCCCGACCGAGGCGTTTCCGGAGCCCGGTGTGCTCGACGCGACCCGGTGCTTGTCCTATCTCACCATCGAAACCAAAGCGGCCATTCCCGCGACCGAACGCCCCGGGTTGAGCAACCACATCTACGGGTGCGACATCTGCCAGGATGTCTGCCCGTACAACCACGGGGCGCCGGTGACCGACGATCCGGTCTGGCAACCGCGCGTGGCGCTCGACCGTCCGCGTCTGGCCGAGTTGTGGACACGGTCAGACGGCCAGTTGCGCGACGCCATCCGTCGTGGCGCGATGACGCGGGTGCGGGTGAAACGGCTGCGGCGAAACCTGGCGGTGGCGCTGGGCAATAGCGGCACAGCCGAGGCGGCGGCCGCCCTGGAGCCGGCGCTCGCCGACACAGTCGGCACCGAGTCGGTCGACGAGCCGCTGGTCGCCGAGCACGTCGCCTGGGCTCGTGCGCGGCTGGCTGAACGCTGAGCGGGTCCGATGGCCCTGATCGTCCTTCTCTCGCGCGCTCCTTCACCGGCAGCGTGACCTGCTAAGATGGACGAGTGCGGTGACGGCGGTCCTCGGGAGCGACCTGATCAGCCCACGACACGACCATGACCAAGGTTGGAAACGGGACTTCGTTGGCGCCGACGCTGCTGCTCTCGATGCCGCAGCTCTGCGACCCGAATTTCAAACAGACCGTCGTGCTGTTGTGCGAACACGGCGCTGACGGCGCGTTTGGACTGGTGCTGAATCGTCAGACCGATACGCCGGCCTCGTCGGTGGTGCGGCTCACCCCTCCGGTCGACAGCGACAACGGTCTTCAGCTCTGGATCGGCGGCCCGGTCGAGCCGGAGCGCGGTTGGATTCTGATGGGACGGGAGCCGGACGCGGCGGAATCGGTCGAGGTGTGCGACGGACTCTATCTGTCGACGTCGCCAGATCTTCTGCGGCGGTTGCTGAGCGACCAGCCACCGAACCGTACGCGGCTGTTGACGGGCTATGCCGGCTGGGGTGCCGGCCAGCTCGATGAAGAGCTGTCGTCGTCGTCGTGGCTCATTGCCGATGTGGAACTCGACTTGATCTTCGATACCCAGGCGACCCAGATGTGGGAAACCGCCATCCGGCGCCTCGGCGCTGAACCCTCCATGCTACAAATGGGCCACGGCGTCCACTAGGTTTCCTGGCGAGGCGTCCGTCTGGCGGCGTTGCTTCGTCGGTCACAGCCTGCCTGGCTGCTCCCTCCTTGCGCCTGGCCAGACGAACGCCTCGCCAGGCGCTACTCTTTCTGGTCAGGCTCGGCCGAGCGCGAGCACGCCCAGCATGACGAGGCTCGCACGTCGGAGCCGTCGCCGCCACATGTCGTGGCGACGCGTGAGAGTGTCGCTAAAGTCCATGGCGCATCGGCATGACGCCGCTCAACGCTGTTCCCGCTTGTTCACGAACACCAACATCGCTCGTTCGCGCGACCCATGCTACTCGACAATGGGCAGGAGCCGCACTCGACAGTGCGAGGGTCTCCCGCCACGGCAACCCGCCGCCGACAGCGCTCTGTGGTGCGGCGTCCAGTGGCCGGCGGCCCCGACGACAGGCTGTGCTGGTCTTCTGCCAGGCAGCGCTTCTTGGCCATCTGGGGTACTACCGAGGGGCAGACGCTCAAGCAGCGACGATCGGTGTTCGATGTATTGAAAGCGAAGCTCCTTGTTC
>Ga0310122_10002306_pt1 | contig 12146 bp, 10 predicted proteins | sample CB6_Bottom_1051__FD_203503 | JGI IMG/M metagenome (GOLD analysis project Ga0310122, IMG submission 203503) | Marine microbial communities from Western Arctic Ocean, Canada - CB6_Bottom_1051 | ecosystem: Environmental > Aquatic > Marine > Oceanic | place: Canada: Western Arctic Ocean | collected...
ACCTCGCGCGGCAGGTGCGCCAGGCGTTTTATGGCGACGAAGTGCAGCGCATCCAGCGCGGACGCGACGATGTCAAAGTCATGCTCCGTTATCCCCGCGACGAACGCCGCAGCTTGGCCAACCTCGAGAACATGCGCATCCGAATGCCCGGCGGCATCGAGGTGCCGTTCGTCGAAGTGGCCGACGTGACATACGGGCGTGGCTACGAATCGATCCGGCGCATCGACCGGCGGCGCTCGGTCAACGTCACCGCCGACGTCGATCCCGCCACCGGCAACACGCAACTCATCAACCAATCGCTCGAGACCGAAGTGCTGCCCGCGATGCAGCGCGAATTCCCCGGCATTTACTGGTCGTTCGAGGGCGAAAAAAGCGAGCAGGCCAAGACCCTCGACAGCCTGGGGTACTTGTACGTTATCGCTTTGATCATCATTTACGCCCTGCTTGCGATTCCGTTCAACTCATACATCCAGCCCCTCATTGTCATGGCGGCAATCCCGTTCGGCCTCATCGGCGCCGTCTGGGGGCATGTCGTCATGGGCATGGACATCACCATCCTCTCCGGCTTCGGTGTCGTGGCGCTCACCGGCGTGGTCGTCAACGACAGCCTGGTGATGGTGGACTACGTCAACCGCAAGCGCGGCATCGGCCTGAGCGAGATGGAGTCGGCGCGCCAAGCCGGGTTCTCCCGTTTCCGGCCGATCCTGCTGACCTCGCTCACCACCTTCGCCGGTCTCACGCCACTGTTGCTCGAGAAAAGCCTGCAGGCCAAGTTCCTCGTACCGATGGCCGTCTCGCTTGGCTTCGGAGTCATCTTCGCCACCGTCATCACGCTGATCCTCGTCCCCGCGATGTACCTCATCCTCGAGGACATCCGCACTCTCCTCTTCGGCCCCGAGGATAAACTGTAAAAATCGCGCTTGGCCAAGCGCTTGGCTTGGGGCGGCGGGGCGGCTACAGTTCCGCCGTGAAACGCCTGTTTTTTTCTCTGACGATTCTTTGTACGCTTGGCCTTCAATCCGCAACCGCCGCCAAGCCGAACATCCTGTTCATCATGGTCGACGACCTTGGCAAGGACTGGATCTCCTGCTACGGCGCGGACGAAATCAACACCCCGAACATCGATCGCCTGGCCCAGGGCGGCCTCAAGTTTCACAACGCCTGGTCGATGCCTCAGTGCACGCCCACCCGCGCCACACTGCTCACCGGCCAGTACCCCTGGCGCACCGGCTGGGTGAATCACTGGGACGTCCCCCGCTGGGGCGTCGGCTACTTCGACTGGGCAAACTACACCACCTTCGCCAACGTGATGAAAAGCGCCGGCTACTCCACCGCGATCGCCGGCAAGTGGCAGATCAACGACTTTCGGCTCGAGCCGGAGGCGCTTCGCAAACACGGCTTCGACGACTGGGCCGTGTGGACCGGCTATGAAACCGGCAACCCGCCGAGCGGCGAACGCTACTGGGATGCCTACATCCACACCCGCGCCGGCAGCAAAACCTACATGGGCAAATTCGGCCCGGACATTTACTGCGACTTTCTCATCGACCACATGAAGCAGCATCGCGACGAGCCGATGATGCTCTACTTCCCGATGGCACTCACGCACGGCCCGCTCGTACCGACTCCCGACGAACCGAAAGTCACCACGAACAAAGACAAGCTCAAGGCGATGGTGCGCTACACCGACACCCTCGTCGGGCGCCTGGTCAGCACGCTCGACGACTTGAAAATTCGCGACCGTACCATCGTGATTTTCACCACCGACAACGGTACCAGCGGCGGGATACGCGGCACGGTCAACGGTAGGCGGCCAAGCGGCGGCAAAGGCTCCAAGTTCGAGGGAGGCGTCTGCCAGCCGTTCATCGTCAACTGCCCCGGCCTTGTCCCCGGCGGTCGCGAGACCGACGCGCTGACCGACTTCTCCGACCTGCTACCGACCTTCGCCGAGCTGGGAGGCGCGAAGCTGCCAAAGGGCGTCACGCTCGACGGCAGGTCGTTCGCGCCGCTGCTGCTTGGCCAGGCGGACAACTCGCCGCGCGACTGGATCATGGCGCTTGGCCACGGCGCCGGAAGGCTCGACAAAAAAGGCGTGCGCGGCACCAACGACTTCGCCGACCGCGTCCTTCGCGACAAACGCCACAAAGTCTGGCTGGAGCACGAGCCGAAGATTTCCGCGCTGTACGACCTCAAGAGCGATCCGCTCGAGCAAAAAAATTTGCTCAACAGCGACAAGCCGGAGCACTTGGCCGCGCTGAAAAAATTCCGCGCCATCATTGGCAGCCAACCGAAGGTTGATGGCCGCCCGCTGTATCGCCCGCGAAAAGCCAACTCGTGGGACAAGCAATTACAGGCCAATTTGGAGAAACCGACAAGCAACAAGCCCAAGCGCGAACGTCGACGAAAACGCAAGGCTGCGCAGCAATAAACCGCATGCCCGAGGCGACGCGCATCAAGGATTTGCCCGACAGCGAAAAGCCGCGCGAACGTCTTCTGGCCAAGGGCGCGGAGGCGCTCAAGGACAGTGAATTGATCGCCATTTTGCTGCGCACCGGCACGCAGGGCTTGTCGGCAATCGATGTCGCCCAGTCGCTGCTCAACAAGCTTGGCTCGCTCGACGCCCTGGCCAAGGCGCCCATCGAGGAACTGTGCGTGAAAGGCGTCGGCCGCGACAAGGCGGTCACGTTGAAAAGTGCGTTCAGCCTGGCCAAGCGCCTGGCCGACGAACTGCGCCATGAGTCGCCGGTGCTCGACACTCCGGAGAAGTTGGCCAGCCTCCTGCGCGAAGACAACCGGCTGCTCGAGGTCGAGCATTTTCATGTTGTGCTCGTGAATACCAAGCGGCGGCTCATTCGCGTCGAGACGCTCGCCCAAGGCACGCTCGACTCGCTGGTGACGCATCCGCGCGATGTGTTTCGACCGGCCATCACCGCCAACGCCTCGGCGCTGTTCCTCGCGCACAACCACCCGAGCGGTGATCCCACCCCGTCCGAGGCCGACATCAAGTTCACGCGCGACATCATCCGCGCCGGCAAGTTGTTGAAAATCGACGTACTGGACCACATCATCCTCGGCCGCCGCACGGCGGAGCGCGGTAAGGATTTCGCCTCTCTGCGCGAGCTTGGTTACTTTTACGCATGATCCACCCCACTGCCATCATTCACCCCGGCGCACAGTTGCACGAGAGCGTGCGGGTCGGCCCGTACTCGGTTATCGACGAACACGTCACGGTCGGCGCGGGGTGCGAGCTTAGCCCGCACGTTCACCTCACCGGCCACACCACGATCGGCGCGGAGAACCGCTTCCACACCGGCTGCGTGATTGGCGACGCGCCGCAGGACTTGAAGTACGGCGGCGAACCGACCCGGCTCATCGTCGGCGAGCGAAACTTTTTTCGTGAACACGTCACTGTTCACCGCTCCAACACGCCCGACGAGGACACGCGGATCGGATCGGAAAATTTTTTCATGGCGAACAGCCACGTCGGCCACAACTCCATCATCGGCAACAAGGCCATCCTGTCCAATGGCGTGTTGATCGCCGGCCACGTAATGATCGGCGACGGGGCGTTCCTCGCCGGCAACGCCGTGGTGCACCAGTTTTGCCGCGTCGGCGCGATGGCCATGATGCAGGGCTGCGCCGGGGTGAGCCTCGACCTGCCGCCGTTCACGATCGTGCGCGGCATCAACGGCATGTGCGGCCTGAACAGCGTCGGCCTGAAACGTGCCGGTTTCTCCGCCGAGGAACGGTCGCAACTCAAGAAAGCTTATCACGCGATTTTCCTATCCGATGACCTGCTGAAAGACGCGCTGGAAAAAGCCCGCGCCGAGTTCACCGGCGTGCTGTCGGAACAGTTGATCGACTTCGTCGCCACCAGCCAGCGAGGCACCTGCTCGCACACCAAGCGCTGAGCTACTCGACCAACACCGGGCGGGGGGCGATCAGGGCTTCGATTTGCGGCAGGTCGAACGACTCCAGCAGGCCGAAGCACATCATCTCGGGCAACTCGTTCGCCCCTTTGTTTTCGCGGACGATCTCTTTGAGGCTCCGCATCGAGTCGTGCATTTTCAACGCACTGATCGCTTCACTCTGCACCGCCGCGAGCCGCGCCGCCACGCTGAGTCGGCGGCCGACGGACTCGAGTTCCACCGGCTGTCCGAATTGCCGCGCCGCCCAGTTGGCCACGGCCGAGATTTGCCCGGCTTGCACGCCCAGCGCCCGCTCGCCCACGGCGTGCATGAGGATGACGTGCAGAAAATCGCGGCTCAGGATTTTCGACTCGCCGAAGAAAAACGAATCGAACGCCACGACGCGCCGGCCGTTGGCCAAGGCCGCCTCGACCCGCTTGGCCAACGCCTTGCGGCCGGCGTCGGCGATGAGCAGCGTGGTGGCCTTGGGCTCGTCCGGCGTGAATACCGTGCCGGGCACCGTCCAGTCGCCACCGATGCGGAATTGATAGTGCGCGACCGCCCCTTCGCCGCCGACACGCTTGGCCAATGCGGTGTAATTCTTGGCGTTGATAATTTTGAGCAGCCGCCGTCGTTTGTCGCCCTCGAACGGCTTGGGCAGAGTCTCCATCAGGCCAAGCGCAATCGAGTTGAAATCGCCGTTGCCCTCGGGCAAATCCACCAGCAATTCGTCGTAGGTTTTCACTTCATCGGCGCTGGGGATTTCCTGCCACGAGAAGTCGTGGCCGTCGTAAAAAACATCGCCGATAAAGCGGTAGAGTTGCTGACGGTTATCAAGCTCGAAGTTGTGAGTGCCGGGGTCGTGATTGATGTGCGAGCGCAGAAACTCACCGCGGCCAAGCAGGTCAAAAATCGGCTGCGCAGCATCCAGCAACGGCGGCTGCGCGTGGCCGGCGGTGAAGCAGCATTTGTCCTCTGCATTGTTTGTAAGCAGCGCGGCGCGATTGGCCAACATCGCGGTGAGGTGCGTGTAGTCCGCGTATAGCGCGAGGTCGTTGGGGGTTTGCTCGGAGTCGCCAAGATCCATGCCGTGCCGGGCGCGGGTTTTGAAACTGGAATAACCGGCGACCGGGTTGGCCAGCGTCACGCGTTCATCGAGCGAGCTGATAAAAATCGTCTGCCACCCTCCGCCGGACAGGCCGGCAACGGCGACTCGGGTCGGGTCGGCGTTCGGATGCGCGAGCAGGATGTCGAGGCCCTTGCTCATGTTCAGAAAAAACGGCGCGATGCCGGCCGTGCCGCACAGATCCATTTGGTTCATTTGATAATGGCTCATGCGACTGGCGAACTGCCCCATGCCGATCCACTCGACGTTCAACGCGATCATGCCACGCTTGGCCTGGTTGATGCAGCGCAACTGTTTGTAGTCCGCCGCCTTGCCCTTGCCGTCGTGGCCGTTGACGTTGAGCACGACGGGGCGTTTGCCGGAAAGTTTGGTCGGCTCGTAAAGCAACGCGGGAATCCACCAGCCGGGCACGGCTTCAAATCGCAGTTTGCGGATGCGGTACCCCGGCAATCCTTCGATCGTGTCGCTCCATTCCACTCGAAGCGGCGTGTCCCGCCACTTGGCCGCCTCGCCGCGAAAGACCACTTTGTCGAGAATGTTTCGGCGATACTCGCTGTCCTTGGCCTGCCATTCGGCGGCGGTGCTCACGCGCGGCATGTCCGGCACACGCGTCTCGTTGAACACGCGCACCTCCTCCAGCGAAAGAGCCGGCCCGATGATTTCCTGCGCGAGTGCCCGCTCGACAGCACTGGCCGGTTCAGCCGCTTGGCCAACGATCCCGCCAAGTAAGCAAACAATGGCAACGGTTTGTTTCATAAGAATTGGGCTGCTTGGCCAAGCGCTTGGCTAAATCTTCACCTTGAACTGTTCGCCTTTTTTCAACGACTTGGCGAAGCCGGCCATGAGCTGCGGGATCTGCTCGAGATCCTTCAGGCTGACCACCTCGACCGGTGAGTGCATGTAGCGGTTGGGCAGGCTGATGAGGCCGCTCGGGATGCCACCGCGTGTCCAGAAAACGGCGTCGGTGTCGGTGCCGCTGGTGGAGGAGATCGCCTCGTGCTGCAGGTTGATCTTCAGCCGCTTGGCCACTTGCTCGACGCGCTTGATGACTTCGGGGTGGTTGCAGTTGCCGTGGGTGACGGTCGGCCCCTGGCCCACCTTGATATCGCCGTGCTGCCGCTTGTCCACGGTCGGGTAGTCGGTCGCGTGGGTGACGTCCATCACCAGCGCGACGTCGGGGTGCAGCGAGTAGGCGATTTGCCGCGCGCCGAACAGGCCGACTTCCTCCATCGTGTTGGCGACGACGCACACCTCGGCGTTGAGCTTGACTCTGCCGGTCTTGAGCAGGCGCAGCGTCTCCGCCACAGCCCACGTGCCGACGCGGTTGTCGAACGCCCGCGCCACGACGAGGTCATCGCGCAGAAGCTCGAACTGGTCGTTGAGCGTGATCGGGTCGCCGACGCGGACGAGTTTCTCAGCGGCCTTGCGCGAGTCCGCGCCGATGTCGATGAACAACTCGTGAATCTTCGGCACCTTGGGCGCGCCGGTATCGGTGCGCATGAGGTGCGGCGCGACGCTGCCGACGACCCCCTTCACCGGGCCTTTGCGGGAGTGAATGATGACCCGCTGAGCCCGGGTGATCGCCGGGTTGGTGCCGCCAAGCCGCCGCACGTACACGTAGCCGTCGTCGTCGATGAAGTTGACCGTCATGCCGATCTCGTCGGCGTGGCCGGCGAGCATCAACCTCGGGCCGCCACCCTTGTTGAGCACGGCGACACAGTTGCCGTATGCGTCGGAATAGGTCTCGTCGGCGTACTGGCTGACGTAGTCCATCCAGACGCGCAAGCCGCGTGATTCATGGCCGGATGGGCTTGGGGTGTTGACGAGAGTCTCGAGAAACTGGAGCGATCGCTTGTTCATGCACAGCGATTAGGGGTACTGAACGGGGCTATTTCAAGCGCATTGTCGCCTTGCTTTTGGCAGGCGCCTTGCTTTCAGTCACCCGTCCATCTGGTCGCATGACTAAGATTAACACGAAAATACAGGAACGGCTCCGCGCTGGTTTGCGCTGCTTCAAGCCGCTGCTCAAAGCGGCCAAGGAACGCGACGCCAGTCGTGCGGACACGGCCACGCTGGCGCTGGACCTGTTGTCGGACCTGTTCGGGTTCGACCGCTACTCGGAGGTGACGTCGGAGCTGGACAACCGCGAGGCGGTCTACGATTTCGCGATTCACTTTGGCAGCTCGGTCGCCATGCTGGTTCGCGTCAGCCCGGTTTGCTCCGCGCCGGATGATCGTTACCTGCTCGCCACGGCGCAACACGCGTTGCTGCACGGTGTCGAGTGGATTGTCCTGACCAACGGTATCGGCTGGCAGGTGCACCATGTCGAGGACACGGGTAAGACCAGGCCGGAAACGCCGATCGTGCTGGCGTTCGACTTGTCGCACATGCAGCCGGGACGGGACTCGCACATCGAGACGCTTTTCCTGTTGACGCGTGAGGGCCACAAAAGTGCGGGGCTCAACCATTTCCGGCTTCGGCTGGAGGTGACCAATCGCCATTACCTTGGCGCGATGATGTTGAGCGACCCGGTCGTGACCGCCGTGCGGCGCGAGCTGCGCAAGCTCAATCCCGGGCTGCAAATCACGCCTCTCGAGATACGCGAAAACCTGGCCAAAGGCGTCCTTCGCCCGGACGTCGCAGCCAGCAGCGAGACCGCCGCCGTGCTCGAGTTTTTGCGGAAGATAAAACAGGACGCCCTCGAAGCCAGACGCAGGGCGGCCGATCCCAACCGTTTTTCAAACCGCAAATCCCCTGGCAAAAAAGCCAAGCCGGGCAAATGGTCTGCCAAGCGCGGCGCGGCACGCAGGAAACCTGTCTCGACGAAATTCAGCCAGGCGGCCGATGACCGAACTGTTCTCCGAATTTCCAAAAAGGCGGACATTAAAAAAGTGCTTCGACGGAGCAAATCCGCCACGCACAAGCCGGCCGGCCGGGGGCGTCTTCTAAACTGGGGCGCCAATCAGTAGCGCTTGACTTCGCGGCCGCGGGAGTCAGCTTCTCCCCAAGCCATGAAACATCGCCGCGCCTTCACGCTGATCGAGTTGCTGGTGGTCATTGCCATCATCGCCATTCTGGCCGCCCTGCTTCTGCCGGCGCTGGCCAAGGCCAAGGCCAAGGGGCAGGAAATCTACTGCCTCAACAACATCAAGCAATTGACGCTCGCCGCCAAAATGTACAGTGGCGACAATGGCGATCGCTTCGCCTGGACCTTCACGCTTGTGGGCAGCCAGCAAAACCGAACATCTTGGTTCAACTATCTGCTGCCGTATCAGGAAACCAAAAAAACCCTTCGCTGCCCCAGCAAGCCGTTCAAGACTAAGGAGACGATTTACGACTTTGGCCGAACCACGAACAACTACTCCGCCAACTTCCGGCTCGGCGGCTGCAACTGGCCCGGTGTCTGGGAATACGCCCCGCTCAAGGAAAGCGCGGTGCGCAGCCCCTCCACGCTCGTTTACAAGACCGACGGCGGCAGCCGGCCGGTCAACACCACCAACCCAAGAAAATGCGTCACGCCACAGTCGCCGGAGAAAGCCGGCTGCTGGATCGTCCACGACCCCGGCAACAGCGCGCCCTGCGGCGGCTGCGTCACCTCCGGCGACCCGAACTGGGGCGGGCCGCACCTGCGCCACAACGGCCGCAGCAACGTCAGCTTCACCGATGGCCACGCCGAGGGGATGCCGTCGTTCAAGTGGTACTGGTCCGGGACGCCGTGGCTCGACCCCAAGCGCGGCGGATAGCACGCCGGGAGGGACGAGTTCCACCTCGTCCCCATATTGAAGCCCCGAAGGGCGGCACCAAAAAAAGCCCCCTGTTTTTGGGGCTAGTTGGAATTCGCCCCTCCCGGCGGAGTTTGCGCTTGAGCGCAGGCTGGGCCGGGGCGAACCTTGCCGCTTGAGCGAGACACGGGAGACGCCGCAAACCATCCTCCAGCGCAAGGGGCGCGAGCCGATCGCGGCACTGACCGCGTACGACTTCCCCATGGCCAAACTGCTCGACGCCGCCGGGGTGCCCCTGCTGCTCGTCGGCGACTCGCTGGGCATGGTCGTGCTCGGCTATCCGGACACCACACTCGTCACGCTCGACGAGATGGAACATCACGTCCGCGCCGTGGCCCGGGCCAGGCCGCGCGGCCTCGTCGCCGCCGACCTGCCGTTTGAGACTTACGAAACTCCGGCACAAGCCGTCGAGTCGGCCAAGCGGCTCGTTGCCGCCGGCGCCGAGGCGGTCAAGGCTGAGGGTGGCCGGGCGATCCTGCCGCAGCTCGAGGCGATCCACGCCGTCGGTATTCCGTTCCTCGGGCACTTGGGCATGCTGCCGCAACACGTGCTCGAGGAGGGCGGCTACCGCATCAAGGGCCGCGATGAGGCGCAGCGGGAGGCGCTGCTCGCCGACACCCGGGCGCTTGGCCAAGCGGGCGCGTTCGGCATCGTGCTCGAGCTCGTGACACCGACCGTCGCGGCTGAGATCACGCGCTTGGTTGACATTCCAACCATCGGAATCGGTTCCGGCGAAAACTGCGACGGACAGATTCTGGTGACCACCGACCTGCTCGGCACCTCGCCGGATTTCATCCCGAAACACGCCCAACCGGATGAGTTGCTCCGCGACCGGATGATTGGCATCATTCGCGGCTGGAGGGAAAAGCTGCCCAGGCCAAGTGCAACCCATGAGTGAACTGTCCCACATTGACGACGAAGGTGAGGCCCGGATGGTCGATGTCTCGGCCAAGCCGGAGCAGGAGCGCGAGGCGGTGGCCCGGGGCGAGATCCGCCTGGCCAAGGCCACGCTCAACACGATCGAGAGCGGCCAGGCGGCCAAGGGCAACGTGCTGGCGGCAGCGCGCCTGGCCGGCATCATGGCCGCGAAAAAAACCGCCGACCTGATCCCGCTCTGCCACCCGCTGGCGATCACCCATGCGGAGGTCGGTTTTAAAATCCCCAAGAGCCGCGATCGCGTTGTCATCACCGCCACGGCCCGCATCTCAGCCAGAACCGGCGTCGAGATGGAGGCGCTCACCGCGGTTTCGGTCGCCGCGCTGACGATCTACGACATGTGCAAGGCGATCGACAAGGAGATGCAGATCACCGGCATCAAGGTGACCTCAAAAACCAAGCGTTGAGGGAGATTGATTTGCTGTGAACAAGTCGCAACAAAAATTGTCTCGAAAAATAATCAATTTGGTGTACCATCGGTCGTCGTATTTGACTGTTTGTCAATCGCTTAGCCGATGATGGAGGAGGTCACACAAACGCAAAACACAGCCACGGACATCCAAACGGACAGCCCGGCGGTCGGCTATGCGTTCGACCGGTCGGAGTTCTGGCGGACGATTCCCGCCTGGCGCGACATTGACGCAGAGACATTCGGCAACTTTCGCTGGCAGCAGCAGAATTCCATCACCTCGGTGCCGGGAATTCAGGAGGTGCTGCAGGGCTTGGCCACACCGCCGATGATCGCCGACATCGAGGACGGCCTGCTGAAGACGCCGATGAATGTGCGCCTCACGCCGTATATCTTCTCTCGGATTGATTGGGGCAAAGTGGAGAACGACCCGGTGCGGCGCCAATTCCTGCCGCTGGGTTCGCAGTTTATTCCCGACCATCCGCACGCAATGGATGACTCGCTCGACGAGGACGGCCACAAGGCCACGCCCTACCTGACGCATCGTTACCCCGACAAGGCGTTGTTCCTGCCGCTCACACTTTGCCCGGTGTACTGTTCCTTCTGCACCCGAAGTCGGGTGGTTGGCGGCAGCACGGCCGTAAAAAGCAAGTCCACCTACGGCGCCAAAGCGAGCGAATGGGATGAAACGTTTGAGTACATACGAAACAACCCACAGCTCGAGGACATCGTGATCTCCGGAGGGGATGCCCTCCTGCTAAGGCCCAGCCAAATTCACCAGATCGGCACGACACTTCTGGAAATCCCCACCATTCGCCGGATTCGCTTTGCGACCAAGGGAATCGCGATCATGCCGATGAAATTCACCAGCGACACCGAATGGGTGGAGGCACTGTCAGACGTCTGCCGGATGGGCCGGGACCGGATGAAGGAAGTCGCACTGCACACGCACTTCAACACCGACAGGGAAATCACGGCATGGACATCCCGGGCGATGAAGGCGCTGTCCGAAACCGGCGTGCGGGTGCGCAATCAGTCCGTGCTCATCAGCGGCGTGAACGACTCGTTCGACTGCCTGCATCGCACGTCCAAAAAACTCTCCAGCCAGCTTATTCAGCCGTACTACATCTATCTGCACGACATGGTGCCGGGTTGCGAACACCTGCGCACCACCGTCCGAACGGCGGAACATCTGTCGCGCCGCCTTCAGGGATCGATCGCCGGCTTCAACACTCCCCGCGTCGTCTGTGATGCGCCGGGCGGCGGTGGGAAACGGGAAATCTCGAGTTACACGCTCTACGATCAGGAGATCGGTGTTTCCGCATGGACGTCACCCACGGCCAAACCGGGCGAGATTTTCTACTACTACGACCCCATCCACCAGCTGTCGAACGAGGGCCAGGCACTTTGGGCCAACGAGCCCGAAATCAACCGCCGCTTGGCCAAGTTCAAGGCCGAGGCGACGGCCAAGGCTGAAGCAACTCGGGTTTAATTCACTTGGCCAAGCGCCTAGCCAATTTTTTGGCGGTTGGCAGCTTGGCTAAATCTTTTTCTTCAAGGTGCATGTACAAGGCACGATTCCAGAGATGAGGGAGGAACAGGTGTATCGTGCCGCCGTCGATCACGGCGTCCATGTAGGATGAGTTGTGATTGAACCAGCCGTTCTTCGCCGGGTTGGAGCGGGTGACGTTGGTGAAGAGAAACTGCGGCTCACTCCAGTTGCGCCCTCCGTCCTTGGACAATGAAATCCAAATTTCCGCCCTGTCGCGCATGCCATCCATCTTGCCGGTCAGTCCGACGTACTGTGTGTTGATGTGCCGATTGTGGTGGAATGTAATCAGCGTTTTGTCATCACTCAGGTGAAACACCATTGGCGGCGCGTCCGGATGGACGAGTGCCGAGGGCTTGGGATCGGCCCACGTCTTGCCGTCGTCCATGCTGCGCGATTCCCAAATACGACCAGTGGGGGTACGGGCCATGAAATA
>Ga0310122_10002307_pt1 | contig 12145 bp, 6 predicted proteins | sample CB6_Bottom_1051__FD_203503 | JGI IMG/M metagenome (GOLD analysis project Ga0310122, IMG submission 203503) | Marine microbial communities from Western Arctic Ocean, Canada - CB6_Bottom_1051 | ecosystem: Environmental > Aquatic > Marine > Oceanic | place: Canada: Western Arctic Ocean | collected...
TGACGGATGTGGGGGCTCGGTATCCCGACGTCCAGCTCAAGCATCAGTACGTCGACTCATGCGCGCTGCTGTTGGCGACCAGCCCGCTCGATTTCGATGTAGTGTTGTCTGGCAATCTGTTCGGCGACATCCTCTCGGACGAAGCGGGTGCGGTGGTCGGCTCGCTCGGCCTGCTGCCCTCGGCGAGCATCGGCGGGAGCGCCGGTCTGTTCGAGCCGGTCCACGGTTCGGCGCCGACCATTGCGGGGCAGGATATCGCCAACCCTATCGGCGCCATCGCGTCGGTGGCCATGCTGCTACGGCACTCGCTCGGCGCGGGTGCCGAAGCAGACGCGGTTGAGCAGGCTATCGGCTCGACGCTGGCGGCGGGGCATCGGACCGCCGATCTGGTGCCGCCCGGCAGTACGGCTTCCATCGGCGGCGCCCGAATGGCTCAGGAGATCCTCGGACGCGTTGTCCGCCCGTCGTAAACAAGAGGTCGGCGCCGGACGTCTACAGATCTGACCAATAGACCCATTCAGAGGTCACCGCTCGTCGGAGTCACCCTTCATGCGCAGATACCGGTTCCCCGTCTTGTCCCTCGTGGTGTGGTTGGTCCTGTCGGCACCTGCGGCTGCGGCCGGGACAGGATTCGTCCCGACATCCACGATGGCGGCTGGGCCGCAGACGCAATCGGCCCCCACGCCCGCCGCCCCGACGGACTCGGTCGCCGTCATCCCGTTCACGAACATTTCCGGCCGCGAGGCCGACGATTGGATCGGCGACGGCATCGCCGAAACCGTCACGGCCGACCTCGAGTCGCAGGCCCGGTTCGTCGTCATCACCCGTGAGCGGGTCCAGACTGCGTCCGCGGGACTAGGGGGAGCCCTCGACGACACCGGTGTGATGGCGTTGGGCCGTGAGCTGGGCGCGCGCTGGGTCGTGACCGGCGGCTATCAGCGGATCGGGGACCAACTTCGCATCACGGCGCGTCTGGTCGACCCGGCGGACGGCGCCATCGTGCGGACGCTCAAGGCGGACGGCACGCTCGACCAGATTTTCGACCTGCAAGATCAGATCGCCCGAGAGCTGACCACGGACCTTGGCGCGAATGCCATGGCCGGGGCGTCCCGGCCTCGAATGCCGGCTCCGGGCCCGCCCGCCGGCGAGGGATCGGTTCCGGTCGGCATCGGCGCCGACTCTGAAGGCGGAGCCAGCAGCATCGCACCGGGCCGGGTATCGGGCGGCATCATCCTGCCCGGGGACGACGCTGCCCGTGCGGGCGGCCGCGGTGGTCGTGGGCGAGGTAATTTGGGCGACCCGGGCGGATCGGGTCGCGTCCGCGGCGCCGACGGTCCAGCCGATCGTGCCGAGACGGCTTCCGCCACCGGCGAACTCAGTACCGCGCGCCCCGCGGTGCGCGGGAATGCGCTGGCCCCCGACGCCGCGGCGCCGGCTGGTGTCCTGGCCGGTCGAGTCAGTGTCACCGCCGGCCGTGCCGAAGACTCGCCGCGGATCGACGGCCGGCTCGATGACGCCATCTGGCGCAATGCCACTCGGCTCACCGAGTTTGTGCAGCAAAGCCCGGTCGAAGGGGCCCCCGCCAGCGAGGAGACCGAGGTCTTCATCGCCTACGACGACGACAATCTGTATTTTGGGCTGTATGCGCACTACAGCGACCCCAGCATGGTGCGAGCCAATCGTGTGGATCGTGACCAGGCCGGCCGCGGAGACGACACGATTTCGATCTATTTCGATACGTTCCTCGACCAGCAACGTGCCTATGTCTTCTCGATCAATGGGTATGGGGTGCAGGGCGACTCGCTGCTGGATAGAAGCGGTGGCGGTGGCGGTGGCGGCGGCGGTGGTCGCGGTGGCGGCGGTCGCGGTGGTGGTAGCCGCAGCATGTTCAGCGGAGTGCCGCGCGGCGACCGGTCCTGGGACGCGTTGTTCGAGTCGGGCGGCACGCTCGTCGAAGATGGTTGGACCGCCGAGTTGGCGATACCGTTCAAGAGCCTGCGCTATCCGTCCGTCGGCAATCAGGCGCATCGGTGGGGCTTTCAGATCGTCCGTGGAATCCGCGGCAAGGACGAGACGGTCGTCTGGGCGCCGGTCTCGCGCAGCATCTCCGGTTTCCTACCGCAGATGGGGTTGCTCGAAGGCATGAGCGGTCTGTCGACCAGTCGCAATCTGGAGATTCTTCCCACCGTCACGGCGGTGCAGGTGGGGAGCCTCGACACCACGACCGGGGCGTTCCCTGGCGAGTCCCAGCCCGAGGGTGGACTCAACCTCAAGTATGGACTGACGTCAAATCTCACCCTGGACGCGACCTTCAACCCTGATTTTTCGCAGATCGAGTCCGATCGACCACAGATCGAGGTGAACCAGCGGTTCCCGCTGTTCTTTTCCGAGCTGCGTCCGTTCTTCCTCGAGGGGCAGGAGATTTTCAGTCTGCCGGGTCCGGTGAACTTCGTGCACACCCGGACCATTGTCGACCCGCGCTATGGCGGCAAGGTGACTGGGAAGGTGGGCAAGACCACCCTCGGCTTGCTGATCGCCAACGACGAGGCGCCAGGCAAGCTCGACGACATCAATGACCCGGGGTTTGGCCAGAGCGCCAACGTGTTGATCAGCCGGGTACGCTACGACCTGTATTCAGAGTCACACCTCGGCGCCATCGTCACCGACCGTGAGTTTGCCGATACGCACAGCCGGCTCGCCGGCGTCGACGGCAACTTCCGTCTCAGCGACACCACGTCGATCGGCTTCCGTGCCATCACCACCCAGAACCGTGACGTGGACCGGGAGGACACATCGCGCCTGAATGACACCTACGGCAACATGTTCGACGTGGGGATGACCAGCCAGGGGCGAAACCTGAACTATTTCATCGCCGGGTACACGATTGCGCCCGATTTCAACACGGACGTCGGCTTCGTCCGCCGGCGCGACATCAAGGCGGTGACCAGTCGAATTGGGTATCGCTGGTGGCCGGAGAGCTGGCTCATCAACTGGGGCCCCGAGGCCAGTTACGGCCGAAATTACGACTTCGCAGACGTGCTCGAGGACGAGGAGCGCCGCGCTGGCGTGAATTTCTCGTTCGCAAAGAACATTCGGTTCGGCACGCGTGTCAACCGAGACATGGAGCGATTCGGCGGGATCAACTTCGAAAAGACCACCTATTCGACCAACTTGTTCGTCAACACGCTCAATGCGGTGTCGGTCGGTGGGTTCTTCAGCTTTGGCGACCAGGTGTTCTTCGGTGAGTCTCCGTTTCTTGGCTCGGGGTCCAACGGCAGCATTTTCCTGACCCTGCGTCCGCACACCCGGCTACAGTCGCAGATCAACATCAGTACGAGCCGCCTCACCAATCCGCTCGAGGATACCGAGATCTTCGACGTCAAGATCTACCGGGCGCTGACCACCTATCAGTTCACCAGCCGGATGTTGCTCCGCAACATCTTGGAATACAACACGTTCAGCCGCACGTTTGGCGCGAACCTGTTGCTGACCTACCGGGTGAACGCCGGCACCGTGTTTTTCATCGGCTATGACGACCGCTACCAGCAGGGCGATCTGATCGTGGACCCGAACCGAAACGAGGCCTTCCTCACGAACAATCGGTTCCTGACCACGGATCTCCTTCGCACCAACCGCGCCTTCTTCACCAAGATTTCGTATCTGTTCCGGTATTAGCACTGAGACGGAGCCCCGATACCCCGCCGCGGCCGCTCCGCGGGGACCCCAAATGCCCCCACTCCGTGGCCGCGGGGGCGCGCATCGTCGCGCGCCCTGTCGAGCGTGTCGTGCGAGGGTCACGCAGCCGCGGGTCTTTGTGCCCGCCAGCCGGCCGATATGGCCGGCCGGTTCGTAGGACCGGCGGGTCTGAAGACCCGCGGCTACGTACGGGATATGGCAACCTCGTTGTGCGGCCTGGTAGCGCCTCGAGCTGACACCAGAAACGCGACCATGATGGCGCAACTGCAGCGGACGGAGGCGACAGAGATGGACAGACGCACGTTGCTCAAGGCGGGCGGAATGGCGGCGATCGGGCTCGGGGTGTCTGGCTGCGTAACCCGGTCGGCGCTGTCGCCGGCAAGTCGCCCGAGGGTGGCGCTGCCGACGGTGAAAGCGTCATGGGAACGGGTGATTCGCACCACCGTCGGGCTACGACCGTTCAGGCCGGCCGGGTTCATGCTGCAAGGGACGAAGCTCGACGACCGGCTGCTCATCCACAACTACGGCCACGGCGGCGCCGGACACTCGCTGTCGTGGGGGTGCGGGGCGGTGGTGGCCGACCTGGCGCTTGGCCAGGAGGGTCGTCGGGCCGCGGTCGTCGGCTGCGGCATCGTGGGGTTGGCGTCGGCGAGGCAGCTCCAGCGTCGCGGGTTCGCGGTCACGATCTACACCAAGACCGTTCCGCCCGACACCACGTCGAACATGGCGCTCGCCGGGTTCACGCCAACCTCGGGATTGGTCGACCGCGATCGGCGGACGCCGGTGTGGGACCGGCAGTTCCGGCGGGTATTCGATGACTCGTCCCGGGAGCTCCAGCTCCTGGTCGGTCGGCGATACGGGGTGTCGTGGCTCGATACCTATAGCACGACCGACCGACGGCCAGCCGACCGGCCGGATGACGATGGCGGGGCCTTGCTGCCCGCGTCCCTGCGCGGCCCTCGCGACGTGCTCGGGCCCGGCGAGCACCCGTTCCCGCTGCGCTACGCCATCCGCCAGCTCTCACTTCGCATCGAGCCGTCCATCTATCTCGACGCCATGGTGCGGGACGTGCTGGGATTCGGAGGACGCATCGCGATCAGAACGTTCGACGAACCGCGCGACCTGTTGACACTGTCTGAGCCGGTCATCGTCAACTGCACCGGTCTGGGCGCGCGCACGCTGTTCGGCGACGACGAGTTGACCCCGGCAAAAGGCCAGCTCACGTTTCTGGCGCCGCAACCCGAGGTCAACTATCGGACCCAGGGTGGCCTCACGCCGCAACCCGGTCTCGGCCTACACATGATGCCGCGCGCCGACGGCATCGCACTGGGTGGGACCTCCGAGCGGGGCGTGTGGTCGCTGGAGCCGGACGAAGAGGCCCGCCGCCGAATCGTCGAAGGGCATATCGCGCTCTATGGGGCTATGCAGCCCACTCGTTCTGCCTCATCTCGGCTGACCACGTAAACGTTGCGTGGTTCGGCAGCGTATACTCTAGGTCCTGCAATCGTGATTCGCTGCGATTCATGGCTACAGGTCACTAGAGGGAGCGTGGTCGCCGGCTCCGCGGCGGCCCGCGCACCTTCGGTGCCGGAAGCGCGGGCCTCACTGCGACCCCTCCGGCGAGCCGGGCAGTCCGGCGCGTTCTGCTCGGTGCTTCGTTGCGTTCTGGCCTCTACCAGCTTGAACTGAGATCTATGTCACATCGACTCGCCGTGTGCGCCGTTCTGCTTCTGACTCCCGTGGGGGCAATGGCATCCGCGCACGAGCGGCCGTCGACCCAGCTGCCGCACGTGGCGCGTCGGGTACCGGCGGCACAGGAGGTGCCGGCTGGAGCGTCCGGCCAGGATTTCGTGCCCACGGAGCGGCTCGACGGCACGTTCGCCGTCCTTCCGTTTGTCAATATCTCGCGCGACGACGCGGACGACTGGCTCGGGGACGGGTTCGCCGAGACCGTGGCGGCGGACCTCGCCGCGTTACCCGGAATGAGCGTCGTTGGGCGCGATCAGGTCGAATCAGCTCTCACCGGGAGCGGCGAGGCCCTGGATGCCTCTGCCGCCACGCGGCTGGGTCGTAGCGTGGGTGCGACTTGGGTGGTGACCGGTGGTTTCCAGCGGGTGGGGGAGCGTCTGCGCATTACCGCGCGACTGCTCGACGCGGGTACGGGGTCGGTCATCGATTCGGTGACCGTCGACGGGACCATGGACGAGGTCTTCGACCTGCAGGATCAGATTGTGGCGGGTTTGCTGCGTGGGCGCACGTCCGCGGCGAATCCGACCAGGCCGGAGCGGAGTGCCCGAACGGAGGCCGATCCGTTGCCGACCTCTGAAGGGCCTGGTCTTGGCGGCTCGCGGCGTGGTCGTGACCTCGGTGAGCGGGCCACGGTTGACAGAGCGAGCGGGGCTCCGGCGCCACGTTCGCCGGGAGATGCTCCGCCACGAGCCCCCGTCTCCGGTGGCCTCGTCGTGCCCCGCGCCGAGTCCCCTCGCGGTGCGACCGCGGGACGCGCCGATGGTGGCCCCTTGGGCGGCCCAGCCGCGTCGGTCGTGTCGGCCGGCGCGCTCGCGGGGCGGCCCAGTTATAACGCGACCTTTGCGCCCGAGCCGCCGACCGTCGACGGTGCGCTCGACGATGCGATCTGGCGAACCACGACCAGCATCACCGAGTTTGTCCAGGTCGCCCCGGTCGAGGGGGACCCGGCCACCGAAGACACCGAGGTCTTCGTGGCGTTCGACAGCACCCATCTCTACCTGGGCATGCACGCCCACTATTCGAATCCAGGCATGATGCGGGCCAGCCGCGTCGACCGCGACCGCGCGTCATTCAGCGACGACACGATTTCGATCTACCTCGATACGTTCCTCGACCAGCAGCGTGCGTTCGTCTTCACCCTCAACGGTTACGGCGTTCAGGGAGATTCGTTGATGGGCGGCAGTCGCGGCGGCGGGTTCCGCGGCGGCGGTGGCGGTGGGGTGCCGCGCGGCGACCGGTCCTGGGACGCGTTGTTCGAATCGGGCGGCATGCTCGTCGACGACGGATGGACCGCTGAGCTGGCGATTCCGTTCAAGAGCCTGCGCTACCCGTCGGGCGAAACGCACAGGTGGGGCTTCCAGATTGCCCGGTCCATTCGCGGCAAGAATGAAACCGTCGTCTGGGCTCCCGTCTCTCGTGACGTGTCCGGATTCCTCCCCCAGATGGGGTTGCTCGACGGTATACGAAACCTGTCAACCAGCCGGAACCTCGAGATCTTGCCGACGTTCACCGCCATCCAGGTCGGCAGTCTCGACACGACGACCGGCGGTTTCCCCGAGGAACGACAGCCCGAGGGCGGTCTCAACTTCAAATATGGATTGACCCCGAACTTGACGCTCGACTTCACGTACAATCCCGATTTTTCCCAGATCGAGTCGGACCGTCCACAGATTGAAGTCAACCAGCGGTTCCCGCTGTTCTTCTCGGAACTTCGCCCTTTCTTCCTCGAGGGGCAGGAGATTTTCAATATTCAAGGTCCGGTGACCTTCGTGCACACTCGGACCATCGTCGACCCGCGGTACGGCGGCAAGGTGACCGGCAAGGTCGGGAAGACGACACTTGGCTTTCTCTTTGCCAACGACGAGGCGGCCGGGAAGCTCGATGATCCGGCCGAACCGGGCTTTGGACAAAGTGCGAATACGATCATCGGGCGGGCTCGCTACGACCTGTACTCACAATCGCACATCGGCGCGGTCGTGACGGATCGAGAGTTTCTCGACAGCTATAGCCGCCTGTATGGCATCGACAGCCGCCTGCAGATCACCCCGACGGCATCGCTCGACGTCGCCGTCCTCCGCACAGACAATCAGGGCCTCGACGCGGGCGTTGGCCCCACCTCTGGCTCGATGTTCGACGGTGGGTACCGGAGCAGCGGACGCAACCTGAGCTACAACGTCTCGGCCTACTCGATCGCGCCGGACTTCACCTCGCGGGTCGGCTTCATCCGTCGTCGAGACATCAGACGGGTCTCGAGTAGCGTCGGTTATCGTTGGTGGCCCGAAAGCTGGCTGATCAACTGGGGGCCCGAGTTCCAGCACAGCCGGAACTGGAACTTCGAGGACGTCCTCGAAGACGAGGAGGCTCGGCTGCGTCTGCGGATGTCCTTCGCCAAGAACCTCTCGTTCAATGGCGACATACGCAAGGAGATGGAGCGGTTCGGCGGCATCAATTTCGACAAGGTCCGCTACTCCCTTGGGGGCAACGTCAATACCAGCCGCATTGTCTCGGTCGGTGGCGGCTATAACTGGGGCGACCAGGTACGTTTCAGCGGCACGCCGTTTCTGGGAAACGGGTCGAGCCTCAGAATGTTCATTTCGCTTCGTCCCCACTCCCGGCTCCAGAGCTCAATCAACGTCAACTCGAGCCGTCTCGTGGATCCCATCAACGAGACCGACGTGTTCGACGTTAAGATCTACCGGGCCCAGACCACCTATCAGTTCACGGATCGGTTGCTGCTCCGTAACATCCTGGAGCACAACACGTTCAGTAAGACGCTCGGTGCCAACCTGCTGCTCACCTACCGGGTCAACTCGGGCACGGTGTTCTTCGTGGGCTACGATGACCGGTATCAGCAGGGCGACCTGATCTTCGATGACGACGACGATCCGGTGTTCTTCACCACCGATTTCGAGCGCACGAACCGCGCGTTCTTCACCAAGATTTCCTACTTGTTCAGGTATTGAGCGCGTGCGCTCGATGGAGGTTGCCATGCTGCGAACCCTCACCGCCGTTGCTGCCGGGTTGGCCGTTGCCACCGGTGGCGTCGCCCTTGCCCAGAACGCGCCGCTCGACAGGATCACGCTGCCCGCGGGTTTCTCGATCGAGGTCTATGCGCCGGACGTGCCGAACGCGCGTTCGATGGCGCGGTCGCCGGCCGGCACGCTGTTCGTCAGCACCCGCCAGGCTGGGAACGTGTATGCCGTGCTCGACCGCGACCAGGACTATCGAGCCGACGAGGTGATTACGCTGGCCACCGGTCTCAACATGCCGAATGGCGTCGCGTTCCGGGACGGAGCGCTCTATGTAGCTGAGGTAAATCGGATCCTGCGGTACGACGGCATCGAAGGTCGCCTCCAGAATCCGCCAGAGGCCGTGGTCGTCGACGAAGCCTTTCCGACGGAGCGATCGCATGGCTGGAAGTTCATCCGGTTTGGGCCGGACGGCAAGCTCTACGTTCCAGTCGGGGCGCCATGCAACATTTGCGACCGGACCGGTGAGGATCAACGATTCGGGACCATCACGCGTATGAATCCGGATGGGAGCGGGCAGGAAGTGTTTGCTCACGGCGTGCGCAACTCAGTGGGTTTCGACTGGCATCCGGAGACCGGCGAGCTGTGGTTTACCAGCAACGGGCGCGATCGGCTTGGCGACACGAGCCCCGGAGACACGCTCAACTACGCGCCCGACCCGGGCATGCACTTTGGGTTCCCGTTCTGTCATCAGGGCGACACCCCGGACCCCGAATTCGGCGAGCGCCGCGGGTGCGACGAGTTCGCAGCTCCGGCCCAGGTCCTGGGGCCGCACGTGGCCTCGCTGGGGATGCGGTTCTACACCGGTTCGATGTTCCCCGCGAGATACCGGAATCAAATCTTCATCGCCGAGCACGGTTCCTGGAACCGCACGCCTGAGGCGGGGCACACGGGCTATCGCATCACCGTGGCGACGCTGGACGGGAATCAGATCACGGATTACTCGGTCTTCGCCGAGGGCTGGCTCGGTGCCGACAACAACTCCTGGGGCCGTCCCACCGACATCGAAGTGCTGCCCGATGGCTCGCTGCTCGTCACCGACGACGGCGCCGGTGCTATCTACCGGATTACCTACGAGGAATAGCGGTTTCCGGGCGAGGCGCCCGTCTGGCGGCGTTGCTTCGTCGGTCACAGCCCGCCTGGCTGCTCCCTCCTTGCGCCTGGCCAGACAGACGCCTCGTCGGAAAACCCCGCGGACCGTTTTCAGCAGCCTCTTCAGGGCCTGGTATCCTGACCCGATGGCACCCCTGCGGCTCGGCCGTCGTCTGGGCCTCGTCTGTCTGCTGGCTGCGACTACCGGCCCCGTATTCGCGCAGATCACGCCGGAGCTCGTTCGCGAGCGCACCGAGCGCGAGTGGACGCTGAAGGCAGACAAGATGCGCCGGCACCTGTTGCCGCTCATGCGCAAGCACGGCATCGATTTGTGGATCATCTTGAGCCGGGAGAACACGCCTGACCCGCTGCTGGAACTGTTCGGCGGCTATGGCGTCACTGGGTGGTACGGTCACCGCAATGCCTATCTGTTCCACGATGCCGGGTCGAGCCGCGGTCTCGAGACCACCGCCATCGGCACCCATCTCAGCGGTCACTTGAGCCGCTTCTACGACACCAGCGTGCTGTACGGGGAAGAGGGGCTGCAGCCCCACCTGCGTGAGTACATCGCGGCGAGAGATCCACGTCGCATCGCCATCAATCAATCCCGCACCATCACCATGGCCGATGGGTTGACCGCCGAGTTGAAGGACTATCTGGTCGACACGCTCGGGCCGTCGTGGCAGGACCGCCTCATCTCGTCGGAACCGCTCGTGGTCGATTACGCGTCCACGCACACGCCGGCCGAAGACGCGGTCCAGCGCGAGGCCAGCACCGCCACCTACGCCATTTTGCGGCGCGCGTTGTCGAACGAGGCGATCACGCCCGGTCGCACCACATTGATGGATGTTCACTACTGGATCACCGCGGAGTGGAAGCGCCAGGGGTTCGAGTTCAACTTCCCGGCGTCGCTCGACCTCCAGCGCGTGGGCGGCATCACGCTGGATGATGCGGCCGACCCGGTGATCGAGCCGGGCGACCTGCTGCATGTCGATTTCGGCGTGCGGACCTCCGGCATCGTCGCCGACCAGCAGAAGATGGCCTACGTCTTGAGAGACGGTGAGACGGCGCCCCCCGACGGGCTGGTGCGGGCGTTCGAGTCATCCAAGCGCGCGGCCGGCCTGGTGCTCGAGGCGATGGAGGTCGGACGCATGGGGGCCGACATCAAACGGTTGGCGGAAACCGCCGCGGCGGCCGACGGCATCGACCTGCTCGTGTACTCGCACGTGCAGGGTTACTGGGTTCACGACGCCGGCATGTGGGCCATTCACGATTGGCCCGAGCGGTATGGCGATCACCCCCGCCTCACGCTCAAGGATGGCGACTGGGTGTCGCTCGAGTTCGCGGTGACCGCGGCCGTGCCCGAATGGGACGGTCAGGCTGTGACGATCATGCGTGAAGAAGACACGCGCATCACCTCCGATGCCGCGCCCGCGTATCTGTCGGGGCCCCAGACAGAACTCTGGGTCATCCGCTAGGTTTTCCGACGAGGCGCCCGTCTGGCGGCGTTGCTTCGTCGGTCACAGCCTGCCTGGCTGCTCCCTCCTCGCGCCTTGCCAGATAGACGCCTCGTCAGAAAACCCCCTCGGACTCTTTTCAGCAACCTGCCAGGAAATCGGCCCAGCGGGGGGCGGGGGTCTGGCGGAGCGCTTCATCGCTCGCGGTCGGTGTTGTGGGAACCTCGGCCCTGGGCTATCGTAGGTGGCTCGGGACCGGTCCAACGGTCCCACTAGTTCGTCGCGGTGAGGTGGCCGAGAGGCTGAAGGCGCCGGTTTGCTAAACCGGTGAGGGGGGAACTCCTCCCAGGGTTCGAATCCCTGCCTCACCGCCATTTTTCGTGTTTGGCCCACCCAGTTCCTCGATCGCGAACGTTGCAACGCAGCGCTACAATACGACGTTGACACACGAGGTGGACTCAGCGCTCCGCCCGCAATCACCGTAAGGTCGGCCGAAGGACCCAGAGGATGCCGCACGGATGCCCCTCGCTCCACGCCATGGTGCTCGGGGCGGTGCTGATTGCGCTGCCGGCCGTCGCTCAACCGCGTGACGGAACGGAGGCGGTCGCAGAGGTCTTGGACGCCCTCCATCAGGCTGCATCCGATGCTGACTACGATCGCTACTTCAGCCTCTATGCGCGCGAGGCGGTCTTTCTCGGCACCGACGCCACCGAGCGTTGGGAGCGCCCAGCGTTCATGGCGTACGCGAAGGCTCGCTTCGATACCGGGACCGGTTGGACCTACCGGATACTTGAACGTCACATTGCCGTGGTGACAGATGGGCAGACAGCGTGGTTCGACGAGCGCCTCGAGAACGCGGACCTTGGCGAGACCCGGGGCAGCGGGGTACTGGTCATCGAGGACGGAGGGTGGAAGATCGCCCATTACAACCTCACAATCCCGATCCCGAACGAACTGTCGCGCGACATCGTGCGACAGATCAGGGACCGGGGCGTGGCTCGATGACCCGGAGTGTGACAATCCATGGATCAGCCAGTTCGGGCGGTTTTGTCGCCCCGACTCCGTCGCCCCTGCAGCAAGGAGACTTAGCCATGTCGAACCGACCGTTCGCAGCGTCGTCGT
>Ga0310122_10002308_pt1 | contig 12140 bp, 8 predicted proteins | sample CB6_Bottom_1051__FD_203503 | JGI IMG/M metagenome (GOLD analysis project Ga0310122, IMG submission 203503) | Marine microbial communities from Western Arctic Ocean, Canada - CB6_Bottom_1051 | ecosystem: Environmental > Aquatic > Marine > Oceanic | place: Canada: Western Arctic Ocean | collected...
TCGAGCCGATTGCTGAAGAGGGCGATCTGCTCGCGCTGCTCGAACGCCTCGACACGCAAACCGGCGAGTTCGACATTGTCGGCGCGAAGACGCCAATAATCCCACACAGCGACCGCTCCGATCAGAATCGCGATCGCCAAGGCGACGCCAGCCTGTTTGACCCGGAACTTCGGAATCGAAAGCTGAACCGGTCGAGAATGAGCATCTCGAACACAGATGAGCGTATACGAATCCATCGACTCTCCATCCTATTTCGGCAATTCGCCGAAGTGTTAGATCCGCTCCCGGCCCGCCTAGACCGGTAGTGTCACTCCGAGGCGAAGCTTGCCCATTTGAATCTCGTCATCGTTCTTGAGTACTTGCCTGGCGACGCGTGCGCCGTTGACCAGCGTGCCGTTGGTACTACCGAGATCCTCTACGAAGAACCCATCCGCATCGAAACCGACTGCCGCATGCGCTCGGGAGATCGTGACTTCTGCGAGTGCCAGATCAGCCTTGCGTCCCCGACCGATCACGATCCGGTCTCGGTCGAGCGCGAATTCCAGACCTTCGTAAAAGCCGGACAGAACCACGGCCGAGGCCCCGGAAGGAGGTCTTCGCCGAGGTCCATTCGCATCAATTTCCTCGAATTGATTCGTCATGTGCACCTTCGAGAACCATCGGGTCCAAGGATCTCATCGGCGCTCTCCCGCACGTTCTTGACTACGCCGGGTCACAGTTCCGAGCTCTCTAGGGAGTTCTGGGGGCTAATCATCCCGGCTATGGGTTGAGAAGGGAGCGTGCATGTTCCCGGGTGACCTCCGTCACCGCTTCACCACCGGCCATGCGTGCCAATTCGTCCACCCGCAGGCTTCCTTCGACCCTTTCGACCAGGGTTCTCGTTCGCCCTCGGCGTGCCTCCTTTCGGACCACGAAGTGGCGATCCGCAAAGGCCGCGATCTGGGGCAAATGGGTGATGCAGAGAACCTGATGCTCCGTCGCCAGCTCCGCCAACACACGACCCACGCGTTCAGCCACGGCTCCCCCGATGCCCGCGTCGACCTCGTCAAAGACGATCACCATGTTTCGATCCGCCCTGCGCAGCGAATTCTTGATCGCCAGAAAGAGCCGTGACAGCTCGCCGCCCGACGCGACCTTCTGGATCGGTCGCGGCGCCTCGCCCTGATTCGCGGAGAAATGGAATTCGGGCCGCTCCCGGCCGCCGATCCCTGTCTCGAGGCCCTCCGGCCGGTTGTCCGTCGAAATCTTCTCGAGGGCGACCTTGAATTCGGCGCCGTCCATGGCCAGATCCGCCAGCTCCCCTTGAACGGCCTTCGCCAGCTTCCTCGCGGCACGGAGCCGGGCCTTCGAAAGCCGTAGCGACGCTTCATTGGCCGCCGTCACCGCGTTCGCTCGCTCTTGCTCGAGTTCGCGAATCCGGTCGTCCGCCCCGGACAGCGACTCGATCTCGCGCTCGACATCATCTCGATGAGCCAACATCTCCTCGACACTCTGACCGTATTTTCTGCGTAGCGCTTCGAGACTCGAGATCTTCGCCTCGACCTCGAGCAATTTTCTAGGGTCGATCTCCAGTTCGCCGAGGTAGTCCGAGGTCGTGACCGTCAGATCGCGCAGCTCCGATTCCAGACTCTCGAGTCGAGCCTCGAGTGTCTCGAGGGAGGGATCCATGCGCGAAGCCGCCGCCAGCGCACGCCGCGCGGTCGCCACGGCGGTCTCGGCCGAAGCGTCACCCTCGCCGCCCTCCATTCCGCCTAACGCCGCGCTCGCCGTCGACACTTCTTCGGCCAACCGCTCGGCATGGGTCAGCCGGCGATGCTCCGCTTCGAGCGAAGCGATCCCCTCCACGTCGAGTTCCTCGTTGTCGAGTTCACTGCGCTGGTATTGCAGAAAATCCAGCCGTCGCGCCCGCTCTTCTTCGGCGGCACGAAGCGTCGCGATCTCCTGATCGAGAACACCCACCCGGGTGACCTCTCGCGCCACGATCTCACGCAGACTCGTCTTGTCGGCAAAGGCATCGAGCGCCTGAGCGTGAACCGCTGAAGTTCGAAGTGCCTGGGAGCCATGCTGACTGGAAATCTCCAACTGACCCCCGAAGAGTTCGAGCAGCGTCGAAACCGGCACGAGCTGGCCGCCCACCCGCGCACGACTTCGACCGTTCGCATGGAGCGTGCGACGCACGATCAATTCCCGGTGACCGTCGACATCGCCGCGGGGCGGGGCATTCGGATCCGGTTCAGCGGCGAGTCCACGCGCGACCAACTCCCGCGCGACGTCCGCATGACCGTCCATGCGAAAGAGCGCCTCGACCGCTCCCTCTTCCGCTCCGCCACGAAGGCTGTCGCTGGCAGCGCGAGCACCCGCGAGCAGCGCCAGCGCGGATAATACGATCGATTTCCCGGCGCCCGTCTCCCCGGTCAGGACATTCAAGCCCGAGGAGAATTCCAACTCGACGGACTCGACCAAAGCCAGATTGTCGATCCGCAACACTTCGATCATCGAATGAGCCCACCCCGAGCCCCATACGCGAGGCGCGTTCCATGATCCCGTTTCGGGGCCGCGGACTCAAGGGCGCGGGCGGCGAAGGTTCCCTCTTCCGTGTCGCCGCGCTCCAAGCCAGCGATGAAAGTCCGCGACGACGCGTACTTGGCTACGATCGCGTGATGAGTCCGGACGAGACCCTCGACCTCTTTCCAGAGAAAACCAAGCGCCGACTCGAGCCGCATGCCCCCCTGGCCGAGCGAATGCGCCCAAGACGACTCGAAGATCTCGTCGGCCACGAAACCCAACTCGCGCCTGGCCGCCCCCTCCATACGCTGTTCAGCCAGGGTGCCCTGCCATCGCTCTTGCTCTGGGGTCCCCCGGGCAGCGGCAAGACCACGCTCGCCTGGATTCTCGGTGACATGCGGAACGCTCGATTGACGCCGCTGTCCGCCGTCACGGCGGGCGTCGCCGACATCCGCAAGGCCGTCGAGGTAGCGCGCCGAACCCAGCTCCAGACGATTCTCTTCCTCGACGAGATCCATAGACTGAACAAGGCACAGCAGGACGCGCTGCTGCCGCACGTCGAAGCCGGGGTCGTCACCCTGATCGGGGCCACGACGGAAAATCCATCTTTCAGCGTGATCCCACCCCTGCTCTCGCGGTGTCGAGTGATCACGCTCGAGGCGCTCGACGCGGACGCGATCGGACGCGTCCTCGATCGTGCTCTCGGCGACAGCGAGCGAGGGCTCGGCGCTTCGAAGTTGGCTCTCAGCAGCGAAGCGCGCGAGGCCCTGATCCTCGCCTCACAGGGCGATGCGCGCCGCGCCCTGGGCATCCTCGAAGCGTGCGCGGCGCTCCATCTCTCGAGCCGGCGACGCGCAGAGCCGATCTCCCGTGACACCGTGCGAGAGGCCGGAGGACGGATCGCGCTTCGCCATGACCGCGATGGGGAGGAGCATTTCAATGTCGTTTCGGCCCTGATCAAGAGTCTTCGAGCCAGCGATCCGGACGCCGCCCTGCACTACCTCGCGCGGCTTCTCGAAGCCGGAGAGGACGCGCTCTACGTGTCGCGGCGTCTGGTGATCTTCGCATCGGAAGATGTCGGCAATGCCGATCCGCATGCGCTGGGACTGGCGGTGTCCAGCCATCAGGCCGTCGAGCGAATCGGCATGCCAGAGGGTCGCATCCCGCTGGCCCAGGTGGTCACCTACCTCGCGTGTGCCCCGAAGAGCAACGCCACCTACGTAGCGCTCGGTCGCGCCGTGGACGATCTCGAAGGCCGTGGACCGATGCCGGTTCCCATGCATCTTCGCAATGCCCCGACGAAACTCATGAAGGAACTCGGATACGGCGAGAACTATGTCTATCCACACGACGTCGAGGACGCCTTTGTCGCGCAGGACAATTTGCCCGAGCCGCTACTCGGGCGGCGCTACTACGAACCGGGTGAAGTCGGCGCCGAGGCGGAGACTGCTCTTCGGCTGCGCGGTTGGCGCGCCCGACGCGCGAGAGAATCGGATTCGGATTCGAAATAGCCTTCGGTGGACGCAAGAAGGGCCCGTGCGCGTTCCATTCGCACGAGCCCTTTTTTTGTTGCACAACTAAACAACCAAACAACCAAACAACCAAAGGAGAAACTAGATCGAGTAAGCAAGTGGAGAATCAGGAGAAAACAGCGGTGAAACACAATGACTCGATTGCAGGGTCCGACCCCGGATGCAATCAAGCGGTTCCCCCGATTTTTCAGATTTTGTCTGATCCCCGACACGCCACCCGCGTTTCATTGGCCGCCAAGAAAATCTCGGGCTTCCCAAGGGGGGATCGATCCGAATCGGACCCCTTCCCGGCCATCCAGGCACTCAACAGGGGAGAGCCGATCATCTGGCATCCGTCGACCCGGGTGGGTCGTGGATCACTCGCTCGCTGGTCGATCGACTCGCGTACCCGGTGCATGGGTCCGGGCTCGTCCCGGACCCCTCTGCCCGGTCAGCGGCCAGCTGGGGCCGGCCGGCCAGGCCAAATCGGTTCACGTACGGATGGGCCCGCGATTGCGAGCGTTTACTACGCTGCCACGGTGTCTCAAAGCGCAACCGCAAGAACCCATCTCGATTCCTCCGATTCGTTCGACCCCACGGCGAAGGCGACGCCCAACCTTTCCGCAGCCTGGAAGCGGCATTGGGACGCCGATCCCGAAGCACCGGTCCTCCATGATTCGAGCCGAGGTTGGCTGTCGCGTGGCGAACTCGAGGCGATTTCGGCGATCCGCGCCGGCCGACTGGCCAGACTCGGTCTGACGGCCGGCGATCGTGTCCTGATTTTGGCCGAAAGCTCCATCGATCTCGTCGCCAGCCATGTCGCCTGTCTTCGCATGGGTCTGGTCGCTGTTCCGACCAACACCGCCTACGGCGCCCGCGAACTCTCCCACGTGATCCGCGACGCGCGCCCCAGGGCCGCGATCATCGATGACCCCGCGAAATCGAAACTCGTCCGCGAGATCGACGTGCACATGCAATGTCTCTCGCCCGACCTCGACCTGCCGGATGGGCCGACACCGTCGTTGGAGTCGGCACGACCGGGGAGCCCGGCGCTCATCTGTTACACCTCCGGCACGACCGGTCAGCCAAAGGGCGCTGTCCTCTCCCACGCGAATTGCATCGCAAGCGCCGAAGCGCTTCGCATCGCCTGGCGCTGGACTCCGCGCGACCGACTCCTGCTGTCGCTTCCCCTTTTCCACATGCATGGCCTCGGCGTCGGCTTGCACGGAACGCTCTTCACCGGCGCCTCCGCCGTTCTGCTGCGCGGCTTTTCACCCGACGAAATTCTCGCGAGCATCTCTTCGTTCGAAGCCACTCTCTTCTTCGGCGTCCCCACCATGTATCACCGCCTAGCAAGCCACCCCGACATCGGCTCCCTCGCAGGATTGCGTCTCTGCGTGTCCGGCTCGGCACCACTGCCCGCCTCACTGCATCAGCGGATCGAAGACATCACGGGCCAGCGAGTTCTCGAGCGCTACGGAATGACGGAGACCCTGATGTTGATTTCGAATCCCTATTCGAGTGAGCGCCGACCGGGTTCGGTCGGGTGGCCCCTGCCCGGAGTCGAGCTTCGATTGCAGGGAGATCCGGCCGAGATCCAGGTCCGGGGTCCAAACGTGTTTTCGGGCTATTGGGAACGCGCGGACGCGAATGCGCAGGCCTTTACCGAAGATGGTTGGTTTCGAACCGGCGATCTCGGAACGGTCGACAAAGACGGCTACATCGAAATCGTCGGTCGCGCCAAAGAACTCATCATCAGCGGCGGCTTCAATGTCTACCCACGCGAAGTCGAGGACCTGATTCGCGAGCACCCGGAGATCGACGACGTTGCCGTCGTCGGAGAAGACTCCGAAGAATGGGGCGAGCGCGTCGTTGCCTACGTGGTTGCCGAGCAATCCTTCGATCTGGACGCGTTGCGCGGCTTCATCGGCGATCGGCTGGCCCCCTACAAACATCCGCGGTTGCTCCACTTCGTCGCTGCGCTCCCGCGAAATGCACTCGGCAAGACACAGAAGCATCGACTCGTCGGCGGCAGAATCCTCCCGGAAAATTCGGACGACCAGGCCGGCTAGGACGACTAGGAGATTCAAGGGACTTGCGGATTGGGGCTTCGCACGAGCGACACAGACTGGCGGGCCGGACGGGATTCGAACCCGCAACTTCTGGCGTGACAGGCCAGTGCTCTAACCAATTGAACTACCGGCCCGCAACAGTTCTGGGCGGCATTTTGTAGCCGAGAACCCACTGAATTGCTAGGAGCGAGCCGCTCCGACGGCGCTAGCGCTTGCCTGATCAAGGTGATCGAGAGCCCTCATCCGCTCGTCGGCGGCGGCATCATGACCAGCATCGCAATAGCCTGTAATTGCAGGATCAAGCCAAGGTCGCCTTCCAGCCGAAGCTGTCCCGTGATCAAGGCCTCGACGGGATGGAGTCCTCCATCTCGAATGGCCTCGGCCTGCTCGGCCCCGAGTCGAATGGTTGCCTGGGGCGATTCAGGGATCGGGCCGCGACCCAGATGAATTCCGATTCTCCAATCGGCGGCGCCGCTCCCAGGCTCTTCTTCAGCGATGACGGCTTCGATCAATCCCTGGAGATCGGAGAGGCCCTTCAGTGCTTCGGGGTGAGCGCGGTCAATGCTTTCGCGTCGCTCGAGTAGAGCTGCGGGTGCGGCTGAGGCCAGCAGCTCGATGCCGTCCGCGATCAGCCTCGGCCTTCCCTCCCACAGAGCAGACCGCCAATCCGCCACGTCCTGCACGATCGTCAGATCACAGTCCGCGCAGCGCCCGATCAACACGACGAGCTCACCATCAATGATCTGCAGCGTCCACTGACCCCCTTCGTTCGTGCCTTCTTCGCCGGCAATGAGCACCACGCCGAATTTCAGCTGGCCGACCCGCTCGCGGTCCTCCGGCCCGACGCCGGCCTCCAGGAACAGCGCTGGAACCGTCTCTTCGAAAAAGACCTTCGGGCTAACGGGGGCGGACGGAAAGGCGAGCATTCTGACTCCGCGAGAAGCTTCGACTCGGTTCATATAGTGGGCGGAGGAAGAGTGTTGGTGGGCGCACAGGGACTCGAACCCCGGACCCCCTCGGTGTAAACGAGGTGCTCTAGCCAACTGAGCTACGCGCCCAACCTGAACCAATGTACCGAAAGCGTCTGTCGGTTTACCACCAGAACACAAACGAGAGGATTGAGCAGTGCGCGTCGGGCGCCGGACCCGGCGTGATCAGTTCACGCCCGCCGGGTGGGAAAGTTCGGTCATGGCCTGCTTGAGACCGCCTTCGACCAGGTAGATCTCCTCGATCTCGTGGACGCCGTCGTCCTCATTCAAGAAGTGGGCGGGATCATCCACACGGAGTGCCAACTTGAGGACCTCATCCATATGCTCGACCGGAATGATCGTGAGATTCTTCTTGATGATCGGGGGCAGATCCTTCAGATCCTTCTCATTCTCACTCGGAACGAGCACGGTATCGACTCCGCCCCGATGAGCTGCGATGAGTTTCTCCTTGAGTCCGCCGATCGGAAGCACACGACCGCGCAGCGTGATCTCGCCGGTCATCGCGACGTTGGATCGAACCGGGATCCTCGTCAGCGCGCTGGCAATCGTGGTCGCGAGCGTAATCCCAGCCGATGGGCCGTCCTTGGGCGTCCCACCTTCAGGAACATGAATATGCAGATCGACCTTCGTGTGGAAGTCGCTGGTGAGGCCGAGTTGTTTGGCGCGTGAGCGGATATAGGACATCGCCGCATTCGCGGACTCTTGCATGACCTCGCCCAGCCGACCGGTAATCTGGAGCTTGCCCTTCCCCGGCATCACAGCCACTTCGGTCTGAAGAAGCTCACCACCGACTTCGGTAAAGGCCAGGCCCGTCGTCACACCGATCCGATCTTCGGTCTCGGTCTGCCCGAAGCGATGCTGTCGAACTCCGAGGTATTTCCGGACCTGTTTCGGACTGACCTTCACGCCCTTGAACGACTCACCGGCCTTCACCTTGTCGCGAGCAACTTTTCGTGCGATCGAAGCCAACGAGCGCTCGAGTCCGCGTACGCCAGATTCTCGCGTGTAGTAGCGGATGACTTCGAGAATCGCGCCTTCGGTGAAGCTCATCGATTCGTCATCTAGACCGTTGTCCGCGATCACCTTGTCGACCAGGTGGCTCTTGGCGATTTCGAGCTTGTCGGACTCGATATATCCAGCGATGTGAATGATCTCCATGCGATCTTGAAGCGGTCGTGGAATTTCATGAAGCACGTTGGCCGTACAGATGAACATCACGCGGGACAGGTCGTAGTCCACGTCGAGATAGTGATCGGCGAAGGTGTGGTTCTGTTCGGGATCCAACACTTCGAGCATCGCCGAACTCGGATCGCCGCGGAAATCCATGGACATCTTGTCGATCTCGTCGAGCAGGAATACGGGATTGGAGGAGCCGGCCTTCTTCAAACCCTGAATGATCTTTCCCGGTAGAGCACCGATATAGGTCCTTCGATGTCCACGAATCTCCGCCTCATCGCGCACGCCGCCGAGGCTCATTCGAATGAAGTCGCGTCCGGTCGATCGGGCGATCGATTTTCCGAGGGAGGTTTTGCCGACACCGGGTGGACCCACGAAGCAGAGAATTGGCCCCTTGAGCTTCTCGACCAATGTCTGGACCGCGAGGTATTCGAGAATGCGCTCCTTCGGTTTCTCGAGGCCGTAGTGATCCGCATCGAGAATTTCCTCGGAAACACCGAGATCCTTCTCCTCTTCTTTGTGCTCATCCCAGGGCAACCCGAGCATCCAGTCAATGTAGTTGCGAACCACCGTTGCTTCGGCCGCCATGGGCGACATCTGCTTCAGCTTCTTCATTTCCTTTTCGGTTCGCTCGCGAGCCTCTTCGGGCATCTCCTTGGCGGCGAGCTGTTCTTCGAGTTCGCCGACCTCGTTCTTCTGCTCGTCGCGATCGCCAAGCTCCTTCTGGATCGCGCGCATCTGTTCGTTCAGGTAGTACTCCTTCTGGGAGCGCTCCATCTGTTTCTTGACGCGGCCGCGGATCTTTCGCTCGACTTCGAGGACTTCGATCTCCGCCTGCATTCGGCTGAAGACTTCTTCGAGTCGATCGACGGAGGACGTCACCTCGAGAAGTTTCTGGCGGTCGGGCAGCTTCAAGTTGAGGTGGGCCACGACCGTGTCGGAAAGCTTGCCGGGATCGTTGATCGCCGCGACCGAGTTTACGAGCTCGGGAGCGACCTTCTTGTTCAGCTTCGAATAAGACTCGAAGGCCGTATGGATCGATCGCACGAGGGCTTCCGCCTCGGGTGTCTCGCTCCCTTCGTCTTCCAGCTCATCGATCTCGACTGCGAAGTAGGGGTCGACGGAAGAGAAATTCCGGATCCTGGCTCGCGTCCGGCCCTCGACAAGAACCTTGACCGTTCCATCGGGAAGGCGCAACAACTGGATGATGGTTCCGAGTGTTCCGATCTCGTAGATATCCTCGGGCGTCGGATCTTCTTCGCCGGCGACTCGCTGGGCCGCGACCACGAGCTGGCGATCTCCGGCCATCGCATCTTCGAGCGCCTGGATCGACTTCGGTCGTCCGACGAACAGCGGTACGACCATATGCGGAAACACGACGATGTCGCGCAACGGAAGCAGCGGGACTTGCTGTCCGTCGGTTGAGTCACTCATACCACCCCCTTGATCTAGCAATCACTCTCACGAGCCCGTAAATGGCAGCGCCCGTCCGCTCGCTCCGCAACGATCGGCCGCAGCTACCTGATCGATCATCTTGACGAGTCCAATCGTCTGGACGATTTGCCGATCCGGCAAGTCACGCACTGACTTATGCCGATTCGGCCTCCCGTTTCAGTCCGAGCACAGGCTTCGCACCCTGCTCGATGACTTCTTCGCCAATCACACACTCCTCGACATCATTGCGCGACGGGAGTTCATACATCAGATCCAACATCGCGTTCTCGAGAATCGCGCGAAGTCCGCGCGCGCCGGATTTCTGTTTGAGCGCCTTCCGCGCCACCGCAGCGAGAGCGCCTTCCGTAAATTGCAGAGAAACGTCTTCGAACTCGAAGAGCTTCTCGTATTGCTTGACGAGGGCGTTCTTGGGCTGGGTCAGAATGGCGATCAGCGATTCTTCGTCCAACTCTTCGAGCGTAGCCACAACGGGCAGGCGCCCGATGAACTCGGGAATCAGACCAAAGTGAAGCAGATCTTCTGCCTGGACGTCACACATCATCTCGCCCTTCTTGCGATCGCTGCTGTTCTGGATATCGGCAGCAAAGCCGAGTCCCTTCACCCCGATCCGTCGCTCAATGATTCCTTCCAGGCCTACGAAGGCTCCACCGCAGATGAACAGGATGTTGGTCGTGTCGATCTGCAAGAATTCTTGCTGCGGGTGCTTCCTCCCACCCTTGGGGGGCACGCTCGCCATCGTTCCTTCGATGATCTTGAGCAGCGCTTGTTGAACACCCTCGCCCGACACGTCCCGGGTAATCGACGGGTTCTCGCTCTTGCGAGCAATCTTGTCGATCTCGTCGATGTAGATGATTCCATGTTGGGCGCGTTCGACGTCGTAATTCGCCGCCTGCAACAGGTTCAGCACGATGTTCTCGACGTCCTCGCCGACATAGCCCGCTTCCGTCAGCGTCGTCGCGTCGGCAATCGTGAAGGGCACGTCCAGGATCTTCGCCAGTGTTTGTGCGAGCAGCGTCTTGCCAGAACCCGTGGGTCCGAGCAAGAGAATATTCGCCTTCTGCAATTCGACGTCGGAGATACCACTGCTCTCGATGCGGCGGTAGTGATTGTGGACGGCAACTGAGAGAACTTTCTTCGCAGCCTCCTGGCCGATCACATATCCATCCAGAGCGGCCTTCAACTCTTTGGGCTTGAGGACGCGAGGCGGCGTCTGGCCAGACTCATCCTGACCATATTCTTCCGCGATGATGTCGTTGCAAAGCTCGATGCACTCGTCGCAAATGTAGACGGTGGGTCCAGCGATGAGCTTCTTGACTTCCTTCTGCGATTTTCCGCAGAACGAACACGAGAGGTTCGCGTTGTCGTCTCGCTTCTTCATGATTCCTCACCCCCCAGTGATTGTCGCTCAGTCAGAAGCGTCCTCTTCCGACTTCTCCGCCACTCTCTTGCTCGTCACAACGTCGACGATGCCATAGTTCTCTGCCTCGGAGGCGCTCATATAATAGTCTCGCTCGGTGTCGCTCGCGATCTGCGAAACTTCCTGTCCCGTATGAGCCGCAAGAATCTCATTCATCCTATCGCGAAGCTTGATGATTTCCTGGGCCTGGATGTTGATGTCCGACGCCTGCCCGCGGGCACCCCCCATCGGCTGATGAATCATGATCCGCGAATTGGTGAGCGCGGATCGTTTCCCAGGGGTACCGGCAGCGAGCAACCAAGCCGCCATCGACGCCGCCTGCCCGATACAGGTCGTATAGATATCGGAACGAATGAACTGCATCGTGTCATAGATCGCGAGACCGGCAGTAATCGAACCGCCTGGTGAATTGATGTAGAGATGGATGTCCTTGTCCGGATCGTCGGCTTCGAGAAAGAGCAGTTGCGCAACGACGACGTTCGCGACTTCATCATGAATCTCGTTGCCGAGGAAGATCACGCGATCGCGAAGCAGTCGCGAATAAATATCGAAGACGCGTTCGCCCCGCTGGTTCTGTTCGATTACATAGGGAATCGTAAACGCCATCGGTCGTGTCGTTTCCATCGCTCGTCAGTTCTCCCTCGCTACTCGCCGGCGCTATCGAGCTCCGCACGGTCCTAGTCTGAGTCAGTCTATGAGGCTTGGCAACTCGTGCACAAGTGTCGCGACCCGAACGCCAAGTGGCGAGCCGCAAGTCGGGCCACGGACCGAAGGCGGTTGCCGGCGTCACAGCAAAAACTCGTGAGACGAGCTGCGGCAAAACCCGGAGCACAGATCTTCAGAAAACCTTCAAGCGTCTTCTGAAGGTTTCGTCTCGGTGATCTTCGCGTGTTCGATGAGATGTTCGAGTGCCTTGCGATCGACCACTTCCGCTCCGATCCCCTGTCGCCAACCCTGCGCCGCTGCCATATCCGACATCATCTTGGCATCGATCCCCTGAGCCGTCGCCATCTCG
>Ga0310122_10002309_pt1 | contig 12130 bp, 12 predicted proteins | sample CB6_Bottom_1051__FD_203503 | JGI IMG/M metagenome (GOLD analysis project Ga0310122, IMG submission 203503) | Marine microbial communities from Western Arctic Ocean, Canada - CB6_Bottom_1051 | ecosystem: Environmental > Aquatic > Marine > Oceanic | place: Canada: Western Arctic Ocean | collected...
CTGTCGTTTGAGGAAACCGTCCGACGCAAACTTGAGACCTTCCTGCAGCAGACTTCGTTACTGGAATCAGGCGATTTGCATGCCAGAATCATTAGCCAAGTAGAGAAACCGCTCATCGAGCTGGTCTTGGAGCATACCCGCAGCAATCAGCTTAAAGCAGCAGAGCTACTCGGGATTAATCGCAACACCTTGCGAAAAAAAATGACGGATCTGAAGATTTCCATCAAAAAATAGCAATGGCTGCTCTTTCCGTCCCGAATCCACTCTATGCCATCGCAGACACACTGAGCCAGCCGGACGTATCGTTCCAGACGCTGACCCAGCAGCTGTGTGCCGGTGGCGTCCGACTTCTCCAGCTCCGGGTCAAGCAGCATTCAATACAAGACTTTTTATCTCTTGCCAAAGAAGTGCAACAGATCTGTCAGCAGCACCGGTGTCTACTCATCATTAATGATCGTGTGGATATTGCGCGGGCGATCGATGCCGATGGGGTGCATGTGGGTCAAGACGATATGCCCCTCGCCGCAGCACGCAAAGTGCTCGGGCGGGAAAAAATTATCGGCGCCTCGACCCATGACCCTCAGCAAGCGCTGGCGGCAGCACACGCTGGGGCTGACTATATCGGGTTCGGGCCACTATTCGGCACGACCACAAAAGCCACCGGTTATACGCCACGCGGCCTGGATCAACTCCGGCAGGTCCGCAGGCTCGTCAGTCTGCCGATTATTGCAATTGGGGGAATCACCCCTGCGCGCGCGCCGTCAGCACTTGAGGCCGGTGCAGACGCGGTCGCCATGATTAGCGATATTGTCCTCGCGCCAAACATTCAGCACAGAGTGGAAACCATACTCCAACGACTCAAGCCGTATACCTAAGCCTCTTCCGCGACCTCATCTGGTTCTCCAAAATTATCCACCAAACTATCAAAACGCGTATATTCACTGCGGAAGGCTAAGCGCACCATCCCCGTCGGGCCGTTACGCTGCTTGCTGATAATGATCTCTGCAGTCCCCTCTTGGTCTGACTCGGGATGATAGACCTCATCCCGATAAATGAACATGATGACGTCGGCATCCTGCTCTATCGAGCCCGATTCACGAATATCTGACATGACCGGCCGCTTATCTCCCCGCAATTCAACCTGACGGTTGAGCTGCGAGAGGGCGACGACTGGCACCTCAAGCTCTTTGGCCAGCGCTTTCAGACTACGCGATATTTCTGCCAGTTCCTGGGTACGATTTTCCTGCGAGGCCAGTCCGCGCATCAATTGGAGGTAATCGATAATAATGATACCCAGATTGGTTTCTCGTTTGAGCCGACGCGCTTTTGCCCGAATTTCAAGCACATTCTGTCCCGGTGTATCATCAATATAGATGGGGGCTTCCGCAAGCCGGCCGGCAGCCATAGCAAGACGCGGAAAGTCTCGTTCCGCCAAATATCCGGCACGTACCTTGGTATTATCAACACGCGCTTCCGAACACAGCATGCGCATAACCAGCTGTTCTTTGGACATTTCTAGTGAAAAAATGCCCACCGCGGTGTCCGTGTGTAACGCCACATACTGGGCGATATTCAGAACGAACGCAGTTTTCCCCATACTCGGTCGAGACGCGATAATGACCAGGTCCGCCGGCTGTAAGCCGGCGGTTTTCATATCGAGGTCCTTAAAACCAGTTGGTACGCCAGTCACCATCTCCTTGCGTTCGTATAGCTGCTCGACCGTCTTGATCGTATCCATGATCATATCGCCCACTTTAAAAAAGGCGGGACGAATTCGTTTCTCGGATACATCAAAAATGAGGCGCTCGGCTTCGTCTAGGAATTGTTCGATATCTTCCTGACCGGTGTAACAACGGCTGACGATCTCTCCGCAGACATTAATCAGGCCGCGCAGGACAGCCTTCTCTTTCACGATACGAGCATAATAGGCGATATTCGCGGCACTCGGCACCTTATCGATGAGCTCTGCGAGATAGGTTGCGCCTCCTATTTGTTGTAACTCGTCACGTGCTTTGAGGGCGTCGGTCAATGTAATCAAATCAATCGGCTCACCCCGCTCGGACAGCGAGAGCATCGTCAGGAAAACTTTCCGGTTGGTCGCACGATAAAAATCATCCGCAGCCATGACCTCAATCACGCGGTCCAAGGCATCAGAATCCAAGAGGATGCCGCCTAAAATAGACTCTTCGGCTTCCAAACTCTGAGGAGGAACCTTCCGTAGGACGTCTTCAAGTATTGCCACTGTCTTCAAGTCTCCCTAACATCCAAAACGAAGTCGAAAACGCAGACGGGAAACGGGAAAGAGCTAGTCATCTATCGTCTCCCGTACAAAAGCAAATAAGCGCGACAGGTCAGTCAAGCCATCCGCAATCCTGGGTCCATACCAACACAGCGCCATGCCATCCACACAATAAAAGTGCCCCGCCCGTCCGGCCGGTGTATCCAGCAACGGTTTGAGGTGCACGAAATGCTTCTTCGCAAACGGGTACGGCTCGCTCGGGAGAAGGACAACCTGAGGGGCCGCAGCAGCGACCTCATCAAGTGTGAGGGGGAAATAGCGCTCGTCTTTTGTCCGGAGAATATTCTCACCACCGCAGCACCATAGCATATCGTCGCTATAGGTATCGGCGTTAAAGGACATCCAGGGTTTGCGCCAAATTGGACAAAAAGCTCTCAGCCGTGGGACCCGCTCTAGCCCCGCCGTCACTTCCCCATACTGTTGCTCAAGACCTCGGGAAAGTGCATGACCCTGCTCTGGACAGCCAACTACTGGGCCGAGCTGCGCAACCATACGGATGCCTGCCAGCACAGTGCGCGGCGCAGTGACGTAGAGCGGCAAGCCCCGTTCCTGCAGCGCACTGAAATCCTCATGGCGGTTTTCTTCGTCATTGACAATAACGAGGTCGGGCTCCAGCTTCTCAATCGTCTCTAGATCCGGATCTTTGGTTCCGCCAACCTTTGTGATGCCGGCCACACTATCGATCGGATGCGTACAATAGGTCGTCACCCCGACAACTCTGCTTCCAGCCCCAAGTGCAAACAGCGTCTCAGTAATACTCGGAACGAGTGAGATAATACGCTGTGGCACGTGTGGCAGAGCGAGGCAACGTTCGAGGTCGTCAAGAAATTCCATCAATCACCCGCACCCGAAAAAATATAGGGCTACACTCGAAAAAGTGTAGCCCTACGCTCCGTCTTCGCTTTGCTTTTGGAGAATCGCTTCCAATTGTCGTCGTTCGTCTTGCGTGACCTCTTCAGCCACGTTGAAGGCGTTGTGGCCAGCTCCTGCAGCAACAGCGGATACCGTTTCACTCTGCGTCGGCTCGTTCATACCCTCCGGGCCAAATAGGCCAATCCGACGCAATTCTGCTTCCATCACAAAAATCGCTCCAATAAACACTACCAGCCCAACACAGGCCAGGAGGAGCAAGAGCTTTGGAATCAGAAGCCAACGTCGTTTCTTGTGCGGCTTTGCCACCGTCCGACGCTTGCGCCGTTGTGCCATTATTTATTCTCCACTCGCTCGTATTGGACGCCCGCGCAGGACCGTCCGCACGGCATCCCAGCCACTGCGCTGATGCCAGCCATCCACACCGTTATACCATTTCAGACCGACGGACTGGAGTCGTCTACTCCGGGCGGCCAGAGTGAACCAGATCAGCGCCGTCCGGCCATAAAAAAGCTTGGTTGCAAAGGAAAGACGCGCCAACTTCTTCCCCATCCAAGACTGTGTGATGGTCTGGGTGTAGTCGCCAAAGGTGAAGTCTTGCGTATGCAGTGCTCGAAGCACGGCCTGAGCAGCAAACGCCCCATATTCAAGCGCAAACGAAATCCCTTCACCCATGAGCGGCTCGGCACCTGCCGCATCGCCGGCCAGGACGACGTATGGTGCGGCAAGCGGGCGCTGGGGATCGTAGCCATAGATGGGAAAGGCCCGTAGCCGTCGTGGCGATTGTGCTGATTCTGCTCTATCGGGACTACGGATACGGTCGATCTCTTGCGTCAGGCACTGCCGGAGGGCGGCATTTGATAAAGACGCTGTACCGAGTGAATACACACCGATATTCACATGCGGTATTTGATCGATGAGACACGGAAAGGCCCACAGATAGCCACGCAGCCCATCTTGGACTGGCAAAAAATTAAACTCATAGCGTTGCTGAGCAAACCCGTCCCAGTCCGTTTCTGACACAGGAACGTCACACATAACTGCCTTGCCAACCGGCAGCTGCGCCTCGCCGACCAGTTGACGCCGGACACGGCTGCCTGATCCGTCCGCACCCACGACAATACGCGTACGATAGGTCGCCTTTTCAGTCAACACCCGAATGCCATCAGGTTCCCGAACTAACTCTCGAACTTTTTCGCCCTGGCGCAGCTCAGCGCCGCGCTCCTGTGCCGCCTGCACAAGCAAAAAGTCAAATTCATTCCGTCGGACTATCGAACACATGCCCCCATCCTGACACTCGACGACTTGCCCTGGTGGTACCCGCACGAAAGCACGATGCACCTGAACGTGCGGGACCGTCAGAGGGACATCCAACACATTGAGACAATCGAGCGTATGGGGAATCAGCCCGCCGGCACAGATTTTCTCGCGCGGATGGACCGCTTTATCAAGCAGAAGAATATGGCCGGCAAGTGCAGAGTCAGCTTTAAGGAGGTGCAGGGCGGTTGCGGTCCCAGCCGGGCCGGAACCGATTATGATCACATCGTAGTAATCCACAGTGCTGCACAGCCGTCCTGAGACCGTTTTAGGAAGGCAAAGGATTAGCCTTCAATCATGGGCTCTTCTTGGGTTACAAACCAAACCAAGTTTGTGTGGTCCGTAAATTTCAGTTCGTCAGGACGAATTTTTGCTATGTAATCCGGATCGGCAAAAAATCCGTCAACAGCGGCCATATCATCAAACCAGAGTTCCGCAACGCCATCGAACGGCGCTTCGTTGCGTTCATACGCTTGCGGTACGGTATGGCTCTGGATGTATTTCCGAATATATTTACGCAGCCGAGGGATACTCTTAATCAGTCCGCCATGCGAGGTCCGCCAATACTGATGAAACTCCTCCACCTCCATGTCGGGATTTCGTTTCACACACACAATAAGTTTGACCATACCCGCCCCTTTTGCAATCCACCCGTACCGCTCATACAGCAGTACGCGGTTCAATGTTGTTTCGAATCCACTCAACAATTTCTTGCGTGCTCACACCAGGGGTAAAAACCTCTCGAACCCCGGCTTTTTTCAGTTCAGGCATGTCATCTGCAGGCACGATCCCACCGCCAAAGACTGCTATATCATCTGCTCCACGCTCCTTGAGCGCATCTATAACGGCCGGGAATAAGGTCATATGGGCGCCGGAGAGCATACTCAAGCCAACGGCATCCACATCTTCCTGCACTGCGGCCTCAGCAATCATTTCCGGCGTTTGGTGTAAGCCTGTATAAATCACCTCAAAACCAGCGTCCCGAAGCGTCCGGGCAATAATCTTGGCGCCCCGATCATGCCCATCAAGACCGGCTTTTGCGACTAAGATGCGGAGTACTTTTTCTTCGGACACACGGACCTCCAAATGTGGGATCAGGGATTAGGGGTTGGGGACAAGAGTGGGGCAAAACTACTCCCTATCCCCTAACGCCCAGCTCCTTTTTCAGTTACAGCCACGCCGGATCTTGATACACCCCAAACACCTCACGGTAGACGTCAGAGATTTCGCCAACCGTACAGTAGGCCTTGACCGCATCGATCAAGACCGGCATTAAGTTTTGGCCGTTGCGTGCAGCGGCATGCACCCGGCTAAGATGTTCTTCTGCCTGCGCGCTATCGCGCTCTTGTTTGACCTGCTTCACCTGGGCAATCTGACTACGCTCGACCTCAGGGTGGATCTTGAGGGTTTCCATCGGTCGCTCTTCCGGAATCTCGTGTGCATTCACCCCGACAATGACTTTCTCTTTGGCATCCAGTTGCTGCTGATAGCGATAGGCTGAATCCGCAATTTCTTTTTGCGGATAGCCCATATTAATGGCCGGGATAATACCACCCAGTTCATCAATCCGGTCAATATAGGCGCACGCATCTTTTTCCATCCGATCAGTCAGGGCCTCAACTGCCCAGCTACCGCCAAGCGGATCAACAATATTTGCCACGCCACTTTCTTCGGCAATAATCTGCTGCGTGCGCAGCGCTACCATGACCGATGCTTCAGTCGGCAGTGCCAGCGTCTCATCCATAGAGTTGGTGTGGAGCGATTGGGTTCCACCCAACACACCCGCGAGGGCTTGAATGGCAACCCGGACAACGTTGTTGACAGGCTGCTGGGCCGTCAGGCTGACACCTGCGGTCTGGCAATGCGTACGCATGAGCAAAGAACGTGGATTCTTTGCCCCAAACCGTTCCTTCATGATCTTGGCCCACATGCGCCGCGCGGCCCGGAGCTTCGCGATTTCTTCAAAGAAGTCGTTATGAATATCAAAGAAAAAGGACAGCCGCGGGGCAAAATCATCCACCTCCAGCCCGCGCTCGATCGCCGCCTGGACATAGCCTATACCGTCGGCCAGGGTGAAGGCGAGTTCCTGCACTGCGGTCGAGCCAGCTTCGCGAATGTGGTAGCCCGAAATCGATACGGCGTGCCAGCGGGGGACCTCTTTGGTGCAGAACTCAATCATATCGGTCACAATCCGCACGGCAGGCTCCGGCGGGCAGATCCACTCCTTTTGTGCGATATATTCCTTGAGCATGTCGTTCTGGATAGTGCCACTGAGTTTATTTCGAGGGATGTCCTGTTTATCCGCAACCGCGATATACATGGCCAGCAGGACGCTGGCGGTACAATTCACGGTCATGGATGTGGAGACTTTATCCAGCGGAATATCATCGAAGAGCCGCTCCATATCTTTGATAGTCGAGACTGAGACACCCTCGCGTCCAACCTCACCAAGCGAACGTGGATGGTCAGGGTCATAGCCCATAAGCACCGGCATATCGAATGCTGTTGAGAGACCGGTCTGTCCTTCAGATAAGAGGAGCTTGAAGCGTTGGTTGGTGTCCTCAGGCGTCCCAAACCCGGCAAACTGACGCATAGTCCAGTATTTGCCGCGGTACATGCTCGGATACACCCCACGCGTGTAGGGATATTCGCCGGGAAAGCCGATACCTTCGAGATTGGATCCATTCAGGTCATCCGGTGCGTAGATCGGATCAACCTCCATATCGGAGATGGTCGAAAATCGCTGGGCGCGTTCGCTCTGCTGAGGATATTTCTCATTCAACCAATCCTGTTTACGCATGACTCCTCCTGAAAAACCGGGTATCCATCATATTCGTTTTGCAGATCCGCTTCGCAAATCCGCCGTGAGGTCCAAGTCCTCTGGAATACAAAGGATTTGACGCTACATAGCATGCCCAACACGCGCAGAATAGAGTGCGCTGTCTTATTTTCCAGAGAACTGAGCCGCTCGTTTTTCCAGAAAAGCAGACATGCCTTCGGCTTTGTCTTCTGTCGCAAAAGTGAGTCCAAAGGCTTCAGTCTCAAAACGACAGCCGTTAATAATGTCCATATCGATGCTGGCATTAATGGCAGCTTTCGCCTGCTGAATCGCAATCGGCGGCTTTGTGGTCAGCTTATGTGCCAGCGCTTTGGCCTCATTGAGGCAATCGGCTAAAGGAACGACCCGATTGACCAAACCGTAACGCAGCGCCGTCTCCGCAGTTATCATATCCCCCGTGTAGATGAGTTCGCGTGCCAACGGCAGCCCGATCCGACGCGCGAGACGCTGCGTGCCTCCAAACCCTGGGATGACGCCGAGGTTGATTTCCGGTTGCCCAAACTTGGCTGTATCTGCAGCAATAATCATATCGCAGGCCAAGGCCAATTCGGTGCCGCCACCAAGGGCGAATCCCTTCACTGCGGCAATAACGGGAATGGACATCTCTTCGAGCCTACGCGCCACGTTGAGACCCAGAGAGGCAAAAGCCTTGCCTTCAAGAGCCGACATCGACACCATGGCCGAGATATCTGCTCCGGCGACAAAGGCACGATCTCCCGCGCCGGTAATGATAAGGCAGCGAATCGTCGGATCTTGCCGGACAGTTTCTAAACAGTCGGTAATCTCACCGAGCGTTGCGGGATTGAGCGCATTCAAACTCTTCGGACGGTTCACGGTCAGAATGCCGACGGCTTCTTCTTTTTCAAATACGATATTTTCGTATGCCATATTAATACTCCGGCTGCTCCTCAAAATAATGAAATGTATTGAGAAAACGGATCGTCCGACTTTTTGAGCGCATAACGACGGAATGTGACTCGCCCCCTCCGGGGAAAAACCGGACCCCGCGCAGATACTCTCCAGTCGTTACCCCAGTTGCCGCAAACACGACGCTCCCCTGAGCGAGGTCTTCTGCCGTATATTTTTTGCGCAGGTCTTCCACCCCGATCTGACGCAGCTGGTCGACCTCATCCTGCGTGCCGGGTTGGAACCGGGCTTGAATCTCTCCGCCCAGACACTGCAGGGCAACGGCAGCTAAAATCCCTTGTGCGGCACGGCCGGTACCCACAAGGAGATCAACACCCGACTCTTCACGCGTGGTTGCCAAGGCAGCGGACAGATCACCATCGCTGATCAGCTTGAGATGGACATCGGTGTCACGCAGCTCCTGCAACAGCTTGGCATGCCGCGGACGGTCAAGAACCACAACGCGGAGGTTTTGTGGCTTGACACCTTTGACCTCAGCCAGGGCGGCAAGATTATCAGCCATGGAGACATCGAGATCAATGACGCCTTTACCCCACGCCCCGACGGCGATTTTTTCCATATAGATATCGGGTGGACAGCGCAGAAACCCACCCTGTTCAGCGATGGCAATCGCTGCAATTGCATTCGGGCCCCCGAGGGCGCATGAGGTCGCGCTTTCAAGCGCGTCAACGATCACCTCGATCTCAGGACCTTTTCCTGTCCCAAGCGCCTCGTCGGCATACAGCATAGGGACGGAGTCCTCATCGCCTTCTCCGATGAAAAGGCGACCATTAAATTCAATATCAGGGAACAGTTGGTACATCGCACTCACAGCGGCCGCATCGGCAACAGCTTCATCCCCTCGCCCCATATGGGCGGCTGCAGCTAAGGCGGCGGCTTCTGTCACGCGCACGAATTCAAGAGCGAGATTTCGATCCATACCTGCTCCCTGTTCATGCCACCAATTGCCCCAGCGATTGCGCCTCACCGCGAATGACTTGCTCCATCAGCTTCCAAGCCGCAGGCACGAATACGCTGGTCGCTTTTGCAGTCGGCTCGTTATATCCTATGGATTCAGCATCTGCATGGGGCTCAGCTTCAGACGACAGTACGGCAAATGGTACGGGGTCGGACGAGTGGGTCTTAATCGCGACCGGCGTTGCATGGTCCGGCATGAGCAAGATCTTCCACTCAGGAAATTCTTTGAGCCCGCGTAAAATCGTCCCGACTACTTTCTCATCAAAATCCTCAAGCGCTTGGACCTTTTTGTCAGCGGCGCCCATATGCCCAGCCTCATCAGGTGCCTCAACATGCAGAAACAGCAGGTCTTTCTCGCGTAAGGCAGCCAGGCCATATTCCGCCTTGCCCAAGTAATTCGTATCAAGAAATCCGGTCGCTCCAGGCACCTCAATGACTTCTAAGCCTGCCAGCACACCAAGGCCACGGACCAAATCAACTGCAGAGATCACGACACCGCTGAGCCCAAAGCGTTCGGCAATCGTAGGTATGGCCGGACGGCGGCCTTGCCCCCACAGCCAGATCGAGGAGACGGGCTTATGACCAGCGGCTTGCCGGCGTGTATTAACCGAATGCTCAGCAAAGATCTCCTGAGAGCGCCGCATCAGGTCACACAGCCGCTGTCCGCCGCCGCCGTGCGGCCAATGCCCGTCCAGCGACTGGCCGGTGATATCGTGCGGCGGCGTGGTCGCCATTGCCTCCTGCCCGCCATGCCATACGAGCAGATGGCGGTAACTCACACCAGGGTGAAACTCGAACTCACCGCCGCCAAGCTCAGCACTGACGGCCTGAATGAGCTCCGCGGCTTCCGGGCTGGAGATATGGTCCGCCGCAAAGTCGACCATCGTCTCAGCCCCGCTTGCCTCACGTCCGAGCGTCACCAAATTGCACCGAAACGCAATGTCCTCCGGTCCCAGCTCAACCCCCATGCTTGCAGCTTCAATCGGAGAGCGCCCAGTGTGGTACTGGCGGGGGTCATAGCCGAGTAAACTCATGGTGCCGACATCGCTGCCAGGAGGATAGCCATCTGGAATGGTTTGGGTGAGGCCCAACACACCGTGGGATGCAATATAGTCCATATTCGGCGTGCGGGCGTATTCGAGTGGCGTTTTTCCGCCGAGTTCATCGACCGGCCAATCGGCCATACCGTCGCCTTGGAGAATCACGTATTTCATAAGCCCTACCACTCTAAAGCGTTACTCCTGCTCGGCCGGTGGGACCGGAGTCTTCTCAAGCCGAGGCTTCTCAAGCGCACGAAAAATTGCGTCGCGGGCGCTGTCATAGTCAGCCGGCAGTTCAATCGGTCGGTTGGCATACTGCGACGCCATCCCGCGCAGCCGGCCCTCGTGGTAACGTCGTTTAAAGTCGATAAATTTGAGGCCGTGCGCGGTTGAAATCACAACCACACGTTCATGCGATTGAATCTGTCCTGCGCGCACAAGCTTCATGAGGACGGCCAAAGCCACTCCAGTGTGAGGACAGTTAAAGAGTCCGGTTAAGTCCGCCAACGCCGCAGCGTCGGCGAGCTCTTCTTCAGTCGCCTGTTCGACAATACTGTCAAAGGTCTTCAGCACGCTAATGGCTTTATTAATGCTGACCGGATCGCCGATCTGAATAGCCGAGGCCAAAGTTTTTTTGGCTTTGACTGGACGATAGGTCTTAAAATCTTTCGCAAAGCTACGATAGAGGGGATTCGCCCGCTCTGCCTGTGCACACACCAGACGTGGCAGCCGGTCAATTAAGCCGAGATCCAGCATGAGTAAAAATCCGCGACCTACCGCAGTCACGTTGCCCAAATTGCCGCCGGGCACAATCACCACATCCGGCACTGTCCAGTCAAACTGCTGCACGATTTCGACCGAAATAGTCTTTTGCCCCTCAAGTCGCAGGCTGTTCATAGAATTGGCGAGATAGATATTCTCCTTGGTACACAGCTCACGCACGACTCGCATACAGCCATCAAAATCCGTATCGAGTGAGAGAGTGAGCGCCCCGTTTGCCAAGGGTTGGATGAGCTGGGCGGTCGACACACGGTTACGCGGCAGGATGACAATGGCCGGGATGCCAGCGGCAGCGCAGTAGGCGGCAAGCGCTGCCGACGTGTCACCTGTTGAGGCACACGCAACAGCGGGAATATGCACCCCATCTGCAATCATTTGCTTGACCATAGACACCAGCACCGTCATGCCCAAGTCTTTGAACGATCCGGTGTGGGAATTGCCGCACTGTTTCACCCACAGCTCATCAATGCCGATCTGCTTGCCCAACCGCTCTGCCCAATACATATTGGTCGCGCCCTCATAGGTTGAGACCACATTCTCATCGGCAATGGCCGGACACACGATTTCTTTCTTGCCCCAGACACCACTGCCGTAGGGATACAGCGTGCGCCGGTAACGCTCATCAAACAAATGCCGCCATTCTTGTGCAGTGCGTGCTCTAAGGGCGTCGAGATCATGCTGAACATCAAGTAACCCCCCGCACGACGGACAATAGTAGAGAATCTCGTTCAGCGGGTATTCCCCGGCACATCCGGATGCACATCTAAACCAGGCGCGAAACGGAGAAGACGCGGGAGTGGTCAGGGGAACGGCGGCTGATTGTACTGTCTTGCTGGGTGCCATGGTCTGAGGCGCTGGGACTTTTTCCATTATTGCATTTCCGGCTAACCGAGGCTCTCCTCAATGCGCACGAAAACAGATTGCCCTTGTACCACCGGCAGGTGGTCGACTAAGGTCATTGCTTCTTTAATATCATGTTCGCGCGCGGTATGGGTCCGCATCACGAGGGGAACAGTATTATCGCCCTCGCTTCGTCCGCGCTGAATCACAGACGCAATACTGATTTCCCGCTCGCCTAAAATACCACTCACCTGGGTCAGC
>Ga0310122_10002311_pt1 | contig 12127 bp, 8 predicted proteins | sample CB6_Bottom_1051__FD_203503 | JGI IMG/M metagenome (GOLD analysis project Ga0310122, IMG submission 203503) | Marine microbial communities from Western Arctic Ocean, Canada - CB6_Bottom_1051 | ecosystem: Environmental > Aquatic > Marine > Oceanic | place: Canada: Western Arctic Ocean | collected...
TCCCTCGACACCGTGACCCCTTCACAGTTCGCCAGAGAATACGCCGAGAACGCGGATCGTGACCCGCGCCTAATTGAGCTAGTCCTGAGAGAGAGCAAGAGCATAGTCCGCATGGATCAGGACCGTGGCGTGCTGATAACAGAGACGAAGCACGGCTTCATTTGCGCCAACGCAGGCATCGACCAGTCAAACATCCCTGACGAAGACGTCGTTTGCCTGCTGCCCATCGACCCCGACGCATCAGCCCGCAGAATTAGCGCCGAAATCAATGCCGTTACCGGTGTCGCCCACCCCATCATAATCTCTGACACCTTCGGAAGGGCCTGGCGCGAAGGTCATGTGAACTTCGCCATCGGCGTCGCGGGCATGGACCCGCTCAAGGACTATCGAGGCACTGACGACGCCAACGGGCGCATTCTACACGTCACCACCATTGCGGTGGCAGACGAGTTGGCCGCCACCGCCGAAATGATAACTGCCAAAGCCATCAACGTGCCGGTTGCCCTCATCCGTGGAATGCCATACCAGCCAGACGTTGGTTCGACCGCTTCGCTTCTCCGAGACCGCACACGCGATATGTTCAGATAGCCAGCAACCTTCGCGGTGTATCGGACTGGCCAAGCAAGTTTTGCTCAAAATCCCCAGCGAATAGTCTATTTCGCCGGTCGGCGGTTGATTCATATAATTGACACGACAAACGCCGGTTCATATACTGTCTAGACGTCGCGATTAATCGAAATGGGGACGGCATGGAAGGCACGAGACTACGGATTTTGGAGCATCTCCAACAGGAGAATCAGACCGTTGGCGGCTTGGCGACCATCATGGGATTGGCGCCCGCCACCGTGCGACGTCACCTCGACATCCTACAGCGCGACCACCTCGTCAATTTCATAGAAGTTCGGAAGAAGACCGGACGCCCCGAATACTCATTCCGCCTGACCGAGGAAGGTCAGGAATCTCTGCCCAAATCCTACGATCTCATGTTGAAATTGATGGTTGACGAAATGGGCGACCTGAGCCAGGAAGATATGAATGGCATGGACGGCCAACAAGTGCTACGTATGGTGTTTCAACGCATGTCTGCCAAGGCTGCGGAACGATTCTCCGGCGACATGACATTGCTCAACATCGATGAACGCGTTGCCGGACTCCTCGGCGCTCTGAGCAATAACCACTTCGAACCGGTGGCCCAAAACGTTGACGGCATGTTCCAGATAAAACTCCAGAACTGTCCCTTCAGATCTGTGGCGATGACCAACAATGCTGTCTGCGACTTCGATGCCAATATGATATCCACCGGCATGGGCGTCAGCATGACACAGATTTCCTGCATATCGGAAGGCCAGCCCTGCTGTGTTTACCAATCCGTTGAGCCGATGACGGTTGACCTCGGAGTCTGACCCGGTTCCAGGCCCTCAACAGCGTCTCTCACCGCCCTCAGGTTTTCCGCTGGCGTCTCCGGAGGCGCCGCGCACGCAGGACCCACCATCCAGCCGCTGCCTTCGATCATCTCTGCCGTCCAGCTAACCTCTTCTGCCACTTCTTCAGGCCTGCCTGTTGCCAGCGTTCCGTGGTGCGACAACCCGCCAATAACTGCTTTGCCCGTCAGCTTTGCGCCCTCCAACAGCCACACATTAGTATCATCCTGCGCATCCCAGCTATAAGCCTGAACCGGATAATCCCGCAATTCAGAGAGCATGTTGTCGCCCCCGCAAACATGGAATACATTAAACTCCGCGCCCTTCGCGGCCTCCAGCACTCTCAGATCATACGGGCGGCCAAGAATCGCATATTCATCATCCGAGAGCCGATCATAAGAAGCCCAACGTGTGGTGGCGAAAAACATCCCGGCAGCTCCTCGGCTCATTACCTCGGCGACGAACGCGGTCAGCGTCTCTGTGATCGCATCCAACGCTGACGCCAGGGCATCCGGTGCATCCTCGATCAATCGCGACATGGCATCCGCACTCCCGGCCAACTGCGCCGCCACGGCGAGCGGTGTGAACAGCGTCATCAACAACGGAACTTCTCCGTCTGCCGTTGCCGCAATAAGCTCAAGAGCTTTAAGCTGTTCTCCGAGCGCGCCAATAGTCGGGTCGAGGTGTTCAATCCTTCCCCAGTCCTCCGGCGATTTTACGGGCCAATCAACAATCTCGTGACCCTGGGTGTCTGAATCGCTGAATCGCATATTCAATCCCCAGTCCTCGGCGTGGTAACTGGCTCTGGGGTTGATCTTCATGAAATCCCAGTCGAACTGGTTCTGAAACCCCAGCATTGCGTCAGCCAGGCCTTGCGCCGTCGTCTCCTGACCGTAAAAATGTCTCCAAATGCTCACGGGAGGCCGATCAATGGCGCTTCCGGTAAGCGACGCTCTCACTCTCTCCCCATGGGTCATCTGGTCTACCATTTTCGACTCCTGGCAAATTGCGTTTAAGGGACAATCTGAAAACATTCTGACATCGGGAGAGCAAAAAGGGAAGAAATCTAGTTAAAAGAAAAGCCACCGGCTGATTGGTTGAGCCAGGGGCAAGCGGCAAAGGAGATAATATATTTATATCATCGCTTTGGACGGACGGCAACGCCTCAAGGTCACCACAAGGCATACGTTCGGTATAGATTTGGGAAGCATATGCCGCCGTGCGATTTTCCATGCACGATTGGCCCGATTCCTACGCAGGAACTTGAACGCTAGACATTCAACTCCAGGATGTACAGACCGCCCGCGAATCGGTCGATCGCGTACACAAGCCCATTTTCGTCAACGTAAACATCGTTGATGTTGATCCCCTTCTCTTCATGGGCCTCCTCCGGCACGAAATACGCGACCTCCTCTGGCCTGAAAGGGTCGCTGATGTCATGAACCCTGAGACCGCCGTTGAAGTATGTCCCAAATATCAGAGTGTCCGATGAAAACGACGTCGGAAGGGGTTGGTTCTCGTGGAGGTTGTGCGCCCCGAACCTGCCCTTGCGTCCAAGATATTCGTCCGCCGGCGGCAGAGGCAGGGTGCTGATAATCACCGGATTCGATTCGTCCCGAATGTCCATGATCCACACCAATTTTGGATGGTCAGAGCCGTCCTCTCTCACTGACTCATCCGACACCACCATCAAGTCCCTGTCGAACAAAGGCAAAGCAGTATGGGTGAATCCGGGGAACGGAGGATGATAGTCCACCCTGCTCAACATCGAGGGGTTGGACAGGTCAGATATGTCAACAATGATCGCTCCACCGTCGATGTATCCCATATATGCCCTATCCGGGTGGTCTGGATAAACGTTGACGTTGTGAAGCCTGAAGCCGGTGTCAATGGCCTGCCGCTCCGGCGCCGCTTTAGAATCGCCGACCCGCGTCCCAGGCAGCCACCATCGTCCGGCTTCTTCGGGCTTTTCTGGGTTGCTCATATCGACGATCATGTGGAACTGATCGTCTTTTTGATTCCCTGGCTGGAAGTCTCCGGCGCCGGTGGTCACGTGAGCGTACTTGCCGTCAACGAACCAAAGACAGTGCGCCCCTCTGGAATACGGCCCGCTGGTGTCAAAATGAGAGATTTGCCGCGGATTTTCAGGATCGCTGATGTCGTAAGTTCCAAACCCTGCGGGCTTCAGTCCGGGTCGTGAGGTCTGATACGCGACCAACAGCAAATCCTCATACACCGTCAGAGAGTTGGATCGAACGTCGCTGTGGGGCAGGTCGGTCTGAACCACCATCTTCGGATTCTTCGGATCAGTGACGTCCACCGAGGTGAAATCCTTCGGCGCCTGCTCATGGGCGATATACATGATGCGCCGACCGTCGGACGTCGTCTGGAGCCCAATGCCCTCACCGCCGTTCCCAAACCCGTTAAGCTTATGTTGGGAAATCAGTGTCAAATTTTTGGATTCAGCGCTGCGGTTGTTCATATAATTCACCTTGCAGAAAGTTCAGAAAATTGTGGAATAAAACCGGACACGCGGAACGTACGCGAAATCAAGAACATTCGCAAGAAGATGCGCTGAATCACACCGACGAACAGCGCCAAAAAAACCTGATCCTCAAAATCCTCAGGAAGCCAACACTGACAGGTCTTCAAGATCGCGAGAGCGCTCCTGAGAGCGCTCCTGAAGGAACGCCAATCCCTTGCGTGTGTCGCTGGCTATCTTTGCCTTGTCGGACACTTTCAGCCGCACCTTGAAAAGCCAGTACGTGAACTCTTTCTGCTCCGTTAAGGTGAACGAGTCGATCTCAGGCAGGGAGCGTTCCTCTCGATAGGATTCCAACAGTTCGGTCATAGTGGTGCGATAGATGCGGAAGTGCGACTCATCCGAATGGTCCACGTGATATCGGCGACCACTGGCATAGAACCGCTTTTCGATCTCGGCTGTCACCGCCTGGAGCAATGACGACTCAACTTCGACACCGTAGAAGTAATTCAAAAACCCTCGATGCTTTTCTGCGCCCAGCAGGTCTTTGAAATCCTCCATGTTAAAGTAACTTGGCAACTGGCCTCTGAACAACAGCTCTTCCAGTTCGTCAGACGGAATCAGGCCTTCCACTTCGTAACTGAGCCGCTGGGCCAGCGCAAGCCAATCAAAAGCCTCGCCGCCGATGAAATAGTTGAACCGCGCGCGCTTGAAGGTCTCCTCCGGTACAGACCATAGCGAGATGGCCTTCAGCAACGCCGGCGGCCAATCGTCGCCATCAAGAAGCGCTGTGCGGAGATGCTCGATGGCTTCCCGCTCTGCCGTGCCCTGTATTGTCCGTTTTTCAGGCATGGGCAGCCGACTTAATGCTTCGCTCGGATTTGTCCATCGCCAACCACGCGCCAAACTGCTTCGCATCCAGCGTGTTTAATATGTGCTTCGCCTCGCACCATCCTCTGCGCGCCTGACGGGCTCCGTGATCCAAGTTTCGCAGAGATTCAGTCATGTGCGCGTCCGTTGAGATGACAAGCATCGCGCCCAACTCTCTCGCCCTCGCGATGTGGATGTCTTTCAGGTCCAACCGCTCCAGCGAACCGTTAATCTCAAGCACAGTTCCGGTGTCCGCCGCCGCCCTGAATATCGCCTCGTAGTCTGCTTCAATTGGTTTTCGCTCGCCGATCAGTCGTGTGCTGAGATGACCAATAGCCGACACATACGGATTCTTCATCGCGGCGATAACTCGCTCCGTCATCACAGCCGCGTCTTGGCCCATCGCCGAATGCACCGACGCTACCACCCAATCAAGCTCTTTTAGTATTTCATCTGCGTAATCAAGCGAACCGTCAGCCCGAATATCCATCTCCGTGCCGCAAAACACCCGAATCCCGCCAACCGCCGCCTCGACCTCCCTGACCAAAGCCATGTGACCCTTGAGTCGTTCGATGCTCAGACCGTTGGCGATCCCACGCCCGACCGAGTGATCAGTCATCGCGATGTACTCCAGCCCCCGCGCCTTCGCAGCCTCCACCATCGTCTCCATAGGGTCGCGTCCATCGCTCCAGTCTGTGTGGGCGTGAAGGTCGCCTTTGAGATCGGAAACATCCACCAATTTCGGGATATTCCCCGCCAGCGCCGCGCTCACTTCCGATTCGCCCATCCGAATCTCCGGCGGCACGAACTGCATTCCCAGACGATCGTACAGCGACTCTTCATCGACAAACGTTTCCAAATCACCGGTCTCGACGTCCTTCAGCCCATACTCGTTTAGCGAGAGGCCCAGGCTGTTGGCCCGGTCTCTGAGCATGACATTATGCTGAAGATTTCCCGTGAAATACTGGAGCATCGCGCCCAACTGATCCGCGGGCGTCACCCTCATGTCAACTTGCAAACCCGATTTCAAGACCACCGAAGTTTTCGCGCCGCCGTGTCCCAGAACGTCAGCGACATCGGGAAGCTCGGCCAGTGTGTTCAACGCTTTGTCACCGTCCTCAGTAACGCAGATCAGATCGACATCGCCGATCGTTTCCTCAAAACGACGGAGGCTTCCACAAACAATCAACTGGCTGATGCCAGGACAACCCTCTCTGAGCGAATTTGTCAATTGCCGCGTCACGCTCATCGCTCTGGCGATGGGCACGCGGTCGCTCTTGGAGCGGGCAAACTTAATACTCTTGCGAATGTTCTCGGCGCTCTTCTTTCCCAAACGGGGCAGCGCGGCCAGAGAGCCATCATCAACAACCGCCTCCAGTTGGTCAACCGTCGTGACGCCCAGTTCCTTCCAAACGCGCACAGTCGTCTTCGGCCCTAGGCCCGGAATTTGCATAAGATCCAGGATCCCCGGTGGAAACTCGTCCTTAAGCCTCACCAGGTACTGGAGAGCGCCCGTGTTCACCAACTCGCTGATTTTCTCAGAAATCGCCTTGCCAATGCCTGGAATCTCGGTCAGATCCTCGTCGTTTCTCACCATCGCGTCCACCTCAGTTGGAAGACGCTCGATGGTTCTGGAGGCGCGTTGATAGGCGCGAATCGTGAACGACTTCTCACCCTTCATCTCCAGCAACCCGGAGATGCGCTCGAACACTTCGGCTATTTCGCCATTCGTCATATGTTGTCAGTTCCCAATCATCGCTATCTGAAGCGCCCGGGACATCTAGGCCCCGTGGCAGCGTTTATACTTCTTGCCGGACCCGCACGGACACTGCTGATTCCGTCCGATCTTCTGACCTGCGGGAACGGCCTCGCGCCTTCGAGGGTCCATCACCTTGGCCATGACGGTTTCCTTCTTTGGCGCACCCGGTCTCCCTGCTTGTCCATTTCTTCCGTTGGCCCGTTGGCCGCCTTTCGGAGCCACGGAAATTCGCGCGTTAAACAGCGTGTGAACGATGTCATGCTCAATCTTAGCCTGAAGACCTTGGAACTGCTCGTGGCCCTCCTTCTTGTACATAACCAGAGGATCGCGCTGTCCGAAGGCGTGCAGGCCGATTCCTTGCCGAAGATTCTCCATAGACGTCAAGTGCTGTACCCAGTTGGCGTCCACGGACCGCAGCATCAGCCATCGCTCAGCCTCTCGCATCGCCTCTGGCGTGAGTTCGTGCTCAATCTGGTCATATACCTGTCGAGAGTGGGCTGCCAATCGGTCTCGCACGCCATCGATGCCGAGCGCCTCAAGCTGATCCCAATCTGTCAGGTCTTCTGGGAGAGGCACAACCGTTCCAATTTCGGTGACGAATGCATCCACATCCCAATTATCCGAATTGCGGTCAGAGAGATACTCCTCGCCGATAGCACTCAACTCTGAATCGACCATCTCCTCGATGTTGGCTCTGAGGTCTGCTCCAGCAAGAATCTTGTCCCGCTCTGCATAGATTACATCGCGGTGAGTGTTCACCACGTCGTCATACTCAACCAGGTGCTTTCGCATGTCGAAGTGATGGGCTTCGACCTTCACCTGCGCGTTCTCGATCGACTTGTTTATCATCTTGTTTTCGATGGCAACGCTTTCGTCTATCCCAGCCCAGTCCATCACCGCCCGAATGCGGTCGCCGCCGAACCGCCGCATCAACTCGTCATCTAGAGCTACGTAGAATCGAGAGCTCCCCGGATCGCCCTGACGACCAGCGCGACCCCGCAACTGATTGTCAATTCGCCGGGCTTCGTGACGCTCGGTGCCGATGATCCTCAGCCCGCCGCTAGCAACAACCTGATCGTGTTCTCGCTGCCACTCTTCCGGCGACTGATCGCCAACATCCGGGTTTCCTCCCAGAACAATGTCAGTCCCGCGACCGGCCATGTTGGTCGCGACAGTCACCGCTCCCGGTTTTCCAGCCTGGGCAACAATGCTCGCTTCCCGGTCGTGCTGCTTGGCGTTTAGAACATCGTGAGGAACGCCCCTGCGTTTCAGCATTTCACTGAGCATCTCCGACAGGTCGATGTCAGTGGTCCCGACCAGCACTGGTTGGCCTTGCTTATGCCGTTCTTCGATCTCCTCAACCACCGCGTTATACTTCGCCTTCTGGTCTCGATACACCAAGTCAGACTGGTCATCTCGAACCATTGGTTGGTTGGTGGGTACTACCACGACCTCCTGTTTGTAAATCTTGAAAAATTCCTCCGCTTCCGTCTCGGCTGTGCCGGTCATGCCAGACAGCTTCTTGTACAATCGGAAGTAGTTCTGAAGAGTGATTGTCGCGTATGTGATGGACTCGGCCTGAATCTTGACTGACTCCTTGGCCTCAAGAGCCTGATGAAGGCCATCCGAGAACCGGCGGCCCTCCATCATTCTGCCCGTGAACTCGTCCACGATGATGACCTGGCCCTCCTGGACCACGTATTCCTTGTCTCGAATAAACAGCGTCTGTGCCTTGAGGGCATTTTCCAATTGATGGACGACGCCGAAATTCTCCTGTCCGTACAGGTTGGTGATATTGAGTAGTTGCTCCAGCTTTGTGATGCCATCATTGGTCAGCGCGACGCTCTTGTGCTTTTCGTCTATGGTGTAATCGACGTCCATATCCAGGCTCGGAACAACGCGCGAGAACCGTTGGTACTCCCTGGCCGACATATCCGCCGGGCCGCTGATAATCAGAGGGGTCCGCGCCTCGTCGATCAGGATGTTGTCGACCTCGTCAACAATGGCGTAGGCGAGCGGTCGCTGAACCCGACCTTCAACCGCCGACGACATATTGTCGCGCAGGTAGTCGAACCCGAACTCATTGTTGGTGCCGTAGGTAATGTCGGCTGCATAAGCGTCGGCCCGAGTGCAGGGGCGCATATGCTCGAACCCGCGCTCTCCACTGTCGTGGGACAGATCGTAAAACTCAACCGAGTCATGTTGCAGTGTGGCGACCGAAACTCCGAGACGTTCAAACACTTCCCCCATCCAATGGGCGTCACGCCGAGCCAGATAATCGTTCACTGTCACCAGATGAACGCCCTCGCCCGCAAGCGAGTTCAAGTAGGCCGCCAGCGTAGACACCAGCGTCTTGCCCTCGCCCGTCCTCATCTCCGCGATCTTGCCTTCGTGCAGCACCATGCCGCCCATCAACTGAACATCATAATGCCGCTGACCCAGCGCGCGCATCGCCGCCTCTCTTGTTGCGGCAAACGCCTCTGGGAGCAGATCGTCCAGGTCTTCGCCCTCGGTGATCCGTCGTTTGAACTCGACGGTCACAGCGCGCAGTTCGTCATCGCTAAGCCGCTGAAATTCAGGCTCTAGCTCATTTACTTCGTCGACATCCGGCTGCATCTTCTTGATGACTTTCTCGTCAGAGCTGCCGAACATTTTTGTGATGCTTTTGAACATTTTTACGTCCCTCTCGACGGGGTCTGTGTAGGATTGCGCTTCAAGTGTTATAACGTTCCGAATGCGGAAAGCGTTAATCCACAGCCTATATTATACCCTACCCGTTCCAAACTGCCCCCTTCGGCATATCCAGCGATTTCCGGGCCAGTTGCACGCAAATGGGCATTGGCGCCAGCCGACATCCCGTTGTGCTACCCTGACCCCATCATTTTCCAAGGAGCCGCCCGATGCCCGACCCGACGCTGTTCGACGCCAACTCCATCCACCCAGACGTGGCCGCATTCAATGCAGAACTTGAACGGCTCGGCGCCGAGGCTCCGCCCATCCACACGCTGGAGCCGGAAACCATCCGCGCCGCGAGAGAAGACGGCTCAGGCCCGGCCGGCCCGATAATCTACTCTGATATGGCCGAAGAGAGGGTGATCGAGACCGACATCGGTGGATTGCCGGTCCGGGTTTTCGTGCCGGACACGGTCAAAGGCGTCTACTTGCACATCCACGGCGGAGGATGGGTTCTGGGCAGGGCGCATCACCAGGACATTCGGTTGGAAGAGATTGCGAAAGAATGTTCAGCCGCCGTGGTTAGCGTTGACTACCGCCTGGCCCCTGAACACCCCTATCCCGCCGGCCCTGACGACTGCGAGGCAGCGGCTGTTTGGTTGGTCGAGAACGCCAAATCCGAGTTCGGGACCGACAACATCGTCATCGGAGGCGAGTCCGCAGGCGGGCATCTGTCCGTGTCCACAATGCTGCGAATGCGAGACAAACACGATTACACAGGATTCAAAGGCGCCAATCTACTGTACGGGGTGTACGACCTGTCAATGACACCCAGCCAGGCAAATTGGGGAGACCGAACTCTGATCCTCAGCACGCCGATCATGGCGTGGTTCTACGACCATTATGTGCCTGAAGACATTCGCCGAGACCCCGATGTGTCACCGATCTACGCAGACCTAACCGGAATGCCTCCAGCCCTGTTCACCGTGGGAACGCTCGACCCGCTCCTAGACGACACGCTGTTCATGCGCGCCCGCTGGGCAACGGCCGGAATCGAGTCCGAATTGGCAGTCTACCCAGGAGCCGTCCACAGCTTCAACGACTTCCCAACTGACCAGGCCGAACAGGCGAACTCGAGAATCAACAGATTCATAACTGACACATTTAACAGGCGCTCCAACAAATAGCACTGGTCTGGGACATAATTCGATCCATTATTGACTCCGATGTGCCCTGCTAATACACTCCGAACAATCAAAACACAGGAGATTTCGATATGACCTCCAATCAACCCACATCGAAGAACATCACGATCAATGGAGTCAACCTCCGATACCTCGACTGGGGCAACGAATCCAAAACGCCCCTAGTCTGCCTCCACGGACACACCGGACAGGCCCACATCTGGGACGAATTTGCTGAGGCCATGTCCGATCAGTACCACGTTATGGCCGTCGACCAGCGGGGCCACGGTCTCAGCGGACACGCCGACGATGGATACGCCAGAGACCGATTCGTTGAAGACCTGGCGGCGTTTGTAGACGCGCTTGAACTCAAGACATTCGTCCTCGTCGGACTGTCAATGGGCGGCTGGCATTCCCTGCTCTACACCGCAGACCATCAGGACCGCGTCGAGCGCATCGTGATCGTGGACATCGGCCCTGAGCCGGACGCAGGATCCAAAACCGCCCCTCATCGAACACCCACCCCGATGGAATTCGACTCAGTACAAGCGTCCTTCGACTGGATGCGCGAGAGCAACCCTTGGGCCACCGACGACCGGCTCATGCAGGACGCCCAGGACAAACTCCGACAGCTAGATTCAGGAAAATGGACCTGGAGGGCCGACGCCAAGCTGTTTAACACGCCTCTGCCCGACATGACCGACCCTGGCCTGATAGGTCGCTACTGGAGCGCCATCGACACAATCACATGCTCCATCCTCGAAGTCCGAGGGGCAAAAAGCCCGCTGGTTTCCGACGAAGTCCTCGATCGCATGATTTCCAGAGGCCACAACCTGACATCGGTGGATGTTGCTGACGCCGGTCATGTGGTAACAGTCGACAAGCCTCAAGAATTCATTGAGGCCGTAAACGGATACCTCGGCGTCAAGACCGCCCAAACCGCCTGACACCTGAATCCTGACACCCGATTCCCGAAGGAAACACATGACAATCCTGAGAAGTCTCCTGTTCGTCCCTGGCAACACATCTCGAATGCTCGACAGGGCGGTGGCTCTGAAACCCGACGCCTTCATCTTGGACCTTGAGGACTCAGTGCCCATCGACGAAAAATCAAACGCGAGAGCGGTCACAGCATCATATCTAAAGCGATTCGCAGCGACCGGCCGGCCCGTCATCCCACGGGTAAATTCCCTGGACACCGGACTGTTGGAAGCCGACCTCGAAGCCATGGTCGGCCCTCATGTGTTCGGAGTCTCCGTTGGGAAAATCGACACGCCCGCCCATACTGCGGAGGTCAGCAAGATACTTCAACGTCTGGAAGTCAAATCAGGACTGGCCATAGGCACGACCAAGTTGATTCCGTGGATTGAGTCTGCAAGCGCAATAGTCCATGTGTTCGACATCTGTCGATCCTCCAGTAGAATCGTCGGAGTCGCGCTTGGCGCCGAGGACTTCACCAACGACATGGAGATCGAACGCCGCGACGACGACCAAGAACTCGCCTTCGCAAGAAGCGCCATTTCCATTGCCGCCCGCGCTGCCGGAGTTCTCGCCCTTGACACGCCCTACTTCGCATTCCGTGACCCTGACGGGCTGCGGGAAAATTCTCAGACATCGAAGGGCAACGGCTTCAGAGGCAGGTTCGCCATCCATCCGGCCCAAATTGACGTAATAAACGAGGTGTATTGCCCATCCGCCGACGAGATTCAGCACGCCAAGGCTGTGATAGCCGCGTTCG
>Ga0310122_10002313_pt1 | contig 12125 bp, 17 predicted proteins | sample CB6_Bottom_1051__FD_203503 | JGI IMG/M metagenome (GOLD analysis project Ga0310122, IMG submission 203503) | Marine microbial communities from Western Arctic Ocean, Canada - CB6_Bottom_1051 | ecosystem: Environmental > Aquatic > Marine > Oceanic | place: Canada: Western Arctic Ocean | collected...
CTCCTCGGGGGTGCGGGCGGAAACATCCTCAGGGCCTATGACCTCGAACTACTGCGCTCAGGAGGGAAGGGTACTGTCCTGTTCATCGTCGACTGGTTCCTAATCCTTGCTGGAAACTTCCTCTATCACAAACACACCGGGCTTCGCATGTCTCGCTCTCTCGGTCACAGTTGGTTCGGCCTCGCCGTAGTACGCGAAGATGGCAAGCCGTTGCAGCGCGGCGACTGGGATAGGCGGGCTTTTCGGAAGCTCGCATATGCGATTCCGATAGTCGGGCCTCTCTATTTTGGAATCAGAGACTTGCTACGAATCAGAAGTCGACATACTCATCAGAGTTCCATCGACTTGGCAGTAGCCTCCATAGTGGCGAGGGCTGACTCGCTTCCTCCAGCCAGCAGACAGCATATTCGTTGACACCTCAACGCAGCCTGACTTCTTTCGACTCCACTCGGCCATGGCCGCATCGAATCTCACACCAGATGGACGAACCCGGCGGAGTGCGCTTCAAGTATGGGGGGTAGGGTGGCTTGCGCGAGGTGTCAGCGTGAGCGATGAGATGCGTGTGCAGAGCGGTAGCCTCATGGTACGCGTTCACTGCATCGAGGATGACATCGACGACTACGACAGAGATGCTCTCAGAATCGTCGTTGAAGTGACGAATGAAGGAGTCGATGACGCCGACAATCTCGCTGCCAGCATGCGCACGATGGATGGCGGCAAAGTTCCAGCATTTGAGAGTGCAATCACAGTCGCGGCTGGGCTCAGAGAGGACTTCTCGTTCTTCGTTCCACTCGATTCCGGTGCGTGGCTGTTCAAAATAGAACACGACTCTAATGGGATGCGGATGAAGGCGGAGTTGGGTCCCTACTCCTGCGATGTCCGGATTGCAGAGACTGTTCGCAAGCCCGTTCGCCAGGATGGCAAGGGGAGTGCGGTTGGCGGCAGCGCCTTTGAGTCCGCCTTCGGAGCAGCATTGACCGGCTTCGGAGATGAGCCGGCAACTCCCGAACCTGTGGCAGCGTCCACACCTGAGACGGTGGATCCGATGGCTACCGCCTTCGGTGTCGCTCCCTCCCATCCCGCAATTGCCGAAGTCGCACCAACCTCTGAGCCAGAAGTGGTGGCCCTGGCACCGACTCCAGCGCCATTGGCCCCGGTAGCGCCGCCGATATCCACTCCCGCAGCCACCCCTGAACTTGTCGCACCGACACCCGCTCCTGAACCACTGGCACCGGTTGCACCACCGATATCAGCACCGACACCGGAGCTGGCTCCGGAACCTGCGGTCACTCTCACCGCTCCGGATGCTCCGCATGAAGCACCCACGGGCCCACCTCAGATGGGCGCCCCGGGAATGGCTCCGCCGGGAGGGATGCCGCCGGGGATGATGCCGCCGGGAGGAATGCCGCCGGGAGGAATGCCGCCGGGAGGAATGCCACCGGGAGGAATGCCGCCGGGAGGAATGCCACCGGGAGGAATGCCACCGGGGATGATGCCGCCAGGGATGATGCCGCCGGGAGGGATGCCACCGGGGATGATGCCGCCGGGGATGATGCCGCCAGGGATGATGCCGCCGGGGATGATGCCGCCAGGGATGATGCCGCCGGGAGGAATGCCGCCCGGGATGATGGGTCCTCCTTCCGGGCCTCCACAAGGTGCACCTCAAGGCCCACCGCCAGAAGGACCACCTCAAGGTGCGCCAACCGGACCACCCCCCCAAGCTCCACCTCAAGCTCCGCCAACCGGACCACCACCTCAAGCTCCACCGCAAGATCCATCTCAAGGCCCGCTAACCGGACCACCACCGCAAGGACCACCCACCGGACCACCGCAAGGTCCACCAACCGGACGACCCTCTCCTCTAGATGAGGAGGAGAGTTCAAACTGATGGAAAAAAGTCAGCAACCGTCCTCTGAACAGGAGATGGATTCAGACTTCCGCCGCAATTATCGACTTTGGCGGATTGTGGCTGGATTACGCTGGTTCGCACTTGTGCTGGGGCCTATCGCAATCATTGTCGACGATTTTCTCCAGCCGTGGATTGAGCAGAGCGGTCTACCAAACGTAATCACCATGGAAGATCTGACTCGCTGGTTCCTGCTCGACATTCTACCACTAGACCTATGGATAGATTTTGAACTCTTCTTGCGACTCTATCATACCTTTAACAAAGTTGCATGCGTCCTCCTGTTGGTCTTGATTCCGTGGTCGATAATGCTGAAGCGGAAGACAAAGGGCGCGGCGCGAAACTTGGCGTTCCACGAAGTGAGGATGACTCTGGAGGCCGAGGAGGATGTCTGAGGACGACCATGTTTTGGAGGTCTGCAGTGGCCGAGCAGCGTGGCAGGTCATCCCGAATGAGGAGTTGGCCATCGACCTCGGGTCAGTTAGCGCGAAGATAGTGGCTGCTGGCTGGACCTGCACTCTTGAGAACCGACTCTGTCACACCTTTTCCGGTGAGGTGGACCTGACGCTATTCCCCTCTGGGAAGTTGCTCGTCAAGACGGCTGACCGCGATGCCGCGGCCCAAATCGCAAGAACTCACCTCGATGAATGGCTCAATTAGCCGTAACCAGCGCTTACGGTTTCCTTGAAGAGGGGATGCCACGACGGCCGACCACATGGGCTCGAGCAAGGCTCTTTCGGAGACGCTCCTAAAGCGCATCGCGCGGGGTGAAGCCGTGGTCTATCCGACGACCACACTTCCAGCCCTAGGCTGCCGTCCTGAGAGTGCAGCCCTCGACATGCTCTACCGATTGAAACAGCGAGCTGCGGAGCACCCGGTGTCACTCGCCGTGGCAAATCTCAGCCAAGTGAGTGACCTCGCAGAAATCCCAGAAGAGACCGAATCGCTGCTCGACTCATTCCCCGCCGGGAGCCTCACATTGCTCTTGCAAGCAAAGCGCTCCCTCGATGCTCGCCTCGGTGGGGATTTAGTCGCCATCCGGGTCGTTGCACACCCGCTGGCAAGAGAGCTGTTGGAGGAGGTTGGCCCACTCACAGCAACCAGCGCGAACCTGAGTGGAGTCGCTCCAGAGGAAGAGTGTGTGAAGGCTGCTGAAGCACTGAGATTGCCCGCTGAGGCTGCGCTCACAGGAGTCTGCCCGGGTGGCCTGCCTAGCACATTAATACGATGGCACGGCCACGCCCTCCTATCGCGTAGTGGGAGCATAGAGGTTCTCAGAGAGGGTTTAGTTTCGGAGTCGGAGGTGATGTCTTGGTCGAAGAATCTGAACTGAAGTATTGGAAGGACGCCGGACGCGTCGCCCATCGCTCATTGGAGGCGATAAAGGATGAGATACAGGTCGGGGTCTCCTGGCACGAAGTTATCGATTCTGCAGAGCGTTACATCTACCGGCACGGGGGAAAACCGGCATTCCCTTGCACGATTGCTGTAAATGACATGGCCGCCCACTTCACCACTGACCACCTGCTTACACCACCCACATGCGTTGAAGACGAGATGGTCTTCCGGAAGGGTGACCTCGTGAAATTGGACATTGGAGTCCATGTCGAGGGGGCCATCGGTGACAACGCGCTGACCGTGGAAGTCGGCAACGCTGGCAAACACACTGAACAGATCAAAGCAGCCAAGGAGGCGCGCGACGCTACAATCGAGATGATGCATCCCGGAACTCCATGGCACAAGGTTGGAGCTGCGGCTGAGCAGGCGCAGAGAGATGCTGGCTTTGAGCCGATTTCGAATCTCTGCGGCCACCAGTTGGAAGTCTATGACCTGCATGCGGGAACTTCGGTTCCGTCGTTTGCGTGTGGGGCGAGCCATCCGAGTTTCAAGGGGACTGTACCCGAGGGGGGGATTTTCGCGGTCGAGCCGTTCAACACCACGGGAAGTCAGGGGCTAGTGGAGAATGTTCCGCCTCGTGACTCGAGCAACATCTGGCGGGTGACAGGCGACATCACGGTGAAGAAGGCACTCGCAAAGGGCAAACTGAAACCACTCGGAGCAACAATGGCTCGCTATCTGGAAGAGCGCTACCACCACCTCCCATTCGCTGAGCGCTGGGCATACCCGCTCATGGAGAAACCCTTCCCACGTGAGAGTGAGGAGAGCAGGCAGAGCAAGTGGGATGCTCTCGTGAAGAAATTGATCAACATCAGGTTTCTCGAAACCTACCACCTCCTCAGGTGTACCGACGGCGGCCTCATAGGCCAATACGAACACAGCGTGTGGATTGGACCGGGTGGGGCTGAAATACTCACCATTGAGTGATTGAAGCTGTCAGAAGCCAGAAAAGAGAACTGAAAACCTGCCCATGCGGGCTGAAAATGATTATACGCTACCACATCAAGCAGGGTAGTGAACAGGGCTGTTGAGTGTTCTTCGTCGAGTGTGCATCCCATCCCCTCTACGCTGGCCCTCTCACCCTGTTCACCTCTACAGGCGGTGGCCGATAGGCTCTTCCGATACCTCGAATCAATCTCCTGTACTGGTCTCGGTATCCCCATATCAGCACTCACTGATAATTCGATTATTGTTCACTATTCGCGCGGTAATTAGTCGCGCCGCTACAAATTGATTGTACTAGTACATCGGCGCGGTGAACGAAAACTATCATTTGCTACTTGAAATATTTCTTTATGTAATGCAGTATAGCGTTTAGAATCGGTAAAATCCGATTCGGTTCGGGCGCTATGTTAATATCAATGAGCAACCTAGCGAGAGCACCCCCGCTGGGGGAATGAGGACTGAATAATATGAAGAACGAAAAGAATGAACAGGCTGTCAGCCCGGTCATTGCAACCATCTTGATGGTCGCAATCACCGTCGTGCTGGCCGGAGTACTGTATGTGTGGGCTAACAACCTGGCAAGCGATGGAACAGATACCAGCGCAGCTACGTTGAACCTCTACACAGCGGATGACGCAGCGGACGACGCAAACGACGCAGCTGGTGGGGCAGATACCCTCATCAAGATGCAGATGACCGGCAGGGATGACCTTGCATGGTCCTTCGTCAAGATTGTGCTAAGTGTGGGCGACGAAGTCTACACATGTAGCGTAGCCGCAGGCGACGACTGCACAATTACCCAAGCAGCCGGCAGCAATGACAACGCATGGGAACCTGGGGAGTATGTCTTCCTAGCTGAGGGAACCGAAGAGATCTGCAGTGCACAAGGGTGCCATGTGGACATCTCCGTGACCCACAACGGCCGCACCGTCGCAGGCGATGGCGCAGTCGTTGTCAACTGAGCGTTGACACCTGTTTGTCAAAAAAACACAAAGACACGCGAACACGGTCCTCGGTGGGTGCCTTCGGGCGCCCCCGGGGGCCACTTTTTTTGTTTCGAATCCTAATGATTTCATTCAATTCAAAGGCCACTCGTAATCGGCATCGAAGTCAGCAATCCTCTGTCGGCTCGACTCCTCTGGCTCCCAACGGTGGAGACTGATGCCGAAGAGGGTCATCACTTGAGCGAGGCCGAGACAATACATCCCATGCAAGAAACTACGAATCTTCCTGCCGCCAAGAAGAACCGCCGCCACGAGTGGGAAGTTAGCCCACCATAGCAGTAACAGAACTGGTTCGGGCGTGCCGTTGAGCCAATAGGAGAGTTGGAAGCCCACGGTGGCCACCGCCCAGCCGAGAATGGTCCACGGCAGCAGTATGTGAGCGTGCGCATTCATCCGGTGAATCTGCCCATTCCGACTTCCTGAAAACCAGAGAGCGCTATTCCGCCATAGGTGTCGGACCACCCCCTGCGCCCGCCGCAGTCTTTGGCGGTGCAACCCCCTTCCAGGGAGAGGGACTGCCTCAAGGAAATGGAGGTCGGGGTCATGGATGGCGCGCAATCCGTTGCGGGTGACTTGGACCGCCAGTTGGCTGTCATCGGCGTTAGAGGTTGCAACTATGTTTTGGATTGCAGAGCGGCGATATGCTGCGAGTGAACCTTCGAAGATGGGTGTCGACTGGTAGCGGCTTTCTGCTTCTCTGGCCATGTTGTAGTAGCCTCGATATGATTCCAATTCGACTTCGCCTGCGCCGGTCTGGTTCTGAGCAACGGTTGGCAAAGGGATCTGCCGTCCGCAAACCGCCCCTACTTCGGGGTTGACCATCCAAGAGGCGACTCTCCGTAGTGCTCCGGGCGCGAGTCGAGCGTCGGCGTCGGTCATCAGGATGATTTCGATGTCACCCTCGGCCTCGGAAATCCCGAGGTTCACAGCAGCGGATTTTCCTTCGACACCCGTAGTAGAGAGGAATCTGACGAGCGGCCCAAACTCCAGCGCCCTTGCTGCCCACTCCTCGGCGAGTTGCACCGTTCCGTCGGTTGAGCCGGTGTCGATCAACAGAACCTCAAGGAGTTCCCGAGGGTAGTTCTGGCGAGCGAGGTCAGCGAGTTTCCCCTCGATTATCTGCGCTTCATTTCGTACGCACAGAAGGATGCTGATGCGAGGAAGTTCACCGGTTGGAACCTCCAGAATCTTTGGCAGTTGGTGTCTCTTCAGCCACGCCCGCTGAATCCAATGATCAGCCAAGAACCAGATTGGACCGGTCATCCCGAAACCGACTTCCGCCAATGCGAAAAGTTCCGCCGACATCATCGCTCACCTCCAATCGCACGGTCATAGAGGTCAGCCCAGCGTCTTCCGAGCGCCTCCGGAGTTTGCTCCACCACTGCCTCGGGTCCTGCCACACAAAGCGCCTGCCAAGCCTCCTCGTCGGCGATCAGGTCAGCGATTGCGCCGGCCCAGGATTCAACTGACAAATCTTCGACTATGCGCCCGCCATCACCCAGAATCCCCTCACAGGCGGGCGAGGCAAGCACCGGAAGTCCGCAGGAGAGAGCCTCCATCGCAGCGACCGGCATGCCCTCGTAGGTCGAGGGCATCAGCAGCATTCCTGAGGTTCGCAGAAGGTTCTCCTTCTCATCATCAGAAACCCACCCTCGAGCGAAGATTCCGTTCTCGGTACCTCCGTAGCGCCTCACTTCTGGGTGGTCTGCCTCGACTCCAGAGAGATGTAATTCGACTTCATGGCCGGCTCGGCGAAGTCGAGAGATTGCGGCCATGGCGATTGGATGCCCCTTGACCGGGGAAGGGCGGGCGAGCATGAGCAACTTGTTGCGGTTTCGTTGATTTGGGTCAACCAGGTCTGAGGGGGGAGCGGGAGAGCCGATGACCTCCATGTCGGGGATTCCGATGAGTTCCCTGTGTCGAGGGGTCAGGGCGACCGGAATGACTTGTGGGTCGGCACAGGTCTCGGTGAACGCCTTGGCAGCTGCTGGTCGGCTTTTCATGAAGGCGCCGAAGTTGCCGGCGTGAATCTGCAGAACGACCGGGATTCCCGCCTTGAGTCCAAGTGCAACGGCGCGCCGTTTTCGCCACCAGGAAAATCGGGTGGCGGTGTGAACATGGAGGATGTCGGGTGGCAGGGTTCGGAGTCGGTGGGCCAATTCCTTGCGCGCTCTCCTCCACGAATTTATTTTGGCGATGGCCGAGCCGTCGACATGGGTATTGATCGATTCTGTGCTCCAACCGGGCGGTGGATGACGCAGATGGTGGCGAATCGTCGCCTGCATTCCACCCTTGCTCTCAACGGGTCCGATGTGCAAAACCGTCCTCGTCATTTGGGTGCGCCTCAACCCTCGGACGGTCAAACAGCGATATAGGACACGGCACATCCGAAGGATGTGAAACTACTCTGGGTTACGGCAAAGCGGCTAGGCAGCGACCTTGCCAGCACCACCCAGTTGGCGGTCTCGTCCGCGCTTGCTGCACGTGGCTGGAAAGTGACGATTATGGCCCCTGAGGGCACAGAAGTTGAGAAATCGTTAGTCGCTGGGGATATCTCATTCGTCGGAGTTTCCCGCTCGAACAAGGCCGGCCTTGGCTGGCTCACCTTCGGCCGTTCCCTCACTCACACACTTCCCAAGGTCCTGGCCGACGGAGAGTTCGACGTGGCCCTAGTCGGCTGGCAGGGAGTCGCTGGCTCTCACAAGGCCTTGCGAACCGCCGGCACGCCATGGCTTCTCGTCGACCGCAGCCCACCTGTGTTCCGTTCGCTCGCCGGGCGCTTGCAGTGGTATGAGTACTGGCGGGCCTTGCGGCTCGCCGGCCGGAAAAGTGGTGCTGATGGATCGGTTCTCAAATCCCAGGCGCTCGCCGACTGGCACCGCTCAAAGGGGCGAGCCGTGGAACCCGTCACCCTGATGGAGGCGGGTGTTGAGGTCAGCAAATTCTCTCCCACCACATTCACCGGCACTCCCACGATAGTCCACCACGGACAGTTGGATGAGGAGCGTGAAATCGAACGGCTGGTGCGAATCGGAGAGGTGCTGTCTGCCCGTGATTTAGACTTCAAGATGCGAATCGCCGGAACCGGAAATCGCTTGACTGCTCTACAGAAAGCAGCATTTCTGCAAGACTGGTTAGAGGTATTGGGACCTTTGCCCCCAAAGGACATTCCACCGTTCCTCGCCACCGGTCACCTCGCCATATTCCCACTTCCCGACGGCAAGGTCTGGCGTCTTGCCTCCCCGCTCAAGGTCAGAGAGTGGGCCGCCGCCGGACTGCCGATGGTTCTCTCAAACATCGCCCCTCACCGATCTGTCGGAGAGAGGCCGTGGATTCGTCTGGTCGCCGCACACGCGCCGATGGACGAGTGGGCGGATGCGGTTGAGGAGTTGCTCGGGAGTGAATTGGGAGGACTCGGGGCAGAGGCGAGGGCGGATGCGGAGTCGGAGTTCGATTGGGTGAAGACCACCGAGGCGCTTCACCAGAGAATTTCGGAGTTGGCGGGTGTCTGAATGGCCGTCGAGGAATCCAAAAGCGGGCGAAAGGTGGTGCCCCAGAGGGACACGCTCTGGCTGTCGGGTGCCGATGCGGTGAACCTCGCATTCGGAATCGCCATTCATGTCGTTCTGACACGGGCCTTCCTATCGGACGACTACGGTACTTTCGTGCTACTGCTCGACTTCTTCCATGTCTGCGTCATACTCGTTGACCTCGGACTTCCCACGCTAATTGGGCGAGATGGTGAGAGGCTTGGAAAGGGGTTGAAACTGGTCCTACACAGAATTTCACGAATCCAATTCCAAGCTGCTGTGGCGGCGATGTTGGTGTTCCCGGTCATCGGCTGGTTCCTGTTCGTCAAGGGAGGCGATTGGGGCTGGTTTGAGGTCGCACTTCTTCTCTGCTTCTCCGCTGTGGTACAGGTCATCACCTATGCCCACAGGACTGCTTTGCGGGCAGTTGGTGAGGCGAGACTTGAGGCGTTCGTGAGAATCGCCGACCGTGGAACCGTGGCCATCCTGATGGTCGGGTTTGCCTCTGGAGAATTGCTCGGGTTCGCTGTCGCCACCGCCGTAGGACCGCTCGTCGCGCTCGCTCTCGCTCTCTACCTCTATCTCTCCAAGGTCGCCCCGCAGGCGTCCGATTCCGCTGATGAGCCACCTGACACGGCTGAGATGGGCAGTCAACAGTTGGTCGGCGCAGGTCTGCCCTTCCTGTTCGCTTCGGCAGCGCTGGTGGTCAACGTGCGCATCGAGAAGTTGTTGCTCGGGGTGTTCGCAACACCGACGGATGTAGCCGAATTCCAAATCGCCTGGCTCGGATTCATCGCGGGATACGGACCGATTCTCTCGCTGCGGGCCATCCTGCTCTCTTGGTTTGGAGAGGTTCGCAACGATATCGAGAAGTTGAAACATCGCTACAAGCGGGCCCTCTTCGCCTGCACTCTGCTCTCCTGTGTCGGTGCGATCATTGGAGTAGGGGTTGGGCCGTTCGCCTTCGAGGCGCTCTTCCCCGATTACGCCGAGTCTGTCCAGAGGCCTTTCCTCGCCTTGATGCTCGCATGGCTCTTCCATTCGATGGCGAGCCCCTCCTTGGCGCTTATCCAAGTCGGAGACAGGCCGTGGAACTACACTCGAATCCTGTGGACGGGAATCGCAGTCAGCAGCGTGGCCTGCCTCTATCTGATTCCGACCCAGCCAAGCGCGGTCATGGGGGCGGCAGGCGCAGCAGCCCTCGCCTCGCTGGTCGTGCTGGCACTGGCCTTCGCGGTCGCTGGAAGAGGCGGCTCCGCCGCAACCGAAGAGACTGACATCGCCGAAGAGCAACCCGGCGAATGAGGGTAAGTCGTTGACCACATCAGGCGCCATCGGCGAGCATCTGCTGCAACTCACCAGATTCAAACATCTCTAGCGCGATGTCGGAGCCACCTATCAGCTCCCCATGAACATAGCATTGGGGCATGGTGGGAAAGTCCGACCATTCACAGACCGAGGGGATTGCTCGAGGATCCATCAGGATGTTGACCGTTACGAAGTCCTCTTCGAGTTGCTGGAAGACCATCGCGGCGCGGGAGGAGAAGCCACACTCGGGTTGCTCGGGGGTGCCTTTCATGAACAGCACCAAGCGGTTGCCGTTCACCAGTTCGTCGAGTTCTTCCGGGGTCCAATTGAAATCTGCCATACTCATTCCTCCTTTCTCACGCGCCGCACGTGAAGACCTACGAAATCATCCTGTTGGTGGGGGTGAAACAAACCATCCTCCTCCTTCTGGGCTGCTTGCTCGGGGGTCCAACACTTCAGGTCGAGCGCGTGAACGATATTTGATTGGATGAACTGCTTGAAGTGCGAGAGGATTGGTCGCTGGCGAGGCAGGGGGCGCATACCCTCGAACGAGGGGTCGACCACCTTGACGAACCAGTGGTCGCCGTTGCCGGTCAGATCGGTGGCGGCGATGTCGGCGTCCGGGTAGACCTTGCGGACCTCCGTCTCGACCCACTCTGCGTCTACCATGTGTCGGTTCGGGATACTCGGATGATTTCAACCCTCGTCCGCGCTCCGTGAACCCAGAAGCAGAAAATGACCGCTTCACGGAAGGCCCGAGCACAGGGTGGGCTATGCCCGAAGTGCAGCTTGGATTTCGGCTAGGTTGTCTGCGATTGAACCGTTGTCATTGATGAGTCCCGAACCGATGACACTCGCCTCGATTCCCCATTCTTGGACTTGGGCGATGTTGTGCGCCTTGATGCCGCCGTCAATCATCAGTTTCGTTGCCCGACCGCCGGCCGCCACTTGAGCGTCGATTGCCTTTCGGAGGGCGCGTGTCTTTCCTTCGACCTCAGGCATGAACGACTGACCTCCCTTGCCGGGAATGACCGACATGACGAGCACCAAGTCAAGGTCTGGAAGGAGCGGCAGAATGTCTTCAAGGCCAGTGGCGGGGTTCATCACGAGTCCCGCTTCACAGTCTGCGCCGTGGAGGTTGGCAATTAGAGCCGGGAAATCGTCGACCGCCTCTATGTGAGCGATGACCAAATCAACACCGGCGTCGACGTACTGATCCCAAGTCTGCGCCGCGTTCGTCACCATCAAGTGACAGTCGAGAAAAACTTCAGGGCCAATCCTCTCTCGGATTGAACGCACGACTGCGGGCCCGAAGGTGATTGTCTTGTTGACCACCCAATTGCCATCCATGACATCGAGATGGACCCACTCGATACCAGCATCAATCGCCTCTTCAACCACTTCACCGAGCCGACAGAAGTCTGCGGTCAGTATGCTCGGACAGATGTGCATTCCCCTCACCCTCACCCTCTCGGAGAGCAAGGCGGTTCTCAACACTTGCATCGGCTTCGGCAGGTTGATAGGACGGCTTGGACGGGTTCAAGGCCCTACGGGGCGAGAGATATGGCTGGCAAATTGGTTGAGGCATCGGATGCGACCTTTGACGGGGTTACGACAGAAAATGAGTGGGTGCTGGTGGACTTCTGGGCGCCGTGGTGCGGCCCCTGCAAGATGATAGCGCCCGTACTTGAGCAAATCGCTGCCGAGCGAGAGAACCTCGTCATCGCGAAGGTCAATGTCGACAACAATCAGAACTCTCCTAACCGATTCGGAGTGCGCGGCATTCCAACCCTAGTGCTGTTCCACAATGGTGAGGTGGTCGACCAACATTCTGGTGCGATGCAGAAGGCTGGATTCGACGACTGGCTCAACCGCCATATGGGCTGAATCAGGTAAGTGGGGTCGGTTCACTCGACAGCGTCGAGTTTCGCTCGCCGCTCATCCATCGCATCTCCGACTTCACGCAATAGCCGCTCCCGCATCGCCTCGTGTAGCCAGAGCCCATCCTCCAACTCGACGATGAGCCCTCGAGAG
>Ga0310122_10002314_pt1 | contig 12123 bp, 14 predicted proteins | sample CB6_Bottom_1051__FD_203503 | JGI IMG/M metagenome (GOLD analysis project Ga0310122, IMG submission 203503) | Marine microbial communities from Western Arctic Ocean, Canada - CB6_Bottom_1051 | ecosystem: Environmental > Aquatic > Marine > Oceanic | place: Canada: Western Arctic Ocean | collected...
CGGTGGCGTGGACACCCTTATCGAGCAGCTCCTCGGCGTTCTTCAGGAGTTCGCCGGCGAAGATGACGGCGGTGGTGGTGCCGTCGCCACATTCGGAATCTTGAGTCTTGGCGACCTCAACAATCATCTTGGCGGCCGGATGCTCGACCTCGATTTCCTTGAGAATCGTGACGCCGTCGTTGGTAATCACGACGTCACCCATCGAGTCGACCATCATCTTGTCCATGCCCTTCGGGCCAAGGGTGCTGCGCACCGCTTCGGCTATCGCCTTGGCTGCGGCGATGTTATTGTGCGTGGCCTGTCGGCCGGTATCGCGCTGGGTGCCCTCCTTGAGGATGAGCACTGGAGTATTGCCTGACATCATGGCGCGCCACCGTAAGGGGATATATAAAAAATTGACTCAGAAAACTGATTAATATAGTTTAATTCCGGAAAATATCCAATAAAGGCAGCGAAATAAGCGCACTTATGCCAATTGCGACAAAGTTTACGCCACCCTTTCCCAGCCATCCCCACCTTTCGGCAGTTGCACCCAGCACTGAATCCAGCTGGCAACCGGCAAAACCGAGCATTGCCGGCAGGAAAAGCAGCAGGAAATCGAAATTACCTGCTTGTTTCCACTCAAATCCTTCTGGCCAGCCCACAAGGACAAACACAGCGAGTGAAATCAGGCTCATGCTTAGCGCCGAAAGTCCCGCCGCCAGCGAGCCAATCAGCGAAATCCCGCCGTTGGTTCCCGGCGGCACCCGCGTGCGGGGGCTGGTAATCAGTACCGGCGCCGGCGCGAATACCCCGATTTCGCTCGCCAGCGTGTCGGCGGCCGCGGCCGCCAGCGCGGTGGTGAAGGCAATCAACGCCTGCTCGGGGCTGAGCCAGCCGCCGCCATAGACCAGCGCGACTAGCGCCGGCACCGCGCCGTTCGACAGGACGTTGGTGCCGCCGCGGGTGCCCTCCTTAGATTCCTCGACGCCGAGCTGTAGCTTGTAGTGGAATCCAAAGCGAGTCGCAAGGAACGAACCCCCGACGAATATGAGCAGCAGCACCAGCCAGCTCCAGTGCCCCATCGTGGCGGAGATGAAGCAAATCAGGAACGCCAGGATGGCGCCAACCAGGTCGAGCACGCGCGCCTTGTGGGCGATGCCCGCAATCGCTCCGCTCGCGAGCGCAATCAGTGCTATCTGGAACGGCTCCAGCTCCACGCTGGCGCGCACCTTGGGGACTATATAAAATCAGCCTGAGAGCGAGGCGAGAGCCTGCTCGTACTCGGCAGTGAACTCTGTCCGGATTTCCGCCAGCCGCTCCGGCGTGCGCGCCTCGATGAACATGCGCATCACCGGCTGGGTGTTGGAAGGGCGCAGCAGCACCCAGCCGTCTTCGAGCCAGACCTTGACGCCATCGATGGTCTCAACGCGGTAACCGCGCGCGATGAAGTCGGCCTGCAGTGCCGCGTTAAGGTCGAACTTGATTTCGTCGGGGCAGGCAAACTTGAGTTCTTCATAGGGCAGCGACGGGATTTCGTCCGCCAGCTCAGAGAGCTTGCGGCCGGAAGCGCGCAGCAGCTCCAGCACCTTGAGCGAGATAATCAGCGGGTCGTCGAACAGGAACTCGGTCAGATCGGGCGCAAAGAGGTGGGCAGAAATCTCGAGTGCCAGTATCGCGTCGTGCTTCTTCAGCTCCTCACAAACAAAGACGTCGCCGACCCGAATCCAGATCAGTTCAGCGCCCAGCTTCGGGATTTCGTCCTCCAGCACCATTGAGCAGGGGACGTTGGCCAGCACCGGCCCCTGCCGCAGCTTCAACAGCTCGGGCACCAGCAGGATACCGATTTTCTCGGTCGGCACCGCACGGCCACGGTCGTCGACAAAAACGCAACGGTCGCAGTCGCCATCGAAGGCGATACCGCAGTCGAAATCGCCCGCGGCGACCAGCTCCATCAACGCACCTATATTCTTCGGCGCCGGCTCCGAAGGGCGGTTCGGGAAGCGGCCGTCGGGCTCGCCGTTGATGATTTCAGTCGTGGCGCCGAAGCGCTGGAAGAGCGATTCGAGAATGACGCCGCCGACGCCATTGCCGGGGTCGAGCGCGATGTGCATGCCGGCCAATGAGCCGATGCGCTCGGCCGCGAAAGCCGCAAAGAGTTCCAGCACATCCGCCTCCGGGACACGCGACAGCCCGCCCTCGGCCACAGATACAGGCGGCTCGTCGGCGAAGAACAAGTCACGCACTTCCGTGTTGCCGTCGGTAAAGCCAGTCCCGTCGGGGTGGCGGAAGCGGATGCCATTGTATTCGGCCGGATTGTGGCTGGCGGTGATGTAGACCCCACCAGCGAAATCGCCGTGCCAGGTCCACCAATTAGCGACCGGAATCGGCACCATCCCGACCGACACGACGTCACAGCCGCCGCTGCGCAGTCCGGCAGTCACCGCCGCCTCGAGGTCAGGAGAACTGGTGCGCGCGTCGCGTCCGATGCAAATGCGGCCGGAAGCGCCCTTGCTGGCAAGGTATGTCGCAAATGTCGCGCCGACCCGCTCGGCGGTCACGAGCGTCAGCTCACTGCCGTAGATGCCGCGGATGTCGTAAGCGCGAAATATGTTGCGGGGAGTCGCCATGCGGCGGCGCATTCGGGGGGTGTTATAGGGATGGCACCCCCGCAGGCGATGCGCAGCCATTAATGGCGCCGCGACTTCGGCAGCCGTGGTCCTGACCGAATCAACGATGCCCGCGCTCGGCACCCGTGCGCCCGACTTCGCGCTGCCAGAGCCCGCCGGCGACCGTGTGTGGGCGCTGGCCGATTTCGACGCGGAAGCGCTGGTGGTCGTCTTCACTTGCAACCACTGCCCCTACGCGCAGGCGGTCGAGGAGCGCATCATCGCGCTGGCGCGCGGCTTCGCGGGACGCGCTGACTTCGTCGCCATCAGCGCCAACGACGCCGCCAGCTTTCCGGACGACGCGCCGGAAAAGATGGCGCGACGCACGCGAGATAAGGATTACCCGTTCCCCTACCTCTACGATGAAACGCAGGCGGTCGCGCGTGCCTACGGGGCGGCGTGCACGCCCGATTTTTTCCTCTATGACGCCGACCGGAAGCTCGCCTACCGAGGGCGCCTTGATGACAACTGGCAAGAGCCGGAGCGTGTCGAGCACGAAGAGCTGCGCGACGCCATCGCGGCGGTGCTCGCGGGCGTGCCAACGGCGGAGCCGCAGCTGCCGGCGCTGGGATGCAACATCAAATGGCGAGAATAGGCGCGCCTATTCCTCATCTGAGTTGCGCGTCAGCCCTATCAGCAGCACGAAACCGAGGATGGTGACTGCAGGGTGAGCGCGGCTGGTGCGCAACGACCTGTCGTTCCACCTGCTCGGCAGCGGTGCGGAGGTAGACCAACCAAAAAACAAAACCACAGTATTAAATCCCGACGTCTACGTACTCTCGGTATACAGCCTTACACTTGAAGAGATGAATAATCCGGAGTAAAAAAATGGGTCTAAAGAAAGAAGACTTTGAGAAATTGAATATGCGGGGAATTGTTATTTCCTCGATGATGACTGCCTTTGGTCTAGTAGTGGCATTGGCCTGGAAGGACACGATCAATGCTACAGTGGCATTTTTGATGCCAGATAATGATGATGGCACTCTGAAGGGGATGTACATTACAGCGGTGGCTGTTACTGCCCTGGTTATGGGTCTGGCAATGGTGGTCCTGAAGCTCAATGCCAGGGTCGAGAAGGAAATTGAGAGAGTTCAGTCCTACTTTGACGATGAGGACGAGAATGAAGAAGAGAGTAAAGAGTCCTAAGGCGCTGTTATAGAATCTATAGTAGACCCACCAACTACTGCTCCGGTTCCGGCTGCATGCTGCCGCACCACTGGCACTCCCACCCCTCGGGTGCGCGTGTGTGCGGCACCCGGCGGGGGAAGCTGCCGCCCGGGCGGGTGGAGCAAGTGGGGCACTCGATGTCCCAGCGGAACTCGGTCATCCCGCGTCCTCCGCGTCATCCTTGGACTCCAGCTCGAGCGGCTCCAGCCGGTAGGCGCTGAAAACGTGGATGTCAGGATTTTCGAGCAGCCGTTCGAGGCAGCCACCACACATCGGCTGCAGCAGCCCGTCGTCCTCGGAATGCTTGTGCTTGAGGTCCCCCTCGTAACAGTGCGAAACGAGGTATTCGGCCGTCTCCGGCTCGTTGAGCCGGGTCGGCGTTAGCCCGTGAACATCAATGCACATGCGGCAATACATCGCGTGGCGACTGATGCCCCGATTAAAAGGTTCTCAAACCTTAAATAAACGAGGCAGGTCGCGCGCATATGGCGAAGGAGAAGAAGACGCAGGGCTTCCAGTCGGCCGCGGGCCTCATCCGCTATTTTGACGCCGAGGACAGCAATGCGCTGCAGATATCCCACATGGGAGTCCTGCTGGGAGGTATTCTCGCTATCGCCGTGGTCGAGGTTTCGACGGCATTCGGGCTCCAGACCGGAGCCTATGTTCTGGCTGTCGGCCTCTCCGGCATCGTCTTCAACGAGTTCCGGATTTCGCGCTCGCGCACCCTCTAATAGCTGCGGCAGATTCGGCCACAATGGAGCAGTGCAGCTACTGCGGCTTCGTGCTGGAAGCGCTCGGTTCGAACTGTCCCAACTGTGGCGTCGCGGTACCGGGCCGCCCGCCAGCTGCGGTCGTGGCACTAGAGCCGGTGCAGCCCCGCCAGGCCACGCCATACCGCCGGTGGCGCGGCTGGCTGAAGCCGTTGCTGGCGCTGCTGCTGGTGGCGGGACTGCTGACACTACCGCAGGCGCAGCCCTTCCTGCACGGGCTTGACGACCTGTGGGGGGAGCTGAACAGTAGCTACTACGAAGTGCCCGAAACCGTCAGTATGACGCTGATGCGAAATTTTACAATATTCCTGACGTCGGGCCCGTCGGCTGACTGGCGGCTGGCGCTGAGTGAGCCGGGTCATCGCCCCAGCGGTCCGCAAGGCGCCGGCAATAGCTGGCAGGAAATACACACGCTTGACGCGACACCAGCGTGGGACGACAGGCACGCTGGTAAAATGCTCTGGGAAGGGCATATCGAGGGCGATGAGCGAGCCGAAATTTCGGTCAGCTACAACGTTACCGTCTCGACCATCATCTCGGACCTGAAGGCGGAGGGAGCCGGGACTATCGACCAGTATCCTGCCGCGTATGACGATTTCCTGCAGGATGAGTGGAAGGTCGAGCCTTCCAACACGCAGGTGCAGGAGCTAGCGACGCAGTTCGCCAACGGCACCGGCGGCAACGTGCTGAGTATCCTGCGCAATATCTTCGACTACATCATGGGCAACTTTACCTATGTCCTCGGGACGACACCCAAGAGCTGCGACCAGACGCTCGGCTACGGCTACGGTGACTGCGATGACCTCGGGCTGCTCTACGTTTCAATCGCGCGCGCGGCCGGAATCCCGGCCTGGATGGAGCTGGGGATGATTCCGCGTTCTTCCGACGGGCTGCAGGACTGGGGCGGCCATGCCTGGGTCAACGCACTGGTGCCGCTCGACGGGGGGAACTACACGGTTGTGACGGTCGACCTCGCCAACGGCTACTACCTCTGGATGCCACCCTACCGCCTCTCGGAGTATGTCGACAACGGGGACCCCGAGGACCTGAAGGCATTCTACTTCCTCTTCTCGAGCCAAGGCAGCGGCCGCGCCAGCTTCACGCAGGACATCTCCGTCGCGAGTTACAGCGAGCAGGGCAAGCTGCGCATCGAGGCATGAAATACCTCCTGTTCCAGCCGGAGGAGCTCGAGGAACTGATGCAGTTCCTTGAAGCCAACCTGGACGAGAACTACAACCCGCAGGTGTTCCTGAAAATCCAGTCGCAATGGCCGGACGGCTTCGCCATCGCGTGGCGCGGTGGGAAGATAGTCGGCGTCGGGTGCGGGGCGCTACTGCCGGGTGACAAACTGCGCGTGCTGGTGCTGGTGCTGGCACCGGGAATGCAGGGGCACGGGCACGGGCGCAAGCTGCTCGAGATGCTGGTGGCAGCCGGGCACAAGCGCGGCTGTCGCCGTGTCACCCTCGAGGCACGCGTCGATTCCGAGGCGGTCGAATTCTACCGCCACCTTGGCTTCAGCAGCGTCGACCTGCTGCCCTGCTACTACCAGGACGGCGGCGACGCGGTCGTGATGGAACGGCCTATCTGAAGCGACGGCGGGCAGCGAGGGCGAGCGGCAGCACCGCCAACAGACCCACACCGGGGAGCGGAAATCCGGGCTCGTCGACCTCTTCGGGATCTGGGCCATTTCGCTGTGGATTGCTTGGATCAGCTTTCTGGTCGATAGCGGTATCTGCTTCCGCAAAGGCTACCTCTTCAGCCTCGAGGGATATCGTCTGTTCTCCTGACTCATCGCCTGGAACGGGCATGTCCATATGCATGTATACAATACGTCCCGTGTCAGATGCAATATATGAATGAGCCTCGACAGGAGGTCCCCTGTCCATTTCGTCTTCCCCTTCCCCCTCATTCTCTTCCTCCTCTTCACCTTCATCGCGGCCAGGGTCGTTGGGGTCCATGGGGTCCTCATTGCCGGAATCATCTTCACGTTCCTCCTCACTCTCGTATGGCAGTACCTCAAACGCCTCAACGGTTGAACCATCAGCAAGAGGCACATTCAGCCGACCGCCAGTGGTGAAATTGTAGTGAATCGGTTCTGGAATCTCGACCGGGCCAAAATGGAACCGGTTGCCCTCAATGCGCAGATTCGCTCCAGAATCATCGTAGGCGTCACGTTCCTCTTCTTCCATTTGATCAAGGGCGGCATCCAGTAGCTCCTGCATCCAGTTGGAAGGTATGTGTAACGGGAACAGGTCTCCCCAGCTCTGGAAACTGCGATCAACATCCATTTCTGCAAAATTCTCTGTCAGGTTTTTGTATAATTCCTGCAGTTCTAGCATCTGGTCACAATCATCCTCAGGGCAGGCGGAGGAAACAGGCTTGTCCAGATCAATCCTCCCACCGAGGTCCCCACTGATGGTGACAAGCGTGGAACCGCCCCAGATTTCGCCCTCCTCAATAGGCAGGTCCAGCACGTTCATTGGCTCGTCAAACTCCAGCAGGAGGTGAAAACTGACCTCGATACTGCCACCCCAAGAAACAGAGTCGTAGCGAACTTCCTTCCAATCATAGTATTCAGTATCGCTCTCCCCATCGTATCCACTCAATTCATCAGTAAAGTTGGGGGCGTTCAGGATAGAAAAATCAAACTCGGTTCCCTGACTAAGCGTAATGTCAATCTTGGTAAGGTCAATTTCATCCTGCGTCCACCAACTCTCTACAGCAACACGTTCGACCTGGTCGAACCCGGCAGTGAAACTTACCAGCTGTACAGCAACTGGCATCTCCGTTCCATCTGCCAGGAAAGTTTTGCAACCCTCATCGTCACAGCGTTCTTCAACATCTTCATAGTAACCAGCAACAGGGAGCTCAACCGTCGCCTGCCAGTCAGTTGCCACGTGGGTGTAGAATCCAGTCTCGGACTTAATGTGGTACCTGAAGTCAAGGTCATCAACTACCTCACCCTTGTGGTAGAGCCCCAGACTCCCCTCATTGTTGATGTCGTAACTCTTCACTGGAAAATTACTGTCACCCACACTGTCATCGAGCGGAGTCCGCAACTCTGAGGTCAACTCGTCAAAGATCCAGCTGAAGTCAACTTCGTTGCCCACAGCCCAGCTGTCGCCCACTTGCCAGGCGGTAGGTGCCATGGCAGGCGCAGCAACGAACTGCGCAGCTACCAGCAGTGCCAATAGTATTCGGCGCATGACGACCGATTCCGGTGGCTGCTTATACAATTAACCCCGTGAATGGAGCTATCTCTTCATAAAATACGCTTATTGCCGAATTCTATTTTGCCCAAAGGCTTTTATACTTATCCATGTCCGCCCGGCCCCGATATGGGTTCTGGAGGTGACTGAATGGCAACGAAATCAAAAAAGAAAGGCGAGAAAGTAGACGAAATACTGACCTGCCCGGAGTGCAGCAGCTCCCACCTGAAGCGCGATTATGATCACGCCGAAGTGGTCTGCGCCGATTGTGGCCTGGTGCTTGAGGAAAACATCGTTGATCCCGGCCCGGAATGGCGCGCATTCGATATGCAGCAGGAGAACGCCCTTGCAAGGGCCGGTCCACCGATGTCAACAACGCTGCCCGACAAGGGGCTCTCGACCGAGATTTCGCCCACCAACCGCGACTATTACGGTCGCTCGATTTCCAACCGCAACCAGTCAATGCTCTTCCGCATGCGCAAGTGGCAGCGGCGCGCCCGTGCCTCCAAGTCTGCGGAGCGCAACATGGCGGTCGCAATGCGCGAGATGCAAGCGGTCGCTACGAACCTGAAGCTCCCGCGCCGTATCCAGGAAACGGCGGCGTTCATCTATCGCCGCGCCATCCAGGAGCAGTCGCTCTCGGGCCGGGCAATCGAGATGGTCGCCTGCGCCGCACTTTACGCCGCCTGCCGGCAAGAAGGGGTGCCGCGCACCCTGACCGAAATCAGCCGGCACAGCCGCTACTCGCGCAAGGAAATTTCGCGCACCTATCAGGTGATGGTTAAGGCGCTAAAGATGCACTCGATGCCTCCGTTGCCGGAGGACTACCTGCCGCGCATCTGCTCCAAGCTGGACCTGACACCGAAGGTCGAGGGGACTGCCCGCGACCTCCTGCGCGCCGCGCAGGACGTGCCGCTCACCAACTCGGTGCCGATTTCGCTCGCAGCGGCGTCGGTCTATATCGCCTCAATTATCAACAACGAGCGCCGCAAGCAGAAGGACGTCGCGCGCGCGGCGGACCTGACGGAAGTTACCATCCGTAGCCGCTACAAGGAAATGGCACAGTTCCTGAGCATCGACATCCACATCTGACGCTTTTAACCGCGTCCCGCTTTGGCGGCCGATGATTCTCCGCTGGCACGGCCACGCCTGCTTTGAGCTGCAGTCCGACTTCACACTGGTAATCGACCCGCACGACGGTCGCTCCCTCGGACTGTCACCGCCCTCCGCCAGTGCCGACCTGGTGCTGGTAAGTCACGACCATTTCGACCACAACCAGACGCGTAACGTGCGCGGGCTGCGGGCAAGGGTCCTCGATTCGGCAGGGCGGCACCGGTTCCGGGAGTGCGAAATCCGAGGCATCCCGGCGTTCCATGACAAGGAACAGGGCACAAAGCGCGGCAGCGTGGTCATGTTCCGCTTCGCGATGGGAGGCATCGACTTTCTGCACGCCGCTGATTTAGGGCATTTTCCCGCGGAGCAGCTGGACGCCATGCGGGGCTGCGACCTGCTGTTCCTGCCGGTGGGCGGGGTCTTCACCATCGACTCCGCGATGGCATGGCGCGTCGCGCAGGCGGTCGCGCCGCGCGTGGTGGTGCCAATGCACTACCGCTACGGCAGCCTGACGCTCGCCATTGATGAGCTGCAGCCGTTCCTCGACGCCAGTCCATGGCCGGTCGTCGACCTCGGCAGCGAGATGGAGCTGGAACAGGAAGACCTGCCGACGCAGCCTGAAGTGTGGAGATTCCTCGGCTGATGGACCCGCATCTTTTCCGCCGCTTCAACCACACCGTCGTCGCCTGTTATGTGGTCTATTTCCTGCTGCCCCCAACCCTCTGGGGTGTGCCGCGCTTCGCCTTTGCGGCCAGCTTCTGGCTCGCGACGGTCACGGTCGAAGCTGTTCGGCTGCGCTCTGCACGTGAGATGCCCGGCATGCGCGACTACGAACAGCGCCGCATCGCCGGCTTCCTCTGGTTCACCACCGGCACGACCGCGCTGCTAGCGGCGCACGAATACCTCGGAGTAGGGCAGGCGGTAGTGATGGCGACCATCATCGCCGCCGCCTACACCGACCCGCTGCTGGGCGAACTGAAGCCGTGGCTACCGCGCCAGCAGGCGCTCGGCGGGGGTGTCGTGGCGGCTTTCCTGATTTATATAGCTATCTTCGGGATGGCGGACGCGCTTTCCAGCGCTGCGCTGGGCTACGCGCTGGTCGCCGCGGTGGTGATGGTCGCGGCCGAGTTGCCGTCGGTGAAATGGCTCGATGACGACCTGCTGATGCAACTGGTGCCAGTGGCGGTGCTGCTGCTGCTGGCAGCGCTGCCGGGCGCTCCGCAGCTGCCGGGCGACGTGATTACGGGGGTGCTGCATTGCTGCTGAAGCTCTACCTCGCGCTGATATACTCCACGCTCGCCGCAGTGGGTCTTCTCTTCCTGCAAACAGGCCACTGGCCGGTCACGCTGCTGCTCTGGGGCGGCAACGCGCTGCCCGCGGTGTTGCTGGCACGGTCGCTTGGGGACAGTAATGCAGATTGATTATCGCCGCCGCTGGGCCGGCGTGCGGCGTGCGCTGCGCGACGCGGACGCCGATGCATTCATCGCTGTCGGCGCGGGGAACACACGCTGGCTCGCGTCATCCGAATCGCCGCCAGGGTCCCCCCCGAGTTCGACGCTGAACTACGTTTTCGTCCCGAAGCGCGGTGCGCCGGTCGGGATTACCTCGTCGCTCGAAGGACACCGCTGCCGCAAGGAAGCCGGCGTGCGCGACCTGCGGCTCTGGTCAAGCTACCCCGACGTTGGCGCCGAATTCACGTCGGCCAAGGCGGCGCTGAAAGCGCTGCTCGAAGAGCGCGAAGTGGGCAGCGTGCTGAGCGACGCCGTGCTGCGATTGCAGCGCGGCGTCGCGGTCGAGCGCTCGACAGCCGTGCGCGACCTGCGCGCCCGCAAGGCGCCTGACGAGCAGGAGCGCATCCGCGTCGCCGTGCGCCACGCCGACGCGGGGCAGCGCTTCGCACGCGAGCTATGCGAAGTTGGCGCGGGTCTGACAGAATTCGAAGTCGCGGCTGAAATCGACTACTTCCTGCGCCGGCGCGGAGTGCAGGAGACTTCGTTCACAACGATTGTCGCCTCCGGGCCGAACGCGGCGTTCTCGCACCACTCGCCCGGACGCCGGCGGCTGCGCGACGGCGATTCGGTCATCTGCGATTTTGGCGCTTTCTGGAAGGGCTACTGCTCGGACATCACGCGCACGTATTTCGTCGGCGGCAGCCCCGCCCCGAAGTGGCGCAAGCGCTACGCGCTGGTGCTCGAAGCCAACGAGCGTTCGCGGGCCGCGCTGCGGCACGGTGCCGTCGCGCAGGATGTCGACGGCGCGGGACGCAATTTCCTCGGCCGCAGCGGCGTCGGTAACCGCTTCGTCCACGGCACCGGGCACGGCTTCGGGCTGGAAGTGCACGAGTGGCCGTCGCTGACATATGGGCAAAAGACGGTGCTGGAGCAGGGGATGGCGGTAACCATCGAGCCAGGGCTCTACTTCCCGCGGCAGGGCGGCATCCGCATCGAAGACGACGTGCTCGTGACGCGCACAGGCTGCGAGACGCTGACGCACGCCGCGAAGGCATTATACTGACGCTGCGCTGCGCGAGCGTGAGTGTCGCTGCGCGCGTAGTGGAACGGTTGCTGGAAGAGCGGCCGCAGTCGCGCGACGCTGTCGAGCGCATCAAGCTGGACGTCGCGCGCTCCTGCACCACGGCAGGACTGCCGAAGAACAACGAGCTGCTGGCGCAGCTCGATGCGGCGGCGGAGCCGGAGCTGGCGCGGCTGCTGCGCGTCAAACCGATGCGCACTTCCGCCGGCGTCGCGCCGGTCGCCATCATGACCTCGCCGGCCCCCTGCCCGCACGGCACCTGCACCTACTGCCCCGGTGGGCCGACCAACGACGCGCCGCAATCCTACACCGGCCACGAGCCGGCGGCGCGGCGCGGGGCGCGGCACAGCTACGACCCGCAGGCGCAAGTGGCGGGGCGGCTCGAGCAGTATACGCGCAACGGCCATCCAACCGACAAGGTCGAGCTGATTATCATGGGCGGCACCTTCACCGCGCGCGAACCGGAATACCAGGACGAGTTCCTGCGTGGTGCCTTCAGGGCATTGAACGGTGTATCAAGCGATTCGCTCGACGCGGCTCTGGCGACCAACGCCACCGCCCCTCACCGCTGCGTGGCGCTGACGATGGAGACGCGTCCCACCGAGTGCAGCGACTGGGCGGTACACCAGATGCGGCAACAGGGAGCGACGCGAGTCGAAATCGGCGTCCAATGCTTGGATGACG
>Ga0310122_10002317_pt1 | contig 12120 bp, 7 predicted proteins | sample CB6_Bottom_1051__FD_203503 | JGI IMG/M metagenome (GOLD analysis project Ga0310122, IMG submission 203503) | Marine microbial communities from Western Arctic Ocean, Canada - CB6_Bottom_1051 | ecosystem: Environmental > Aquatic > Marine > Oceanic | place: Canada: Western Arctic Ocean | collected...
CATAGTCGAACACGTCGTCGTTCCCAATGTCCCGTCGTAGTTGGCCAGGCCCAGGCCGAGGGTGACCGGAAACGACAGCGAGACCGGAGTTCCTTCGAGGCTCAGCCCGGGTTTGACCCCGAGCTCCCAGGGAGACGCCCTCGCTTGTCCCGCCATCAACCTGCCCGCCCACCGTCAATTGATAATACCAGAATCGGGAGTACAGCCGATCGGGCGTCCGGCGCGGAGGACGGAGCAGGTCCCCGAGCGACGTAGCGCCTCAGGCTGTCCAGACGACGGTCGGCGCAGCATCCCTCGGCGGCTTCCTTACAGCCCCGCTACGCGGGGCCTAGACATCTCCGTGTGTCACGGCAACCTGCGATCGCACTCGCAGGAGATGTTTAGATGCCGCTCCCCGCGGTTCGGGGACCGATGAAGCTGTTCAGCCCACCGCCGTCGCCGAACGCCAGGCCGTACGCGTAGGTCGTCCACACGGTCACGATGCAGGTGATCGCGAAGCACTGCATCATGACGGACAGAACGCTCTGGGCGCGCACCAGCCCGGCGCAGAAGAGCGACACCCCGGGGATGGTCATGAAGAGAACGAGCACGCTCGAGGTGAGCATCCAGGCAGTGTCGCCGGCGCTCAGCTCGTCCGGAGCGGCCGCCAGCCGCGCGAGCGCGAGCACGAGGATTGCGGCTGCGAGCGGAACCACGGTTCTACGTTCGAGTGTCGTCATCAGTCTGGCTCCTCCACTCGAGGCATTGAATCGCGTCGACGTCGATTTCGCTCCTGCGGATGCGGATCCCCTGCTCCATGTGGCTGACTAAGATCTTGCCGTCGCCAATGGTCCCGGTGCGCGCCGCGTTCTTCATGCCCTCGATCACGGAGTCCGTCTGCTGGTCGCCCACTACGATGTCCAGCTTGATCGTCGGAACGAAGTCGATCGCGTACTCCCGCTCCACGGTAGATCTCGGTGTGCCCCTTCTGGCGCCCGAACCTCTTCACCTCGGTGACGGTCATTCCGGCGACGCCCAGACGGGAGAGGATACTCTGAACCGTCCCCCGTTTCTCCGCTCCTGGTTGCCAGTGCTCATAGCACACTCCTCCAGTCGGCACAGTCGCTGTCGTGGTGAGATGGCCCTTCTAGAGCGCCTCGTCGCCGCTCTCGCCGGTCCTGATCCGAACCGCCTGTTCCATCTCGCTCACGAACACCTTGCCGTCTCCGATCGATCCGGTGCGCGCGGCCTTGGTGATTGCGTCCGAGGCGGCCTGGACCAGTTCGTCGCTCACGACCGTCTCGATCTTCACCTTCGGGACGAAGTCGACGGTATACTCGGCGCCGCGGTAGATCTCGGTATGTCCCTTCTGCCGGCCGAAGCCCTTGACTTCAGTCACAGTGAGCCCCTGGGCGCCCGCCTTGCCGAGTTCGTCCCGGACATCCTCGAGCACGTGGGTTCTGATAATGGCGGTGATCAACTTCATCTGCTTCTCCTGGGCTAGACGCCTCGGGCGTCGATGATGAGCACATCTCCGGTCTGGCACCCTGATCGCGGGAAGGAGTGAATCAGACGATGGAACGGCAGCAAGGCTCGGGCCAGGCAGGACCGGCTGAGGGGCGCTCGTCGTTCGACTCCACGAAACCGGGGCCGGATCCCGGTTTGGGCCATGGGGCGGTCGCTGAAGATCGACGGAATTGTGGAGGCAGGAAGATCGATCCGACTTTTATGTAGAACGGTCAGACGTCGGTTCTCGCTGGTAGCGCTCGCAGTCGATGCCGTATTTCTTGACCTTGTAGCTGACGATCCGATCGGTCGACTGGAGCAGGGTGGCCGCTCGTACCCGGTTGCCCCGCGTCGCCTTGATCGCGTCCTCGATCAGGTCCTTCTCATAGGCCTCGACCGCGTCGCTGAGTGACAGGCTCATCACCGTACCGGACGTCTCGCCGGTCTGGAGGGACGGCGGGAGGTCGTGTGCGTGAATGACGCTGCCGTCACACACGAGCACCGCCCGCTCGATCGCGTTCTCGAGCTCTCGCACGTTCCCGGGCCAGTGATACGCCATGAGCATGTCGATCGCCGGGGTGGAGATCCGCTTGACATGTTTGCCATGCTCGACGGCATAGCGATCCAAGAAGTGGTCGGCGAGCAGCAGGATGTCGGTCTTGCGCTCCCGGAGCGGCGGTACGAAGATCGCGAAGACATTCAGACGGTAGTGGAGATCTTCTCGGAACGTGCCCGCGGCGATCGCCTTCTCGAGGTCCGCGTTGGTCGCCGCGATCAGGCGAACGTTCACCTTGACCGGCTCGGTGCCGCCCAGGCGCTCGAATTCCCGCTCCTGCAGGACGCGGAGCAGCTTGATCTGTGTCGACGGGTTGAGGTCCCCGATCTCATCCAGAAACAGGGTGCCGTTCTGGGCCAGCTCGAAGCGTCCTTTCTTGCGACCCTGGGCGCCGGTAAATGCCCCTTTCTCATAGCCGAACAGCTCTGACTCGATGAGCGAGTCCGGGAGCGCCGCACAGCTCACCTTGATGAACGGCTGCTTGGCCCGCGGTGAGTTGTAGTGCAGGGCGTGGGCGATGAGCTCCTTCCCGGTGCCAGATTCGCCTCGCACCAGCACCGTCGTGTTGGCGCCGGCCACTTGAGCCACGTGGGCGTAGACCTGCTGCATGGGCCGACTCGTGCCCACGATGTTGGAAAAATCGTAGCGCTGCTTGAGCTCGCCACGCAGGTGGATGTTCTCGTCGACGAGCCGCTGGCGCTCGGCATCCACCAGATGGTTGACGCGGATCGCCTGAGCAATCATCGATGCGACCACGTCGAGGACGCGCACATAGCCCTGGTAGTCGCGTCCCTTCTCGAACGGCAGGTCGATGCTGAGTGCGCCGACCGGCTTCTTCCGGGTCTTGATCGGCACGCAGATGAAGCTGATGTCGCGCCGGTCGAGGTTCTTACGCCGCGCCCGGTTGAGGAACATCGGTTCTTGACTGGCGCGTGGCACGATGACCGGCTTGCCACTCTCGACCACCCGGCCCGTCACGCCCTCACCGATTGCGTAGCGCGCCGATCGGCCCTCCGGTGTCAGCCCCTCGGCGGCTTCCACCTGGAGCAGCCCGGAGTCGGGGTTCAGCAGCGTGATCGAGCTGCATACGACGCTGTCCCGCCGGTCGAGCAGCTGCAACACCCGCTGGAGCCCCGCCCGCAGACTGGAGCCACCGGCCAGTGCGTCGTTGACCTGGGCGAGCGCGATCAGTCGGGCGGCTTCGGTGGAGACGGCGCGTTCTTTTGCCACTAGGTTCTTCTCGTGTTCGCGGATAGGCGACCGACCCGTCGACCCACTCGACTACGGCCTCCTCGCAGGGGCGTCCGTGAGACAGAAGCCGACGAAGCCGTCCAGCCTGCCTCCTGTCTCCTCCGGGTAGTCGCTATGGCAGGGGCGAGGGGAGCTGCGTTTCCCCCATGAGATAGCGGTCGATACCGGCGGCGGCGCTCCGGCCCTCGGCGATCGCCCACACGATCAGTGATTGGCCGCGCTGCATGTCACCGGCCGCAAACACGCCATCGACGCTGGTCATCCAGTTTCCGTCCCCTGCCACGTTCCCGCGGTCGGTCAGCGTCACGCCGAGCTGGCCCAGCAGCCCGTCCCGCTTCGGACCGAGGAAGCCCATCGCGAGCAGGACTAGGTCGGCCTCGAGCTCGAACTCGCTGTCCGGCACCGGGTTGAAGGAGACACGCCCGTTCTCGCGTGTCATCTCGACCTCGCGTGCGTGCAGCGTAGTCACCTGGCCGGATGCGTTACCGGTGAATCGATCGGTGGACACTGAGAACACCCGCGTGCCGCCCTCCTCGTGCGCCCCGGAGACGCGAAAGATGTTGGGCCATTCTGGCCACGGGTTTGTCTCCCGTCGCTGGTCCGGTGGTCGTGGGAGTAGCTCGAACTGGTGGGTTGACCGCGCCCCCTGCCGGTGCGCGGTGCCGAGACAGTCGGCGCCCGTGTCGCCGCCGCCGATGATGACGACCCGTTTGTCCTTCGCGGTGATGAACTCGTCGTCACTGATGACGTCACCTTCGCAGCGCCGGTTCTGCAGGGTCAGATACTCCATGGCGAAGTGGATGCCCCGCAGCTCGCGTCCCGGCACATCGAGATCACGCGGCACGCTGGCGCCGCCGGCGAGCAGCATCGCATCGAACTGCTGTCTCATCGTGTCGGCCGGCACCGTGACACCGACCTCGGTGTTGACCCGGAAGGTGATGCCCTCGGCCTCGAGGATCGACAGACGGCGGCTTAGGAACCGCTTTTCCATCTTGAATTCCGGGATGCCATACCGAAGCAATCCGCCGATCCGATCCGACCGCTCGAACACGGTCACCTGATGCCCCGCCTTGTTCAGCTGGTCGGCGGCGGCAAGCCCGGCCGGCCCGGACCCCACGACCGCGACGGTCTTCCCGGTGCGGGTCTGTGGCGGCTGGGGGCGGATCCAGCCCTCCTTGAACGCACGTTCTACGATGGCCGCCTCGATCGACTTGATGGTGACGGCGTCCCCATCGATCGCCAGCACGCAGGCGCCCTCACACGGCGCCGGGCAGAGCCGCCCGGTCCACTCCGGGAAGTTGTTGGTCTTGTGCAGGCGGTCGATCGCGGGCTGCCATTTGGCCCGATACACGAGGTCGTTCCAGTCCGGAATGACGTTGGCGAGCGGGCACCCCTGGTGACAGAACGGAATCCCGCAATCCATGCAACGGGCGCCCTGGGCGCGCAGGTCCGGTGTGGCATAGGGCAGATAGACCTCGTGCCAGTCGTGTCGCCGCTCCTCGACGGGACGGGTCGACTGCGTCCGCCTCGTGATCTCGATGAAGCCTTTCGGTTTGCCCATTGGTGTCGAGCAGCCAGCATTGCTGGAACGAGGGACGTCCCGGGCCTAGGCTCCCCGCGGACATGCGTCCCACCGACTCGCAACGGCGGCGTGAACCTCTAAATATAACAGATACCTGGTCCGACCGAGGGACTAGTCGACGGCGGAAGACGCCAGCCAGGGCGCGCACGTGCGCGCCCCGCGGCCGCGGAGTGGGGTTGGGCTTCGGGGCGCAGCCTCGTCTAAGTTATTCTTGGGCGGGCCCTAAGTACTAGTCCGCCGCAGTTCCGACCAGTTCGGCGAACCCGGGTTCGCGGGATTCGGCCCGTGCCTTGGCCTCGGCCAGCAGCACCCGCTTGTAGTCGCGGGGCATCACTTTCACGAAGCGTGGCCCGAGTGCGGACCACCGTTCGAGCACGCGCTGTCCCGAGCGGCTGGCCGTGTGGTCGACGTGGCGCGTGATCAGCCGCTGCACCAGCTCGGCGTCGTCGTCGTCCAGCGGGTCGAGGTCCACCATGTCCACGTTGCATCGGGTGGCAAAGTCACCGTCGCGGTCGAGGACATACGCGATTCCGCCGCTCATCCCCGCCGCGAAATTGCGGCCGGTGCGTCCGAGAATGACCACCCGGCCACCGGTCATATACTCGCAGCCGTGGTCTCCGACCGCCTCTACGACGGCGTGCACGCCGCTGTTGCGCACACAGAACCGCTCGCCGGCGACCCCATGGACGAACGCCTCGCCGCTTGTGCCACCGTAGAGCGCCACGTTGCCGATGATGATGTTCTCCTCGGCGACGAACCGGGAGGCGCGTGGCGGGAAGATGGCGAGCCGACCGCCCGAGAGCCCCTTGCCGAAGTAGTCGTTGGCGTCACCTTCGATCGTCAGCGTGACCCCGCGTGGGACGAACGCGCCGAAACTCTGTCCCGCCGACCCCGTGAACCTGATATCGATCGTGCCATCCGGTAACCCGTCGCCTCCCCAGCGACGGGTGATTTCGGACCCGAGCATCGTGCCGGTGGTGCGGTTGACGTTCCGGATCGGCAGACTGAACGACACCGGTGTCTGCTGTTCGATCGCCGCCGCGCACCGCTCGATCAGCGTGTTGTCGAGTGCGCGCTCCAGTCCGTGGTCCTGGGTGCGGACCGCCCGTCGTGCGACCGTCTCCGGGACATCCGGGTTGTGCAGGATCTCGGAGAGATCCAGCCCTTGCGCCTTCCAGTGGTCGACCGCTGTCGTGGTGTCCAGCCGGTCGACATGGCCGACCATCTCTTCGATGGTGCGGAAGCCCATCGTGGCCATGAGCTCACGGATCTCGGTGGCCACGAACCGGAAGTAGTTCTCGACGAACTCGGGCCGACCGGTGAAGTGCTGTCGCAGCTCCGGGTTCTGCGTGGCGATACCCACCGGGCAGGTGTCGAGATGGCAGACCCGCATCATGATGCACCCGGACACGACGAGGGGAGCGGTCGCGAACCCGTACTCCTCGGCGCCGAGCAGCGCCGCGATGACGACATCGCGCCCGGTCTTCATCTGCCCGTCCACCTGCACGACGATCCGTTCACGCAGCCGGTTCAGCACCAAAACCTGCTGCGTCTCCGCCAGCCCGAGCTCCCACGGCACACCGGCGTGTTTGAGACTCGTGAGCGGCGCCGCACCGGTGCCGCCGTCGTGTCCCGAGATCAACACCACGTCCGAGTGCGCCTTCGCCACCCCGGCGGCGACCGTGCCGACACCCACCTCGGCGACCAGTTTCACGTGGACCCGTGCCCGTGGGTTCGCGTTCTTCAGGTCGTGGATCAGCTGGGCCAGATCTTCGATCGAGTAGATGTCGTGATGTGGTGGTGGAGAGATCAGCGGCACACCCGGCGTGGAGTTGCGCACGTGCGCGATCCACGGGTAGACCTTGAACCCCGGTAGCTGTCCGCCTTCACCCGGTTTTGCCCCCTGCGCCATCTTGATCTGCAGGTCATCGGCGTTCACCAGATACTCGCTGGTCACCCCAAACCGTCCGGATGCGACCTGCTTGATCGCGCTCCGCCGTAGATCGCCATTGGCGTCCGGCGTGTATCGCGACGGATCCTCCCCGCCTTCACCGGTGTTCGACCTGCCGCCGAGCCGGTTCATCGCGATCGCCAGGGTCTCATGCGCCTCGGCGCTGATCGATCCGTATGACATGGCCCCGGTCGAGAACCGCGCCAGGATGGCCTCCACCGGTTCCACGTCGTCGAGCGGAAGCGGTGTCTCGGCCAACCGCAGATCGAACAGACCGCGGAGTGTCGCGTGTTTCCGGCTCTGGTCGTTCACCAGCCGCGCGTACTCCTCGTAGACCTCGTATTGCCCGCTCCGGGTGGCGTGCTGGAGCTTGTAGACGGTCTCCGGGTTGAACAGGTGATACTCGCCGTCCCGTCGCCACTGATACTCGCCACCGCTGTCGAGTTCGCTGTCTTCGTCACCGCGGGTCGGAAACGCCCGCTGATGGCGTTGCTGCGCCTCGGCTGCGATCGTCTCGATTCCGATCCCGCCGACCCGCGAGGCGGTCCAGGTGAAGTACTGGTCCACGAAGGCTTTGCTCAGCCCCACGGCTTCGAAGATCTGCGCGCCACGGTAGCTCTGGACGGTCGAGATCCCCATCTTCGACATGATCTTCAGCACGCCCTTGGTGAGGGCTCGGATGTACTGCCGGATGCCTTGGGGTGGATCGATCCCCAGGATTTCCCCCTCGCAGATCAGCTCCTCGAGCGTCTCGAACGCCAGATACGGGTTGATGGCCCCGGCGCCGTAGCCGATGAGCAGCGCCATGTGGTGGGCCTCTCGCGCCTCACCTGACTCGACGATCAGCCCGCAGCGGGTGCGCAGTCCTTCGCGAACGAGATGATGATGGACACCGGCGGTGGCCAGGAGACTCGGGATCGGCGTATGTGCGGCGTCCACCCCGCGGTCCGAGAGGACCAGGAAGACATAGCCGGCCTCGACCGCCTCGCTGGCCTGACGACACAACGCGTCCATCGCGTGCTCGAGCCCCGCCGCCCCTCCGCCGGCCTCGAACAACATCGGCAGCGTCACGGCGCGTAGGGTCGGGTCGGCGCTGTGTCGCAATTTGGCCAGCTCCTCGTTGTCGAGGATCGGGCTGTCGACCCGGATCTGATGACAGGATTCCGGCCCTGGCGTCAGGAGATTCCGCTCCCGTCCCAGCGTCGAGCTCATGTCGGTGACGAGCTCCTCCCGGATCGCGTCGAGCGGTGGGTTGGTGACCTGGGCGAACAGCTGCTTGAAGTAGTCGTAGAGTAGCCGTGGTCGGTCCGATAACACGGCCAGCGCCGTGTCGGTGCCCATCGACCCGATCGGCTCGGTCCCTTTGGCGGACATCGGGCCAAGCAGGAGCCGCAGATCTTCCTCCGTGTAGCCGAACGCCCGCTGACGTCGCAGGATCGTCTCGTGGTCCGCAGGCGCGGTGTAGGGAGCGTCAGCCAGGTCTCGGAGATGGATGACGTGTGTGTCGAGCCATGCCCGATACGGGTGTTCCGCCGCCAGCTCCGCCTTGATCTCCTCGTTGTCGATGATGCGGCCCTGCGCCGTGTCGACCAGGAAGATCCGGCCCGGGTGGAGACGCTCCTTGACCAGCACTTTCTCCGGTGGGATATCGAGCACACCGACCTCGGAGGCCATGATGACCAGGTCATCGGTGGTGACGTAGTAGCGGGACGGCCGCAGGCCGTTGCGGTCGAGCACGGCGCCGACGACCGTACCGTCGGTAAATGCGATCGACGCCGGGCCGTCCCACGGCTCCATCAGTGAGGCGTGATACTCGTAGAACGCCTTTCGGTCCGGGGACATCGACTCGTGCTTGCTCCACGGTTCCGGGATCATCATCAGGATCGCGTGGGGCAGCGACCGGCCGGTCATCACCAGGAATTCCAGCACGTTGTCGAACGTGGCGGTGTCGCTCTGTCCCTCCCGGGCCACCGGAAACAGTTTCTGGAGGTCGTCACCGAAGAGCTCTGATTCGCATAACGCCTCACGGGCGCGCATCCAGTTAATGTTGCCACGCAGTGTGTTGATCTCGCCGTTGTGCGCGATGTAGCGATAGGGGTGCGCCAGCGGCCAGGATGGGAACGTGTTCGTACTGAACCGCGAGTGGACGAGCGCCAGCGCCGACTCGACATCGGGGTCTACCAGATCCGGGAACATGGTGGTGACCTGGTCGGCGATCAGCATGCCTTTGTAGACGATGGTCTGCGATGACAGGCTGGCGATGTAGAACAGGTGCGACTGGTCCAGCGCCAGTCCGTCGGCCTCCCGCGCGACCCGCTTCCGGATGACGTAGAGCTTGCGCTCGAAGCGTGTCTGGGCGCCAGGACCGTCGCCGAGACCGGCGCTGCGGCCGATAAACACCTGGCGTATGGCGGGCTCAGCCTCACGGGCGGTCTCGCCGATCGGGCTGTCGTCGGTCGGGACGTCCCGCCAGCCGAGCAGGACCTGATCCTCCTCGTCGACGATCGTCTCGATGAGAGCTTCGATCCGGAGGCGTTCGTCTGCTCGGCGTGGCAGGAACAGCATGCCGACGCCATACTCGCCGGCAGGCGGCAGCGTGAACCCGAGCGCGGCGGTCTCCCGGCGCAGAAACTTGTCGGGCACCTGCAACAGCAGGCCGGCGCCGTCGCCGGTGTTTTCCTCACACCCGCACGCCCCGCGATGCAGCAAGTTGATCGCGATCTCGAACGCCTGCTCTACGAGTGCGTGGGAGCGAACGCCTTTGATGTTGACCACGAAGCCGACGCCGCACGCGTCATGCTCGAATCGAGGGTCGTACAGACCCTGGATACCCGGCGCTCGGGTCGGTTGTGACCGATCGGGATGCATCACAGGGGCGCCTCTCGTGGGGCGTGGACCGCCGGACGTGCGCACGTACCCGACGTCGTCACCAATCGCGTGTCCGCCCCGCCGGAGATATTCGTGCGGGAGAGACTCTTGTGGCGTACTACGGCGCGGAAACGGCTGAGTCTTTCTCCGTGCATAGGATCCTTCACTCTATCACACGGCTGACCGTGAAGCTGCGCCTCGAGCCGACACGACAACGGAGCGCGGCCTGCGTGCCAGAGGTTCTTGTCAGAGTCTCGCTAGAGACGCTCGACGAGCGTCTCTAGTGTTGCCGGAGCCGACGTATGGGCGAGTACTTCGAACCGCGCGCGCGGGTCTGTCTCTTGTGTCACGGTCCACCCGGCGCCGGCGGAGAGGGTCGTCAGGAACCTGTCCAAGGCGGGGCGCAACGCCGTGAGCGTCTCGGCCCGGTTCGGGGCCAAGAGACGGTCATTGGCGATGCATTCAATCCTGTTTCCCAGAAACCGTACGGGTCCAGACAGCGCCGGGTCGGTTTCGAGCAGCCGTCCCGCGCGCAACAGGATGCGGCCCAGCGCGGCGAGTCGGTCCGGGAGCGACCCCTCAAGGGGTTGCCGGCGGGCGTATTGCAGCCCGAGTCGCCCTCCGGCCCGGTCCAGGACGTAGTGCCCCTCATGCGCCACGAGCAACACACAGGGTCCGGTCGCCATGTGGGAGTAGTCCGCGACGTCGATGAGCAGCCCGTCCACCGCCTGGGTCTGGATCCAGCGGTGAAACACCGGGATGACCTCTGCCGGGTTGAGCACCGACGCGTCGTCGAGAAAAATCTTCAGCGCGATGCGGTGGAGGTTCGCGACGTCGGGCGCGGTCGGACTGCCGACGGCCGTCACGTGACGATGTCCTGTTGGTTGGTACCACCCGCTGGGATCACCGGCTGGCTCGCCAGTCTCGCCTGACAGGCGTGCGTGGCTTCCAGAAACAGCTGGGCCTCTTCGATCAGCTGACGGGCCGCGCTCCGGTCGGGCGGTCGTTCGCCTCGAGCGTGACGCCGGAACAGATACTGCGCGAATTTTCCACCGGCGTACTTGTCAAAAAAGATCTGGGTGTCGAAGAAGCGCGACCGGAACTCGTTGACGATGTGGGTCGGGTCGTCCGTGATGTCGATGAACGACGTCTTGATCAGTCCCTTGGCTGCCTGCAGCATTGCCCCGTAGGCTAGCCTGTCTGCGCCCGCGAAGTCGTTCGACTCGAGCTGGAGCTGCGCCTCGAAGACCTGCGTCTCTGCGCCCACGAGGTCGAATTCGGTCAGAGAGACCACCTCCCCGGCGCATTCGCCCACCCCCATGTCGCCGATGCCGAACTCGCGCGGGTCGCCCCAGTCGCGATAGAAATCCGGGTTCACCTCGTGGGATGGCACCTTGGTCAGATCCTGCAACATTTCTCGGAGTGCCCGCTTGCCGACCCGTGTCGTGAAGTCGTAAAAGGTCTCTGTTCCCTGCCGGTCGTGCACGAAGCGGTCCGTGATACGCCGGACCACCTCCGGGATGCTCTTCGCGGGCACCGCGCCGATGGCGAGTCCGTAGGCGGCCCCGTTGTCGACCCACTTGCCGCCGAGCACGACCTGGAAGTGGGGCACGATGTGACCACCGACGTGGCGGCTGACCCCGTAGAAGCCCAGGTCGCAAATGTGATGTTGCCCGCACGAGTTGAAGCAGCCGCTGATCTTGATCCGTAGTGTCTTGACCGCCTCGTGCAGCGTGTCCATCTGCTCGCCGAGTCGGCGCTCGAGCTCGGCCGCCAGTCCTCGTGACGAGGCGATCCCCAATTTGCAGGTGTCGGTGCCTGGACAGGCGGTGATGTCGGCGATGGACCCTGCCCCGGGCTTTGCCAGCCCGATCGACTCGAGCTCGCCATGTAGTGCCGGCAGATCGGACTCGCGCACCCACCGCAGCACGATGTTCTGTTCTACGGTGGTGCGGACGGTGTCTCCGACGAACCGCCGTGCCACGTCCGCCAGCCGTCGAAGCTGCCAGCCACTCAGGTCCCCCAGCGGCAGACTCACGGTGGCCACGGCATAGCCCGGTTGGCGCTGGCGATACACGTTGGTGCGTGCCCAGGTCGTGAACGCTGTCGACCCGGACTGATCGTCGAGCGGCTGGCCGGTCTTGAGTGGGTGCTCACCATAGGCCGGCAGACCCTCGAGATAGGTCGTCCACTGATCATCGTGCGCCAGCGTCGCCCGCTCCTCGCGCACCAGTCTCCGGAACTCGTCGAGACCCAGCTGCGCCACCAGGAATTTGATGCGGGCCCGGGCGCGGTTGCGTTTCTCGCCCAGTCGTGCGAACACTCGGGAGATCGCCTGGAGGGTCGGCAAGATCTCGTCTTCGGTCATGAACGGCTCGAACAGTTGTGCCTGATGGGGAACGGCGCCGAGCCCCCCTCCGACATGTA
>Ga0310122_10002318_pt1 | contig 12114 bp, 10 predicted proteins | sample CB6_Bottom_1051__FD_203503 | JGI IMG/M metagenome (GOLD analysis project Ga0310122, IMG submission 203503) | Marine microbial communities from Western Arctic Ocean, Canada - CB6_Bottom_1051 | ecosystem: Environmental > Aquatic > Marine > Oceanic | place: Canada: Western Arctic Ocean | collected...
TACTACCGGGCGGGCTCTCTCGCCGAGGCGGGGCAGCTGCTGCAGCAGCACCCTGGCGCCAAGCTCCTGGCGGGCGGACACAGCCTGATCCCTCTGCTGAAGCTGCGCCTCGCGACGCCGCCGGCGCTCATCGACATCGGCCGGCTGGACGAGCTGAAGGGCATCACGGTGACGGATGGCCGCGTGCGGATCGGTGCGCTGACGACCCACGCCGAACTGGCGGCCTCGTCGGATCTTGCCGCGCGGTGTCCTGCGCTGGCCGAAGCGGCGGGACTGATCGGCGACCCGGCAGTGCGCAACCGCGGCACCATCGGCGGGAACGTGGCGCACGCCGACCCGGCCTCGGACCTGCCCACGGTGTTGCGGGCGCTCGATGCGACGATCGCGGTCACCACCGACGGCGGCGAGCGCAGCATCCCAGCGGCCAACTTCTTCAAGGCCATGATGGAGACGGCGCTCGGCGACCACGATATCGTGACCGCTATCGAGGTGCCGGCCGCCTCCGCCGGACAGGGCCAGGCCTACATCAAGTTCTCCCACCCGGCGTCGCGCTACGCCGTGATCGGAGCCGCCGCCGCGGTAACCCTGGTCGACGGTAGCATCAGCACCGCCGCGGTAGCCCTGGGCGGGCTGGTTCCGGTCGCCACGCGCGCAAGCTCGGTGGAGCAGGCTGTGGCCGGTCAGAGCCCCTCGGAGGACACCATCGCGGCGGCCGCCGCGGCAGTGTCGGAAGACCTGGGTGACGATCTGATCGGCGACATCTACGCTTCGGCCGAGTATCGGCGGGCGATGGCCCCGGTCTGCGTGAAGCGCGCGCTGAGGGCCGCCGTCGAACGAGCGAGCTAGCGCGTGGTGGATGACGCTCCGCCGACCCAGGCATCTTTTCCCTCTTCGATCGACGAGCTCCAGGCGTTGCTGGCAGACGCGCTGTATGTGGCCGACCGCGGGTTGGCCACGTCGATCTATCTCGCGCTCCGTCTCCGGCGCCCACTGCTGCTCGAGGGCGAGGCGGGGGTGGGCAAGACCGAAGTCGCCAAGGTGCTCGCGACCGCCTTCGACACCGAGCTGATCCGGCTGCAGTGCTACGAAGGGCTCGATGTCACCCACGCGGTCTACGAGTGGAACTACGCACGACAGCTCCTCGAGATTCGGCTACGGGAGGCCGGCGGAGCAGTCGACCCCGCGGCGGTGGCGGCCGACCTGTTCGGGCCCGAGTTCCTTATCAAGCGACCGCTGCTGCGTGCGCTCGAGGCACCGGGTGACCGACCGCCGGTGCTGCTGATCGACGAGCTCGACCGCGCCGACGAGGAGTTCGAGGGGTATCTGCTCGAGCTGCTGTCCGATTACCAAGTGACAATTCCCGAGCTCGGAACAATTCGTGCGGCCACGCCGCCGATCGTCATCATCACGTCCAACCGTACCCGGGAGCTCCATGACGCGTTGAAGCGCCGCTGTCTCTACTGGTGGATCGACTATCCGGACTTCGAGAAGGAATACCGGATCATCACCGACAAGGTGCCGGAGGCCCCCGCGCGGCTGGCCGAGCAGGTCACGCGTTTTGTGCAGGAGCTCCGCACCGCGGAACTCTACAAGGTGTCGGGCATCTCGGAGACGCTCGACTGGATAGCCGCGCTGGTCGCCCTGGACCGTCACGAGCTCGACCATGAAACGATCGACGAGACCCTGGGGCTGGTCCTGAAGACCCAGGAGGACCTGGAGGCGATCCGTGGAGAGCGGGCCCAGGCGCTGTTCGAACGCAGCCTGCTGCCGGCGTCTTAGCCGGGGCTCCGCCCCGTGGTCCAGGACAAGAACAGGCTTCAGAGAACACCACATGTCAGCGCAGGGCTACCTGTTCCCCAACCTCATCCATTTCGGTCGGCTGCTGCGGAATCTCGGGCTCGACGCACAGGCCGGCCGGATGCTCGACGTGGCCGAGGCACTGGCGCATGTGGATATCGGGCGGCGCGCCGACTTCTACCATACCCTGCAGACACTGCTTGTGCGTCGGGCCCAGGACCTGCCGATGTTCGATGAAGCGTTCCGGGCGTTCTGGCGCCCCCCTCGAGGCGAGCGCACCACCCAGGACCTGCGTGCGCTCGGTGAACGGCGTCGGTTCGCGCCCCCGGAAGTGGATGTACCGCCCAGTCGCCGCTCGGATCAGGCGGCCAGCGACAGGGAGGAACCGCTGCTCCGGGTGGAACAGGTCGAAGCCTTGAGCTACAGCGCGCGCCGCGTGTCACGCACCAAAGACTTCGCGACGTTCAGCGACGCCGAGATCGCGCAGGCGCGCGCGGCCATCGCGTCGCTCGATTGGGAGCTTGGCAGCCGCATCACCCGGCGCTGGCGGTCGGGCACCGGCCCGACCATCGACATCCGCCGCGCGGTACGGCACAACCTGCGGTTCGGCGGCGAACTGGTCGTGCTGCCCCGACGCACCCGGCGCACCCGGACCCGACCACTGGTGCTGCTCTGTGACGTGAGCGGCTCCATGGAACGCTACAGCCGGATGCTGCTGCATTTCGTCCACGGGCTGGCGAACCGGCTCGACCGCGTCGAGACGTTCCTGTTCTCAACGACGTTGACCCGGGTCACCCACCGGCTGGCCCGACGGGGCGTCGACACGGTGGTGCCGACACTGCCCCGACACGTGCCGGACTGGGCCGGCGGCACCCGAATCGGAGAGATACTCCGGCAATTCAATATCGACTGGGCTCGCCGCGTGATGGGTCACGCACCGGTGGTGCTCCTGATCTCTGACGGGTGGGACCGGGGCGCTCCCGAGCGGCTCGGCGCCGAGATGGCGCGGCTGCAGCGTCGCTGTCACCGGCTGATCTGGCTGAACCCGTTGCTGGGCTCGCCGCGATACCGACCGCTGACGCGGGGCATGCAGGCGGCGTTACCCTGGATCGACGATTTCATGCCGGTCCACAATCTGACGAGTCTCGACCAACTCGCCGTGCATCTCAGCCGGCTACCCGCCCGCCGCCCCGCCCGTCGCGGATTGCCGATGACTGCTTAGGGCCCTGGTCAAAACAGGGTTACCCTATCTTGACCAGAGTCTTTACTGATGCACATTCAAAATTCCTATACGTTCGACGCCCCACCCCAGGCGGTCTGGGACCTCCTGGTCGACATTGACGCGGTCGCGGCCTGTCTTCCCGGCTGTGAGTCGATGGACCCGATCGGCGAGGATAAGTATCGGGTCGTCCTGACGTTGGGCATCGCCGCCATCACCGGTCGCTACGAGGGCACGATCGAGATGACGGACCTCAAGCCACCGAGCTTCTACCGACTGGTCGTGGAGGGTCGGGGCAAGCCTGGATTCGTGACCGGTGGAGGGGCCATCAGCCTGACCGCGTCCGACAACGGCACCCGGATCGAGGTGGACGGCACGGTCCAGGTGGGTGGCACCATCGCCCGGGTCGGCCAGCGGTTGATCGGGAGCGTGGCGAAGATGATGATGGACCGCTTCTTTGCCTGCCTCCAGAAGCGGCTCGCGCCGAAATGACTCAACCCTCAGTATCGCTCCCCTGGTGGGTCCGGCTCGGTCGGGTACTGCCGTTCGTCGTCGTGGCGACGGTCGCCGTGGTCGTCATCGCCTGGATGATCGGTGTCCGTGTCGAACTCGACGGCGGCAACCTGCCGCGGCTCGCGCGGTACAACGAGGAGGCGCACTTCGCGGCGCTGGAGACAGACCGGGCGGTCCAGTCAGTCGCCCCGGAGCCCACCACGGCGCCGCCCATCGATCGGCGTCCGGAGACACTCTGGCCCGCCTACCGCGGGGTGGCACGTGACGGCACCTACGAGTACGGCATCCAGACCGACTGGCCCGACGATGGGCTGCCGCTCCTGTGGCACCAGCCAATCGGCGGCGGCTACGCCTCGTTCGTGGCCGCCGACCATCGGCTGTTCACCATCGAGCAGCGCCGGGACCGTGAGGTGGTGACTGCCTACGAGGCCACGACCGGCCATGAGCTCTGGGCCCACGGGTGGGAGACGCTCTTTCAAGAGATGATGGGCGGCGACGGACCGCGCGCCACCCCAACCTGGGACGTGGGCCGGCTGTTCGCGCTGGGCGCCAGCGGCGAGCTCCGTGCTCTGGATGCCGAGACCGGCGAGCTGCGCTGGCGCACCAATATCCTAGAGGACGCCGGCGCCACCAACCTGACCTGGGCGATGGCCGCCTCGCCGCTCGTGGTCGACGGCCTGGTGGTGGTGTTGCCGGGAGGAGGCGACAGCCGGTCGGTGGCCGCCTACGACGCCGAAACCGGCACTCTCGTGTGGACCGCGCTGAGTGACGTGCAGGGGTACGCGGCGCCGATGCTGGTGGAGCTGGCCGGTGTGCGGCAGATCCTCGTGGTGACCGCCGCTCGGGTCCTCGGGCTGACGGTCGAGAACGGCGCCCTGCTCTGGGAACACCCCTGGGTCACGTCGAGCGGGCCGCCCAACATCTCCATGCCTGTGGTCGTCGGCGAGGACCGCGTGTTCCTCTCGGCCGGCTACGGGCACGGCGGGGCGCTGATCGACATCGCCGCCACAGGGGGGGAACTCTCGGCTCGAGAGCGCTGGCGCACCCCTCGGATGAAGAACCGGTTCGCCACGTCGGTACTGTACGATGGACACCTCTACGGACTCGACGAGTCGATTCTCGCCTGTATCGACGCCGAGACCGGCGAGCTGGCGTGGAAAGGCGGCCGCTACGGCCACGGTCAGCTGCTGCTGGCCGACGGGCATCTGGTGGTGCTGACCGAACGGGGCGAGGTGGTGCTGGTGCGGGCCACCCCGGACGGGCACGACGAACTGGCTCGCTTCACGGCGATCCGCGGGAAGACCTGGAACACCCCGACCATCGCCGACGGTCGGCTGTTCGTCCGCAACACCACCGAGATGGCAGCGTTCGACATTAGTCCTTAGCCCCGAACCCCGTATAGGCGCTCGTGGGGCCCCAAAGCGTAGGATGGCACTGTACGCGGTCACTATTTTCCTTGGGGCGTTCCTGCTGTTCCAGGTCCAGCCCATCGTGGCCCGCTACATCCTGCCGTGGTATGGCGAAAGCCCGGCGGTCTGGACCACCTGCATGCTCTTCTTTCAGCTGCTGCTGATGGGAGGGTATCTGTATGCCCACCTGGTCGGGACCCGTCTCGAGACACGGCGACAACCGCTCATCCACGCCGGACTCCTGCTACTGGCGCTCGCGCTGCTGCCGATCACGCCCGACGAGAGCTGGAAACCGACTGACCCGGCCAACCCGACGTGGCAGATCGTCACACTCCTGCTCGTCACGGTCGGGCTCCCCTATCTGGTGGTCGCCACCTCCAGCCCGCTGCTCCAACACTGGTTCACCCGGACCCACCCGGGCAGGTCACCCTACCGGCTGTTCGCGCTGTCGAACGCCGGGTCGCTACTCGGACTCGTGACCTACCCGTTTCTGCTCGAACCGCTGCTGCCGACCGACACGCAGACCCGCGTCTGGTCGGCCACCTTTGGCGTCTATGCGCTGGTGTGCGGCATCTGTGCCGTCCGCGTGTTCCCGATGGGCGCGACCGCGACGACGGCGCCGGCGCCTGTCGCACCCGCAGTGGACCCGGTCTCGATGCGTGATCGGGTGCTGTGGCTGCTGCTGGCCGCCTACGGCTCGCTCATGCTGCTGGCCACCACCAGCCAGATGACACAGGACGTCGCCGTCGTCCCGTTTCTCTGGGTGCTGCCGCTCGGGCTCTACCTCATCACCTTCATCATCTGCTTCGACCACCAACGGTGGTACGACCGGCGGATCTGGTCACCGGTACTGGGGGTGGCGTTAGGCGCGGTGGTGTACATGCTCTAGGAAGGAGGGCTGACCCTGGTGGAGCAGATGGGCGTCTACGCGATCATGGTGTTCGCCGCCTGCATGGTCTGTCACGGCGAGCTGGTGCGGCTGAAGCCAGCGACGGCCCATCTGACCTCGTTCTACCTCACGGTGGCGGCCGGCGGGGCGCTCGGTGGCATGTTCGCCAGCCTAGTGGCCCCGGCGATCTTCAACGGGTTCTGGGAGTATCAGGTCGGGCCTGGTCGGCACCTGTGTCTTGCTCGCGGTGTGCAGCGACCTCGACCGCGTGGGCAGCCGTTTCGCGCTCGTCAGGGACCTGGCCTGGGCGGTCGGGATCGGCGCGCTCGTCTTCTACTTCGTCGTCGCGATACGCGACGACCAGGAGGAGATGATCGAGGCGACACGCAACTTCTACGGACTGCTGCGGGTGTATGACAAGGACATCGGCGAAGACGCCCAGCCGGTGATGCTCCGGTCGCTGTATCACGGGGAGATCCTGCATGGCTCCCAGCTCCTGGCGGCGAGCCGCCGAAGCGAGCCGCTGACCTATTACGGGTACGACAGCGGCGTGGGCATCGCCCTCGACCTGCATCCCCGGCGGGATGCCGATACGTCGGTGGGAGGGACAGCCTCGGGGCTACGAATCGGTGTGGTCGGCTTGGGCGCCGGGACGATCGCGGCCCTGGGTCGCGCCGGAGACACCGTACGGTTTTATGAGATCAACCCGGAGGTCGAGCAGCTCGCGAACGAGTACTTCTTCTATCTGCGGGAGACGCCGGCAACCACCGAGGTCGTGCTAGGCGATGGCCGGATCTCGATGGAGCGCGAGCTGCGGGAGCAGGGCTCCCAGCAATTCGACGTACTCGTGCTGGACGCCTTCAGCGGCGACGCCGTCCCGGTCCACCTGCTGACGCTCGAGGCTGCGGAGCTGTACTGGCAACATCTGCGCGAGGACGGCGTGCTGCTCGTGCACATCTCGAACAAGTATCTGAGTCTGCACCCGGTCGTGCGTGCCGGCGCCGAGGTATTCGACAAGCAGTTCGTGATGATCGCCGATGACCCGGACGGCGAAGAGTACGCCGGATCCACGTGGGTGGCGGTGACCTCCAATACCGCCCTGCTCGAACGGTTGTTCGAGTACACGGAGCGGTGGCCCACTCAATCGCCAGAGACGATTCGGTGGACCGACGACTTCAGCTCACTGCTCGGCGTGCTGGACTAGGGCAGTGTAAATAAATAAATATATCAACTGTAAGTGAGCCCTGTTATGCTGCCCGTGGATGGGCAGTCTTGCTGAACTGACCGCCAAGTTTCACGCGGTATGGCCGTTGCTGGACGAGCGCACGCGCCGCCTGATGGCGGCGAGTGAAGCGATGGCGTTGGGTTATGGTGGCGTCAGTCTGGTCCATCGAGCCTGCGGTTTGTCGCGGAACTCGATTGCTCAGGGAATCCGTGAGATCGAAGATGGGACCGCGGTGGGGGCCGGCCGGGTCCGGCGCCCCGGCGCGGGGCGCCAGGCGATCACGGTGTCGGATCCGCGTCTCGTGGACACCTTGGAAGCGATGATCGATGCCCAGACGCGCGGCGACCCAGAGTCGCCACTTCGGTGGATTTGTCAGAGCACCCGGACCATCGCCACGGCCCTGGGGCGGCGACACCATCCGGTGAGCCATTCGAAGGTGGCGCAGCTCCTGCGTGGTCTCGACTACAGCCTCCAGAGCAACCGAAAAACGGAAGAGGGGCGGGACCATCCGGACCGGGACGCACAGTTTCGGCACATCAACGCCACGGTGAAACGCTGCCTCGCGCACGGCCGGCCGGTGATCTCCGTGGATACGAAGAAGAAGGAACTCATCGGCAACTTCCACAATGCCGGTCAGCAATGGCGGCCCACGAAGCAGCCGCGGCGGGTGCGCACGCATGATTTCCCGACCCCGGACGTGCCACGGGCCTACCCGTACGGCATTTACGACGTCGGGCGCAACACGGGGTTTGTCAATGTTGGAACGGACCACGACACGGGCGCGTTCGCCGTCGCGTCGATCCGCGGCTGGTGGCGTCGTGAAGGCCGGCGCCTGTATCCGGCCGCGGCGGGGATCTTGATCACGGCGGACGGCGGGGGCAGCAACGGCTGGCGGCTGCGCCTGTGGAAGCTGGAATTGCAGGCCTTGGCGGATGAGATCGGCCTAGCCTTGTCAGTCTGCCATTTTCCGCCGGGGACCAGCAAATGGAACAAGATTGAACATCGCCTGTTCTCGTTTATCTCGTCGAATTGGCGCGGCGAACCCTTGCGCGACTACGAAACCGTCGTCAAGCTGATTGCCAAGACGACCACCGCGAAAGGTCTGACTGTCACGTGCCGATTGGACCGTCGCACACACCCCACCGGCCGCAAAGTCACCAAGGACGAGCTGGACCACATCAACCTTCAGCGCGATAAGTTCCACGGCGAATGGAACTATGTCATCCGCCCCGCCGACAAATGACTAAGTTGATATGGTTATTTATTTACACCGCCTAAGTGGGCGATCGGCCCTTAGGACCCGATCGGTCCTAAGGCTCACCCAGGCTCACTGCGGGTCAGGCGTGTTTGCGTTTGGTCCTGGTCGTCTTGCGGGCCGCGGCCGACTTCGCCGGCTTCTTCTTCGACTCGCTGACGCTGTCGAGGCTCTTGCGGAGCGCCGCCATCAAATCGACCACCTTGGCCGGCGCCTCGGTCTCGTGGACAACGAACTCCTCGCCCGCGATCTTGGCGTCGATCACTGACCGCAGCTCTGCCTGATACTGGTCTTCGAACCCACCGAGATCGATGTCGCCTTCGAAGTTCCCGATCACCTGACGTGCGAGCGCGACCTCGTCGGCGTTCACCTCGCCCGACAGCTGACTCAGCTCGTCGATCGCGCCCATGCTGCGAATCTCGTTGGCCCGGCGCAGGGTGTACATCACCAGACCATTCTCCCGTGGCTGGATCGCGACCGGATACTCCCGGCCGTAGAGCGCCACCTTGCCGATACCCGCCTTGCCTTGTAGCGCCTCGCGGATGACGGCGAACGCCCCGGCCGCCACGTCGCCGTCCGGCGCCAGGTAATACGGCTTGTCGACGTAGATCGGGTCAATGGCATCCATGTCGGCGAACCGGACCAGATTGATAATGCGCGTCGACTCCGGTCGGGCCTTCGCTAGGTCGTCATCGTCGAGCACGACATAGCGACCGCGCTCGAACTCGTACCCCTTCGCCACTTCGGTCTTGTCGACCTCGCGGTCGCAACTGGAGCACCACCGTTTCTGCTACAGGCGGGTCTGGCACTCGCTGTGGAGCTGGTTGAAGCGGATGGTCGCCGCCGTGTCGGTGGCCGGAAACACCCGAACCGGCACCGTCACGAGGCTGATCTTCATGTAGCCCTTCCAGGTCGGACGTGCAGCCATGGTGTAATCTCCCTGCTCCTGAGAAAACGGCCGTTGCAGTGCCGTTTTCTGTCCGACGTGCCGTGCCCCCGGGGCGCGTCACGAGCTCGCAACGCGGGCCCTTCGCGGCCGGCAGCGAGGCACCCGACCGGCGAGGTCGCCCATTGTATCGGCGTCTGGGACCTGGCGGCGCAGGGTATTCTTGGCTCTGATGGGAACTCGCACCACACGCACCGCGACGCCAGGACCGACAAAGAGGACGCCGGTCGGGCGGACGACGGAATCGGGGACACTGTGGCGTGCGCGAGCCGCCGACCTGCGACCGATGCTGGCAGTGCTCGCGGAGGAGGCGACCCACGACCGGCTACTGAACCGAGACGACCTGGTCTTCGAACCGAAGTATGACGGCATCCGCGCGTTGATCGAGGTGGGACCGGCGACGGGACCGCGTGGCGCGACCGCCGACCTGCCACGCATACGGATCTGGTCCCGCCAGGGCAACGACAAGACCGCACAGTTCCGGGAGATCGTTGACGCGCTCGAACCGGTAGCGCGCGGATTGACCGCCCCCTGGCTGCTCGACGGCGAGATCGTGGCGGTCGACGCGGCCGGTGTCCCGCTCCCCTTTCAACACCTGCAGGGCCGCATGCACCTGCGCGGTGGCGCCCGGGCCGCATTACCCCGGACCGGCGTGGCCTTCATCGCCTTCGACCTGCTGCGTGACGGCGACGAAGATCTCCGGTCCCTGCCGTTCACCGCACGTCGTGCGCGGTTGACACGACACCTGGGTCGTGTCCGAGGGCCAGTCGTGCGTCTGATCCGCAGTCAGACCGGCGGCGGGATGGCGCTGCGCGAGGAGGCACTGGCGAACGAGTGGGAGGGACTGATCGCCAAGGACCCGGCGGCGCGCTACCTGGCCGCCAGGCGACACCCGGGCTGGCAGAAGATCAAGTTCGTCACACGGCAGGAGTTCGTGGTCGGCGGCTGGACCCAGGGCCGATTGTCCCGCAGTCACTTCGGCGCCCTCCTCGTCGGGTACTACGCCGGCGCCCCACGCCGTCAGCCAGCGACAGCGCGGAGAGAAATGGCCGGGTGGGCCGCCTCTGCCGAAGCGACGGTTAAGAGGCTCGTCTACGCGGGGCACGTCGGGTCGGGGTTCACCGACGCCGACCTGGAGGCGATCGCCGGCCACCTGCGCACCATCGAAACGGACGAGTCACCGTTCGCCGACGACCCCCGTCGCCGGCAGACCGCCCATCCGAAGGAACAGCCGCACTGGGTGCAGCCAAGTCTCGTCATTGATGTGAAGTTCACTCAATGGACGGCCGACCAGGTGTTGCGCAACCCGGTCTATCTAGGCGTCCGCACCGACAAGGCAGCGGCGGACGTCCGTCGGGAGGACGTACGGAGGAGGCAGAAGGCAAGCTTGCCCGCCGTAGCCTCGGCGAAGGCGGAAGGCAGGAGACAGAAGAAGACGGCGACGCGGGCCACGCGTCGGTCACGACGACCGCGAAGTGGGACAACGCGAGCGTCGGCGACAACGACGACGTCCGCGCCGAGCCCGAAGGCCGACCCGGCCATCGACATCTTGTGCGACCAGCTACGCGAGATGGAGGCCAGCCGCACGCGCGGCACCCTGGCACTGCCGGACGGCGCGCGCGTGCCGGTTGGGAATCTGCACAAAGTGTTCTGGCCGGAGCCGGGGCTGACCAAGGGGGACCTGGTCCGTTTCAACCTGCGAAAGTCGCCGTATCTCCTGCCGGTCGTCGCCGACCGCCCGCTGGTCATGAAGCGGTTCCCGAACGGCATCGATGGCAAATCGTTCTACCAGCACCGGGCGCCCGACCAGATCCCGGACGGTATCCGCGTCGCCATGGTGCGCGAGAGCCCCGAGCGGGCGGACACCGGGGTCCCGTATCTGATCGGCGGCACGCTGCAGACGCAGGTCTACATGGCGCAGCTCGCGGTGATCTCGCAGGACCCCTGGTTCTCGCGGCTGCCAGACATCGAGCAGGCGGACGTCGTCGCCCTCGACCTCGACCCGATGCCGGATACGCCGTTCAGCCGGGTGCTTGAGGTGGCGCGGTGGCTACACGACGAGCTGGAACAGCTTGGGACCCCGTGCGTGCCCAAGACCTCAGGATCGTCCGGGCTCCACATCTATATCCCTCTGCCGGCAGACACCCCATACAGCGCGGGCCTCATCTTCTGTCAGATTCTCGCCACCATCGTCGCGTCGCGTCATCCGAAGGCAGCCACGGTCGAACGGATGGTCAGGAGGCGCCCGACCGACGTGGTCTACATCGACTACCTGCAGAACATCTACGGCAAGACCTTGGCCACCGCCTACAGCGCCCGCGCCAGCACGTTCGCCGGGGTCTCGACTCCGCTCACCTGGGACGAAGTCCATGATGGGTTGAACAGCGGCCTGGCGCCTCAGGACTTCACAATGCAGGGCATCTTCGACCGCCTGAGCACCGTGGGCGACCTCTGGGCGAGGCTACGCACCGGTCCCACGGCTGACCTGCGGGCAGCGTTTCGCTACGTGGACGAGGTGGGCTAGCAGCCCGTGGTGAAAGTCCAGCTGCAGTCGACCGGCGCTGCATCTCGCCTGGCTGCGTCGTTCATCGGTCGAATACTGCCGGTATTCTTCCTCTTCTCGCCTTGCCAGACGAGCGCATCACCGGTCTTGGTGCGACGCTCGACTTTCACAACGGACTGCTAGTCACCCGAGCTGTCAGGCGGCTCCACGCCCGGAGACAGAGCGGACCTCCAACACGCGAGAACAACGAAGGACCGTGACCTCAGAAGTGGTCCCGCGGAAGTGATCGACGCCAGTTCTGCTAGAATGACTGCCGTGCAGGGACGCGCTGCTGAGGATGCGGAAGACAGGAATCTGG
>Ga0310122_10002321_pt1 | contig 12101 bp, 10 predicted proteins | sample CB6_Bottom_1051__FD_203503 | JGI IMG/M metagenome (GOLD analysis project Ga0310122, IMG submission 203503) | Marine microbial communities from Western Arctic Ocean, Canada - CB6_Bottom_1051 | ecosystem: Environmental > Aquatic > Marine > Oceanic | place: Canada: Western Arctic Ocean | collected...
CTGTAATGGGGCGAAACTGCATATCAGATACATAAAACATATCTTCAACTCGGCTACCAATTGTGGTGATTTTTGCATCATGTAATTGGATTTCTAAATCGTTAAACAATTGGCCGATAGAAGCTAAGAGTCCTGCCTGGTCTGTGGTTATCAGTTCTATGATGGTATATCTGCTGAGTGGGTCTTTATGGAAAAAAACTTTGCTGGCAATCGGGAAGTGCTTGGCTTGTCTTGATTCCCGGCGAATATTGATTTGTTTTTTGACATTCAGCTGCAGTAGATTATTTTTCAGGGTGGTACAAATGTCTATTTCTTTGCTCAAATCGTTAATTGCTTTCCCCGATTTTTCGAGTACTTGAAAGCTGTTGAGTACATATTGCTCGGTTTCTGTTACGGCGAAAGTGATAATGCGTGCATCAAGAATAGTCAGGCCCAGTTGATCCAGCGTATTGGCGCTCAATGAAAAGATGTTGTTTTCATTTTTTGTATAAACAAAAATTTCAACACTGCCTCTTTGGGTTTGAGGGCGTAACAGCACTAAAGGTAATTCACTTTTTGGTGTTGCGGCAATCGCGATGGTATGCCAGGCAATTTCATCGGCAGAGTAACGTAAAAAATAATCATCACTTATTTGTCGCCATGTTTTACTGATGGTGGCTTCGGAAATCCCCAGTCCTATTAACTCATTTTTCGCTTCTTGTTTGTTTTCATACAGGCGCTTGGATCTTGCAATAGGGTTTTGTAGTCCTCGGTGCAGTGCACGGTGAGTGTGGCTGTAAAGTTCTAATAAGAGTGAATCTTTCCATGAGTTCCATAAGCTGGGATTGGTGCCCCGGATATCAGCGACGGTAAATAAATAGAGGTGATTTAAGTATTCAATACTGCCTATTTGCAAAGCAAATTTATGAATGACGTTAGGGTCATTGATATCTTTTCTTTGAGCGGTCATCGACATGAGCAGATGGTTGCGAACTATCCAGGCAACGAGATTAGTATCATGGTTCGATAGTTTGTGTTGAATACAAAAGTCCCGGGCAATGTCTTCACCGAGAGCGGAATGGTCTCCCCCCAGTCCTTTTGCAATATCATGGAATAAAGCGGCCAGATATAAAATTTCAGGTTTGAGTATCCGCAAAAAAATAGTATTACAAAAAGGCAGTTCGTCTCTGTGTTTTTTTAGTGAGAGTCTGCGTAAGTTTCTTAATACAAAAAGCGTGTGAGCATCAACCGTATAGATATGAAATAAGTCATATTGCATACGGGCAACAATATTGGCAAAACAAGGTAGGTAAGCCGCTAAAATACCATAGCGGTTCATTTGTCTTAATTGATGGGTCAGCCCTTGAGGTGCTTTGAAGATGTCTAAAAATAACTTGTTGGCCTGACTGTTGTGGCGAAAGGCGTCATCAATCAGGTGCAGATTCTCTCGTATTAATCGGATGGTGGAGGCTCTGATACCGATCAGTGAAGAGTTTTGCTGTAATAGCAGAAAAATTTCTAGAAGAGTATGTGGGTTTTTTTCAAAGGTGTCAGGTTCTTTGACTTCAATGTATTGGTTAATGGAAACAAAATGCGCGTTAGCAGGAGAGAGTTGTTTGACAGGGGAGAGATCAAAAAAATGATCGTTAAACAATTGAAGCAGCATTTCATTCATGCATTCAAGCTGCATGACTGTTTTAAAGTAATGCTGCATGAACTGTTCCACATCGGGATCGTTGTTTTTGTCGAAAAAATCGAATTGCTGCGCTAGATCGCGTTGATGATTAAACAACAATCTGTCTTCATGGCGGTGGGTGAGAGAGTGTAAGGCAAAACGGATTCGCCATAAAATATTTCTGGCGGCTATCAGTTCATCGTATTCGGATTCGGAAAGAAGCTCGTGTTTAATCAGTTCTGTGAGAGATGGGGATTTGAAGTGGTGTTTGATAACCCAGCTGATATTTTGTAAATCTCTTAGTCCTCCCGGGCCTTCTTTGATATTGGGTTCCAGATTGTAGGCCGTGTCATGGTATTTGGTATAACGTCTTTGTTGTTCTTGCATTTTTGCTGCAAAGAACTGCTTTGAGGACCATATTTCTTTTTGATTAAACTGGGTGTTTAAGGCGGCGAATAAAGAGGCGTTGCCTGTGATCAATCTGAGTTCAAGCAAATTGGTCATGATAGTCTGGTCTTCAGCCGCTTGTTGCAGACATTCAGAAATCGTTCGTACACTTTGCCCGGGGTTCAATCCTATGTCCCAAAGACAATTGCTGAAGCTAGAGAGATTATGTTGAAAATCATCGATATTGTCATCGTTAAGCAAGATGAGGATATCAATATCAGAATGAGGAAAAAGCTCATTACGTCCGTAGCCCCCCGTCGCAATTAAACACAAATGCTGAGACTGGTCTTGAAGAAAATGCTCCCAGCAATGGATTAAAATATCATCAATAAACGCGGACTTTTCAATTAATAAGGGCTCAACAGACTGTTGTGGGTCGAATTTTTGCGTTAATTCTGCTTCTTTATCTTGGATGATTTGTTTAACCAGGCTGAAGCCAGAGGCGGTAGCCAGGCAGTTTTTAATGTTTAACGGGCTGCTACTGAGGGTCACATTTCTTCCTGTCTTAAGGTGAGTACATCATGTCCTGTCGGTGTTATCAGAATAGTATGTTCCCACTGAGCTGAAAGACTGCGGTCTTTGGTTACGGCTGTCCAGCCATCTTTAAGGACTTTCATGTGTCGTTTGCCAAGATTCAGCATCGGCTCGATGGTAATAATCATGCCTGCTTCCAGCACTTCGCCTCGACCAGCTTTGCCAAAATGCATGACATGAGGGTCTTCGTGAAAGTTTTTGCCTATGCCGTGACCACAAAATTCGCGTACCACAGAATAGCGATTGGATTCGGCGTGTTTTTGAATGACGTGACCTATATCGCCTAAAGTGGCCCCGGGTTTGACTTGCTCTATACCGAGATACATGGCTTCCTGAGTGACTTTGGTCAGTCTTTGTGCGAATTTACTCACCTCGCCGACGTGAAACATTTTACTGGTATCGCCATGATACTGGTCTTTAATCACGGTAATATCAATATTAATGATATCGCCTTGCTTTAGTCTTTTTTCATTGGGAATGCCGTGACAGATGGTTTGGTTCACCGAGGTGCATATGGATTTAGGGAATCCACGATAATTCAAAGGTGCGGGGATGGCTTGTTGTTCCTGAATGATGTAGTCATGACAGAGTTGATTGAGTGCGTTTGTTGTTACACCAGGGACAACATAGGGTTCAATCATTTCTAAAACTTCGGCTGCAAGCTTTCCTGCAATCCGCATCTTGTTTATTTCTGACTCATTTTTGATTGTGATGCTCATAAGGTAGTAGCGATAAATAGTTTTGTTTAAAGCCAGATTGATTGGCTTTATGATGGGTTGTTTTCTGTTCTAGGGGGTGATGGTTTTAATAATATCAGAAAGTTTGCCGGAATGGTGTGATTCCAATGTAGACGACTTAATAATAGGCGTGAAGGGTAGGGCTGTATTCAGTGGCTTGGAGCAGGATGGCAAGTTAGGTGCTGGTTTGGTGGCGTTTGTGCTGTGGCACCGGAAGGCATAATGTCGGATTCGAAGAGGATTGAATTCTCGCTGCTTAAAATATGAGGTATCATGTGCCAGAAATATACCCAAGTGCTTTTTTTGGATCGCGCTTTAGCAGAGTGATCGTCGCTGGGGGATTGGCGGAGTAAATCCCGGTCAGGGATGTAATTGATTGAAATTAAAGGGATGTACAGGGTGTTTAGAGAATTCTTATCTGTGTTTTTATTGTTATAAACAGTAGGTTGTGGTATAAAGGTAAGTTCATTTGTATTTAATACTCACATCTGTCGACACGACTGGTAGGGTGCTTGTTATTTTATTAACAGGTTACCAGTTGGGATAGGTGGAGGCGTAACCCATGACTGATGATATCAGTCAATTATTTAGGAGAAAAAAATATGGCTGCAGTTTCAATGCGTCAAATGTTAGAAGCGGGTGTGCATTTTGGACACCAGACACGTTACTGGAACCCACAAATGGCTCCATACCTTTTTGGAGCAAGAAATAAGATTTACATTATTGATTTGGAACAAACCCTTCCTTTATTCAATGATGCAATGAATTATTTAGGACAGATGACAGCAAATAAAGGCACTATCTTATTTGTTGGCACCAAAAAAGCTGCACGTAAAGTAGTGGCTGAAGAGGCAAAGCGTTGTGGCATGCCTTATGTTAATCACCGCTGGTTAGGCGGTATGTTAACTAATTTCAAAACCATTAAAAAATCAATTAATCGTTTGAAAGAATTGGAAGCTATGAAAGCTGACGGTACCATGTACCAGCGTTTTAGTAAAAAAGAAGCGCTAGGAATGGAACGTGAAATGGAAAAGCTTGATCGTAGTTTAGGTGGTATTAAAGACATGCGTGGTACACCGGACGCTATTTTTGTACTGGATGTAGGTTACGAAAAAAATGCAGTCAGCGAAGCAAAAAAATTAGGTATACCTGTCATCGGTATTGTTGATTCAAATAACTCGCCTAAGAATATTGATTATGTGATTCCTGGCAACGATGATTCAATTCGTGCAGTGACATTATATTGCCAAAGTGCTTCTGCTGCTGTTTTAGAAGCAAAATCAGCAACGCTGTCAGCCTCAGCTAAATCAGATGATTTTGTTGAAGAAGTTGGAAAGGCATAGAGTTAATTTAATTCTAGCGGATTAAGTAAACATATAAACGCTCTCTTTATTATGATACGGAGAGCGTTTTTTTAGATGAGAATTTGAGGATTTAGAAAGAATGAGTATTACTGCTGCAATGGTTAAGGAGCTTCGTGAAAGAACGGGTTCGGGTATGATGGATTGCAAAAGAAATTTAAAAGAAGCGAATGGCGATATAGAACTGGCCATTGAAAATATGCGTAAATCAGGTCTTGCCAAAGCAGATAAAAAAGCTGGGCGTGTGGCTGCAGAAGGTATGATTGGTTTGAAAGCCAGTGATGACGGTAAAACTGTTGTCATGCTGGAAGTCAACAGTGAAACGGATTTTGTGATTAAAAGTGATGATTTTAAGGGGTTTGTCAACTCTGTGACAGAGGCTTTATTAGATAGCTCAATAGAAAGTGATGAGCAGCTTGCAGAAATGGTTTTAGCCAACGGTGATTCAGTTGATGCCGCAAGACGTGCACTGGTTGCAAAAGTGGGTGAAAATATTTCAGTCAGACGTTTTATCAAGTATTCCAATGTCGATGGCGGCACAGCCTGCTATCTACATGGTGGTAAAATAGCCGTGATTGTAGAATTAACTAAACAGGATAATGTATTAGGGAAAGATGTTGCAATGCACATTGCAGCCAGTAATCCTGCTTATGTATCTGCGGGTCAAGTGGATGCAACGGCCATTCAGAAAGAAAAAGATATTTTTACTGCACAAGCGCTAGAAAGTGGTAAAAAACCTGAGATTGTTGAAAAGATGATTACCGGGCGAATTAAAAAATTCTTGTCTGAAATCACCCTTGAGGGCCAGGCCTTTATTAAGGATGATAAAATGACAGTAGGTCAATTAACAAAATCCAAAGACAATACCGTTATCCGCTTTAACCGATTTGAAGTAGGTGAAGGGATTGAGAAAGAAGAGGTCGATTTTGCAAAAGAAGTGATGGAACAGGCTAAGGCCTAAATCATCCATTAAAACCCGGTTTTAACCGGGTTTTTTTTGCATGAAATACTTGGCTATACATGCAAAATCCGCCATTATCCGTACTTCGACTGGGCTGTTGGCGCAAACCCACATCTGTTCTGACCACTATTATGCGTGCTGCTGTAAAATCGGCGTATGCCTCACGGGGTGGAAGTTTTTGAATCCACATTTGTAACTATTTTTTTCTTAGGATATTTTGATCATGACTGAAACGATATGCAAACGCATTTTGCTTAAATTAAGTGGTGAAGCCTTAATGAGTGCAGAGGGTGAAAGTATTGATGCAGCGACAGTAAAGCGTCTGGCCGGTGAAGTGAATGAGTTATGCGCCCTTGGTATCGAGGTAGGATTGGTTATTGGGGGGGGCAATATTTTGCGCGGTGCTGAAAAAGCAGCAGAAGGACTGGATCGTGTCACCAGTGATCAAATGGGAATGTTGGCTACGGTGATTAATGCATTAGCAATGCAAGATGCACTTGAGCACATGGGGCAGCAAGTCAGGGTGATGACTGCTCTGAAAATAAATCAGGTTTGTGAAGATTATATTCGTCGTAAAGCGGTCAGGCATTTAGAGAAAGGACGCGTGGTTATTTTTGCAGCAGGGACGGGGAATCCTTTCTTTACGACAGATACTGCGGCCAGTCTGAGAGCGATAGAAATTAATGCGCAGTTGATGATAAAAGCGACCAAGGTAAAAGGTGTTTATTCAGCTGACCCCGAAAAAGATAAAAATGCAAAGTTTTATTCTAGACTCACTTATGATGAAGCGCTGGATCAGCGGTTGAATGTGATGGATACCACGGCTTTGGTATTATGTCGGGATAATGATCTTCCTATGCGGGTGATGAATGTTTTTGAACCAGGCGCGATCATGCGATTAATGAAGGGTGAGGATATAGGTTCACTTATTGAAAAAGGCTAGTTTGATTATAGTCTGTTAACCTTGGTTTGGTGGATGGGTTTGTAGAGCGGACTGCAGTCCGTGATGGACAGCCGTATAAAATAAGGCGTGCTGAAAATTTCAGGCAAGTGCTTACAAATTCCAATTTTTAAACGACCGGTACTCCAACAGTATTCGTTTAATGCTGAGATAAAAATCAGTTCTCATGCACTGCATGAGAACGAGATGTTAAAATACAGGGCATCCATGTACAATTGATGGTGTATTGGCAAGGTGAATGTGGTTTGAGAGTCACCTTAAATTCAGGATAAGATTAAGAAATGATTAACGATATACAACAAGATGCTTCAGCAAGAATGGGTAAGAGTGTGGAAGCACTGCAAAAAGCATTTACAAAAATAAGAACAGGGCGTGCCCATCCTAGTTTATTAGATCAGATTACCGTGTCATATTATGGTGCTGCTACCCCTTTATCCCAAGTTGCCAATGTTTCCGTGGATGATTCCCGGACATTAAAAGTGACGCCATGGGAAAAGGATATGGTCAAGGCTATAGAAAAAGCCATTATGAGCTCTGGGTTGGGATTGAACCCTACCACTCAGGGGCTGGTTATTCGTATTCCTTTACCGCCCTTGACAGAGGAGCGTCGTAGAGATCTGGTAAAAGTGGTGAAACATGAAGCCGAGCAGGGGCGGGTAGCTATTAGAAATATTCGACGTGATGCTAACTCTGAAATTAAAGAAGCTTTGAAAGAAAAAATGGTTTCTGAAGATGAAGCGCATGTTGGTGAGGAAAAAATTCAGAAAATCACGGATAAGTTCATTACAGAAGTAGAAAAATATCTTGAACTTAAAGAAGCTGATTTGCTTTCGATGTAATTATAAATCTACTTTATTGTAGCGGTAGTTGATCTATGACTGATAATGGAAATCCCAGACATATTGCAATTATTATGGATGGTAATGGTCGGTGGGCCGAGAAAAAATATATGCCTAGGGCTATGGGGCATAAAGCCGGTGTTAAAGTGGTAAGAAATATTGTTGAGTACTGCGTCAAAGAACAGATAGAGGTTTTATCTTTATTTGCTTTTAGTAGTGAAAACTGGCGCCGGCCTAAAAAAGAAATTGAACTTCTAATGCATTTGTTTATGGGAACTCTGCAGTCCCAGGTCGACAAGCTAGATAAAAATAATATTAAATTGCGTATTATTGGTGATAAAGCGGCTTTTTCAGCTAAATTACAAAATAAAATAGAGCAAGCGCAAGTACAAACTGAAAATAACACTGGACTGACACTGGTTATTGCAGCTAACTATGGCGGGCGATGGGATATTGCTCAGGCATTCCAGCAGATTATCAAAAAGATAGACGGTGGAGAGATACAGGCTCAGGATGTTTCGGAAGAATTAATTGCTCAATTTCTTACCACTGCAGACCTGCCAGAGCCGGAACTGTTTATACGCACCGGTGGTGAGGAACGAATAAGTAACTTCTTGTTATGGCAATTAGCATATACCGAGTTTTTTTTTACAGAAACATTATGGCCGGATTTTGAGCCGGACTTACTTGCTGATGCCATTAACAGTTTTAGAGGTCGGCAGAGACGTTTTGGCCGAACTGGTAATCAAATTATCAATTCTTTACATTCAACACAATAAATAAACCCATGTTATTAAAGCGAATATTAACAGCTATTGTATTAGCCACTCTTGCTATTTCGGCTATTTTTTACTTACCCACCCTATTATTTCATCTGTTCATAGGCATTATTATTTTAATAGCAGCTTGGGAATGGGCAGGGTTGATCGGGCTACATAAAACATCAAGAAAGCTGATGTTTTTATTTATATTGATAGTGCCAATGTTAGGGGTTACCTTTTTCACGCAGGTATTAGAGTTATTATCCCGAGTACTTGATAATCCTGAAATAAAAAAACAATCAGGAGCTTTGGAGTGGTTAGTGATTGGTCCCGTCATCTTTTGGGTGTTTATGACTTTTGCTATTAAAAGAGCGCCTCAAGGTTTGTTAGACCTGAAAGTAAAAGAGAGCTACAAAATTTTTATTGGCTGGTTTTTATTACTTTCTGCCTGGATGTTTTTAGTTAAATTAAAAACTTATTATGGTGCAGAAGCAGCACTGTATTTCTTGCTGCTTATCTGGGTTGCTGATATTTCAGCGTTTTTTGTGGGTAAGAAATTTGGCAAGGACAAACTATCACCGGCTATTAGTCCTGGAAAAACCATGCAAGGTTTATATGGTGCACTCTTTTCAGGTCTTATTTGCAGTGTACTGTTAGTTCTTTATTATGGGTATCCGTTAATGATTGCTAGTGACTTTATAATGTTGTCACTATTAACTGTGCTTATTTCCATTTATGGGGATTTATTTTTTAGTCTGGTTAAACGGCAGTCAGGTGTTAAAGATAGTGGTAGCTTATTACCGGGCCATGGTGGTGTATTAGATAGAATAGACAGTGTGATTGCGGCGGCACCTTTTTACTATGCGGGTATTATCCTGATTGGACGGAGTGTGTATTCATGAAGGGACTTTGCATCCTTGGGGCTACGGGTTCGATTGGTGTCAGTACACTGGATGTAGTGTCCAGACACCCTAACCAGTACAACGTGATTGCATTAACGGCAAATACCAATATTGCAGCACTGTATGAGCAATGTATTGCTCATCGCCCTGAGTACGTGGTGGTGGTAAACGCAGCTCAAGCAGAACAGTTTGAGGCCAATATACAAAACTCGGAAATATCCACTATTAAGGTATTGACCGGTGCTAAATCACTCGAGTTTGTCTCTACTCTGGAGCAGGTGGATTCAGTGATGGCAGCCATTGTGGGTGCGGCAGGTCTGTTATCTAGTTTAGCCGCGGCCAAGGCAGGGAAAACTGTTTTATTGGCTAATAAAGAAGCTTTGGTTATGTCGGGTGATATCTTTATGCAAGCCGTGCGTGACTCGGGCGCCACATTATTACCTATTGATAGTGAGCATAACGCTATATTTCAATGCATGCCTAGCGGCTATACAGCCGGTGATGAAGCACAACAGGTTCGGCGTATTCTGTTAACAGCTTCAGGTGGACCGTTTAGAGAAACTCCGGTGGAAACGCTGCATGAGGTGACTGTTGCACAAGCAGTGGCACACCCGAAATGGGATATGGGTCGAAAGATTTCTGTTGACTCGGCCACGATGATGAATAAAGGTCTGGAATTAATAGAAGCTTGTTTACTGTTTAATCTGGCACCCGAGGATGTCCAGGTAGTCATACATAAACAGAGTATTATTCATTCAATGGTTGATTATGTGGATGGTTCTGTATTGGCTCAAATGGGCAACCCTGATATGCGGGTACCGATAGCCCATGCCATGGCTTGGCCCGATCGCTTTGAGTCGGGAGTGGAACCCTTAAATATTTTTGATGTCAGACAGTTGGACTTTGCTGAACCCAGTTTAAGCCGTTTTCCTTGTTTAAAACTGGCTTATCAAGCTATTGAAGCAGGGGGGATTATGCCTACTGTACTTAATGCAGCGAATGAAGTGGCTGTTGATGAATTTCTGAATGAGCGGGTAAAATTTACCGATATACCGCTGATTATAGAACAGTGTATGGCTCGTTTTTCTGCTGGTAACGCCGATAGTCTGGAGAAAATTCTGCAGACAGATGAGCAGGCCAGAGTTGTATCGCATGAAATTATCGGGAATATGATCGCCTAATGGATACATTGTATACAGTTTTTCATTTTATCGTTGCCATTGGGATTCTGGTTTCATTTCATGAGTTCGGTCATTTCTGGGTGGCGAGAAAACTGGGTGTGAAAGTCATCCGGTTTTCAGTCGGATTTGGCAAGGTGGTCTGGTCTTATCAAAAAACCCCGGATTCAACAGAATATGTTTTATCGGCTATTCCTCTGGGTGGCTATGTCAAAATGCTGGATGAAAGAGAAGAGCCTGTTATCACGGAAGATTTGCCTTACGCGTTTAATACACAAACATTGCTTACCCGGACAGCTATTGTAGCTGCAGGTCCCATTTTTAATTTATTGTTAGCCATCATTCTCTTTTGGTCTGTGTTCATGATCGGTGAAACAGGGATGAGACCTGTTGTCGGTCAGGTTGAAGTAGGGACTCTATTTGACGAAGCGGGTTTTGTTAATGGAGAAGAAATCATATCTATTAACAATGAACCCACGCCTATATGGAGTGAAGCCATTAGTCTGTTGTTCTCATACGCAATGCAAGGTGATCAGGAAATTGTTGTTGCGGTCAAAGGCAGTGATGATATTGAGAAAGTTCGACTATTAAAAATTAAAAATGAAGATAGTGAGCATGCTGAATTATTGTATAAAAGGCTAGGCTTAAAGCCTTGGTCACCCGATCTGGATCCAGTAATTGGTAAAGTACTTGATCTGGGTTCAGCAAAACAAGCTGGCTTACAGGAAGGTGATTTAATTATTACCGCTGACAATGAACCCATCAAAAACTGGGTACAGTGGGTTGAATATATCAGAAGCCGTCCAGAAGTTTCTATACAGCTGGTGGTTGAAAGAGAGGGAGTTCGTCTGCCTTTGTTGCTGGTACCGGAGCGCATTGAAGATGAGGCAAAAGATTATGGACGAATCGGGGCCAGTGTTGCAATTCCTGAAGCCATAATGGATTATTTACGCGTTGAATATTCATTAGCTCCTGACAAAGCGTTGTTTGCTGCTGTTGAAAAAACCTGGTTTTATTCCACTAATTCTCTACTGATGATGGGCCGAATGGTAGTCGGCAAGGCATCAGTTAAAAACCTGAGTGGTCCGATCAGTATTGCGCAATATGCAGGAAAATCAGCTGAAATGGGGCTGATCCCCTTTTTAAAATTTTTAGCTGTCGTCAGTATAAGTTTGGGGGTATTAAATTTATTGCCCATTCCTATGCTAGATGGTGGGCATCTTATGTTTTTTGCGTTTGAAGCCATTAAGGGCAGTCCTGTGTCTGACAGAGTACAGATTCTGTTCCAGAATGTGGGCATGCTCCTTTTATTCTCCTTAATGTTTTTTGCTGTTTTTCTTGATATTGAACGCTTGATTCAATAAGTCTAAGGTATAAAACTGACTATAAACTGGGGTGGCCAGAAAGCAGAAAATCAACTGATTTTTCACCGGCCATCCTTGATCTTTAACAATTATCATACATTATGAAACCATCAAAAAAGACTACGTTGTGCCTTATCGTCTTGTCATTATTGGCTATAAGCCAGGTACATGCCGATGAGAGTGCAGTCAGAAGCATGTTAAGCAAATCTATGCCATCATTGAAAATTGATGCCATTACATTATCAGAAGTTAAAGGTTTGTATGAGGTCACTACCGGTGTCAGTATTTTATATGTTTCTGAAGATGGTAAATATTTACTACAAGGTCATTTAATTGATATAGCAGCGCGAGAAGATTTAACCGAAAATAAATTGGCAGGTGCTCGAAAATTGGCGATAGAAA
>Ga0310122_10002322_pt1 | contig 12101 bp, 11 predicted proteins | sample CB6_Bottom_1051__FD_203503 | JGI IMG/M metagenome (GOLD analysis project Ga0310122, IMG submission 203503) | Marine microbial communities from Western Arctic Ocean, Canada - CB6_Bottom_1051 | ecosystem: Environmental > Aquatic > Marine > Oceanic | place: Canada: Western Arctic Ocean | collected...
CAATAACGCCCGCTTCACCCCCGCAAAGGTTTTGTAATAATCCAAATGATCCGCATCAATGTTCGTAATAATTGCCCGCGTTGGGGAGTAGTGTAAAAACGAACCGGCATACTCATCCGCCTCGAATACAAAATAAGGAGAGTCGCCCCGCCGAAAGTTCGTACCCCCAAACTCCTTCAGCTTCGTACCCACCACTACCGTCGGATCGAGCCCGCCCGCAACAAGCGTACAAGACAAAAGCGCCGTTGTCGTACTCTTTCCATGCGTCCCAGAAACCGCAATCGACTGATAATCTCGTGTAACTTCACTCAACGCCTCGGGATACGACAATACGGGAATACCGCGTTTTATGGCCTCCTTCAGCTCCAGATTCACCTTAATATCAGCCGCCGGCGTATATACCACCAAATCAACGCTTTTTGGTACATTTTGGGCTTTATGAGGCCCGATTTTGACCTCTAAACCGCACTTTTTAAGGTCTACTATAATAGCGCTAGAAACGAGATCAGACCCCGAAACAACCCATTTTTGAGCTAAATAATAGCGAGCCAAAGCACTGACGCCGATGCCCCCGATACCCACAAAATGGACTGATTTAGACGTACTCTGCATACCCCAATTATCCACTAAAGACCCAAAACAAACAACCTCTCAAAAAATGAAAAATCGATAGGGAAGTGGTGATTATCCGCCCCCAAGCCCGCCGCCGCCATGAAACTTCTTATGAATATCCTTTAGCTGTTTGCTCGTTACGTGTGCGTATATTTGGGTTGCGGAGATATCTTTGTGTCCTAAAAATTCCTGCAAGATCCGTATGTCGACACCCTTACTCAAAAGATCAGTCGCGAAGGAATGACGCAAAACGTGCGGGGTAGTGGTGATTGGCAAGCCCGCACGCAAAGCATACCCCTTCAAAGATCGTTCAATAGATCGCACAGTAAGGCGCCGAGACGCACCTTTTCGTGATCGATAATTTATAAAAAGCGGATCCTCAAGATCGTCTCGAGTTGCACAATATTTTTTAAGCCACTGCATAGAACGTGAGGAAAAATAAACCGTCCGCAAACGTCCACCCTTACCAACAATCCCAAGCTCCAAACCCTCCAAAGAAATTTTGATTTGCTTGCGGTTCAACGCAACGAGTTCCGCAATACGTAATCCCGTCGAAAATAAAACCTCCAAAATCGCCCTGTCTCGCATTCCGCCCGTCGAAGATAGATCAGGAACCGCAAATAATTTCTCAAGCTGCTCAAGTGCTAAAAATCGAACCTGCGCATCGGCCTTATCCCGAGCCAACTTCACCTTCTCGGGCGAAAGTGCCAGTATGTCGCGCTCCGAAAAGTAGCCCAAAAACGACCGGAGAGCGATGAGATAGTAATTCTGTGTAGATTTCTTCAGTGGTTCGGAAGAACGAGCCGAGCGCGTCTTACGAGCCAGAAAAATCCGGTAATCCCAGACATGTTTGGATGTAAGTTCATGCGGACACAAACCCGACAAGTCACAAGAGGCGAGCCACAAGAAGAACCGCTTGAGGAAGCGCGCATAGTTTTCCTGTGTCTTGGAGGACAAACCTTTTTCGATATCAAGCCAGTCGAGAAAGTCGGAGAGATGATGGGGTAGTGGTTGCGAGCTTCGTTTCATACTATAATGTCTATTAACTTATATTATACGACATTTAATCACAAAAGCAATAGAAAGTTATCCACACCTCCCCTCAAAGATGGATCTACGAATTACGAATCATGTACGAATATACGAATATGACGTTGCGTACGGCGACATGTGGAGCGATTCGTACATTCGTATTCTATTCGTAATTCGTAGATCATGATCCGCAGATCACAAATAATCCGCCGGATCAATCGTAATCCCGATCGGCACAAGTCCCGCCGCCGGCGGAATCTTTTTAAACTGAACACTCGGCGTCCAATACACGCCAAAATGCAAGTGCGGCCCCGTCGAATATCCGGTATTTCCGGAGTACCCGATAAGCTGTCCTCTCGTCACCCGCTCCCCCACTGAGACAATGATGCGAGACGTATGGGCATACAAGGTCGTCAAACTGTTATCGTGATCAATAAGCGCATACTTCCCGTACTGATACCGCCGCCAGCGCGACGTTCCCTTGTCGTTATTACCAACCGCGCGCACCACGCCATCCTCTGCCGAATAGAGGGGTGTCCCCAACCCCACCGCGAGGTCGATCCCGGTATGAGACTTACTCTTGTACGTCTTCTGCGCGAAGGCCGTCCGTCCATACCGCTGGGTAATACGCGGACTCTTCACCGGATATCCGATCACGCCCGCGCGCGGAATAGGGACGAGCGTCGGGTCAAACGAGGCACGCAGCTGATCTTCAATCCCCTCAATCACCGAGCTGATCTCCGCTTGCTCGCGGTCAAGCGCCGCAATCTGCCGCTCATACTCTCGCTCCTCAACCTTCGTCTGCGCCAAAAACGACTGCTTCGCCCGACGCTGATCCGCCGAAATCTCCTGCCGATACTGCAAGTTCTGCCGTTCCTCCTCGCGATCCCCTCGCTTCTGCGTCACATACGCCGCCTGCCGCACAAGCTCCGTCTGAAAATCTTTTAACTCACCGATACTCACCGTAAGGTCACTGTTCAAACTTACAATCGACTGCACCGCCCCCACCCCCTCGGCAAGCGTACGATGACGCAAAAAGATGACCAAAAAGCTGTCATGGTCGCGCTCGTACAGTTTCTGAAACAAATGACCAATCGTCTCCCGACGATCTTCCACCCGCACCTCAACCGAACGAATATCATCTTGCAAGGAGTCAATCTCAAACCCCAGCTTCTCGACAATAACCTTATTCGAGCGAACCGAAAGGTCTAACTGATTGATACTATAATTAATCCGCCCGATATCACGTTTCAAAACACTCTGCGTCTGGTTCACCTCCTCCAATTCTTCCGCAAGCGCCTCTCGCTCCTCCTGAATCACGCGCAACTCATCGCCCCGCGCCTCGATAAGCTGCTGTAAACTCTGCACCTCCCCCGACTGTTCATGCTCCTCGGCCACCACAAAACCGCCCGGTACAACGAGTGCGAGCAAAACGAAAAAACCAAAAAATCGATACGATATCCTATTCATGAATAAGCAAAAGCACTTCTGAAAATCCATGCGCAACAACCGCAGGATCACCCGCACCAACATACAAAGACGCTACCGCATCACGAAGTCCGTAGAGCGCACGAACCTGACCTTTCCATTTTGGATCAGCAAGAGTCAAATCAACCAAATCAAAAAATCGATCATACGCACCGTGCGTCATGCGATCCTCATTGCCATGTCGGACACTCGCAGAAGAAATACGCGCAAGTTCAGTCGCAATGGCGTGCAGCTGGAAACGCGTATCAAAAGCACACCACTGCTCCTCGGTTGTCTTGTGTTGAGAAAGTTTTACTGCCATGGAATTAATTTCTCAATAATATCCTTCATACCATCACGAACCGACGCGTCTTCAACGCGCATATTTTTACAACCAAGCGCGGGCTTGATATTTATAAGAGACACGTACTCAATCCGCCGGTCACCCTGCTCCCGCGGATACACATTCGCACCCCACACATCCTGACCGTCAGATCCGGTTTCATTGACCAAAAGCTCCTGCCCAAACGCATGCCACTCCCCTCCCACCGCAAGAATCTTCTGCTTCATATCCACCTCAACCTTCACCATAGTCTCAAAATTTTCTTCCAAGAGCTTCTGCAAATCCTCCACAGACAATTTTTCTCGTACGATGATTGGACCCATATCAAATATAATTACCCTAACTTCTCAACCGCCGCCGTAACCCGCCGCGCACTCTCCTCCACTCCCAGCACCCCAACAATCTCAAGCGGGCCCGGTGAGTTTTTCTGTCCCGAAAGCGCAGCACGCAAAGGCCACAACACGTTCCCTTTGCCGCGTTCATCTGCGAGCGTCATAATTTTTTTCTCAACTTTCTCAAATGATTCTCCGGATTCCAAAATCTCCAACACCGCCTTCAAATTATCTAGAATCACATTACGCTCGACCTCCTTCCATATCAAAAGCTCGGCGTCATACTCCCCTATCTCAAAGAAAAATCCCGCCATCTCCTTGAAATCGGCGAGTGACTTCATCCGCTCCCGCTCAATCTCAAGCGCCTTCCGAAAAAGTTCCGAACCCATCCATTCCTTCGGCACAAAATCTTTTATATACTCGCGCAATCGATCAAGCTCCATCGTACGAATGTAATATCCATTCAACCAATCAAGCTTCTCCTTGTTATACACCGCCCCACCCTTCTGTACCTTCTCGAAACTAAAATCTTTTACCATCTCCTCAACACTGACAACTTCCTTGTCTTCAGTCGGATGCCACCCCATAAGCACAAGAAAGTTCAACATCGCCTCCGGCACATACCCTGCCGCCTTATACTCCATAAGTCCCGTCTCGCCGGCTCGCTTCGAAAGCTTCGATTTATCAGATCCTAAGATAAGCGGAAGGTGCGCATAGATCGGCGTATCAAACCCAAGTGCTTCGGCAAAGATAATCTGCTTCGGCGTGTTCGCAATATGATCCTCCCCGCGAATGACGTGCGTAATCTCCATAAGCGCATCATCCACCACCACCGCAAAGTTATAGAGCGGCGCATCAATACCCTTCGCAATCACAATATCTCCCGACAAAGTCATATCAAACTCCACCGTCCCACGAACAAGATCCTTAAACGTCACCACCTTTTCCGGAACCTGAAACCGAATCGTCGCCGACTCCCCTCCTTTCACGCGCCCCGCGGCCTCATCCGCATCAATCTCTCGACACGTCCCATCATACTTCGGCGGAAGTCCGTCCGCCATCTCCGAAGCCTTCTTTGCCGCAAGCTCGTCTTTTGTACAAAAGCACCAATATGCATGCCCCTCCTTCAAAAGTTGTTTCAAGTATTTCGTATATATCTCCCCGCGCTCCGACTGTCGATACGGCCCATACCTTCCGCCCTCCGCGGGGCCTTCATCGGCGTGAAGTCCGAGCCATTCCAATCCCGCCAAAATATCCTCCTCATACTGCACTTCTGAGCGCTCCTTGTCCGTGTCCTCAATACGAACCACAAAAACACCCTTCTTCTGCCGTGCAAAGAGCCAGTTAAAAAGCGCCGTCCGCGCCGTCCCAATATGCAGATGCCCCGTCGGCGACGGAGGAATACGCACACGCACAGGTTTTCTCGCTGGAGTCATTACCTCATCCTACCGCACCTGCACCACACGGGCAAACATGAAAAAGAAAAAACGAACAGCAAAAAAAAACAAAACAGATTTCCAAAAAAACCGATAAAGACATAAAAAGCCATATACTAGCATACTAGTATGCTAGTATATGGACGTACTGAAAACACACGAGGGACAACATAGAGGCGCTCCGATGTTCATCGGAGCGCCTCTACATACCACATATCCCACATAAACAAACCACAAAATGAACGGCTAATTTCGTCGAAATTAGCCGTTCATTTACTCATAATTCACGTGCATTCGCCCTACACCACGCGAGGTGCCGGGTAGCCGTGCACCCCACACCTGGTTGTAAGGCGAAGATCACAACTTCAACTCAACCCCCACCATCTTCAAAACCTCCTTCCCAATCACTGAGGCCGCATCCACTCGCGCAAACGCCTTCGCCGCACGCTGCATCGTCTCCAAGCGCGGCACATCGCCAAACAGTTTTTGTATATCATTCAAAAGCACGTGGGGCGTAAGATTATCCTCCTCCATCACAAGCGCCGCACCGGTATCGGCATACGCATACGCATTCGCACGCTGGTGATCATTCGCAGCTTCTTTGAGCGGAACAAGTATCGCGGGTTTCCCGTATGCGGCAATCTCGGAAATCGTGGACGCGCCCGCCCGGGCAAGCACCACATCCGTCGCCGCAAGCGCAATCTTCACCTCCTTCTCATCCATATGCCCGCGAAGCGCATAGCGCGCCGCAACCTCGGGCGCGACACCATCAAACACAATCTTCCGCGCCTCCTCCATATCTTCAAGATTATCCGCACCCACCTGGTGGATAATCTGCACACCCTTCAAAAGTTCAATGACATTATCAAGCACAAGATTATTCAAGCGCACCGACCCCTGCGACCCGCCCAAGACAAGCATGACACGCTCTTTCGGATCAAGCTTGAAATACTGCTTCCCGCCCGTAATATCAAGCCACCCGCCCGGCAATACGTGCGGACGAATCGGATTCCCCGAAACAAACACCTTACCCGCGGGAAACAGCTCTCGCGTCTCCTCAAATGACACGCCAACGCGCCTCGCGCATCGTGCCGTAAGCCGCGTCGTCAAACTCGGAATAGCATCGGACTCATGCACCACAACGGGAATCCGATAAAACCACGCCGCAAACACCACCGGCAGTGACCCCCCTCCTCCCTTCGAGAAGACGACATCCGGCATCACAATAAACAGCCAGAAGAGCGCCTGAAAAAAACTCACGATAAGCTTCGGAATTGCAATAATATTACGCACATCAGCGTATCGCCGGATCTTACTCCCGATAATCCGATAGGTGAGGATATATCGATCTTCAAACTCCTGCCGAAACTCCTGCCGAACCTCGCCGGCGAAGACGAGCTCAACGCTCCCCTGCCCGCGCTCGTGCAGCCAATCCGCAACCGCGAGCAGCGGATACATATGCCCCCCCGTCCCCCCCCCGGTCAACATCACCCGCACACTCTTTTGAATCAAAATTGCCATGAACTCATTCTATTAGAAATTTCGTCATTAGTCATTCATGAGAAATTACTAATGAGTAATTAGAAATTAAGAGACTATACGTATCCACCGAAAAACAAAAAAGAATAAGACTCTATTTTACCTCCTATACTTCGATACATTCAATATAATTCCGCCCATGGTGAGAAACACCGCAAGCGACGTCCCCCCGAAACTGATATACGGCAGCGGCACCCCCGTAAGCGGCAGAAGCCCCGAGACCGCACCGATATTTACAAACGCCTGAAAGCCGATAAGCGAAGAAAAGCCGATCACCAACAATCTCGAAAATGAATCCGGCGCACGCCGCGCGATCATAAACCCGCGCCACACCAAAACAAAAAACAAAAATATGAGCGAGCTCGACCCGACAAACCCCAGCTCCTCGGCGACCACCGCAAATATCGAATCCCCAATCGGCTCGGGCAAATAGCGCAGCTTCGTCGTCGACTTCCCGTACCCCACACCCGTAAGCCCGCCGGAACCGATGGCAATCAAGGCCTGATCTCGATGATACCCCTCGCCCAATACATCCGCCGTCTCAGGGCGCAAGTACGTCATCACACGCTCCAGTCGATACGGAGTCAGATAAATCAAAAGCCCCACCGCAAGCGCACCAAAAAATCCGAACAGCACCAAAAAACGAAGCCGCGCTCCCGCCATAAAATACATCACAAGCGACGCAGCAAAGAGGACCACCGCCGTCGTCGTCGCGGGCTGTCGGAAGAGCAAAAACGCCACCACACCGGCAATCACCATAAACGGCACAAACCCCTCGAAAAACCGCTTGCCTCGGTTCTGATTCTTACCGATCCATGACGCCATATACACCAAAAACCCCAACTTCAAAATCTCTGCCGGCTGAAACGAAACCGGACCAATCGCAACCCACCGCGAAGCACCTCCCGTCGTAAGCCCCAAGGGGGTAAAAACAAGCACCAAAAGCACCACACTCCCAATCAAAAGCGGCAAAGCCCACTTCTCCCAGCGCTTGTAGTACATAAAATACCCGAGCAAAAACCCCGCGCCGCCTATCAGCAACCCCTTTATAAACTGTTGCGTGATGTAATAATACCCATCCCCAAACCGCACCTTAGCCAAATCAGACGACGCACTGGCAAGCATCACAAAACCAAAAATCACCAAGAGCACCAAAGCTCCAAAAAAAACATAATCCGCCCCCGATGTCGGTTTCACACGTCTCACTACACCTCATTGTACACGAAAGAGGTTATATCGCACACGCGCGTATTGCAAATCTGCAATTCGTAGCATTCGGATGCATGCCATAGCTTGCTGCGTAATATGCTATGTAGCAAAATTATCATATTACGCGCTATAGCGTGTAATATGATAATTTTGCATTGGCGAATCGCTCGGGGATATCGTGCGAGTTGCTGCGCCGGATATCATGAGGATGACAACCGTCACGCAAACCGAGCCAAGAAATACACCACGATCCCAAATGCGCTCACAACGGCAGAAATAATCCAAGCACGCATGGTGATCTGACTCTCATGCCATCCGAGCGCCTGAAAGTGGTGATGAATCGGTGTCGAATGAAACACCTTCCTCCCAAAAAATCGCTTACTCGTAACTTGTACAATCACCGACAAAGATTCAATCACCAAAACAAAAGCGAAAAACGGCAAAAAGAAAAGGGTATTGGTAAGCATCACCATCACCCCGAGCGTGATCCCCAAGGACATAGACCCCGTGTCCCCCATGAAAAACCGCGCAGGATAGATATTAAACCACAGAAACGCAAGAAGCGCTCCTAAAATCACCGCGTTCATCACCGCCAAATCATACCGCCGCAGGGTAAAAGCAACCACGACCATCGCCACAAAAGCAAAGAAAAGGACGCCCCCCGCAAGCCCATCAAGTCCATCCGTCTCATTAGCAGAAAGCGAAGTCGCGAGAAGGACAAAAATAAAGACAAGCATGTACCACGGCCCAATCGAAAAGTTCCCGAAAAAAGGAATATACAAAACATCCCACCCAAGCCGAAAATAAAACCACAAAGCTCCCCCGACTGCAATGATCGAGAACAGTATCAGCTTTTGCATAACACTAAACCCTCCCTTTCCCTTCCCCACACCGCGCACACCCCACAAGTCATCAACCATACCAAGCATCGCGGCAAAAAAGAGCGCGGCAAGCGGCAAGTACGTCTCGGCGCGATTCACAAAATTGAAATAATCCGCAAACCCGTTCAGCGCACGCTGGGAGAAAAAGAATATCGCCGCAAGCCCCAAAACCGTAAGCCAGACAATCACCCCCGCCATCGTTACCGTCCCCGACTTTCCGCTGTGATACTTGTGAAACACCGGCGTCTCCTCCGCACTTCGAATGTTCTTCTTCCGAATATCAAACCGCTCCAAAAGATACCCCACAAACGGTGTGAGAAAAAGCGCCACGACAAACGAAAGCGCAAACATAATAAGTATTCGTACTGCTTCAAATAAAGCCATAAATATAAAAATCCAAATGTCAAAGCTCAAATGTCAAATCAATGTCAAAATCCAAAGCTCAAAACACGCGGTGGCGTCATTTGACATTGAGTCATTTGGATTTGATTTGTCATTTGGGTTTTGACATTTGACATTCGGTATATCACACCTCGCAAATAACATGACCGAGCGAGGCGCAATAAAAAAATAAAAACTATAGACTATACGCATCCCCTATCCACTCCAAAAGCGTATCCACCGCGCGCACGCGATCCCAACTTCCCAATACAATCACCACAAGCCGCTGGCCGTTATGCGATAGAAGCGTCACCAAGTTCTCGCGTGCGGCAGACGACGTTCCCGTCTTCCCGCCCAAGAAATTAACACGTGAAGAGAGCGGATTGATATTATAAATCACACGGCTCTCATCGCTGTTGACCGGTTGGACCAACACACTCGGAGATCGCGTCCACTGAAAAACCGTCGGATGCTTCTCTACAATATAACGCACGAGCCGCAAAAGATCGTTCGCCGTTGACTGATTCAAATCCGAAAGCCCCGATCCATCGTGAAAAATGGAACGCCCCATACCCAAAACACCCGCCTTCTTATTAATAAGCCGCACAAACTCATCAAGCCCGACATGATCCTCAAACGCAATCGCCGCATCATTACTCGAAGCGAGCACCATAATCTTCAGCAAATCCTCCGCCGTATAAATCTCGCCGTCGCGCAAACCAACCTTCGAACCCGCCGCATCCGCCGCGCGCTTCGTCACAATGACCTTCTCGTCCGCACCAATATCCTCAAGCACCACAACAGCCGTCAAAAACTTCGTGAGAGACGCCGTCGGCCAGAGCGTGTAGGTGTTGTAATGATAAAACGGAAACGAATCATCAAGCGACTGCACCAAAACCGCCTGCGCCGAAACCGTCGGGTCGAGCACCTCCCAATTCCGCGCCGGCACACGCCGCACATCGGAAGAAACCGGCGCCTCGTCAAGTGACGCGCTGTAAAACGAAAAAGGACGCGCCTCACGAGTCACCACAAGCGGCGGATCTACGGCTTCCGCAGGAGAAACGCGCGCACGCCGTCCCCCGCCATTCGTCACAAAGACGACCACAACAACGATGGCAGTAAATAATAATGCATGTAGTTTTATGTTCATGTTCTTTTATACTTTCTATAGACGCGAACCAACGCACTCGAGACAACATACCACACTAAGAAATCAACCACTAAATTAGAAATCAAAACCTTCTGGGACCTCACCAGAGGAGCATCAACGAACCACTTCCCACTCACAGACACCCTCCAATATGGAAGTGGCAAACCATGGTATATAATCGACGCATCGAGGACCAGCGGCTGATATACAAACAAAAACGTAGCGGCTACAAAAACAAGTGTTAAAACTATCTTGAAAATCGATGGGTATAAAAATTACTTCATAACAAACAAAACGGTTCAGTTAAAATAATGTGTGATCATGTATCACTCGCCACCTCATCACGACTCCGCAGCCGTTCTAACAACCCATGATACTTCCCATGTTCCGGCAGCTCCTCAATACGTCCCACGCCCAAGTGTGCGAGACACCCAATCGTCGGCTTGTACTCATACATAACCCCCTTTCGCGAGCCGGAAACGCGCTCAACCAAACCCCGCATCACCAAGCTCCGCATCGTAAAAGACGAGTTCACACCACGCAAATAATCAACCTCTGCCCTCGAAAGAGGTCCCACATACGCCACAATCGCAAGCGTCTCAAGCGCGGCAGGAGCCAACTCCTCCTTCAGCTCATCCTTCACCAATGCCTCAAATAAAGCCCCAAACGCGGGTTTTGTCAACATCTGCACCTTCCCGCCCTCCAAAAAAACTGAAAGGCCCCGTTCCTCATCCCCCTCCATCTTCTCCTGCAACGCACGCACAAGCTCCTCCACCTGCTTTTCCTTCACCTTCAAAACAGACGCAATTCGAGAAAGCGTCACCGGTTCTCCATGGAAAAAGAGTAAAGCTTCAAGTTGTGCGAGCGTATTCAAATCAGACATAGCCATGTGTCATCCTGAGCGCAGCGAAGGATCTCGTCGTTGAAAACTGTAACCTCATTCTACCCTTCTACTGCACTCCTCGCAATCTTGATCTCCCCAAACGCCGTATCCTGCCCGGCATCCAGCCGCGCATCTCGCACCAAGTGCAAAACCGCAAGAAACAAAACCACCAGCTCCCGCCGCGACCCCGACCCATGAAACGCGCGAAAATTTTGCGGCTCATGCGAAATGCGTTCCAAGACATGCGCAATCTTCTCCTTCAACGTAATAATTCGCCGCTCAATCTTCTCCTCCGGAACTAAAAAACGTTCAAGCTCACCGCCCACACCGGCAATCACCCGAAACAAATCCTCCACACGCAAATCCTTCGGCGGATAAAAAATCGGCTCCCGTGCCATGAGAAATTCCCGCCCCACCATCCGCGGTATCTCGTGCCACATACTGGCCAGCAACTTCTTCGCACCTTTGAGCTCCTGATACAGCTTCAGCCGAAACTGCAAATCGCGAATATCCTCCTCCTCGTCCTCCGCAAGCTCAAGGTGCGGAATAAGCACCTTCGACTTGATCAACAAAAGCCGCGACGCCACCGTCAAAAAATCCGCCAAGAGGATTTTGAGATCGATATCAGAACCCTTACCCCCCACACCACCATCGTCATCCTGAGCGTGAGCGAAGGATCTCTCTCCCAATTTCTCCTCAAGATTCCGATAATAAGCCAAAAAATCCCCCGTCACATCAGCCAAAGCCACCTCCGTCACCTCCATCTGCTTCGCCTCAACAAGTTCCAACAACTTCTCAATCGGCCCCTGATACCCCGTCCCCGAAAACTCGTAATC
>Ga0310122_10002323_pt1 | contig 12094 bp, 12 predicted proteins | sample CB6_Bottom_1051__FD_203503 | JGI IMG/M metagenome (GOLD analysis project Ga0310122, IMG submission 203503) | Marine microbial communities from Western Arctic Ocean, Canada - CB6_Bottom_1051 | ecosystem: Environmental > Aquatic > Marine > Oceanic | place: Canada: Western Arctic Ocean | collected...
GTGGGGGCTGCGCAACTTAGCCTATGACATTCAGAAGCAAAAACGCGGATATTATGTGCGCTTCGAATACGATTCTCCTCCCCAGGCCGTCAGAGATTTGGAACGGGTCTTGCGCTTAAGCGAAGACGCCATGCGGTTCTTATCAGTCGCGCGCGCTGCACCGTCGGAAGGGCAAGATCCGAGATCTCAGTCATCTGCACCTGATAAACCTGAAGAGTCAAAAGCTCAGGCAGCGGATTCAGAATCTACTGCAGAACCAGCCGAAGCGGTGGCTGCAGAACCAGTGGCTCCAGCCGAAGTAGTCGCTGCAGAACCGGCTGAAGCCGCTGAATTAAAAGCGGTCGCTCCTGGGTCAGGAGCGAGTGATGCTCCACAGTCCGCTGCTCCAGAAGAAGGGACAGGTGATGCATCCCAAGCTGCCGCTCCAGAGGAAGAGGTGAGCGGGCCTTCTTCTGAGGATTCAGGGGATTCAGAGGAAAATACAGAAGGACAGTGAGACGTGAGTCTTTTGTGTGAGGAAGGGATATAATAAAGTTATCTTTGCTGGTCGGGTCCATCGGAGTCCGGAATTGAGGCGTACTCCAAACGGGGTGGCGGTGGGCACGTTCTCCTTATTGGTGCCGAAGAGTACAGAGAAAGAAGACGATCTTTTTATTGACGTTGTGGCTTTTCGGACACTTGCAGAAGAATACTGTCCATTATTGACTCATGGGAAAGCCGTCCTTGTGGAAGGAATGTTGGCTCCTGGTCGATGGAATAAGGCCGAAGGCGCGAGACGCAATACCTACGAAGTGCGAGCTTCCCTGATTCGGATTATCGAGTGACGAATAAAGCGAATAGAAAAAGATGAACACTGCTGAGCAGTAAAGGGAGTGACTATGCCAGGACCACCCAGAGGCAAGTTTAACCGGCGAGGCGCGGGAGATGATAGATATCCTCGTCGGCGCATGCGCCGGAAAGTCTGTCGTTTTTGTGTGGATAAAAAGGATTCCATCGACTTTAAAGAAACTTCTCTACTCGGAGATTTTATTACCGAGCGAGGGAAGATTATCCCGAGCCGTATCACCGGTACGTGTTTTTGGCACCAGAGGAAACTCACCCTTGCCATTAAACAAGCGCGCGCGATCGCGTTGCTGCCCTACGCTGCCGCTCAGGTGTGATCGAGTCCTCTCTGAGCTATGCGTACTGTGCAGTGTTTAGTTGTATTTTTACGGATGCTCGCGTAAGGTAGGGGCCAGTATGGAGATCATTTTACAAGAAGAGGTGATGAATCTTGGTCAGATCGGAGATGTGGTCAAGGTGAAGAATGGCTATGCACGGAACTATCTGCTTCCCCGTGGTTTGGCCGTTGTGGCGAATCGACGCAATATTCGTGTCCTGGATCATCAAAAGCGTCTTGCTACGGAGAAAAAGGAACGTGTCCAAAAGCAGGTAAACGTCTTAACCGCGCGGCTTTCGAGTCTCACCATTACTATTCCCGCTCGTGCTGGTGAGGGAGAAAAGCTGTTTGGTTCTGTTACGAATATCGATATTGAGAAAGCGCTCCAGGAGCAAGGCGTGAGTATAGATCGTCGGAGAATTATCCTTGTTGAGCCCATTAAACAGCTCGGGACCTATGAGGTTCCAGTGCGTTTAAGTGGAGGAGTCCAGGCGAAAGTGGCCGTTCAAGTGACACCGGAAAACGCGGACTGAGTCTTTTCTTGACAGACTATGGGAAAGTTAGTACGCACCAAACGAATATTTGATAGCGGAGCAATTTGCAGGCGCGTAGCTCAGTGGGAGAGCACTTCCTTGACACGGAAGGGGTCGGCGGTTCAATCCCGCCCGTGCCTATACCGCATGAAAAATCAGAGCCAACACGTGTCCACGACTGGAAGATAAATATATCCATCCTATGCTGAATAGGATGGATAGGGGCGTCCGTTAGTGATGCCTCTTTTCTTTTTTGTATGAGTGAAGCCGCACAAAATATTGTACCCGAAGCCCACGGGCAAGCCTCCGCCGGCACTGTCGCCGACCAGGTCGGTGACAGTGCCGGCAATCCGAAATTGCAAGACCTGAGCCGTCGTGCGCCCCAGGCCATTGCCGCCCGGGTGAATGGAAAAGTCGTGGACTTATCATCTCCCCTGATCACTGAGGATGCCGAGCCTATTCTCCCCTCCTCGCCTGAAGGACTCGAAGTCCTACGCCATTCGACCGCCCATCTAATGGCACAAGCCGTGAAACGCCTCTTTCCGGCTGTACAGATCACCATTGGGCCTGTTATTAAGAGCGGTTTCTATTACGATTTTAAACATGCCGGTTCGTTTACACCCGAAGATTTAGAACGTATCGAAGCCGAGATGCGTTCTATTGTGAAAGAAAACTTCCCGGTCAAGCGAGAAGAAGTCTCGCGCGATGATGCCGTCCATCTTTTCCGAGAGATGGGGGAGCATTATAAAGCCGAGATTATTGAGAGCATTCCAGGCGACGAGGTTCTTTCGCTCTACCGCCAAGGCGAGTTTGTGGATTTGTGTCGTGGTCCACATGTCCCCTCAACCGGCCGGCTGCAAGCGTTTAAGCTGACGAGTGTGGCCGGTGCCTATTGGCGAGGAGACGAAAAGAATGAGATGTTGCAGCGCATCTATGGGACCGCGTTTGCCACACCGAAAGAGCTGCGTCAGCACCTTGCCCTGCTTGAAGAAGCCAAGCGGCGTGACCATCGGCGCTTAGGAAGAGAACTCGATCTTTTCAGCTTCAACCCCGTTGCGCCGGGCAGTCCATTTTTTCACCCGAAGGGGACCTTGATCTATAATGAGCTCGTTGCGTATATACGCAGCCTGTATCAGCGCTACGGCTATCAAGAAGTTATCACCCCGCAGATTTTTGATGTCGATGTGTGGCACCGCTCAGGACACTACGATAACTACAAAGAGCATATCTATTTTACTGAGGTCGAAGGGCGGGACTTTGGTGTGAAGCCGATGAATTGTCCCGGCCATACGTATATCTATGCGGCTAAGAAGCGCTCATATCGGGACCTTCCGCTCCGTTATGCCGACTTTGGCCGGTTGCACCGCTTTGAACGCTCTGGGGTCTTATCCGGACTCACTCGGGTGCGCTCCTTTTCTCAAGATGATGCCCACATCTTTTGCACTCCGGAGCAAATCGAGACTGAAGTGGGTGCGGTCTTACGCATGATTAATGAGGTCTACCGAACGTTCGGTTTCGAAGAGGTCCGTTTTTATCTCGCAACACGTCCGGAAAAGCGTTTGGGGGACGATGAGACCTGGGAAAGAGCTGAAGCCGCTCTTTCCGCTGCGCTCAAGGCGAATGATGTCACCTTTGAGGTCAACGCGGCTGACGGCGCGTTTTACGGCCCGAAAATAGACTTTATCGTACTTGATGCCCTCCGCCGGGAATGGCAGCTGGCCACTATCCAGCTCGACTTCATGCTTCCCGAGCGTTTTGATCTGACCTATGTCACGGCCCAAGGCGACGAAGCACGACCGGTCATGATCCACCGTGCTGTCTTAGGGTCTATAGAGCGTTTTATGGGCGTCCTCATCGAACACTGTGGTGGAGACTTCCCGCTGTGGCTGGCTCCCGTTCAGGCGAAGATCGTTACTGTGACTGATAATCAACACACATACGCGCGCTCCATTGAGGAGCGGCTTCGACAGGCCGGAATTCGCTGTGAACTCGACCTGCGGAATGAAAAGCTCGGTTATAAAATCCGTGAAGCGGAAATGCAGAAGATCCCGTATACAGTCGTGATTGGGGACAAAGAGGTCCAAGCCGGTACGGTTGCCCCACGGGCGCGGAAACGAGAGAAGATCGCTCCGCTCGCCATTGAGGCATTTATCGAACGCTTGAACCGTGAGCGTGTCCCGGGAGGTGCACCATAGCTAGAGAAGCGGGAGTTCGGATTAATCAGCAGATTCGCGCTCGTGAGGTGCGGGTCATTGACGCTGATGGGGAGCAGGTCGGTATTCAGCCGCTTGGCGAGGCATTTCGAGCAGCGATTGAGCAAGGGCTCGACCTGGTAGAAATTGCAGCGAAGTCTTCTCCACCTGTCTGCCGAGTCATGGATTATGGCAAGTACCGCTACTTGCAGAAAAAGAAGGTTCAGGAGTCTAAGAAGCATCAGACCCAGGTGTTGGTGAAGGAAGTCAAGCTCGGCTCACGTACCAGCGAACATGATGTGGACTTCAAGATTAACCATATTCGTCGGTTTATCGAGAAAAAGCATCGGGTCAAAGTCTCGGTCTTTTTCCGGGGACGAGAAATTACCCATCCGGAGATTGGGAAAGAGCTGCTCAAGCGTGTGTATGAAAAAGTAGAAGATGTCGCATCTCTCGAGACGCCACAGCCCCGCATGGAAGGGCGAAATATGTCAATTCTTGTTGTTCCGAGGTAACTATGCCAAAGATTAAGACACGCCGTGGAGCGGCGAAACGCTTTAAGATCACGGGAACGGGGAAAGTGCGCCGTCGGCGAGCATATCTCCGGCATCAACTATCGGTAAAAACACGGAAGCAGAAACGGAATCTTGATCAACCAGCGCTCGTGGCAGCTGCTGATGCAAAGGCGATCAAAAAATTGATTCCTTACCTGTAGAGACGGAGAGGAGAAAGATATATGCCACGAGCAAAACGCGGCTTTAAGGCACGGCGGCGCAGAAAGCGCATTCTAAAACTGGCCAAGGGGTTTACGGGAGGGCGCCGACGCCAATACCGCCAGGCCCGAGAAACCGTAGAGCGCGGTCTGGTCTATGCATACCGGGATAGGCGTAATAAAAAGCGCGATTTTCGGCGCTTGTGGAACGTCCGTATTAATGCAGGTGCACGACTCAATGGCCTCAATTATAGTCGCTTAATCCATGGTCTGTCCCAGGCGAATGTCGAGATTGATCGCAAAATACTCGCGGCACTGGCTATGGAAGATCCTGCAGCTTTTGCTGCGGTCACAGAGCTAGCCAAGCAGCGTCTGGCTGCGTAATTGGATCAGGGACTCAGCGTAGACTGAGTCCCTGAGACTTCAGAAAAGTAATATATTCCTGCTGGAATGATTCGATTTGTTCACTCGTGAGCGTACTGTCTTTCGATTCGATCCAGTAGCGGAAGGTATAACTGCCTGTTCCTTCGGTTAGCCCTTTCCCCTTATATAGTGTGATAAACTCTCTTCTCTTCAGAAAGGGATGGGAGAATGTGTCGAGTGTGTGAATCAACTCGACAAATCCTGATTCTGCGCTTGCGACGATCGAGAAATCGAACCAGGAGCCAGGATATCGGGAGGTCGCTTCGTAGCTCGTTTCAGGGAATATGGGTCCTTCGAGTGCGTCAAAATTCAGCTCGAACCAAACTACTTGGGATTTGGGTGCAATTTCGGCCAGCAGCGGGTCAGACAAGAATCCAAGGCCACCGATGACGCTATCATTCAGCCGTATGTCGATAAAACAGCCTGGGGTTTGCCATGGCGCCGTGTCGTGTCTGCCGGGCTCAAACGTCAACCTGCCCGCATTTAAGTGCGCGGAAAGGGCCTCAAGCGCACCTTTTACTGAACGAAAGTGCTCTTCCAAGTCGGCCCGCCGCTCGTTTTGAAAGCTGACTCCTGACAAGAAATTGTGTTCTTCCCGCTCTCGTTCTCCCAGCGGCAGATAGACTCGGCCCAGTTCAAATATGCGAAAGTGATCGCGTAAGACGGCGTTCTTTTTGGTTACTGCGAGGATGTTGGGGAGAAGCGTGGTCTGGAGGCGGAAATTGTGTTCTGCACTGGAATTGGCCATTTCCAGCGTTGCCTGGGGCTCGTAGCCGATAGTTTTGAGCCAGGTTTCGTCGAACCAACTATAATTATGGATCTCTGAGAAACCAGAGGCTTGGGCTAAGAGGCGTCGGGCCTTATGCTCCGCACGGAGCCGGTCATTAAAGGCGACAGTCTTCACAAAGAAATCCGGCATCTTCGGCTCTAAATTGTCGTAGCCGTTGATGCGGGTGACTTCCTCGAGAATGTCAACCGGCAGTGAGATATCCTTCTCGCTCCGAAACGGCGGAATCCCGACTTTGAGGATGCCTGCGCTCACCTCAGCTTCGAAACCGAGTGCGGTGAGGATGGTTATGATCTTCTCCGGCGCGATAGGATTGCCTATGCGTCGGTCAAAAAAGCTAGTCGGAATTTCAAGTCTTCGGACGTCTCCTTTGAGCTCTCCAGCATAAGTGAAACGAGAACGCACTTGGGGTTGCAGGCCGGCTTCTTGCAAGAGGTGCAGAAAACGTTCCGTGGCAACCTTGGTATTGATAGGAGGTTGTTGTTTCTCGAAACGTTGACTCGCGTCGGTGTGAATGTCCAAGCGGGTGGCCGTGCGCCGAATGCGGGCATCTTTGAAATTTGCGCTCTCAACGAGGAGGGTGGTCGTGTTTTCGCTCACTTCGCTCTTGAGCCCACCCATAATACCGGCCAAGGCAACTGGTTCTTGCTCATTCCAGATCATGAGGTCTTCCGGGATCATCTTTCGTTCCTGGCCGTCTAGGGTTGTAAAACTGCCCGGGATACCGAACGGAGCCACACGTACGGCACGCAGCCGGCCGGCATCGAATGCGTGCATGGGCTGCCCGAATTCCAGCATGACGTAATTGGTGAGATCAACAAGAATATTAAAGGTGCGTTGTCCCAGGGCATGCAAACGGTACTGAATGGCCACTGGGGAGGGAGCGGCAGTCAGACCTGCTATCTCTATACAGGAGTAGCAGGGACAATTTTCCGGGTCGTCAATCGTCAGCGGGTAGGGGGGTAAGTCGTCATAGCCAGATAAATCTGCTCGTTCGAGTGGCCGCAGGGGGCGTTCAAAAATGGCAGCGACCTCGCGAGCAAAACCATAATGTCCCCAGAGGTCGGGGCGATGCGTGAGGCTTTTGTTATCGATTTCTAGCAGCGTGTCTGAGGGCGGGATCAAATTCGCAAGGGCAGCCCCGTCTTCAAGAGACTCAGGAAGCTCGATAATGCCGAAATGTCCGCCACCCATGCCTAATTCGTCCGAAGAGCACAAGATGCCCTGGCTGAGGCGTTCGCCCACCCGGTTTTCTTCTATGACGTGTCCCCCGGCAATGTGGACTCCGGCTGGGGCAAAAGCGGATTTCATACCGACTCGGACATTGGCCGCACCGCAGACCGTAGTAAACTGAGCAGCACCACACTGGACGTGTACGAAGGTCTGCGGCCCGTCGAGTGGCTCGACAGACATGATACGGCCAATCAAGACGCCGTCCAGCGCGCGAACTAGTGTTTCAAGACCTTCGACTTCAGCCGTGGCCATGGTGAGACGGTTGGCGACCGTCTCAGGCGAGACGTCGGAGATGTCCACATACTGGGCAATCCACTCGAGAGATATTTTCATCGACCACTCCTACTCAGACGGATGCTGGAAACTGTTCATAGAAACGGAGATCGCCTGAGTTCAGCAGCCGAATATCCGGGATGTTGTATTTCATCATGGCGAGCCGTGTGAGCCCCAGGCCAAACGCAAACCCACTAAATTCATTTGGGTCCAGCTTGCCGAATTCGAGTACCTTGGGATGCACCAGACCACACGGCAGCAACTCTATCCAGCCGGACTTTTTGCAGGTGGAACATCCCTTGCCACCGCAGATCAGACATTGAATGTCTAATTCGAACCCCGGCTCGACAAAGGGAAAATATCCGGGGCGTAATCGGACAGTGACTTCTCGGTGGAAGACTGCAGTCAATAACGTACGCATGACGGCGATCAGATGTGCGACGGAGATTTCCTTGTCTATCATCAGGCCTTCGAGTTGGTAGAAGGTATTTTCATGACTCGGATCAACGGCTTCGTTACGAAAGCAACGGCCAGGAAAGATCGCTCGAATGGGCGCGCCATAGTGCTCCAACGCGCGGACTTGATTGGCAGAAGTATGGGTGCGCAGCAGCAGGCCGTTTTTGAGCCAGTAGGTATCCTGCATATCTCGGGCAGGATGGTCACTCGGAATATTGAGGCTCTCGAAGTTATAATAGTCCGTCTCAACGTGGTAGCCGCTCAGGATCATAAAACCCATAGACTGAAAGATCTCTTCCAATTCCATTTGGACAAGAGAAATAGGGTGTAGATGGCCGATGCTGTTATTGAGACCGGGCAGGGTCATATCGATAACTGCCTTGGGTCGTGGTCTACTCTGCTGTCGAGTGATTGCAGCGCGAATCTGCTGTTCAGCAAAGTTCTTGAGTTCGTTGAACTGCCGTCCAAAATGCTTTTTTTCATCCGGTGACATGACCGAGAAGTCAGCATTTTTTCGGAGTAGTGTGATCCTGCCTTTACGGCCGAGATAACGGATACGAATTTCCTCAAGCCCTCGATCGGTCGTAGCGGCAGCAAGGTCTTTGCTCAACTGAGCATGGATGTCCTGCAAGGTTTTTCCTCCATATTAGTAAGTCCCTATCCTAGCGTTGCCTGTATTGTGCGGAAAGCCCTCTCGTGTCGAGCTGAAGACTCCAGTGTCTGGCGCGCAAACTTGACTTCAAGACTTGGCTCTATTATGTTCGCAGCGTTAGCTATATAGGGTTCGTTATTACGTTTTTTGATTGTTGTGGGGGACGGAGTGTGTGTTGGGGATGAAGATTGCTTGGTCGAGACAGTCAGTGGCGCAGTGCAAAAGCTCAACCCCCCTCTCTTCTATTGATGCTCGTGTGTGAATATCAAACCGGGGAATTTGACCTTCATTGAGGAGAGTTGTAGAGGGGGCTGACCTATGACTAAAGCAGATATTGTGGAACGAATTTATGAGAAGGTAGGATTCTCAAAAAAAGAAGCGACCGATGTCGTGGAGTCGATATTTGGAATAATCAAGGGCCGCCTCGAAAAAGGGGAGAAAGTGAAAATCTCCGGATTTGGGAATTTCGTTATCAATGAAAAGCGTCCACGTAAAGGGCGAAATCCACAAACGGGCGAGGAAATTATCATCTCAGGCCGTAGTGTGCTCTCATTCAAACCGAGTCCGGTATTAAAGAAGGCCATTAACCCACTCTTGCTAAACTGAGCGTATAGTGGATCAGGTTGAGTTTCCGAATAAGCTCTATTTTCGCATCGGTGAAGTCGCGAAGATCATCGGTGTGAAGCCCTATGTGTTGCGTTATTGGGAAACAGAGTTTTCTGTTCTCAAGCCAGGTAAGAGCCCCGCACAACACCGCCTGTATCGGCGCCGTGATGTCGAAACCTTGCTCGAGATAAAATACCTCTTATACGAAGAAGGCTTCACCATTGCTGGGGCAAAAAAACGCCTCAAAGATGGGGATAGAGAAGAAGCTGCTCGCGTGCCTCAGGTGCGACCACTCCAGGATGATCAACGCCGAATTTTGACTGAGATTCATAAGGACATCCGGTCTCTGCACAAGATCGTGAGTGCAGAAAGGCGCTAGGCGATCCGTTTTTAGCCAGCCCTTATAACAAGAAAAAAGTTTTTTGTTGATACGACCTTACGTGGTATGGTAGCATGTAAAACTAGAACTTCTGATGGGTCGGGACGGCCCATTCTCTATATACAGTAGGATACGTAGAGCAAGAGGAGGGGTAGATGCGGTCAACGTGGTGGATGTGGTGCTCTTTTGTCTTGAGCGTGGGCAGCCTACTGGGCGGCCTTATGAGGCCCGCCTTTGCTTTTGAGGAGCACGGACGGGTTCCTCAGCTTCCGGCTTCTCAAAATTTTGCGGCGGTTCTCTTACAAGATGCGGAAACCGGCCAAGTGTTGTTTGCCAAAAACAGCCAGAAAATATGGCCTCAGGCTTCTCTGACCAAAATGATGCTAGGATTGGTCGTTTTTGAGGAAATTGAAGAGGGGAATATTGCGCTGCGTACTCCAGTGAAAATCAGTCAGCGTGCCAGTCGGACGAGAGGCCGAACGATCGGCCTGCGGTCTGGAGAAGTGTTTCCTCTAGAGGAACTCCTCCAAGCAGTGTTAGTCACCTCTGCAAACGACGCTGCTGTTGCAGTGGCGGAGCATGTGTGTGGCTCGGTGAGCAAATGTGTTCAGCGTATGAACGACCGAGCCCAGGAGCTGGGTATGAAGCGTGCCCAGTATCGCACTGTCAACGGAATGCCGACAAAACGAAATCCAGTTCCAGATATGGCCCCTGCTGACGATATCGCCATCCTTGCCCGGGCACTCTTACGCCATCCTCAGGTCCTGATGTGGACTTCGCAACAATCTATGCCGTTTCGCAATGGTCGCCAGAGACTACCAAATACAAACCGGCTGGTTGGTCGAACAAACGGAGTTGACGGTTTAAAGACAGGATTTACAAGGAAGGCCCGTTTCAATCTTGTGACGACTGCGCAACGTGGCTCTCTGCGCCTCATTGCCATTGTCTTTGGCGGGAAAACCAGTACTATACGCTTTCGTATCGCTAAGGATTTGCTTGAGTGGGGATTCACGAATTTTACGCGGCTGCAGCTCATAGAGGGAGGAGCTCCTCTGTGGGTCGAGATTCGGGTTGAGAATGGTAGTATGTCTGCTTTCCAACCGGTTGCCGCAGCAACGGCTGCGCCCCTTGTTCGGAAAGGTGAGATTGCGGCTGTATCTGTCGTGCTGCAAATTCCTACCCAGGTGTCAGCGCCCGTCCTGCGTCATCAGGTTCTTGGAGAAATAGTTGTCCGACGGGGTAAACAAACGCTTGCCGTTATCCCGGCATTGAGTCCAGGCGATATCCCTCAGGCCAGGTGGGCGCACGCCCGTCGCTAACCTGCTGGGAACGGTAAAAAGCGCTTGCATACTGATAAAAGATGCTTAAGTTGCCTCTGCATCTTGAAAAGAGGTAGGTGAAAGGAGATCGTTCGCATGGCGAGTAAATTGATCTATTTACATGATAAAGCCCGCACGGGGATTCTGAGAGGCGTCAACCTCATAGCCGATGTGGCTCAGGTGACACTCGGACCACGGGGTCGTAATGTCCTCTTAGAAAAAAGTTATGGGGCCCCCGTAGTCACAAAAGACGGTGTGACGGTTGTGAAAGAAATTGAACTTGACGACAAATTTGAGAATATGGGAGCAAAGATGGTCCGCGAGGTTGCAACCAAGACCTCGGATGTCGCGGGTGACGGGACCACGACCGCAACGGTCTTGTCGCGGGCTATTCTGACTGAGGGGCTGCGTTTGCAAGTTGCCGGGTTTGATCCCATGTCGCTCAAACGCGGTATTGATGCGGCGGTTGAGAAAATTGTGGAGGGGGTACAAAAGCAGAGCCGAAAGGTCCAGGGACAGGCGGATATCGCCCAAGTCGGGACGGTCGCGGCGAATGGGGAATCAACCATCGGTGACACCATCGCCGAAGCCATGGAGCGCGTGGGAAAAGAAGGTGTCATTACTATCGAAGAGGGGAAAGGGATGGACACGGTTCTCGACGTTGTTGAGGGCATGCAGTTTGATCGCGGTTTTCTCTCCCCCTATTTTGTCACAGATCCTGAGAAGATGATTGCCGAACTCCATGAGCCCTACATCCTCTTGCACGAAAAAAAGATCTCGAATATGCCGGACCTTATTCCCCTCCTTGAGAAAATAGCACAGAGTGGACGCCCGCTTTTTATTATTGCCGAAGACCTTGAAGGCGAAGCTTTGGCCGCATTAGTGGTGAATAAAATCCGGGGGACCCTCAATTGCGCTGCGGTCAAGGCACCCGGCTTCGGTGATCGCCGTAAAGCCATGCTGGAAGACATTGCCATTCTGACTGGTGGCAGGGTTGTGGCAGAAGAACTGGGTATGAAGCTCGAAAATATCGAGCTCAACGACCTGGGAGGCTGTCAGCGTATAATCATGGATAAAGACACCACCACCATTATCGACGGTGCGGGGAAAAAGAAGGATATGCAGGGCCGCGCTGATCAGATTCGTTCCCAGATTGAAGAAACGACTTCGGATTATGATCGAGAAAAACTCGAAGAGCGTTTGGCTAAATTAGCCGGTGGGGTGGCTGTGATTAAAATCGGGGCAGCCACGGAAGTGGAGATGAAAGAACGCAAAGCCCGCGTTGATGATGCGCTGCATGCCACAAGATCCGCTGTGGAAGAAGGCATTGTGCCTGGTGGCGGTGTTGCTTTGCTGCGAGCCCGGGCCAA
>Ga0310122_10002325_pt1 | contig 12091 bp, 13 predicted proteins | sample CB6_Bottom_1051__FD_203503 | JGI IMG/M metagenome (GOLD analysis project Ga0310122, IMG submission 203503) | Marine microbial communities from Western Arctic Ocean, Canada - CB6_Bottom_1051 | ecosystem: Environmental > Aquatic > Marine > Oceanic | place: Canada: Western Arctic Ocean | collected...
CGGCCCTGCCCGACCAGCGATAGCACACGGCCGGCGCTGGCTTCCCCGTGCGCCCGCAGCAGGTCCCGCACCAGGGCGCTTGCGACTGCGTAGGCGCGCTGGTCGGCGGCCCGGCCCGTACCGAAGAGCCGCTCGAGCTCGTCGAGCGAGACCCCGCCGTATCTGACCAGGGTCCACGCCAGCCGTGACCGGCCTCCCAACCCCACCGGTCGCTCGGCCGCCAGCGCGAGCCCTTCGTTGAACCAGCGCGGTACCGGCCGGCCCTGAGCGGCTCGCGAAAACAGGATGTGAGCCACCTCATGATGCAACAGCGTCTCGAGAGAGTCAGAGGGATAGGACCTGGCGCGGTTCGGCAACAGCACGACCAGGTTTCGCCCGGCGTCGGCGAAGCCGGAGATCCACGGCGGCGTGCTGCGGGCGAGGTCGGAGCTCTCGGCAATGAGCAGGACGTCGATCGGCGGGCCGGCGCGGGTTAGACCGGCGATGGTCATCGCCGTCGTGAGGCGACTGAGGGGGAACCGGCCGACTCTCTCCGCCACCGCCTCGAGCGAGGCCGGCGCGTCGATCCGCAGCGTGGGTAGAGCCGTCTGGCCGACGGCGGGCGCGTGAGCGCCGACGAGCGCCACCACGACCGCGCTGAGGACCCGCATTGATGCCGCGTCGCCCGGCGGTCACACCAGCAGGGCCGGCACCTCCATCTCGCCCCGTTGGAAGGCGGAAAGGAACGCGTCGACCACCTTCGGGTCGAACTCGGTTCCGGACCCCTTGGTCAGGATCTCGCGGACCTCGTAGGGGGACATCGCTTTGCGGTAGGGGCGGTCGCTTGTCAGCGAGTCGAAGACGTCCGTGACCGAGATGACCCGTGCCTCGATCGGGATCATCTCGCCGTGGGTCGGGTGATAGCCGGAGCCGTCGAATTTATCGTGATGCGACAGGATAATCGGCAGGATACGCCTGAGCGAGCCGCCCACTGGCTCGAGCATCTCTACGCCTTTTTCCACATGCTGCTGCATCTCCTTGAACTCCGCTTCCGTCAGCCGCGCGGCCTTGTACAGAATGTTGCGGCTGATATCGAGCTTGCCGATGTCATGGAGCAGGGCGGCCGACCGGACGTCCTCGATCCGGTCGGCGTTCATCTTCATCTCGACCGCGATCTTGGTGGCATAGACGGACACGCGATAGGAGTGGTTCTCGGTGTACTTGTCCTTCGAGACGAAGTGCCGAAGAATCATCAGAATGGCCGTGGTAGGTCTCGCGCAACTCCTTGACCTGCGCGTCCTTGTGCTCGTAGAGCGTACCCATTAGGTAGCCCGTGACGATAAGCGTGCCGCCCCACACGGTGATGTCGACCCACTGCTCGCCCGGAATCATCGACGGCGCGTCGGCGAGCAGTGTCGGGTTGAAACGTGTGAGTATCACGACCAGCAGGACGCTGGCCACGGCCGTGAGGGTGGCATGCCGTCGGCCATACATATAGGCTGACGCCACCGTCGGCAGGGTATAGAACGCGAGCACCATGCGCTGGCCGCTGACGATGAAGTTCAGCACGCCGGCGATGGCGAACAAGGAGAGAATGAGCCACAACTCCTTGTTGACGCGTTCGAGCTGGCGCCTCAGCGAAGTGTTCGACATGACGGCAGGATGGCCAAAATCCGTACAATTGGGATAGTCTAGCAGTCTGCGGCGAAAGTCCAGCGTAGCACCGTCATCCCTCACGCTTGTAGAACCGCGCCAGCTCGTCGGTGGCAACCGGGCCGAACGGGCTTCGGCCGTTCTCGGACACCAGCGTTGTGCCATGCTCAGGCGGGCATACAGAGCCGATGCGTGTGACCGGAATCGCCTGCGTCCTCAGCGCGGCCATGATGTCGGCGGTGGCCGACGGGGGCACCCCGATGAGCAGCGCTCCGGACGCGAGCAGTCGAAGCGGGTCAAGACCCAGATGACCGCAGATCTGGCGGGTCTCCGGCAAGACCCTGATCTGGGCCACCTCGACCTCTAGACCGGTTGATGCCGCCGCCGCGAGCTCGGCCAGTCCGTTGAGGACGCCACCCTCCGTGGGGTCGTGCATGGCATGGACCGGCCCCGCCGCGACGGCGGTCAGCGCCGCCTGCACGACACTGATGCCGGGGTTCCTCAGCAGCGCCGCGGCCCGGTCCACGACTGCCCCCGGCAGGGCGGCGACCAGGTCGGCCCGATGGTCACGTGCGAGGATCGCCGTGCCTTCGATCGCGACACCGTTGGTGAGCAACAGGTCGTCGCCTGCCCGCAAGTTCGTTTTTCTGACCAGCCGCGTGGGCGCCACCTCCCCGAGCATGTGGCCCACGACGACCGGTGCGTCCACACGCGGCGTGACTTCCGTGTGGCCGCCACAGACCGTCACGTCGAGCGCGGAGCAGGCGCGCTCGATGTCGGTCATGATCGACTCGACCAGCCCGGACGACGCGCCCTCGGGCAGTAGCAGGACCGCCAGAAACCAGCGTGGACGCGCGCCAAGCACCGCCACGTCGTTCGCGTTGACGTGCACGGCGTACCAGCCGACGCGGTCGGTGGCGAACGTGATCGGGTCGGTGGCCGACACGAGGCACCGGTCCCCAACCTCGATCACCGCGGCATCCTCGCCGACTCGCGGGCCGATGACAACGCTGTGGTCACGCTGGGGGAGGATGGACAGCAGCTGCTCGAGCCGCTCGGACTCGAGTTTGCCCGTCCTCAGACGCACCGGTCGCCCGGAGTGCTTCGTCACGTGGTCGATCCGGACCCAGCGGCTTCGCGTATCACCGGAGCGTCACGGCGCTGTCGAACGGCTTGCGAGTGATGTTCGGGACCTGGGCGTCGGTGGCGGGATGTCCCACTACCAGAATCAGGAACGGGCGCTCGTTCGACGGCCGGTCGAGGATGTCGTTGAGAAACCGCATCGGGCTGGGCGTGTGAGTCAACGAGGCCAGACCCGCCTGGTGCACGGCGGTAATCAGCATGCCGGTCGCGATGCCGACCGACTCCTGCACGTAGTAGTGTTTGACGATGCGACCGTCGGCGTCCAGGCCGTGGCGCTCGGCGAAGACGACGATGAGACAGGGCGCGTCTTCGAGAAACGGTTTGCGCTCGTCCGTACCGAGGGGAGCGAGTGCTTCGAGCCAGTCGTCCGGCGCGCGACCACGATAGAAGGCCCGTTCCTCTTCCTCGGCCTCCCGCCGGATCCGCGTCTTGGTCTCCGGGTCTGTGACCACCACGAAATGCCACGGCTGTTGGTTGGCGCCGCTCGGGGCGGACACCGCCGCGCGTAGACACGCGTCGATGACGTCGCCCGGCACCGGACGATCCGAGAACTGGCGGACGCTGCGACGTCGGCTGAGGTCGTCACGGAACCGCGCGGCCCGCTCCCGAATCTCATCGTCGCCGAGGTGGCCGAAACCGGTCAACGGCACCAGGCGAGGCGGCATGGTTAGGGCGCCATGTTAGCACCACGCGAGGCTGCGCCTCGAACTGCCCGGACGGACGGTCGGCGCAGTCTCGCGTGGTGCCTTACACTCACAGGAGACAGGAGACAGAAGAGGCCGGAGGGCTTCGCCGCTATCTGCTTCAATTCGGGGTCGAGGGAGGTAGGGGGAATCTAGAGGCTTCGCGGTCGTCGTCAACGCTGCGTCTGGAAAGGCCGATGACACATCGGGTGCCAATCGAGGGCACGTTGGATCTGCACGCGTTCGCACCGCGCGACATTCCGTCGGTGGTCGAGGAGTACATCACCGCCGCCCAAGCGGAAGGACTGGACGAGGTGCGGCTGATCCACGGCAGGGGCGTAGGCGTGCAACGCCGGACCGTGCATGAGGTGCTGCGAAACCATCCCAGCGTCGCGGAGTTCCGGGATGCCCCGGAGTCTCACCTGGGCGCCACGATCGCTCGGCTCGCTTCCGCCGACTCAGAGGCCGAGCTGTAGCTGCCATGGTACGATGCTGGCGCAGCCCTCAAGTGCCTCCTGTCTCCTGTCTCCTGTCTCCTGTCTCCTCGGAGTATCCGGGCCTCTTGTAGCTCGCCGTGACCGACGTCGTGATTCCGCCTCGCACGGAGAAATCCCCGACGACCACCATGCGGCGCGGTGAGCAGACCGCGACGAGGTCGTCCAGGATCTGGTTGGTCACCTGTTCGTAGAAGATGCCGCGGTTCCGGAAGCCGATCAGGTAGGACTTCAGCGCCTTGAGCTCGATACAGCGGGCGTCCGGCACGTAGGTGACCCGGATCTCGGCGAAGTCCGGAAGCCCGGTCTTCGGGCACAACGACGTGAACTCCGGGCAGCAGATCGCGATCTCATAGTCCCGAGACGGCTTGGGGTTCGGGAAGGTCTCGATCGGCTCGGAAGGCATCTGGTGATCTTAGCAGCGGTCGTGAAAGTTCTGCAGCATCCACCGGGCCCTCACTCCACCAGGTGGGCGGTGCGGGTCATCCGGGAAACCAGTGATTGACACCGGAAAACCTTGCGCGCTAGCATACGGCGTCTTCGCATGAGGATGCTTCGGAGTCGCCATTCGCGCGCGTGGCGGTCATGAGATTGTCTAGCAGCGCGCCCAAGTCAGGGGGACGCGATGGCCGATGCCCGAAGGATGGGCAAGTCAGAACTGTTCGCACACTTCAGTGAGAAGTTCGACATGAAGCGGGCGGATGTGCGCGATTTCTTCGACGCACTCCAGCAGCTGTCGGAGGCCGAGCTGAGGCGGGCTGGTGAGTTCGTGTTGCCGGGAATGGTCAAGCTCGTGAAGCAGGATCGCAAGGCGAGGGTGGGTCGAAACCCGGCCACGGGCGCGGAGATCAAGATTCCGGCCAAGACGGTCGTCAAGGCTCGTATCGCCAAGCAGCTCAAGGACGCCGTGCTACTCCCGTAAACCGCGTCCGGCCGGGACGTGGACGCGAGCCGGCTGCGGCCCACCGCGGCGGTGGCCCCGTCGGTTGCGGCGTTGCGCTGTGCCCTTGGAGCCCGGTGACCACCCCGCGCTCCGCCTGTCGTCGCGATCTCTACATCGACGTGGCGGTTTCGGCCAGCATGTGGCTGTAGAACGACGCATGCACGAGACAGGCCAGCTTGGTCTCGAGGCCCGTCACGGAGTCGGCGTCGAGAATCATGTGGTCCCTCGGGTGGAACACCACCTCGGCGCTGTAGCGCAAGGCCCCGTTCATCTTGCGTGTCTCGTAGTAGCAGACGCTGAATGTCCGTTCCTCGACGTCGAGGTTGGTCTTCTTGATCAGTTTCTGAAACATCGTTGCTCCTCCTTCACACCGGACCCTTACCACGACAGCCTCCGTTCAAGGAGTCTAGCTCTAGCTCCTCCCCCGCGTAGCGGGGCTGTGAGACACGCTCGGCTAGCGAGCGGAGCCTCGCTAGCCATTAGCTGGCCGCCGCCGTAGCAACCGGAACGTCAGGGCGGCCCTCGACCCGGGCAAACTCCAACGAGAACGTCGCGCCGCGACCGACCGTGCTGATGACCGAGATCTTGCCGCCCAACTCGTTCACGATCTTCCGGGAGATCGCCAAATCCAGACCGAGCCAGGTTCGTTTGGTGGTCTTGAAGTCCTCGAAGATGTTCTCGAGACGGTCGTGCGGGATACCGGTGCTGGTGTCCTGGACCAGGACCCGGATCCTGTCGTCGTGCTCCTCGGTCGACAGCGTGATCACCCCGCCGGGCGCCGTCGCCTCAATCGCGTTCAGTATCAGATTGCGATAGACGCGGCCGAGCGCGAAGATGTCGCCCTCGATGAACGGCTGGCCCGCCGACAGCCGCATGTCCAGCTTCACGCCGGCGGTGTCGGCCAGCGCCGGCATCGACTCGGCCACCTCGGCCACGGACCGGTTGACGTCCACCGGAAACCGCTCGAGCGACATCGGTCGTGCCAGGTTTCGCAGGTTCTCGAGCACCAACTTGTTCGAGGCGAACTCGCGGTCGACGGTGCGACGGAAAGTGGCGCGATAGTCATGGTCGTCGAACAGCCTGACGATCAGTCGGCAGCTGTTGCCGATGTTCTGGATCGTATGAGACAGATCGTGGACCAGACCAGCCGCGATCCGCCCGAACATCGCCTGCCGCTCCTGTCGCCGGACGTCCTCCTGCAACTCGTGCAGCTTCACCGCCATGCTGTTGAACGATTCGCCCAGCTGGTGGAACTCGTCGGTGCCGCCGATGTTGACCCGTTCCTCCAACCGCCCGCTGGCGATCGCCTCGGTGCCGCGGGTCAGCGCCAGGATCGGCCTGATGAACGACCGCCCCAGTAGTAGCCGAGCGCAATGGTCAACAGCAGCGCCACCGTGATCACGACCGCCAGCTGCCGCTCGAGCTGGTTGGATAGCCCAAAGGCCTCACTCACCGGTTGCTCGACGATGACCGTCCACTCGGGTGAGGCGACCGCCGCCGCGACCGCCAGCAGCTTCCGGCCGTCGTCGTCCAGGTGCTCGATGATTAGGTCCACGTCCAGCGAGGCCGGCCGGCCGCCGTCCACGCGCCCCTGGGCGCGTAGCGCCGCGAGGGCCATGACCAGTTCGTGCCCACCGAGGTTTGCCGCCTCCGCGACCTGCGGTTTCTGGTCCGGGTCGCCGTGGGCGATCAGCTGGCCGCCGTCGGCGACCACCAGCGCGAACCCCTCCTGGCCGACCCGGATCCGGTCGACCTTGTGCCAGAGCTCTTCGAGGCTGACCTCGCCAACCAGCCAGCCGTTTGCCTCGCCGAGCCTCGTGATCGGCAGCGCGACGGTCGTCGTCGGCAGAAAGTCGTCGTCGACGGTGATCGGCGCGATGAAGGGCTCGGTGGTCGGCGTCGCGGGTGGCTGCAGGGTCTCTCCGCCGAGCCGGCTCGTGGCGACGACGGCGCCGTCGGGGTCGAACAGCGTCAGCTCGTGGAATACCTCGAAGTCGAGTACGTGGTTGGTCAGGATCAGGCGCTGTTGCCACACTTCGAGTTGGGTGTCATGGAGGGTATCGGCGGTCGACCGCAGCACGCTGACGAGGTGACCCATGTACTGCTCGATCTGCTCGGCGGCCCTGGCCGCGACGTTGCGGTTCCCGTCGATGACCGACTGCTCGGTGCCGGTGCGCAACGAATAGACCGACACGGCACCATAGAGCAGGAGCGGCGCGACGGCCGCCGTCGCCACGAGCATCACGAAGCGGGTCGTGATCGTCCGCATCAGTTCCCTGGCGTCTCGGCGGCGACGCGCCATTGCCACAGCGTCTCGACGACGTCGCGGCCTGGCTCGTCGGGCACCACGAATCGGCGGCTCACCGCGCGGGCGTCCTCAGCGGAGGCCAGGAAGACCGCCGGTGCTTCCTCGAATAGGATCCGTTGAACCTCGCTTGCAAGCCGCCCGTATGGTGGCATCGGTCACCGCTGAGCGGAGCGCCTCGAGCGCGTCGTCGGCGCCGGTGAAGCCGGAAACCGCGATCCGCTGCGACGAGTGCCAGTAGGTGTACAGCCGTGTCAGGTTGCGGGCGGTGTTGAGCCGCAGCAGGACCGCGTCCCACGAGTCTGGACGGGTGCAAATCTGGGTGTCCACCTCCACGAACGGTTTGGCGTCGATCTCCATCTCCACACCCACCTGACGCAGCTGTCTCTGGAGCAGGAGGGCGATGCGTTCGACCTGAGCCTGATCGAATCCGACCAGCGTCTCGAACCGGAGGCGGCTCGAGTGTCTCCCGGCGGGCGGGTTGATCGAGCTGGGTCGTTCGAATCCCAATTCCGTCAGCAGCCGATCTGCGCGTTTCGGATCATGACGACGAGGCAGGTCGACCCCGCCGTAGACCCAGTGCTTCGGCCAGATCCCCGATGCGACCGACGCGTGGCCTCGGAAGGCACCCTCGATGATCGCGTCCTTGTCGATCGCATGGCTGATCGCCACACGCAGTCGAGGGTCGTCGAAGAGCGGCCGGCGGGTGTTGAACACGAGCGCGAAGGCGTACGGCGATTCAAGCGCAGACACCCAGACAGTCGAATCGGCGTCGACGAACTCTCGCGACGCGATCGGTACATCGTAGAGCAGGTCGATCTCCGACCGCATCATCGCGGCCCAGGCCGTTCGGAGCGTCGGGTATCCCTTGAGGCGCACCTCGTCGATCAGGGGCGTGCCGCGATGGTAGTAGGGGTTCATTCGGAGTGTCGTGTCCTCGTTCTCCCCGCCTGCTACGACCCGAAAGGGCCCGGTGCTCACGGCTCGACCCTCACTCCCTCTCTTTTCGATCCGAACCCCCAGCTCGAACAGCACCAACCGGGCCGAGGGGTGAGCCAGGCGGATCGACACCAGATGCGCTCCCTGCGCCTCGATCGACTCGATGTTTCCCTGCAGCGGGCGTCGCGGGTCGCCTCGAACCCTGTCGAGCGAGGTCTTGACGTTGCCCGCGGTCATCGGGCTGCCGTCGTGGAAGGAGACATCCTGTCGCAGGTTTACCAGGATCGTCGTGGCGGTGTCGTCGATCCGCCACGATTCCGCCAGCAGTGGTTCCAGGTGCCCATCGGGGCCCGTGCGCAGGAGCCCTTCTCCGGTCAACACGGCGATCACTTCGTCACGCCTCTCGGCAGCCGCGGCGTAGCCGACCGACAGCACGACCTCGCCATGCTCCGGGGTGCTGCCGGGACCGCAGGTCGCCGTCGTTAGGGCCACGGCGATGGCCGCGATGGCCGCGGCCGGCCGCAACAGGCACACGGGTGCGCACCGGGCTCCCCGCACACCTGCCGTCGTGCCGATTCCGTGCACCATCGCGACCCGGGCGAGCCCGGCCGCGTCGTGGCCGGACCCGTGGCTATCGCTAGTTGGCCGGACCCTTCCAGTCACCCACGAACCAGGTACAGAAGGCGTTCGGTTTGGCCTTGGACGTGCCGTTCTTCAGAACTTTGATCTTCATCTCGGTACCTCATCAGTGTTGAATGTGGTCGTGTGCAGTCGGTGTCGTCGTCCGCGTCACTTCATGTGATCCAGCGGGACGTCGACGAGCCACGGCGTCACGGCGCCTGTCCTGACTCTTAGCGGCTTTTTATTCGGAATCTTCCGTTGCATGTCGTTCCTCCTCGGGTTATGGGCGTCGCCTCGGTGCACGCCACCCGGATGTGGTCCGCCGACCCTCGGCCTGAGGCGTCGTACGGGCCGTTCGTCTACATCTGGGCCGCGGCCTCCCGGCGAAGGAGACCAGCGCCGATTCCATACTTTCCTTGTGGCAGCTCGGCTTGTGCATGTTGCCCAGCTCGCTGTGGGCGGCGACCGAGCACCCGCCCGCACAGACCGGAATGAACGCGCAGTCGCCACAGCTCTGCCAGGCGGCGAGCGAGTCGAAGTCGGCCCCGCCGAGCGCCGGTGGTGTTCCTCGAGCTCTCCGTTGATGTGGCCGGTGGTCGACGCGGGTTGGCCCGTGAAGCCGGGACAGTCGTAGTAGAGCGAGCCGTCCGGTCCGACGGTGTAGGAATGGCGGCGGTGGATGTCGCACGGACCCATGTGTACGCCGTCTATCGTTGCGAGGCCCCGCTTCTTCGTCTCCTCCCGTAGATACGACATCTTGGTGTCGAGAAGGTTGCAGCTGTCGCACGCGGACCCGGCGCCGGAGCCCGCCGAGCTCATGCAGGTGCCGCCAAGCGGCTTGTCGTCGCCGCCGACGGCAGTGAGCGGGATGCTGCCGGGCGGCAGGGTGGTCGGCTTCTCCCGGATGATCGGTTTGAAGGAGACCTGGACGAGCGAGTCGGCGAAGTCCTGCGCCGCGAGGAAGTCGAGCAGCGCGGGGTAGCTGTCGACCGTGTCCTCATCGAAATTGCCGCCGACCGTGATGTTGCACCGATGGGCGACGCGCCGGATGTTCTCGATGATCCGGTCGAACCTCCCCTGACCGCCGCGCAGCGGCCGCATGCGGTCATGTGTCTGCGGATCGCCGTCGAGCGTGATCTTGAAGCCATCGAGCCCGAACGGCTCGAGACGATCCACCACCTCCGGTGTCAGGAGCAGCCCGTTGGTGATCGCGTTGGTCCGCATCTCGACGCCGCGGTCTTGGGTGGCGTGCCACAGCCGTTCCGCTGTCTCGAACATCACCGGAAGGTTGAGCAGCGGCTCGCCGCCGAAGAACGTCAGGTTGAACCGACTGGAGCCGAGCTCGTCGAGCTTCATCTCCACCCATTCGCAGAACCGATGCGCGGTCGGCATCGACATCTTCTCGGCGCGCGCATTGTAGTCGCCATGGTCGCCCTGGAAGCAGTAGTCGCAGGCGAAGTTGCACTGCAGGGTCGTCAACAGCGTGACACGGAGCTCGCTCGTGTCCTCCCGCACGTCGTGGAAGAAGCGGTTCAGCGCCGCCCGTTCGGTCGCGCGGTCCTTGACGATGAAGCCGTGTTCGATCAGGTCCCGCAGAACTGTCCGTTCCGGGTCGTCGAGCGTGTCGTGCAGGTCCGGTGTGGTGCCCACCCGGTTGAGCAGATCCACGACGTCGCGCGATACCACCAGCTGCGCGTCGGTGAACGTGTTCATGAGGAAGACGTCGTTCCGACCGGCAAGCGGCACCAATTTATTGAAGATCGAAGGGTGCATTTTTTGCCCCCTGTCTCGTGTTGATCGATCGTAAGTGTTACAATTAAACTGGTATAGTGAACCTCGGATCCTCGATATAGACCTCTCCATCAGTCTATCTCCGTCTCGCGCGCACCCGTCCGTCCTGGCCCTATCCCAACTGGGACTACCGTCCAGCGAGGCTACCGCGACCCCTTCACAGACTGGTGGCGTTCGCGGTGGGGCGACCGCGTGACCGGGCGGGCCGCGGCGCCGTACGCCGCACGCGCAAATTGAACAGCGGCCGGGCTAGTGCAAATACTGTTCCCGCCGCCCGGCGCCGAAACCAGCGACCGGGTGGGTGCTGCCAGGGGTCTCGGCGACAGCGAGGGTGTGCACTCCTGTGAAGGTGGAGTACTTTGACGAACGGTGGCCCGATCGCAACAGTTCCGCGTCACGCCACGGAGCGGCCAATATCTTGGCCGCCAGGTTGCTATATTGGCCTATGCGAGCACACCGCGGGCCCTAACGCCGCCCGTAGCGGGATACCCCGCCTGGGAATGTTTCGCGTATGTCTCGGACAGGTCAGGCCCGCCGGAACCGCTTGGCGTGCTCCCTGACCTCGAGCCGGCCCATCTTGTGCTTGAGCGTGCTGAGCGGGACGCCCAGATAGCGCGCTGCGGCCGACACGTTCCACTCTTGCCGCTCGAGCGCTCGGAGGATGAAATTCCGTTCGAACGTGTCGCATGCGGCCTGAAGTAATTCAGCCGTGCTCTCCGGACGGCGGTCGAGACGGGCGAGGTGATACTCGAACGGAAGATCCTCGTCGGTCAGCGTGGTCTTGTCGGTCAGCGCGACGAGACGCTCGATCAGGTTCTTGAGCTCGCGGATGTTGCCCGGCCACCGCTGGTCCATGAGGATCTTGAGAGCGGAGTCGGAGATGCCCCGGATCTGTTTTCTGAACCGCACGTTGTATCGATCCAGAAACAGTTTCACGAACTCCGGTATGTCCTCGACGCGCTCACGCAGCGGCGGCATCTTGAACGGGATGACGTTGATGCGATAGTAGTGGTCGTCGCGGAACTTCCCCTCTTTGACCGCCCGGTCGAGATCGACGGTGGTCGCGACCACCAGCCTGAACTCGGTCTTGATCGGCTTTATGCCGCCGACCCGCTCGATCTCGCCTTCTTGGATGGCGCGGAGCAGCTTGGCCTGCAAATTCAGCCCGAGATCGGCGATCTCGTCCAGAAACAGCGCGCCGCCGGCAGCCAACTTGAACTTGCCGAGCTGCTGTCGCATGGCGCCCGTGAAGGCGCCCCGCTCGTGTCCGAACAGGTTGCTCCCGACCAGATCCCTCGGTATCGCCGCGAGATTGACGGCGATAAACGGCCCGACTACGGGGCCCGACTCCCGATGGAGGAGTCGGGCCAGGAGCTCCTTGCCGGTCCCGCTCTCCCCCTGAATGAGCACGGTGGCCGGCAGCCGCGCGACCTTCTGCGCGAGATCGACAATTTCACGCATCGCCTTGCTCGGTCCGAGCATGAACTTGCGGTCGCCCTGTTCCGCGACCTAGGCGTTCAGGCTGATGAGTTGGCGGCTC
>Ga0310122_10002327_pt1 | contig 12090 bp, 8 predicted proteins | sample CB6_Bottom_1051__FD_203503 | JGI IMG/M metagenome (GOLD analysis project Ga0310122, IMG submission 203503) | Marine microbial communities from Western Arctic Ocean, Canada - CB6_Bottom_1051 | ecosystem: Environmental > Aquatic > Marine > Oceanic | place: Canada: Western Arctic Ocean | collected...
CGAGCACTGGCGGGCAGGGCGGTTGCCGAGCGAGGCGGAGTGGGAGAAGGCGGCACGCGGCACCGTTTATCTCCCACGAGCACCCGCAGACGATCGCCCTCATTCTGTCGCAATTGGAGTCGGCGCAGAGCGCGGGCATTCTGGGACAGCTGCCCGAGCGCATGCAGTCGGATGTCTCTTACCGCATCGCCACCATGGAGAGCATCACCCCCGCCATCCTCAAGGACGTCGAGGAGGCCCTCGAAGACTCGCTGCGCGACATCCTGTCAGGTAACCAGGACGTCGGGGGGCCGAAAGTGGTGGCCGACATGCTCAATATGACCGGATCCAGCACCGAGAGGAACGTAATGGGGCAGATGGATGCACAGGCCCCCGACGTTGCCGAGGCAGTGCGCAACCTGATGTTCACTTTTGCCGATATCGCCAAGCTCACGGATCGGGAGATCCAGCTCATGGTCGAGGCGGTGGACCAGAAGGATCTCATCGCGCTGACGGCGGCGGGCGACGCGCTACGCGCTACGCGACGCATCCTCCACAGCATGAACGAGGAGACCAGGGCGTTCATCGAAAAGGAGATGGGGTTGCTGACCCGCATGCGCCTGAGCGAGGTAGAGGAGTGCAGGTGCGCGTTGTGCAGTTGGTGCGGCAGTTGGAGGAGAAGGGTCAATTGACGATCGTGCGTGGCCGGGACGAGGGTCCGTGGGTCTGCGATCCGGAAAATTGGCAGGAGGGTTGACCGGGATGGCCGATAAATCTTCACCGCAAGAGACCGCGGCAAAGGGGAATGAGAATGCGGACGGGCCCGCACAGCTGTCGGTGGCCCAGATCGAGGGGTTGCGCCCCGGTGATGTGATCCGAACCTCCGCGCCGCTGGATGATCCGGCCGTGGTCTTCGTGGTCTCGAAGCCGAAGTACCTGGCCTATCCATTTGCGGCCGAGGACGGCGAGGTTAGGTTGAAGGTGGCGAAGAAGATACCACCTAAGGACGAAAGCCGGTACGCCTAGTGCTGGCCGGCGCAATTCCGTCGGCGCACGGCCGCCGATCCATCCCGTTATCATTTGCGCCGGATACACTAGCCACTTAACGGCTACCGACAGATAAACTCGGCCAAGGCATGACGAATAGTTTCGGGGATGAGCTGACCGGGATTTCCCCCGAAGGTCTGGCGGAAAGCTCCGACTGGGAGGTTGGCGAGGGCCGTCGCGGCATCAGAAAACGGTATCTGGTGTTGTGCGTTCTCCTTCTGCTGGTCGCGGCATTCGCTGTCTCGGTGGCGGTGTCGCTGATGGATCCTCTCTGGCCGGTCGTTCCCATCGACAACAGTTTTGAAGTCCTGTTCGAGAACGTGACCCTGGTGCCGATGGTGGGCGAGGAGGCCATGCTGCCCGGTATGAGCGTGGCGACGCTCGACGGCGGCATCGCGGCAGTGGCGCCGGCCGGCCAGGTAGAGGTCAGTGGCACGGCGCGGCGAATTGACGGCATGGGCAGGTTCCTGCTGCCGGGTCTGATTGACATGCACGTGCACATCGCCGATCGCACCGATCTGGGATTGTTTCTCGCTAACGGTGTCACCGCGGTGCGGGATCTGGCCGCCATGGAGGCGACGTTCAGGTTCAGGGACCAGATTGAGGCGGGTCACATGTTGGGTCCCCGCCTGTACCTGTCCACTCCAATGCTCACCGGGAAGGGTTTCAATCCCCTGGGGAGAGCCCTGGCCTCAGCCGCTCAGGCGCGGGAGTACATTCGATCGGTAGCTGACAAGGTGGATGTGGTCAAGGTAACGGAGATGGACGAAGCGCTCTATGACGCCATCCTCGACGAGGCCGCTCGCCACCGACTTCCGGTCGCCGCACACATCCCACGGGGATTTGCCTTCGACCGTTTCCTGCGTCCGGGACTCACCTCTATCGAGCACATCGAGGAGATCGTCTCCGCCGTGCTGCGCGACAACCTCGACTCGACTGAGGTGATTGCGGCCACGGTAGCGAAGATCAGGGCGGCGGGGGTGGCGGTGACGCCAAACCTGGTGACCTATCACACGATCATTGCCATGATCGACGAGGGGGATGTTTATCTCGATCGCTCGAAAGCCGAATTTCAGTCGCCGCTGGTGCGTTGGAGTGCGGCTGAGCATTTTGAGACGTGGGCGAGCGTCGATTTCGAACGCGCGGCCTGGATGCGCCGGGCCCAACGCCTCCACGTCCGCATCACTCTCGCTTTGCGGGACGCCGGTGTGCCGCTGCTCTTGGGGACCGACGCCAACACCGTGGGCGCAATACCCGGCTTCAGTGTCCACGATGAACTCGACCTTCTGGTCGAGGCCGGCCTGTCCCGACGCGAGGCGCTGCAGACGGCCACCGTCAACGCCGCCCGAGTGCTGGGAATAAGGACCGGCGTCATCGAGATGGGCGCGGATGCGGACTTCGTGCTGCTGGCGGGCAACCCGCTGGACGACCTGGCGGTGCTGCGAGATCCGGTGGGGGTGATGGTCAACGGGCAGTGGTTGAGCGGAGAGGAGGAGCTGTCCGTTATTATAGAGGACGCGCGGTCCAATCAGTTGAGCTTCTACGCTGCGTGCGTGCGTCTAGTGGAGCACGTGATCCGCAATTTCTGAGGCGCTGCGTTGGCGCATGTGTCCCCGCGCATCCGACCTACACCGGATCCGGGTTGTCGGGTGGCACCGGCTGTGATTTGTCCCTGACGCCCTCGGGCGTACTGTCGGCAAGTAAGCCACCGTCCACGTAGATGACCTGTCCGGTGATGTAGCCTGCCTCCTCCGAAGCCAGGAAGGCGACGACATGGCCGATGTCCTGGGGTCGGCCGCGAGCTCCCCACGGGATGCGGTCGCGATAGGCGCTGATGGTGTCGGCGTCGAGAGTGGCGCCCAGTCCCTCGGTAGCGATGGCGCCCGGGCCGACGGCATTGACGTTGATTTTGTGTTTGGCCAGGTCGACAGCCAGACTGCGGGTCAGGGCGTTGACACCGGCCTTGGCGACGTGGTAGGAAGAGGCGGTGAAGTGAGCGGTGACGGCGAGGACGGAGCTGATGTTGACGATCTTGCCGCCCGCTCCGCGCGGGACCATGTGACGCAGGACGGCGCGAGTGACGTGAAAGACCCCGTGCAGGTTTACCGCCAGGATGCCGTGCCAGTTGTCCAGCGGCAGGTCGCCGAAGTCGCCATCGTGGAAGATGTAGATGCCGGCGTTGTTGACGAGGATGTCGATGGGACCGAAGTCGCTCCAGGCGGAATCTACCATACCCTCCACCGCTGGATAATCGGCGACGCTGGCCTCGCAGGCCAGGGCGCGGCGGCCCAGTGCCTCGACCTCTCCGGCTACGGTCGTGGCCGTCGAACCATCGATGTCGTTGACGACGATGTCGGCGCCCGCCGCTGCCAGGGCCAGGGCGGAAGCGCGCCCGATACCGCTGCCGGCGCCGGTGACGAGGGCGATCTTGTTGCTCAAGTCCATAAAGAGGCTCCTATTCTATTTTCCACTCTCCGGGGGAGGCATATCATGGCGGCTCCGACTGCAGGTCGACGTCGCGGTCGATGGTTTCTCGGAGGTGGCTTCGCGGACAGGCATGGGAGTGCCTAACTTAAGCGGAATGAGAATCGGGGCGAGCGTAAGTGCGGGATGTACCTGGAAGGCGCTGTCGATGGGTTTGGCGGGCGCCTTCTTTCTGGCGGTGTTCTCCACCTACAATGACATGATCATCAAGGGGTCCGGTCTGGCCACGTGGAACTGGACCCCGGGTGCCATCTGTGTCTTCTTCGCTCTGGTCGCCTTCGTCAACGTTCTGCTCCGCCTCATTCACCCCTCGCTGGCGCTGCAGCGGGGCGAGCTGGCGGTTGCCTATTTCATCATCCTGGTCGCCAACACGCTCACCGGCCGCGGATTTTCCAGTCAGATTCTGCCGGTGCTAACCGGCTCCACCTACTACGCCACCCCTGAGAACAACTGGGAGGCGGTGGTCCAGCCCTACTTGTCCCGCTGGCCTTTACCAGAGGGGCAGCAGGCGCTGTGGCATTTCTACGAGGGCAGTCCTCTGGGAGAGGTGCCCTGGGGGACCTGGGTGATGCCTCTGTTCTGGTGGGGGATCTTCGCGCTCGCCCTGTTTCTGACCATGGCCTGCACCATGGTCATTTTGCGCAAACAGTGGGTGGAGCACGAGCGTCTCTCCTATCCGATGGTGCAGCTGCCGCTGGCCATGATCGAAGACGACCAGAGGGGATCGATCGTCAAGCCGCTGTTTCGCAATCCCCTCATGTGGGCGGCGTTCGCCATTCCCTTCATCATGGGCTCGATCAACGCGCTGCACAACTACTACGAGGTGATGCCCACGGTGACGGCCAATCTGCCCGGGATTCCCATCTTCCGCGGCATGGCTACCATCAGCTTGAGGCTCAACGCTTCGATGGTCGGATTCTCCTACTTCGTACCGCGCAACATCGCCGCCGGGCTCTGCTTTTTCTACCTCCTGACCACGGTGCAACGGGGACTGTGGGGGTTCGTCGGTTGGGGTGGCAAGGAGGATGCCATGGGTCCCTACAGTCAATACACCGATCCTGCCATCATCCACCAGGCCATGGGGGGGATGATCGTCCTCGCCCTGGGTATGCTGTGGATCGGGCGCCAGCACCTGAAAGCGGTCTTCAGGAAGGCGATCTTCGGGGATCCGACTGTCGACGACTCCGGTGAGATCATTTCCTATCGCAGCGCCGTGGCCGGGACCGCGGCGGGACTGCTGGTGATGGGGGTGTGGCTGTGGCAAACCGGGATATCTCCGCCCCTGGTGGCGATGCTGCTTTTTGCCGCCTTTGTCATCTTCCTCACCATCTCGCGCATGGTGGCGCAGGGCGGCGTCGCCTCGATGTTCCCGCCCACCAACGCCCCTGACTTCGTCATCTCCGGCGTCGGCTCTACGGTTCTGGGGGCTCGTGGCATGGCCGGACTCGCCCTCACGTACGCCTGGAGCGTCGACACCCTGATCCTGATGATGAGCGCCTGCGCCAACGGTCTGAAGCTGATAACGGAGGTGAATGTCGCCAGCAATCGCCGTTTGTTCACCGCCATTGTCGCCTGTATCGTCCTGACTCTGGGCGCTTCCGTGGGGATGGTGTTGTATCTCAGCTACCAGTACGGCGCCATCAACCTGTCCAGCTTTTATTTCAACAACGTCTCCCAGTATCCTTTCCGCTTCATGGCGGAGGGCATCAACACCCCGGTCGGCCCCAACTGGGTGGGGTGGCTGCACACCGGCATTGGTGCTGTGGTCATGGCCGTGCTGATGACGGTGCAGCACCGCTACCTGTGGTGGCCCTTCCACCCCCTCGGATATCCGATCAGTTGCGTCTTCGCCGGCATGTGGTTCAGCATGTTCCTGGGCTGGGTGCTGAAGTCGGTGATCCTGAGATACGGTGGCCCGACGCTCTTCCAGAGGCTTCGCCCCTTCTTCCTGGGGCTGATCCTGGGTGAGGCCAGCGTGGGGGGATTCTGGATCGCCGTAGATTGCTTCACCGGCATGGAGGCCAACACCCTGCGGGGGATTTTCTTCGGCTAAACCTGAGCGCTCGCCGCCGACAGACACTCGCCGGTCGCCTGGTCGAGGATGGTGGGGGCTGAGCTATCAGATGATCCGCTTTTACCGTAGCCGCTGCCGCCATCGGGTCCCCAACGCTTAACCCCGATCCCACGGGAAGGCGAAGGTCGGCGGATTGGCGTAGCGCTTGAGGGCGATCTTCAGCTGCGCGCCGCACCCCGGGGCCAGGCGGACGGCAAAGGCAGAGCGGCCGGCGCCGTAGGCCTGGGTCACTCTGGCGGTGTTATCTGTGACGGTAACGTCGTCGAGCCGATGCTCGGCGTAGGCCCCGCCCTGGACGACGACGGTGCGTTCGCACAACGGACTGGCGTTGACCAGAGACACGGTGACCTCGTCGTTGCCGAGTTTCTCGACCAGAGCGCCAACATCCTCGGGCAGGCCTGCCCGCCGGCGGTCGGCGTCGAAGTAGCGCAGCCGGCAGTGAAGGGCGTGGCAGGAGCGGCCCGTGGGCAGACCGCCGAGCATGAGCCTGGTCAGCGACTCGGTGGTGGCCGGGTTGATGGGGTTCATGTCGTCGGACAGCCGCGTGTCCGGCGTGGTCGTATCGGCGCGCATGCGCTCCAGCTTCTGGCGCAGACGCTCCAGATCCTGTTCGATGGCGCTCTCCGGGTATCCCGGGTTATTCCCCTCCAGGTAGCTCACCCAGCCGTCACCGCGCACGCGCTCCAGATCCTGGCGGTCCTGCGACCAGTACCAGACTTCCAGGGCACCGGAGCTGAAAGGATTGGGCCGGTAGTCGAACCAGCCCTCGTCGCCGTGCATGTAGGGGTACTGCATCTGCCCGTCGATCTGTTTTGCGTTGGCGTTGACGCCTTCGATAACACCGCGCCAGGTGTCGATGTAGGACTGCTTCCCGGTCATGAGCAGGCCGTTGGCGAAGCCGTAGTGGGGCCGGCTGTAGCAGGCGGGTCGGTGTGCCCTGGCGCCGGTCTGCGGCACGGTGACGGTGAAGTTCCAACCGTAGCAGCCACCGTACCACTTGCCGTCGGCCTCGCCACCGATGGTGCCGTCCAGGCCGATGTTGCTGGGGATAATGCCGTTGTTCTCCTGGGTGCGCTCGACCCAGGCGTCGACGTATTCGAGCACCCACTGCCGGTACTTCTCCTCGCCGGTGGCGGCGAAGGCCGCCAGACCCAGCTGGGTGGCGCCCAGGTTGAGCGGATGATCACCGACGATGTCGGTGTACTCGCGGAAGTGGTCGAGCATTTCCGCATAGGTGCGCTCGCCGTGCCCGAGGGAGAAGCGGTCCGCCACCTCGATAGGATCGCCGGTCCAGTCGAGGGCGGTCGCTTTGCGCATGAGAGGGCCACGGCTGCCGTTGAACATGGAGCGGATGATGCGGTGCCGGGGGTCGTAGTTGCGCGCCTGCGGATCCTCGTCCATGTAGAAGCCGGCAAAGCGGCGACAGCGGCGGATGTAGTTGGCGTCGTAGGGGTCGCACAGGCCATACAGCAGAAATGGTGACAGTCCTTCGCCGTGGTGGAACCAGTCGAGGGAGACGGGAAATTCCTTGTAGTACATGCCGTCTCGGGCCATCGGCACCTCGACGGTTTTCGCTTCCGTGTATTGCCGCAGGTGGCCCTCCAAGCCGCTGCGGAACAGATCGAGAATGCTATCGTCAGCGCCCAGGGCGTGGAGCATGGTCCAGTTGAGCTGGTTCTCAGCTGCATCGTCGGGGCCGTCGTCGCCGCCCCAGCGCGGCACGCACTCGAGGTAGCCGCGCTCGTCGAAATACTTGTCGTAGAATTCTGTGCAGGCCTCTGCCTGCACCTTGAGAAACTGGCGTTGCAGCAGGGCCCATCGCGGGGGAGCCAGGGGGGTGTCGATGGTGACAAGAGCCGGATGTGGTTTCAGGTCGGGCACGGACTGTCTCCTTTTATAGGTCTGGCGCGATAGCGGCGGCCCCCGACCTCCCTGGGGCGCACGTTGTCGTCGCGCCGGTGGCTTCCTCTTTCTTTGCAGGTTGCCGCCGCAGTTTTCCGCCCAACTGTACCGGAGCTGTCAGGCGCCCTGCGCAAAGGTAACAACTGGATCGGGTGCGGGCGACAGTTGTGGCCGCCGCTTCAGCGAAATCGCTGCACGATGCCGCCAATTCACTGGATCCCCGCCAGTTGGCGTCCTGTCGCTCATTCCGGTAGATGGAGTTACCCCTTGTACCCAAGGGGCTTAGCTATTCCATAGTCGCGGCTGGCACGTTCGTTGCGTGATCTGTTGGTAGACGCCTCAGGGCGCCATCCAAGAGGAGGTGGGAATGACCATAGACGAGCATGTGGACAAAGCCTTGATGATGGAGCGCCCATATGGCTGCGTGGATGCCGCGGGCACCAGGATATACGACCTCAAGACCTTGGAGATAACCCTGGAGCCTGCAGCTGTTGTCAAGCAGCAGACCGACAAGGCCAGAAAGCGCATCTGCACGACGCAGGACGTGGTAGATATGATCGCCGAACGGGACTGTGCACTAGTGCGTATTAAGGAGCTGGAGGCTGAAGTCAAAGAACTGACGAAATCCGCAGATACCCACAAGCCAGGCGTGACGACGATGGCGCATGTTCCCGCGGAAAGCGATATGGAATATCCCGTTATCGCCGCGGTGGAATCCCAGCCGAAATAAAAGCATGCATCGGCAACGAAGTTGCCCAACGAGTACGCCGTCGAGGTAGCTTCATATTCGCCAGGCGCGGATTGAACGTGAGACAGGTTCTGGGCGCCAGGTAGCTTGTCTACCAATTGACCGGGATCGTGGATGAGTACCGGCATGTGCTGAGGGCAGATCCAATATGCGGTACGACGGTACTCGAGGCGGATCAACGGCACCTGGTCGGCGACGCGTTCGCGAACCTGCCGTGGGTGACAGGCGGAGGGCTTTGGTGTACCGCCGAGCATTCAATTGACTGGAGCGGATGCTCAGGACCTCACTCCCGCGGACCGGACTTCTCTGCTCCAGCTCTCAACCAAGCGCCGAAGCCGTTGGATTTTCTCATCGGGCAGGGTGCGCACCTCAAGGTGAGGGTGTCCATGAGCGCTTCTCCGTCTTGACTTAATAGGCATAGAAAATAGGACTTTAGAAATCACAATCATCTGTATTTACAGTGTGTTACGAGTTTTTGGACTGGTTTACGCTGACGCCATTCCTGGTTAGGCCTCAACCAGCGCTTGGCTTTGCACTCCCCCACTCTCCTGCCTAGGCGTCGCTTACCCGACTCGTCCTGAGTTTCCGCGGGTTTGCATCATCCGCCTGGTCGTCTGCTAGGCAGACTCGGTATTCTGCTTTACCGCCCACCAGCCGTCTCTCACCGATCGTATTTCCATGAAGTCGTGATCCTCTTCGACCCGATCTTTCAGGGCATGTCGCCGCCTATGACGCAGGCGATGCGGCGCAATCAACTCGCTTGCGGTTAGGTCGGACTCGGAGAAATGGGTATAGTATTAAAATGAAGCCGCTGAGTTACGACAATCCACGGAGCTCGTACCATGGAAGCGAAGCACGCACTGCTCCTGGTCGATGACGAGGAGAACATCCTGAACTCGTTGCGCCGGATTTTCCGCCGTGAGCCGTTTGAAGTCCTGACCGCCGCCAGCGGTATGGAGGGGTTGGAGCTGCTGCAGACCCATACCGTCTCCGTGATCGTCTCAGATCAGAGGATGCCCAAGATGGTCGGCGCGGAGTTTCTACGCCGCTCAATCGAGCTTGCCCCCCACGCGGTGCGGATAATGCTGACCGGGTATGCCGACGTAGAGGCAACGGTGCAGGCGATCAACAAGGGGCAGGTCTACCGCTACGTCACCAAGCCGTGGAATGACGGCGAGATGAAGATGGTGGTCCGCGCGGCGGCTCAGCGTTTTGACCTGCAGGAGAGCAATCGACAGCTTACGGCGGAACTGAACAAGGTGAATGCGCAACTCGACACGCTTGACAGCAAATTGGAGCAAAGGGTGGAGGAGCGGACGCGTGAGTTGCGCTCAGCCTACGAAGAAAGTCTCCGGCTCACCGAAGCTCTGGAGTTGAAAGTCAAAGAGCTGGAGAGGAGCGATCGAATTCAGAGCGACTACAACCGCTGACTCTGAGGAAACCGGGCCAGCGAAGGTGCTGCGCCAACGTCTTCACTCACCAAAGCGGACCTGAGCCGCGATCAAACCAAAGGAAAAGCGATGAGCCGGTTGAATGCCCTGATAGCGGTTCTCGCTACCGTGCTGGTGGCGACAGCCCCTCTCGAGGCGCAAGAGAACTGGCCTCAGTGGCGCGGCCCCGCCGGTAACGGTGTCAGCGAGGCCGAGGGGTTGCCCACTCAATGGGCTCAGACCGAGAACGTGGTGTGGTCGACCCAATTGCCCTCCTGGAGCGGCGGTACACCCGTCATCTGGGGAGATCGCATCTTCGTGACCTCGCCGTCGAAGGCCGATCCAAGCGCCCGCGCGGAGCCCGCGGAACAATCGCGTCAGGGTCGACGGCGCCGACGGGGAGGGGATCGCGATCCCGGAGGTGAGTTGCTGCTGTTGATCTGTCTCTCCAAGAGCGACGGACGGGAACTGTGGCGACACCAGCTGGACGGGGGAAATCAGCTTCACCTCAAGCACAACAACACCTCCCCGTCGCCGGTGACCGATGGCGAACACGTCTGGGTGGTGACGGGTGCCGGTGTGGTAACGGCCCTGGACATGGAGGGGAAGCGGATTTGGCGGAGGGAGCTGGAAAAGGAGTACGGTCCTCTGGGCATGAATTTCGGCTACGCCTCTTCTCCTGTGTTGCACGAAGGCAGGTTGATTCTCCAGGTTCTCCACGGGCAGAAGACGGACGAGCCTTCCTATGTCGTCGCCTTCGACGCGCTGACCGGAAAGGTCGTGTGGCGGCAGGAGCGCCCCACCGACGCGGTGGCCGAATCGCCGGACGCATACACCACGCCAGCGCTGCTGAAGCACGGGGGGAAAACCCAGATCGTCGTTTCCGGGGGGGACTACGTTACCGGTCACGATCACCTGACGGGTCGCGAGGTCTGGCGGGCAGGGGGGTTGAATCCGGAGAAGCAGGGGAATTACCGCGTCGTCGGCTCGCCCTTTGTCGTGGGCGACATGATCTACGCGCCGACGCGCAAGCGACCGCTATTGGCTCTGCGTGCTGGCGGCTCGGGAAAGATCACCGACAGCCACCTGGTGTGGAAGTGGGAGGGAGCCGGTGCTCCCGACGTGCCCACGCCGGTCAGTGACGGGAAGTATTTCTACATGGTGGACGACAAGGGGCTGGCCACCTGTCTGTCCGCTGTCGACGGCACGGTGATCTGGGGTCCGGAGCGCACGGCCCAAGGCACGGTGAGTGCCTCGCCGATCCTGGCCGACGGCAAGGTGTATTTCATCAACGAGAACGCGGTGACAACGGTACTGTCCGCCGGAGCCCAGTTCGAGGTTCTGGCGACCAACGAGCTGGACGGCAGCTACACGCTGTCGTCTCCGGCCGTTTCCGGATCGAGATTGTTTCTGCGAACCGGCACGCATCTGTATTGCCTCGAGCAGAGTGAGTGAGTGAGTGTGTGAGGCGTCTCGGCACCTTGGTGCGAACGGCTAGTTGTCGGACAGGACTCGGGATGGTGGCGGCCTACCCCTCTCCCTCACCGGGGCTTTTCCTGCGGCACGGCCAGCTGGACCGTGGCCCATAATTCTAACGGCTCAGGCCTGAAACTCCCAGGTCTGCCGCCCCGCAATCCACTTCGACCTCGTCCTCGTCTACCATCGCTCAGGCCAGGGCCGAGTCCGCCGCTGCCCCCCAGGCCTCCCCTTCTTGTGACTTGTCCAAAGTTCGGCAGCGGTGCCTCGAGACCCAGGCCAAGGGCTTTATTCGCCCGCGCCCCGACAGCGTAGGCGTGATCGTCCCCTCGGATCAGCGGGACTTTGAGCTCGTAGATCAGTCGCCCGTCAGACCAGGAGGCCGCCACTTCGATGCCGGCGGTGTTCAGGCCGCTCGAACGGAGGCGCTGATCTTCCAGTGGGCCTAGTATCTCGAAGTCGTCGCGGGAGACCAGCCGCTCCATGAGCCTGTCCAACTGGCCGGGGTCAAGCGCCGCCTCTCCTCCGGAAAATCGCCGGCCACCCCGGCGGCCGGCGCCGGCCGCCGGTCCCGGTCTCTCCTGCGGCAGGTCGGCCTCGGTCATCGCCAGGGGGTAGCGGATACCAAAGGTCTTGCCCTTGCCGCCATGGGCATCGAGCCACACCGTCAGACCCGACCGGGCGATCTGCCTTTGCCGCGCGCGATCGCTCAGGTTGAAATACAGATAGAGATATCTGGCGTCGTTGAAAATCCCGTAGACCAGGTTTTCCTTCTCGTAAAGATGTCGGGCGTCCTGCCACTCGCCGTCGTTGCCGTCGATGACGACAGTCCGCTCTCCCCGCCACCCACTGACGAGCTCGGGCTTGCCGCATCCGCTCCACAGCAAGGCCGTAATCGCTATAGCGGCGGTGGTGCACAACACCAAGAGCCGATCACTCATTTGGCCTGA
>Ga0310122_10002330_pt1 | contig 12084 bp, 6 predicted proteins | sample CB6_Bottom_1051__FD_203503 | JGI IMG/M metagenome (GOLD analysis project Ga0310122, IMG submission 203503) | Marine microbial communities from Western Arctic Ocean, Canada - CB6_Bottom_1051 | ecosystem: Environmental > Aquatic > Marine > Oceanic | place: Canada: Western Arctic Ocean | collected...
CAGTAGCTTTTATTTGAAGACTGTTTTGGAAGTAATTTATTGTTTGAGGAGTTAAGGAAATTTCTGGAACTAAAATTAAGACTTGTTTGTTTTTTGTAATGTATTTTTTTGCTAATTGAGTATAAATCTCAGTTTTACCTGAACCTGTTATGCCATGAACTAAAAATTTATTCTCTTTTTTGTTTATTATCTTATTTAAAGCGTTTTCTTGCTCTTTTGTTAAAATTTTTTCTGTGTTTTTATCAAATTGAATTTCTTTTTCTTTTTTTTCACGAAAATCTTTGTTTTCAAGTACTCTTTTTGGAATGAATAATTTTAAAATTTTGTGAAGAGGACAGAAATAATATTTGGAAATCCATTCAATAAGCTTTATTTGTTTTTCAGAAACTAATGGTTTTTCTGTAATTATTTCTTTAATATTAACTGTCCTGAAATCTGGCTTATTACTGTGGATTTTCCAAACTATTCCGCTGATTTCAGATTTTCTTAGAGGAACTTTAACTGCTTGTCCAATTTGAAGATCTAAATTATTTGGAATTGAATAAGTTAAAAGATCATTTTCTTGGCCTATTTTCCTTTGGAAAAGTATCTCTGCAAACATCAAGATATAATTGTTTAAGAAGGGTGTTTATGCTACAATATAAAGAAATAAAAACAAAACAAAAATGACATTAAAACAAGATAATTCCGATGTTATTAAAGCTCCTAAAAAAACAGGTGTTTTAACTGAAGAGGCAAAAGGTTTGAAAAAAACTATAGAAGAAGCTGATAAAGATTTAGCAAAAAGTAGTTTTGGGAAATTATTGGTAGATGTAAAAAATGAACAATCATTGACTGAGGCAGAAAAGAAAGAACTTGCTAAGAAAAGGAAAAAGGCGGCTATTGTTAAGAAGAAGAAACAAGAAAAACTTGCTAAGAAAAAAAGAGAAGAAGCTCATAAAGAATCTTTAGAAAATGCTAAAAATAATTTAGTTTCTTCTGCAACTAATATTGAAATTAGTGATAAAGGAGAAATTAAAATTGATATGGATTTGTCTAAGCTTGTAAAAAAAGAGTCAGGAAAGAAAGTAGATTTGACAGATGTTTTTACCCCTGATGTTATGCATGCTTCAATTGAATTAAGCAAAGTTGATAAAAATGGTAAAAATCAAATAGATAAACGAAAAATTGAAAGAGGAATGATTAATGGTGTTCCAGCTTATTTTTATAAAGAAAAAGGGAAAAAAATAACATTAGATATTAGTACTTATTCAACTGCAAAGATTAGTATTTCTAGAGAAGATTTAATGCATGATGGTAAATTTCTTACACGTTCAGAGGTTTTAAAAAAATTGAAAAGAGAGGCTGAAGCTAAAGCTAAAAAAGCAGCTGAAAAAGAATTAAATAAGTTGCCTAAGAAGCTAATTGCAGAAATGCCTGATGAAGCAAAAAAAGCTAGCATTAATGATCAAGTTCTATTTGAACTTGCAAAAGGTGGACCTAGTAATAAATCAGGTGGAGGATCGAGTGGAGGGTCAGGAGGAAGACCGACTGGAGGATCGAGTGGAGGATCAGGTGGAAGATCAGGTGGAAGAAGTTATGGTGGTGGAAGATCGAGTGGTGGAAGATCGAGTGGTGGAAGATCGAGTGGTGGAAGATCGAGTGGTGGAAGTTATAAAAGTAAAAAAGCATATTCACATGAGCATACTAGTTCTAGTTCTTTTGAAGTTACAGGGGATTATGCTAATGAACCTTTTGTTTCTTCAGTTGATTATAGAGGTAAAGAATTTAAATTGAGAGTGAGCGCTATGAATGCCCTTGAAATTGCAATAGGAATTGCTGCAAAAAATGATCCTCCTTATCGTTTGAAAATTATTTCATCTTATAGGACCTTGTCACGTCAGAAAGTACTTGCTGCAAATAATCTAGATCGTAGTAGGGTTGCTAGGCCTGGTGGTTCTAATCATCATGCTGGTGGAACTGTTGATGTTCATGCTATTAATCAAAATACTGGACGAAAAAATCAAAAATATTTAAAGACTTTGTTTTCAAAAGTAAATGATGAATTAAAAAAGCGAAATCCTAATACTCCTCTTTGGGTAAATTATAAAGAAGAGGATTGGCATTGGGAGTTTGGATCAGGACGTTATGATAAAACTCGTAAAAATATATATCCTAAGGTAATGGCTTTGAATAAAAAAAATGTGATTCCTTATGATACTTATTTAGCTAAGGTTGAGGAAGTAAAAAAGAAGAAAGAGCAACAACAAATGCTTGCTAGTAAACCAGGTGTAATAGAAGAAGGTGGTAATTCATTTTTTGCAGCAGAAGTTGAAAAATTTCCTGGTTTAAAATGGGCTGGTAGATTGTCTGGTAATGGGGGGAATGATGTTGCTGTTTTAGTTCCACCACATTTTGATCCCAAGTTGAAGCCAGAGGTTATTTATGCGTTTGCAGGTTTGAATGCAGAACTTGCAAATTGGACTGATAGTCCTCCTAAGAAAGCTTATACGCATAATTATCTTCATAAGGAAAAAGGGAAAGTTCATGCAGGTAAAGATCGTTTTAATCAAGCGGCTCAACAAATAGTTGCGAGAACAAATAAAAATGCAATTCTTGTTTATCCTATTAGGGGTGTAAAACCATGGGAATGGATGGATCCCGTAGCAACTAAAGGTAAAGAAGATATGGGGAGACTTCATACAGAAGTTTTAGATGTAATTAAAAATAAACTTAATTTAGAAGTGAATATTGCTAAAATTACAGGTCAAGGACATAGTGCTGGGGGCCAACCTCTTAGAAATGCTGCTAAATCAGGATTTGCTTTTAATAAATTAGTTTTTTTAGATGCGACTTATGGACATTGGGGTAGAGATACTTATAATGCTATGAAGAAAAATGGTTTGTTTGATCAGTGTGAAGAATTACAGATTGTATATATTCCAAATTCTAAAACAGCTAAAGATGCTCTTGATGTTGCAAGAATTGCTGCTCGTGATAACAATTCTAAAATCAAAATGGTTCCTGTTAAAATGACTCGTACAGAGCGGCATGCTACCATGAATACTTATCATTTTGCTGGTGAATATGATCCAAATCCTCAGTATGAATTTTATGATTCATCACCATCATCCTTTGTATAAATTTTATATTGCAATTTTTTCAAGTTTTTGTTTCTTGAATAAAAAGCTGTTTTTTGCTATAATTAAAGGGAAATAAAATAAAAATATGGGTCCAACACCAGACAAAAAGAAAATTGATAAGAACCTTTCTTCTTTGGAGAAGTATATTAAAGAATATAAGGAAAAATTATTAAAGAAGAAATCTTTAAGTGAAAGAAAGAAAAAACAGCTAAAAGCTTCTAGAGAAGTTTTAAAACCTTCTGGTAAAATTCAAGAAAAGAAAGATTTATTGGAAAAAACAGCACAATCATTTGATGACAATGAAGAAGACCGAGATTATTTTTCTTATGATCAATATCAAGATCGTGTACTTACTTTAAAGGCCACAAAAGATTATTTAAATAAATTAAAACAAAAAGAAACTTTATCTAGGAAAGATGTACTTCAAATAAGAAGAGAAATAATGGTTTTGAATGAATTAACTGACCATTTACTTCGTAATAAAATTATAGAAGAAAAAATTAAGTATAAATATAATAATCGAGAAATATTAGCTTCTGATGAATCTGATGCTAAAGATATGATTTTAGCAGAGCAAGGAATTACTTATAGTTTAATAGAGAGTGGAGAGGGAGTTTTTAAATTTCAAGTCACTAAAGAGCTTAAAAATAAAAAACTTAAAGAAGAGGAAATTGAGATTAAAGCTGATGATTTTAAAGCAGCAAAAGAAAAACTATTTAAAGAGAATTTTAAATTACCTTTATTGGAAGAGGTTAAAGATATACCAGTCTTTTATTCTTTTGGCTGCCTTGTTGATGCAAATGACAAGAATAAATATTCTCTTACAGTTATGGCAGAAAGTGAAAAAGAAGTTAAAGCAAAATTAAAGAATCTTGGTTATATAGTGAATGCGGAGACTAAAATAGTGAATAATGGAGAGGTAAAGAAACTTTATTATAAAGTTTCTGATAATGAAGGGATAGATATTACTCAACAAATGCGTTTAGTAAATGATATTGAAAATGATTTAAGGTCTTTTAAACAAGTAGATCCGATTACAAAGAAAGAAAAATCTTCTGTTTACGAAAGTTTAGAGAAAAGACTGAGAACTATCACTGTTACAGAATTTTTGGCAAGACCCTTGAATGAGAGATTAGAATTAATATCTAATATTGAAGATTGGGATAAGGTTAAAGCTAATCAATTAGTAGTTTTTAATTTTGCTGGAAATAAAAAATTAGAACGTCAAATTGGTTTAGGTGATCTTATGCCTCCTGATGTTCGTAAAATATCTTTAGGAGGTTTGGAATATACTAGAAGAGGGAACCAAGGTTTTTATAGAAATGGCAAATATTTAGCTATTTGGACTGGAACAAAAGTAACTATTATAGAAAGAAAAAAAGGCTATAGTGTTGAAAAAGAATATACTGACACTTTTGTTTCTGGGGGGAAGAATGAAGAAATAGCAGAAACGAATGATGTAACAGCTGAACAAATTAAAAGAGTTTCTAGAGAATTCCTTGTAGATGCACAATTACTGAAAGTTTTAGTTGAAATTATTAAAAATGACAATAATAATGCTGTTGATCAGGGTTATGAATTTTTGCATATGGCTGCAAGATATATTCAGAATGCTCAAATGAAATATAAGCATAACAATAAGCATAAAAACCTTGATGCTATTAATAAATCAAAAAAACATTATACCGCTAACTTTATTGCTTTTGCTTTAGATAGATTCAATTTGCTTAATAAGTACAGTAGGTTTACAGATGCTAAGATTCGAGATGTTATTGAAGGTTATTCTAAGTTAAAAGGTATTAGTTTAAAATTTGATGATATAGTTAAAAAATACCGTGAAGATAATAAGCCTATTAATTATAAGGATTATAGAGGTAAAAGTGAAGGATGGAAGAGAAATTATGCTAAAAGGGGAGGTGAAGTTGTCTATGAAAATCCTGTTGGAGGTAGTGGGGTTGATATGGTTAAAGATTTAGAAAAATGGAGAAACGATTATTTTAATAGTTTAACTGAGAGTGGACTTTCAAAAGAACAAGCTAAAATGAATGTTTTTTATGCTGAGAAAATATATAAAAAATTTCAAGAAAGAATGGGGACTCCGTATAACAGTAGAGTTACTATTAGAAACTATAAGAGTCGTCCATGGACAATTAAGAATAGTTGTGTGGGGGCTGGAATGAAACCTCTTGAAAATTTACCTATACATTGTGTTCGTGGAAGACAACAGCATAAATATGCTTCTCAATATGTATGGTGTAAGATTCGCGGAAGACGTGATATTGGTTGGATAGATTCAATGGTTAGAGATAAGAGCGATATTATTAGAATTGAACGACTGACACCTAATAATTGTGATGAGAGAATTGGTGAACATTTATTGCCTGGTGAATGTGCTCCAGCTGGTCTTTGGAATCATTGTTTATGGCTTTATAAAAGATTTGATGGAACTATTATGATTTGTCATTCAGGTGCTGATGTTCGTCCAAAAAGAATATCTGTTAATAGTGTTTCAGAACCTCCAGCAGGTTACAATTCTAAACCAAGAAATGGTTATTATGTTAGATTAAGAGGGTCTAAGGTTAATGAACTACCGTTTCGAGATTTTCTAGCAAAGCGCCAAGGTCCTAAAGGTTATACTGTAGGTACTTGGAGGGCTCGTGTTAGATTTGTTCCTCTTCGTAAAATAGTTCAAAATAATATGCCTCAACAAGATTTTGTTTCGTATTATAATAATGCTCCAAATCAGGATAAAATGTATACTCAAGCTTAATTAAGCCCTTTTATATTCAACTAGATAATAGAAAACAGGAATCACAATTAAGGTGAGGATTGTTGAAAATAAGAGCCCAAATATGATTGTGAATCCTAATCCTTCCCAAAATTCATTAGAGAGTGCTAGAGGTATAATTCCCATTATTGTAGTGATACTGGTCATTATTATTGGTTGAAGTCTGGCTTTTGCCCCTTCTGCAATAGCTTCTCTAAATTCGATGCCTTTTTGTCTATTTTTATTGATTCTGTCTATTAAAATGATGGCATCATTTACTACTATCCCAGATAGAGCTACGACTCCAAGGAAGGCTGGAAATGAAAGGTTTAAGCCAATTAAATATAGACCAGGGAATACTCCAATAATAGCTAAAGGTAGTGAAATTAAGATGATTAATGGTTGTCTGAAAGAATTAAACATTAATACTAAGGTGAAAGCTATTAATATAATTCCCACAATCATAGATTTATAAAGATCATTAAATGATTGCTCTATGTTTTCTTTATCTCCTCCAAAATTAATTTCATAATCTTTTGGTAAATCATATGTTTCGAGCTCTTTTTCAAGTGTTTCTATTATTTCGATTGCAGTTGTGTTTTTTGTGATGTCACTTTTAACTTTTACGATTCTTTTTTCGTTTTCTCTTTCAATAGTTTCTGCGCTTTCGTTAATTTGATAATCAGATATTTGAGATAAACTAACATTATAACCATATCGTGTTGGTATTTGAATTGCTTCAATTTCAGATATTGATATTTTTGGAGTGTTGTTTTCTCTTTCAAAATCATATTTCACTAATACATTAAGGTCATTGTTATCTATGTTAACAGTACTGGCATTGAGTCCTTGTAAGGTGTTTCTTATTAAGGTTGATACTTCTATACCTGATAGTCCGTGTGTAGTTAGTTTTTCTTTATCTAGTTTGTATGTGAATTCGTTTAATCCTGAACTTAAGCTAGATGTTACATTCTTTGTTTCAGGAATATTTGATAATATTTTCACCATGTCGTTGGCAATATGCTCTAATTTCCCTAAGTTTTCACCAGTAATTCTTAAAGTTATTGCTGCATCACCTGGTGGTCCTTCTTTTAGTTCAAAAAGACTAATTTTGGCTTCAGTGAAATTTTCAAATTCTTTTCTTACGTCGTCAGAAATCTCATAACTAGTTTTCTCTCTTTCATCTTTTGGAATAAGATTAACAGTAATATTAGCTTTGTTAGATTGCGCTGATTGGTTCACCATTACGATATCTGTATAATTTATACTTTCAGAAGTTCCTATGATACTAAGGAAGTTCTTGATATTTTCATTTGCATAAAGTTTATCTTCTACTTTTTTAACTATTTTTTCAGTTTTGTCTAAGTCGCTTCCTTTCTCTGTTTCTATATTAATAATAAAGAAATGCATATTGGTTGCTGGGAACATTTCGGACTTAAGGATGCCAGATATTGGCATTGCTAAACTAAGTAAAAATAAAATTAACATGCTTATAACAATTGAAAATTTTGTTTTTTTACTTTCAACAATTTTGTAAATTATATTGTGGAAAAATTGTCCAAGTTTTTTAAATATTGGATCTAAAGTACTAGATCTTTCTTTGATTTTTTTATTCTTTAAAAGACTAGCAGTAATTGATGGTCCAATACTTAATGAAATAAATAAAGAGCCAATTAATGCTGCAGAAATTGTTATTGGTAAGGCTTTCAGAAATTCACCAACTATACCACTTACAATTAGCATAGGGAAAAAGGCAAATACTGTTGTTGCTGTACCTGCTAAAAGTGGCCATTTGTAGGTGTTAACAGCATTTATAGCAGCTTCATAGCTTGTTTTACCATTTTTCATATTGTCATAAATCCCCTCCATTATGACAATAGATGTATCAACAATTAAGCCTAATGCTATTACCAAAGCAAATAAGGTTAAGCTGTTTATGGTATAGCCTAGAAAGTCTAAGATAATTATTGCAAATAATATGCTGACTGGAATGCTTAATCCTGCTATTAATCCTTCTCTAATTCCCATGGCTAACAGTAGTATAAAAATAATTATAATAGTTGTTTGTATTCCGCTTCTGTTTAAAATGCCTAAATCTTCTTTTATAAAGAAGGAATTATCATTACTTACACCTATTTCTACGTCTTCTGGAAGTGTTGTTTTTAACTCCTCTAATCTTTCTTTGGTTTTATCAACGATTTTAAGAGTATCTGCATTGTCTGATTTGTAGATTTGGAGAGTTATTGTGTCGAGAGCTTTTGCTCCATTGATTGATAGTTTAGATGTAACACTTGAGTCTTGATAAATTTGCTTAATATCAGCTATATCTTTTAAATAAATAATGCTGTTATTTTCAGGAAATTTAATGATTGGTATGTTGTAAATTTCTTCAAGATTTTTAAATTTATCATCTATTCTGATGGAATATATTTTTTCGTCTGAATTAATGTTTCCTATAGGAGTGTTTTGATTGCTTAACTTTATTATTTGGTAAATATTTTCAATATTAAGACCATAAAAGTTGGCTTTATCTTGGTTTACAAGAATTTCAATTACTTCTTTGCTTTCACCAAGAATCTTTACCTGAGAAACTCCATTTATTTTTTTAAGTTCATTTTTGATTATTTCTGCAATTTTGCTTAATTCTGCTTTTGATTGCTGTCCAATTATTGAATAACTAATAATTGGCATTTTGTTTGATTCTATTTTTTTAATTATAGGATCTGTTGCATCTTCAGGGAGTTTTGATTTTATTTGGTCTACTGCATCTTTTATTTCATCTGTTGCTTTTTCAGTATCTGTAGATGTTTCAAACTCTATTAATATTGCAGATATTCCTGTAGATGAAGTTGAAGAGACGTTTTTTATACCTGATATTCCCGTAATTTGATTTTCTATCTTAGTAGTTATTAAACTTTCTGTGTCTTCAGGATTGGAACCTGGTAGGGAAGTTACTATTGTGGCAAATGGAACATTTATTTCAGGCTGAATATCTCGAGGCATTGTATTGTAGCTAAAAAGCCCAACTAAAATGATTGAGATAAATAATAGGAAAGATACTTTTGTTCGGTCTATAAGGAACTTCATTAATACCTTTTAATTTTTACAGGGTTTGATATTTTAATTCTTTCGTCTTCTTTCAATGAATAAATATTAGATTTTACTATTCTTTCATTTCCGCTGAGACCTTCTAATATTTCTATGTATTTACCTATTATCTCACCAGTTTTTACTTCTGTACTGTGTACCTGGTTTTTATTATTTAATATGTATAGATATTCTTTATTTGTTTTTAAGAAAATTGCATTTGTTGGTACAAAAATTCTATTATTACTTTTTCCAACGAAATTTATTTGAATATTTTGGCCACTAACTAAATTTGAATTTTCTACTTCTATTTCTACATCAAATTTTTGAGTTAGTGGATTCACTTTAGGACTAATACTACTAATTTCTCCTTTGATATTAGCTTCTAGGTAGATCGTGTCACCGACTTCTATTAAAGATTTTTCTTCTGCATTTATACTACTTTTTATTATCATTTTACCTGATTTTTCTATTTCTATAATTGCTGTTCCCATATTTACAAAATCGTTTTCATCAAAATAGATATTAGTTATTTGACCTTCTATAGGGGAATATATTTGAGTTTTTTGAAGGCTGTTTTTTGCTATTTCTAAACTATATTCGGCTGTAACTAGTTGACTTTCTGTACTTGTTTTTGTGAGGTTTAACTGGTTTTGAGCAGATTCATGTTGGTTTTTACTAGAATCTATATTGTATTCAACCTGGTCTACTTGGCTATAATAATTGGCATTTAGTGTATCAATACTAAGTTCTAACTGTTCGACTTGATATTTTGCATTATCTTTAGCTTGTTTGGCGTTTTCTTTAGATATTTCATCTAATTGATTCTTGTTGTCGTAATAGTAGTCTTTTGCATCGTCATAATTTTCCTCAGCTTGATTTAGTTGGTGGTAAATAGTTTCAAGTTGTACTTGATAAGTTCTGATCACATCGTATTTATTTGAAATAGCATTTTCATAAGTTGTTTTTGTTAATTCAAGATTTTTTTTGGCATTTGCTATGGTTAAATTTGTTGATTCTTTAGTTAATTTTAGGTTTTTTAATGCAGTTTCATGTTGGGAAATAATATTCTTTGTATTTAAAGAATTACCCAATTTTGCAAGTAATTGATTTTCTTTTATTTCATCACCTATTTCTACATATACTTCAGTAATTTGCCCTGTAATTTCTGAAATTACTGTGGCTTTATTTTCTGCCTCTATTAATCCTGTTGTTTGAAAGGATAAATCAGGGGTTTCTGAAGAAATTCTGTAGATTTCAACCTCTTTTGGCAAAGGTTTTAATGGTTTTTCAAGAACTTCATCACCTTCTTTAGTGCAAGCTGAGAAGCTTAAAATGGCTAACACCAGGCTTATTATTAGTTTTTTTGGCATTTTTTTTATTAAGGGGATAATCTTCCTCTTATTTTTGAAATATGTCAATATATGTATTGACATTCCCTCTAAAAAGGGTATAATTCGTAGCTTAATTAATCTAATTGATTATGAGTCAGGAAGATAAAAATTTATTGATTGAGAGGTATGCAAAATCTCGCGAAAAAGCTTTGATAAAAAGCTACATTAAAGATGGGCCAACAGACCTTCGAGAAAAGCTTGGATTAACAGAGTCTCAGTGGGAAATTCTCTTTGATTATCTTATTTTTAATCATGACTTACTTAATCAGTGTGTAAGAGTAAATAGAGATTTTTTTATTGATGGATACGTAAGATATGGGATGAATCATGTTAGAGATATTTTAAATATTTCATCTTCAAAATATGATAAGTATATATCTGAAATTTTTGATTATTTAGCTATTGAAAATGACGCTCTTTATTACCATGTTCTTCAAAACAGGGATAAATACTTAGTTTCGTTTAGGGCTAGAGGAGGGGATTTTCTAAGAACAAAATTATTGATCAAGGACTTAAAGTACAATGATTATTGGGAAAAGATTTTGAACTTATTTTTGAATGATTATTGTGATTCTTTATTATCAGAAAAAATGTTTGAAGGAAGTTTATGTGCATTTACACAAATGATGAATGTTTTAAGAGAGCATAGACCTGTTGAAAAATCTGAAATTCTTAGGAAAAACCAGGCGTAATCATAAAATAATCTTCCATTTCTGTACCGTTTTTGTGTTTTAAGATTATTTTATAAGCAATATTACGATCTGGAAGATATTTATAATAGGCTAAATCAATTACAGTAGCTTCTTTGCCTAATTTTTCGATATTTAAATGATTATCAGAGTCCTCTCGTTCATCTCTTTCTATAGCTTCATATTCTTCTTTTGTTAGTTCTTTGAAGTCTATAGCATCAAGTCTATATATGCCTCTAAGTTCTTCTTTGCCTTTTTCTAATGTTGTTGCGGTTATAATTTCTCCAGCCATGTTTTAGGGGTTAGTTTTTTTGATTATATAGAAAAGTCCCCCCAGCCACAATGTGACTGGGGGGACTAGGGTGCATCTATCTGTCCTGGACGTCGTCCCTGTTGGAGGAGATCGTTTCGGAACTAGTTAAGGAAAGAAAGATGCTGGTGTAGGCCCTCGAAAGGGTTCCTACACCGCGGCGGCGAGCTCCAGCGTCTGCGTGGCATACGTGTAGCTCTGCTCTTCGTTGGCCTGGGGCCAAGCGAGGAGGATGCCGGGGTTGCTTCCGATCTCGGTGATTGGACCACTGAGGGCCTTCACATTGCCGAGCTCGGTCTGGGGCACCATGTCGGTGCTGTGCTTCCACGTGAACGCTTCGAACTTGTCGGTGAAGATCTCGTTGATGCCGAGGAACTCCACTTCGTTCTGGGCGTTGCGCGTCGATGCGAAGATCGTGTTGGTGGCGGTGTGAACCGTCAGCCACTCGATCTTCATGTCCTCGGTGCCTGGGACCATCTCGGTAGCGTCGTTCAAGAGTTGGTGTCGGTAAACACCCTTGTTCGTGCCGAAGAGATGGATGACCTGGTCGTTGGACTGAGACCGCACGTTGATCATCGAGATCGGGCGGATTCCCTTGGGCAGCTGAACCTTGGCAGCCAGGCTCCAGTGGAGCTTCTTGAGCTCACTGGTCTGGAGGCTGAGGTTTGGCAGCACCAGGGTGATGCCGTCCTTGTCGAAGGCCGAGATCACGACT